>Ga0308168_1000127_pt1 | contig 131470 bp, 129 predicted proteins | sample PhyCR2_FD_202133 | JGI IMG/M metagenome (GOLD analysis project Ga0308168, IMG submission 202133) | Phyllosphere microbial communities from UC Gill Tract Community Farm, Albany, California, United States - DLSLRC.R2 | ecosystem: Host-associated > Plants > Phyllosphere > Unclassified | place...
GCAGGATAACGAATCGGTTACCGCAGAAGATATCCATGCCCTTGCCGGCTGGCTGAAAGATGCCCATGCCGAGCGCGAGATAGCCTATCGGCCCGCGCGCGTGCTGATGCAGGACTTTACCGGTGTACCGGCGGTGGTGGATCTGGCGGCGATGCGTGAAGCGGTAAACCGTCTTGGTGGCGATGTGGCCAAAGTGAACCCCCTTTCTCCCGTTGACCTGGTGATTGACCACTCGGTCACAGTTGACCACTTCGGCGATGACGATGCATTTGAAGAAAACGTCCGCCTGGAGATGGAGCGTAACCACGAACGTTACGTGTTTCTGCGCTGGGGGCAAAAAGCTTTTAACCGTTTCAGCGTGGTGCCCCCCGGAACCGGCATTTGTCATCAGGTCAATCTGGAATATCTGGGTCAGGCCGTCTGGCACGAGCAGCAAGATGGACAGGAAGTGGCTTACCCCGACACGCTGGTCGGCACGGATTCACACACGACCATGATCAATGCGCTGGGCGTGTTGGGGTGGGGAGTGGGGGGCATCGAGGCCGAAGCCGCGATGCTGGGCCAGCCGGTTTCGATGCTGATCCCGGATGTCGTCGGTTTTAAGCTGACCGGAAAGCTCCAGCCTGGGATTACCGCCACTGACCTGGTGCTGACGGTCACGCAAATGCTACGTAAACATGGTGTGGTGGGTAAATTCGTCGAATTCTACGGTGACGGTCTTGACGATCTCCCGCTAGCTGACCGCGCCACCATTGCCAATATGGCACCGGAATATGGTGCTACCTGTGGTTTCTTCCCTGTTGATGCCGTAACGCTGAGCTACATGAAGCTCACCGGGCGCAGTACGGAACAGGTGGCACTGGTGGAGGCGTACAGTAAAGCGCAAGGGCTGTGGCGTGAAACGGGCGATGAACCGGTGTTTACCAGTACGCTGGCGCTGGATATGGGGCAGGTTGAGTCCAGCCTTGCCGGACCGAAACGGCCGCAGGATCGCGTGGCACTCGGTGATGTGCCCGCTGCATTCCGTGCCAGCAATGAACTGGAAGTCAATCAGGCCCAAAAAGCGCATAAGGCGGTGCAGTACCAGGACAGTAAAACCCGTCAGCAGCATCAGCTGGAGGACGGCGCGGTGGTAATTGCCGCGATCACTTCCTGTACGAACACCTCCAATCCCAGCGTGCTGATGGCAGCCGGTTTGTTGGCGAAAAAAGCTGTCTCTCTGGGGTTACACCGTAAACCCTGGGTGAAAGCCTCACTCGCTCCCGGTTCAAAAGTTGTTTCTGATTATCTTGCTGCGGCCCGTCTGACACCCTACCTCGACAAGCTGGGCTTCAACCTGGTGGGTTACGGTTGCACCACCTGTATCGGTAACTCCGGCCCGCTTCCTGATGAAGTTGAAAATGCCATTAAAGAAGGTGATCTGACGGTGGGTGCCGTCCTGTCTGGTAACCGTAATTTCGAAGGGCGTATCCACCCCTTTGTTAAAACTAACTGGCTGGCATCGCCGCCGCTGGTTGTGGCGTATGCCCTGGCGGGCAATATGACGTTAAACCTGCAGACTGACCCGCTTGGCGAAGATATGGCCGGTAATCCTGTCTATCTCAAAGACATCTGGCCTTCTCCGGAGGAGATTGCTGAAGCTGTCCAGATGGTTTCCACCGATATGTTCCATAAAGAATATGCCGAAGTGTTTGAAGGCACGCCGGAATGGCAGCAAATCGAAGTCAGTGAAGCGGCGACTTATGACTGGGATGAAGGCTCAACCTATATTCGCCTGTCACCTTTCTTTGATGATATGGAAAAGGAACCTAAGCCCGTTAAGGATATTCAGGGTGCACGAATCCTGGCGATGCTCGGTGATTCTGTGACCACTGACCATATCTCTCCGGCAGGAAGCATTAAAGCTGACAGTCCGGCGGGACGTTACCTGCTCGCGCACGGTGTTGAGCGTGCAGACTTTAACTCCTATGGATCACGTCGTGGTAACCATGAAGTGATGATGCGCGGTACCTTTGCCAATATCCGTATCCGTAACGAAATGGTCCCGGGTGTGGAAGGAGGGATGACACGCTTTATTCCCGGAAATGAACAGATGGCGATCTATGATGCCGCTATGCGCTATCAGCAGGCGGGTATTCCGCTGGCCGTGATTGCCGGTAAAGAGTATGGCTCTGGTTCCAGCCGCGACTGGGCGGCAAAAGGCCCACGTTTGCAGGGGGTGAGGGTGGTAATTGCCGAGTCGTTTGAACGTATTCACCGTTCTAACCTGATCGGTATGGGCATCTTACCGCTGGAATTCCCAACGGGGGTGACGCGTAAAACACTGGGGCTGACCGGCGATGAACTGATTGATGTGCAGGATCTTCAGCAATTGACGCCCGGCGGTGTGGTCAAAGTGACGCTGACGCGGACGGACGGAAGCAAGAATGTGCTGGATACGCGCTGTCGTATCGATACCGGCAACGAACTGACCTATTATCAGAATGACGGCATTCTGCATTACGTGATCCGTAACATGCTGCAGTAAACGCTTTTACCGCCTTCAGAGCACAAAAAACCGGCCATCAGGCCGGTTTTTTTTATCACCTAAGGGGACCGCATGAGGGATTACTTTGACAGCAGGTGACCCATCTTCGCCGCTTTGGTATCCAGATAATGCGCGTTGTTAGGGTTTCTTCCCACAATAAGTGGAACGCGCTCGGTGATATTAATCCCGGCTTCCGTCAGAATCTCTACCTTTCTTGGATTATTGGTCAGCAGCCGGACTTCATGCACGCCCAACAGTTTGAACATATCCGCACAAATCGTAAAATCGCGCTCGTCGGCAGCAAAGCCCAACTGATTGTTCGCCTCTACCGTGTCGTAGCCTTTATCCTGCAGGGCATAGGCCCGGATTTTGTTCAGCAGACCGATATTGCGTCCTTCCTGACGATGGTAAAGCAGGATCCCACGCCCCTGTTCCGCGATCTGCGTCAGCGCGGCTTCCAGCTGAAAACCGCAGTCGCAGCGCAGGCTGAAGAGAGCATCGCCTGTCAGACACTCGGAATGGACGCGTGACAGCACTGGCTTACTATCGGAAATATCGCCGTAAACCAGGGCAACATGGTCATGCCCGGTTGCCAGTTCTTCAAAACCTACCATAAGGAAATCTCCCCATGGTGTGGGCAGATTCGCTTCTGCTACCCGTTTAAGCTGCATGTGACTCTCCAGAAACTTCAGGTGTTGCGCTATGATCTGATAGCGCAGTGTCAGTGACCTGACGCCAACAATTGAGCCTATTTTGCCACAACACGGCGTGCGCAGGTTAACACGTTAGAGCGATTGATTTAATAGCGCACAATTATCGCTATCACAATCCTTATGTTATTATTTTTAAAGCCAATCTTATAACAAGGTTGTGATATCAACGGCGCTAAGGAAAAACACATGGCAGATATCCTTAAACGTACCACCCTTGGCATGCTGTTACTCCTGATTATGCCTGTTGGGGTGATGCTGTCAGGCTGGCAGTGGCAGCCTGGAGAGATGGGGTGGGGCCATAAAGTCCTCTTCTGGTTTACCGAAACAGTCACCAGCCCGTGGGGAATACTGACCAGTGCCATTCTTTGCGGCTGGTTTCTCTGGTGCCTCCGCTTTCGCTGGAAACCGGCGGTCTTCCTGCTGGGGATAATTATTGGCGCCTTGCTGACCGGACAGTACACCAAAAGCCTGATTAAAGAAGAGGTGCAGGAGCCGCGTCCCTATGTGCTCTGGCTGGAAAAAACCTACGGTATTAATGGGCAGGTATTCTATGAGCAGAAACGTAAACAGCGCAGTATCACTGTGCGTGATGCCGTTGCGGACAATCCGCAACTGCCTGGTTGGTTAAAAAAGCACTGGGCATTTGAAACAGGCTTTGCTTTCCCTTCGGGCCATACGATGTTTGCCGCCAGCTGGGCGCTGCTGGGTGTCGGCCTGCTGTGGCCGCGTCGCCGCTACGTTACCCTTATCCTGCTGATGGGGTGGGCTACTGCAGTAATGGGCAGTCGCCTGATGCTGGGTATGCACTGGCCGCGTGATTTAATTGTGGCCACGCTGATTAGCTGGTTATTCATTACCCTGGCGACCTGGCTGGCCCAGCGTTTCTGCGGTCCGTTAACCGTACCGCCGCAGGAACAGCAGGAGATCGCGGAACGGGAAAATGACGCCTGATGATTGTAAAGACGCCTTTCTGCCCCCACTTAGTTCAGTCAGCTTGTTATGCGCAGTTGGAGTGACATGAGGGACGCAGGAGGGCAATCTGGGGGCATCCTCATATCTGTGCAAGCATAAGCGCGTTTTTTTTGGCATAATTCATCTGGTTAACACCAGGTTATGGGATGAACTGTGAAATATTTGCTGATTTTTTTAGTGGTTCTGGCGATTTTCGTCATTTCTGTCACGCTGGGCGCGCACAACGATCAGGTGGTGACGTTCAACTATCTGCTGGCGCAGGGTGAGTTCCGTGTTTCAACGTTGTTGGCTTCACTTTTTGCTGCCGGCTTCCTGTTAGGCTGGGCAATCTGTGGGCTGTTCTGGCTGCGTGTTCGTGTTTCACTGGCGCATGCTCAACGCAAAATTAAACGTCTTCAGCAGCAACTGGGGCAGACAGAAGAAACTGTGACAACGTCACAGGTTACTGTCGTCAAGGAATAATCACCTATGTTAGAACTGCTGTTTCTGTTACTCCCCGTCGCCGCCGCCTATGGCTGGTATATGGGGCGCAGAAGTGCGCAACAGGATAAGCAACAGGAGGCCAGCCGCCTGTCACGTGACTACGTGACCGGGGTGAACTTCCTGCTTTCTAATCAGCAGGATAAAGCCGTCGATCTTTTCCTCGATATGTTGAAAGAGGATAGCGGCACGGTCGAAGCGCATCTTACGCTGGGTAACCTGTTCCGCTCTCGCGGTGAGGTCGATCGCGCAATACGCATTCACCAGGCTCTGATGGAAAGTTCTTCTCTTACCTATGACCAGCGGCTGTTGGCTATCCAGCAATTGGGACGTGACTACATGGCGGCCGGATTTTACGATCGTGCTGAACAGATGTTTGGCCAACTGGTGGATGAAACTGATTTTCGCATCAGCGCCCTGCAGCAGTTGCTGGTGATCCACCAGGCGACCAGTGACTGGCCAAATGCGATTGAAGTCGCCGAACGGCTGGTTAAACAGGGTAAAGATCGCCTGAAAATGGAAATTGCTCACTTTTACTGTGAGCTGGCGCTTCAGGCCATCAGCAGCGACGATCTTGACCGCGCGATGAGTCTTCTGAAAAAAGGAGAGTCCGCCGACCGAAGCAGTGCCCGGGTTTCGATTATGATGGGCCGTATTCATATGGCTAAGAATGAATATCAGAAAGCGGTAGGGCATTTACAGCGGGTCATTGAGCAGGATAAAGAACTGGTCAGCGAAACCCTTGAGATGCTGGAAGGATGCTACGAACACCTGGGGCAACCTCAGGCCTGGGCGGAGTATCTTAAACGTTGTGTCGAAGAAAATACCGGTGCAGCGGCCGAGCTTTATCTGGCGGGTATTCTCGATCGTGAAGAGGGCCCGGAAGTCGCGCAAACCTACATTACACGTCAGCTTCAGCGGCATCCTACTATGCGTGTTTTCCATCGTCTGATGGATTTCAACTTGCAGGAGGCGGAAGAGGGCCGGGCTAAGGACAGTCTGATGGTGCTGCGTGATATGGTCGGTGAACAAATCCGCACCAAACCGCGCTACCGCTGCCATAAATGTGGGTTTACGGCCCATGCTCTTTACTGGCACTGCCCGTCATGCCGTGCCTGGTCATCCGTTAAACCGATCAGAGGCCTCGACGGCCAGTAAACAGAACCCGCCTGTGGTGGGGGAATTACCCACTTTAGTTACAACATACTAATGAGGTTTTTTAATAAAGGTGCCAGTAACATCAGCGTTGTCTTCGGTCATACAGGAAGAGAGTTGATTCGCTGTGCATTTACCTGTGTCACAGGTAGAATGCATCCCGTTTATCGTTTGCGCCACGCGGTGCTCCACTTTAAGAGGGGATTCCCATGCTATTACCTCAGATAACCGGCTCACCGATTGTGGTGGCGTTAGATTATGCCGACCGCAATAACGCCCTGGCGTTTATTGACCAGATTGAACCCGGCAGCTGCCGCCTCAAGATTGGCAAAGAAATGTTTACGCGCTTCGGGCCTCAGTGGGTGCGCGATGTGCAACAGCGTGGCTTTGAGGTTTTCCTTGATTTGAAATTCCATGATATTCCCAATACTACGGCCCATGCCGTGGCGGCAGCGGCAGACCTCGGTGTATGGATGGTCAATGTCCACGCCAGCGGCGGGGCACGAATGATGACGGCAGCACGAGAAGCCCTGGTCCCTTTTGGCAAGGATGCGCCACTGCTGATTGCGGTCACGGTGCTGACCAGCATGGACGCTGATGACTTACGCGGTCTTGGTATTGAACTCTCCCCGGCAGAGCAGGCCGGGCGCCTGGCGCGCCTGACCCAACAGTGCGGGCTTGATGGCGTGGTGTGTTCTGCTCAGGAAGCCCGGCATTTCAAACAGGCTATCGGGCAGACGTTCCGGCTGGTCACACCCGGCATTCGCCCGGCAGGCAGCGATGCGGGCGATCAACGGCGGATTATGACACCCCGGCAGGCGCAGCAGGCAGGGGTTGATTATATGGTGATCGGTCGTCCGATTACACAATCCGCCGATCCGGCCAGTACACTGCGTAGCATCCTGAACGATTTACAGGAGGCATAATGGCCGATGACAACAGCCGGCTGGTTTACTCAACGGAAACCGGACGAATTGACGAACCTAAAGCAGTAGTGCAGCGGGCGAAGGGCGATGGCATAGTGCGTATACAGCGCCAGACCAGCGGCCGAAAGGGTAAAGGTGTCTGCCTGATTAGCGGTATTGATCTTGATGATGCGCAATTAACGAAACTGACGGCTGAACTTAAAAAGAAATGTGGCTGCGGCGGAGCACTGAAAGAGGGAGTCATCGAAATTCAGGGCGATAAACGCGACCTGTTAAAAACACTACTGGAAGCTAAAGGGTTTAAAGTAAAACTGGCCGGGGGGTAAGTTTTACCGCTTAACAGGGCCGAACAGCGTTCGGCCCGCGATACGCTGCTTTATTATTTGTCGATTTGATGTCCGATGATCCCACCTACTGCGGCGCCACCCAGGGTACCCAGTCCACTTCCGTTTGTCAGAACAGAACCACCAATAGCGCCAGCACCTGCGCCGATTGCTGTATTACGATCGCGTTTAGACCAGTTTGAGCATGCGCTCAGGGAAAGAACTAATGTAGCGGCCAGCAAGCCGGCGGTAATGCGTTTTGCAGTGATTGACATATTTACTACTCCTTAATTGCAGCACCAGAGATACTCATCAAGTATAGAAGAGGCTCTGCGTTATCGAGCCTGCACCGGTTTGTTTTCTGGTGATTTATGTCACCGAACGCGTAAAATTCGCGTAAATAATTGTCTGTGTGTGAATCCGCCGGCTCAGGACTCCCTCACCTTAACCGGATAGTAAGACTTCTAACTATCACTGGGGTAAAGGCAATAACTTATTTTGAAATATTGCTGGACGTCTTTACAGGTAAAAAATCTTAATTTCCCCGGCTATTTTTTTCGAACCGCCCCGCAAAATTTTGTGTCCAGCCGGATCCTGCCGCTGATACAGCCATTGCCTCCATACCCGTCTTCATCTGTGGCGCAGACAATAAATGCCCGGCCACAGTGGAGAAAACGACATGCTGGAACATCTCAAGCAGCAGGTGCTGGACGCTAACCTTGCGCTACCGCGCTATGGACTGGTGACTTTTACCTGGGGCAACGTAAGCGCCATTGACCGTGAGCAGGGCGTTATTGTCATCAAACCCTCCGGCGTCAGCTATGACGACATGAAGCGGGACGATATGGTCGTCGTAGACCTGTCCACGGGGCAGGTGATTGAAGGCGATAAACGGCCCTCATCTGACACCGATACGCATCGTGCGCTCTATCTCGCCTGGCCTCATATTGGGGGGATTGTCCATACACATTCGCGTCATGCCACCATCTGGGCGCAGGCAGGAAAAGATCTGCCCGCATGGGGCACCACCCATGCCGATGATTTCTACGGGGCCATTCCCTGTACCCGACAGATGCGCGACGACGAAATCCGCGATCGCTATGAATGGCAAACCGGGCAGGTGATCATTGAAACGCTGCAACAGCGCAGTATCGATCCCTTAGCGATCCCCGCTGTGCTGGTTAACTCACACGGGCCTTTTGCCTGGGGTCGCAGCGCCGAAGACGCCGTCCACAGCGCGGTGGTGCTGGAAGAGGTGGCCTATATGGGCATTTTCAGTCAACAACTGACCCCGCAGCTGCCGGCGGTACAGCAGGTCTTGCTGGATAAACACTATCTGCGCAAGCACGGTAAAAATGCCTATTACGGACAGAAATAACCGATATACCCGCGGCTGACCGCTATCCACGTGGTTGCCTGCATGACACATCACTTAGCGGCATACCGTCAGCGTGGCGGGCTGCCGCCGTTTGCGTCCTTCATCCCTTTTTCCTCCCTCCTGCCCGCAGGCGCTGTCGCGCATATTTCCAACGGCTTTATCTGTTATTTTTCTTAAAAATCAAACACCCATTTAGCACGGACAGACTCTGGATTAGGCTGGGGCTGCGTATAACGCATAACTAAACAGAGGATATTTTTATGACTGTTGTAAATCAGACTACCTGCAGGCTGTTTAACGAAGCGGGACAAATGACCCAGCTGTCCGCTTATTACGAGGAAGAGCGCCGCACGATGTGGATGATGCTGCGGGCGCAGCCACGTCCGAGTTTTAACCATCAACTGATCGAAGAGATCATGAACCTCAGCTATGCCGCCCAGCGCTCAGGATTGCAGATCGACTTCTGGGTAACGGGCTCACTGGTTCCCACCATGTTTAACGCGGGGGGAGATCTGCGCTTTTTTGTGGAGTCTATCAAGAACGGACGGCGGGAGGCGCTGAGGGCTTACGCCCGCGCGTGCGTTGACTGTATCCATGCCGCTGCACGCGGGTTCGATACGGGAGCCGTCAGTATTGCGATGGTGGAAGGAAGCGCACTGGGTGGTGGCTTCGAGGCGGCGCTGGCGCACCATTTTATCCTCGCACAAAACACCGCCCGCATGGGATTTCCGGAGATCGCATTTAACCTGTTTCCGGGAATGGGTGGATACTCGCTGGTCGCGCGTCGTTCCGGGATGAAGCTGGCGGAGGAGCTGATCTGTGAGGGTGAATCGCATACGGCAGAGTGGTTCGAAACCCGGGGCCTGGTCGATCGGCTATTCCAGCCGGGAGACGGTTACCGCTGTACGCGCACCTTTATCGATACGTTAAGACCGAAACTTAATGGGGTAAGGGCGATGCTGAAAGCGCGTCAGCGCGTACTGCAACTCTCCCGGGCTGAGCTGATGGATATCACGGAGGACTGGGTCGATTTCGCCTTTACCATGGAGCCAAAGGATATTGCCTATATGGAGCGTTTAGTCCAACTGCAAAACCGTCACAGCGCGCAGACATTACTGAAAGCGGGCTGATTCCCCTCCCTCACGGACGATTAGTGGCATGATGCCGTAGAAGCCAGTGCTCGAGTTCGTCAGCGGGCATTGGCTTCGCATACAAAAAGCCCTGACGGGTGTGCACACCGCTTGCTCTGACAAACTCAGCCTCTTCTTCAGTTTCAATCCCCTCCGCAATCACTTCTAAGTTAAGCGCTCTGGCAACGGCAACGATGGCCCTGACCAGGGATTGCGAAACTTCGCGATGATCGACGCCACGGATAAAGCTCTGATCCAGTTTAATGGCATTTATCGGTACGCGGGCCAGCTGTGACAGCGAGGAATATCCGGTACCGAAATCGTCAAGATGAACGGCCGCGCCCAGTTGTTGAAACTGGTTCATCAGCATCAGTGCCTGTTGCTCATTCTCAATCAGGCAGCTTTCCGTCAGCTCGATATCAATGGGGCAGTGGGTCAGACCGGCCTGATCAAGCGCCAGTTTCAGGTCGGTATAAATATTCTGATCGACCAGCTGACGGGGCGAAACATTGACCGCGACGCGCAGAAATATTCCCTGTTTCCGCCAGAGCAGGATTTGTTCCAGCACGGCCAGCATCACCCAGCGTCCCAGCGGAATAATCAAACCGGACTCTTCGGCATAGGAGATGAAACTGTCCGGGGGGATCAGGCCACGCTCAGGCGACATCCAGCGCACCAGTGCTTCAACGCTGGTCACCGCGCCATCCGCATTCAGTTTCGGCTGATAGTGCAGCACCAGTTGATGCTGTTCCAGTGCTTTACGCAGGTTAGTGTCGAGCCACAGATATTCAAAGACGCGTTGATTCATCTCGGCAGAAAAAATACAGAATTTGCCGCGCCCGTTTTCTTTCGCCGTGTACATTGCCGTATCGGCATTACGGATCAGGCTCTCACGATCTTCGCCATGCTGCGGGGCGAGGGCAATCCCGATAGAGCAGCCAGAATAGACTTCGATCAGGCCTATGCGAAAAGGCTGTTTAAGCCGCTCAAGAATACGCGAAGACATCGCTTCTAATGCAGCCTGGCTGGTGTCTTCGGCAAGCACAATAAATTCATCGCCGCCCAGACGCGCCAGTGTCTGAGTTTTATCCAGACAGCTGAGGATCGCCAGGGAAACAGCCTGAAGGAGCTGGTCGCCAAACATATGCCCGTAGGCATCGTTCACTTTTTTAAAATTATCAAGATCCAGATAGACCACACCCATCTGCTGGGTGGTGCGTTTTTCCAGCGTTTCTGTAATTTGGTGATTAATGGCATTACGGTTGGGCAGACCCGTGATGGTATCCGTATTTGCCAGTACCCGCAGACGCTCCTGTGCACGACGTTCTTCAGTGATATCCATTCCGGAACAGATGAGATAAATTTCGTTTTTACCACTGCCGCTGTGAACAAATTTATTGCGGAACAGGAAGAGGCGCTGACCTTTTTTCGTCTTGATCCAGCGTTCAACTTCATACGAGCTGCCTTCACGGAAAAATGTGCTGATATTGCGTCGCGAGGCGGCCGCCTCCTGACGGGACATAAACAGCTGGAAGACATTGCGACCAATCACGTCCTGTTCTTTAAGGCCGGTATACTCTTCACACAACCGATTAAAACGCTGAATATTTCCCTGATGATCAACAATAACAATTACCGAATTCGCTTCCGAAACCACCTGCTCTGCAAACGACAGACCCAACACCAGGTCACGGGCTACGGAAGAGGTATCCCCCCAGGCTGAGGCGGTACCGGCCCAGGTAATCTGTGACACTTTTCGGCCGACCAGGTGCATGGAGAGCTCAGTGCCATAAAGCGTAATGGTGAGATTCACACTGGAGGTGATGACCGTCATATTGCGCAGCATACTGGCCTGGGAGGCCGTCAGGTTAACGGCAATATTGGTGATGCCACCTTCATCTTCAGCAAAAAGCAGTGCATCGCTGTCGGAAGATAAACGCCAATGAGGGCTGCTGGTGCCAAAATACGCATACAGAAGCGTTTGCCCTTGTTCATCGGTCATTTTGTTTCCCTCGATGCGACTTAGCAGATGGTATCTTCTTATTTTAGCAACAATATTCGGCAACCAGCTGGATCACAAGTGACCCGGGGAATATATTTTTTTGCTGAAAATTACCGGGTAGCATAAGAGCCCCCGATCAGGCGATCGGGGGAGCATATTAGCAGGATAATTTGACTAAGTTGATCACTTTGTCGGTCATATTTGCCTTACGGCAGAGGTATTTGAAATCCTTCTCAATTGACGGAAAATTCATCACATATTGACTTTCTCGTCGCGAAGCACTATCGGACTTTCACGCACGGTCGGGGTATCACTGTGCAGGGCACGGCGAATAGCGAAAAATGCGGCGACAAGCATCGTCACGGCAACCAGCATAAAGAAGGCGCAGAGTCCGGCATTGATCTGATTGCTGATAACAATGGTCTGCATATCTGCCACTGTTTTTGCCGGGGCGATCACGATGCCCTGGTCAATACCCTTGCCAAATTTCTTCGCCTGCGCGAGGAAACCAATAGAGGGCTTCTCGTGGAAAATTTTCTGCCATCCGGCGGTCATTGAGGTGATAAACAGCCACACTGTCGGGATAATTGTGACCCAGGCATAGCGCTGTTTTTTCATTTTAAACAACACCACGGTACCGAGGATCAGCGCCATTGAAGCCAGCATCTGGTTACCGATACCAAATAACGGCCAGAGGGTATTAATGCCGCCGAGTGGGTCGATAACCCCCTGATAAACAAAGAAACCCCATCCTGAAACTGCCACGGCAGTGCCGATAATATTGCCTGCCCAGGAGCGGTTATTGGCCAGCGCCGGCACCATGGTCCCGGCCAGGTCCTGCACCATAAAACGACAGGCACGTGTCCCGGCGTCGACAGCGGTCAGAATAAACAGTGCTTCAAACAAAATGGCGAAGTGATACCAGAACGCCATCATCGCCCGGCTGTTAAACACGTCGGTAATAATGTGCGCCATTCCGACGGCAAAGGTGGGTGCGCCACCGGCACGCGAAAGCACCGAGGTTTCCCCCACATCGCGGGCAATGGCGCTTAACATTTCCGGTGTCACCACAAATCCCCAGCCGTTGATCGCCTGGCTGGCGCTTTCCACCGTGGTACCTATCAGCGCTGCAGGCGCATTCATGGCGAAGTAAACCCCGGGGTCGATCACTGAGGCGCAAATCAGCGCCATGATAGCCACGAATGACTCCATCAGCATCGCGCCATAGCCGATCATGCGAATATGGCTTTCACGTTCAATCAGCTTCGGCGTAGTGCCGCTGGACACCAGCGCATGGAAGCCGGAGATGGCGCCGCAGGCGATAGTGATAAACAGGAACGGGAACAGGCCGCCGGAAAATACCGGGCCGCTGCCATCGATAAATTGGGTCACTGCCGGCATTTTCATTTCCGGCATGGCAAAGACGATGCCAATGGCCAGGCCAACGATCACGCCGATTTTCAGGAATGTTGACAGATAATCACGCGGTGCCAGCAGCAGCCAGACGGGCAGCACCGAGGCCACGAAGCCATAAATCACCAGCACCAGCGTCAGGGTGGTGCCCTTAAGGGTAAAGAACGGGCCCCAGTAAGGGTGCAGGGCAATATCGCCCCCATAGATAATCGCCGCCATCATAAGCACAAAACCGATCAGGGACACTTCGGCAATGTGACCCGGCCGCAGAAAACGCATATATACGCCCATAAAAAGGGCAATCGGCAGGGTCGCTGCCAGGGTAAATAATCCCCACGGGCTGTTGGTCAGTGCCTTCACCACCACCAGCGCCAGCGCGGAGAGAATAATAATCATCACCCCCAGCGCCCCCAGCATGGTGATCACGCCGGCGAAAGCCCCTAACTCCTGTTTTGCTATCTCGCCCAGCGAACGGCCATCGCGGCGCGTGGAAATAAACAGGATGAGGAAGTCCTGCACCGCACCGGCCATCATCACCCCAATCAGGATCCACAGCGTACCGGGCAGGAACCCCATTTGCGCGGCAAGGACCGGGCCGACAAGGGGGCCGGCACCGGCGATAGCGGCAAAATGATGGCCAAACAGCACCCACTTATTGGTCGGCACATAATCGAGCCCATCATTATTGCGTTCTGCCGGTGTCAGACGACGGTCATCGAGTTCGAAGATGCGGCGGGCAATAAACAGACTGTAAAAACGATAAGCGATGCTGTAGCAGGCGACGGCAGCCACTACCAGCCACAGTGCGTTAACGGGCTCGCCGCGGTTGAGCGCCAGCATGGCAAAGGCGCAGGCACCGGCTAACGCCACCAGTAACCAGACCAGCCCGGTTTTGACGTTTTTCATTACAGTACTCCTTGTCAGATACGTAAGAGGGGGGACAAGTTAAACGTAATGTAAAAGAATGTTTATGAAAGTAAATGGAATGAGAAATGTGAGGCGCAGAGAGTTTTTCTTATTCGCGGAACGCGACAGGCAGGGAGGGGAACGAAAAACGGGACAGCGCTCAGGCTGTCCCGTTAGGGATATCAAACGACCGGGCGGGCGACGACGCTGCGGGTTTCCATACGCACTTCGGCGATGGTCACTTCAATCAGGTCAGTGACGCGGTACACCACTTCACCTTTGATCTGCACAGTGCCATTTTCATTACTGCATACCAGCTCATCGCGCACGGCATGAATGAATGGCGCAGGAATAAAGGCTACCGCACCGTTATCCTGCAGGCGAACGCGCATGCCACCGCGGGAAACGTCGATCACTTCCGCGCTGAAGCGCTGGTCGGTGCCAACCGCCTTCTGCAGGAAGCGGGAGTAGAGCCAGTCACCCACATCACGCTCTGCCATACGATTCTGACGACGGCGCTCGGCCATTTTCACCGTCAGTTCATCAGCAGGACGGTGTGCCGTTTCGCCCTTAATGATCGCTTTCAGCAGGCGATGGTTAACCATGTCGCCAAACTTACGGATCGGTGAGGTCCAGGTGGCATACGCCTCCAGACCCAGGCCAAAGTGCGGCCCCGGCGTGATGCTGACCTCGGCAAACGACTGGAAGCGGCGAATACGGCTGTCGAGGAACTGCGTCGGCAGGGTATCCAGCTCACGACGCAGCGTGCGGAAGCCTTCCAGCGTGGCGATTGCCAGCGGATCGGCGACCACCCCGTGATTTGCCAGAACAGCAGCAGCCTGCTCGGCATTCACTTCGTCGAAGCCCAGGTGAACGTTATAAATACCAAAACCAAGCTTATCGCGCAGTACACTGGCCGCGCAGATGTTCGCCAGGATCATTGACTCTTCAACAATGCGATTGGCGATGCGGCGGTGTTCAGCAATGATATCCAGCACCTCGCCTTTCTCGCCCAGCAGGAAGCGGAAGTCAGGGCGATCTTTAAACACCAGCGCATGACGCTGACGCCATACGCTGCGCGCCAGACACAGGCGGTGCAGCAGGCGGATCTGTTCAGCAATATCTTCGCTTTCCGGCTGCCAGTCACTGGCACCGTCAGTTTCCAGCCAGTCGGAGACGTTGTCGTACACCAGCTTAGACTTGGATTCAATCCAGGCTGCAAAGAACTGAATGTCATCGCCCGGCGTACCATCAGCCGCCACCGTGACGCGGCACGCCAGCACCGGACGGCGCACGTTGGGGCGCAGAGAACAGATATCATCAGACAGCTGGCGTGGCAGCATCGGGATATTAAAGCCCGGCAGGTAGTTGGTGAACGAGCGCTCGGCGGCAATCGCATCGAGCTGGCTGCCCGCCGGCACATAGGCTGTCGGATCGGCAATGGCGATCGTCAGCTTCAGCGCACCATCGGCGGCTTCTTCCACGTACAACGCATCGTCCATATCTTCGGTACTGGCGCTGTCGATCGTCACGAAGGTGAGGGCGGTGAGGTCTTCACGCTCAAGCTGTTCGTCCAGCATCTCTTCCGGCGTGGCCACGTCCGGCGCTTCACGCTCCAGATTATGGCGTGAAAGAGTGACCCACCACGGCGCTAAATGGTCATCAGCCGTGGTAATAAACTCTGTGAGTTCAGCATAAAAACCGCGATCGCCTTTCAGGGGATGGCGACGCATTTCCGCGACGGCCCAGTCACCGGCCTGGAAGTCATGCTTCACATTTCGGTCAGGACGGCACTGAATGGCGTCTCTCAGCAGCGGATGGTCAGGAATAATCGACAGGCGGTCGTCTTTCTTCTGCACACGGCCGACAAAGCGGGTCAGGAACGGTTCTATCAGCGTTTCAGGATCGGCAACTTCACGATCTTTATCAGTCTGAATAACCGCACTCACGCGGTCACCGTGCATGACTTTTTTCATGAACGGCGGGGGAATAAAGTAGCTTTTCTGGGCATCGACTTCCAGGAAGCCGAAACCTTTTTCAGTGCCTTTTACCACACCTTCAACACGCGGCGTCTGGGAGTGGAGTTTCTCTTTAAGCTGCGCGAGCAGCGGGTTATCCTGGAACATAATTTCAACAGTTTTCGTGGCCTAAGAGCGGCAGACAGTTTTACGCGATTAACCGCGTCACGGCAAGTAAAAAGCCGTTACATCTACAGACACAGGGCGGCCGTTTTGTGCCAGCCGCCCTATGATAATCAGGCGATGCGTAAGCCGGTTGTCGCCGGTGACAGGCTGATTTTCACCGGCACTGACTTAGACGTCGGCGTGCCGCTGCCGTCACCAAAACTGGAGAGCGGAACCAGTGGATTGGTTTCGGGATAATAGGCCGCAAGGTTACCGCGAGGGATCGCATAGGGCACCAGCTTGAACCCGCTGACTTTGCGGGTGATACCGTCGTTCCACAGGGTTTCAATGTCCACATTATCCCCGGCGGCGAAGCCCATTCTTTCCATATCTTGCTGGTTGATAAACAGCACTTCACGCTGACCGTAAACACCACGATAGCGGTCATCGAGCCCGTAGATTGTGGTGTTGTACTGGTCATGCGAGCGCAGCGTTTGCAGTGTGAAAGGCACCTCAACATCCAGCTGCGGGAACAAGGACGCGGGCAGGCTAGCGGCGCTGAACTGGGCTTTGTTGTGCAACGTGTTGAAACGCAGTTCGGCAGCAGCGTTGCCCAAATAGAACCCGCCTTTCAGGTCACATTTGGCATTAAAATCGCTGAATCCAGGCAAAGTAGCGGCAATATGATCGCGGATTTTGTTGTAATCACCGGCCAGCGACAGCCAGTCCACTTTCTCACTGCCAAGCACCGCATGGGCAATCCCGGCGACGATCCAGGTTTCAGAACGCTGGGTAGTAGCAATCGGTTTACCCACGCCTTCAGAGGCATGCACCATGCTGAAGGAGTCTTCCACGGTAATAAACTGCGGGCCGCTCGCCTGAATATCCTGCTCCGTGCGGCCCAGGGTGGGCAGGATCAGGGCATCAACCGCCCCCGGGCACAGGTGGCTGCGGTTGAGCTTGGTGCTGATCTGCACGGTCAGATCGCAGCGTTTCAATGCCTCTTCGGTGCGCGGGCTGTCCGGTGCAGCAGCGGCCAGATTGCCTCCCAGCGCGATCAGCACTTTTATCTCATCACGCAGCATCGCTTCCAGCGCTTCAACGGTGTTGTGGCCGCTCTCACGGGGTGGCTCAAAGTCAAAATGCTGCCCCAGACTGTCGAGAAACACCTGAGAGGGTTTTTCATCAATGCCCATCGTGCGGTTACCCTGCACGTTGCTGTGTCCACGCACCGGGCACAGGCCCGCGCCTTTCTTACCTAACTGGCCGAAAAGCAGTTGCAGATTGACAATTTCGCGTACGGTATCCACCGAGTGCTTATGCTGGGTGATGCCCATTGCCCACGTGCAGATCACCCGTTCTGAACTCTGATAAATCGCCGCCGCTTCACGGATCTGCTGTTCGCTCAGGCCCGACTGGCTGACAATATGTGACCATTCAGTGGCATCAACGGCGGCAAGGTACGCTTCCAGCCCCTCGGTTCTGGCATTGATAAATATCTCATCAAACAAACCTTTCTCACCGGCCGCCACCCGTGCACGGTGGTTTTCGGCCAGCACTTTCACCATACCGCGAACCGCCGCCATATCACCGCCGAGATTAGGCTGGTAATAAGTCGAGCTGATTTTGCCTGCCATGCTGGTGACGACTTCCAGCGGTTTCTGCGGATCGGCAAAGCGCTCCAGTCCCCGCTCGCGCAGTGTGTTAAACGTGACAATTTTCGCACCGTTATCGGCAGCATGGCGCAGGCTGTGCAGCATCCGCGGGTGGTTAGTGCCCGGGTTCTGCCCGAAGACAAAGATCGCATCTGCATGGTCAAAGTCGTCCAGGCGAATGGTGCCTTTCCCTACGCCAATACTGCGCTTCAGGCCGGTACCGCTGGCTTCATGGCACATATTTGAGCAGTCAGGGAAGTTGTTACTGCCGTTCATGCGGCCAAAGAGTTGATACAGCCATGAGGCTTCATTACTGGCACGCCCGGAGGTGTACAGCTCCATGCGATTCGGGTTATCCATCGCCTTAATATGGCGGGCGATCAGGGCGAAGGCATCGTCCCAGCTAATGGGCTCGTAGCGATCGGTGGCACGGTTATAGCGCAGCGGTTCGGTCAGTCGGCCCTGATATTCAAGGAAATAATCACTCTGCTGACGCAGGGCGGACACGCTGTACTGGGCGAAGAAGTTTGCCCCGATATGGCGGCGGGTGGCTTCCCATGTGACGGCTTTAGCGCCATTTTCACAGAAGCTGAAGGTACTCTTGTTATCATCCCCCCAGGCACAGCCCGGGCAGTCAAAGCCTTTCGCCTTGTTCATACGCATCAGATTGCGCATGTTTTTTAACACCTGTTTGCTGTCGAAAACAAAACGGGTGGTCGCTTCCAGTGAACCCCAGCCGCCGGCGGCAGCGTCGTATGGCTTAATGGCTTCTTTAAATTTCATTTTTTCGCAGGCTTATGTTGATTAATTGTTAAGAAGTTATGACTTCTTTTTGGCGATTTTGCTATCCGAACGCGCCGTTGTCTAATTGATTGCAGAGATGGTGCGATAGGTGGCATTTATCGCGAAAAATGCGAAAGTGTGAAGTTGGTCAAAAAATATTCGCTTAAACGTCTGCGTGGCGCGGGCATCGTGGTTGATGCGACGCATACTTAGCCGGTTGTCATTACAGCGGGAGAGTCCTGATGAAAGAGTTTGCCAGTAAGATCCATGCCTTCGGCAAAGCCCTGATGATGCCGATTTCCGTCATTGCCGCCGCCGGTATTTTTCTGGGCGTGGCGGCGGCGCTGCAGAACCCGGTGATCACCGGGGAGACGTTTGCCAGTATGCAGGTACCCCAACTGGTGATTGGGTTTATCCGCAAAGTGGCCGGTGCGCTGTTTGCTAACCTGCCGCTGTTCTTCGCCGTTGCCAGTGCCATTGGTCTGGCGAAGGCGGAAAAGCCCACGGCGGCGTTTGCGTCGGTGATAGGCTTTATTGCTCTGCATGTCGGTATCAGCGCCACGCTGGGTGCCCGCGGGCTGACCGCGGCCACCACCACCGCCGCCGCGCTGCAACAGCAGGGGATGGATCAGACCGCCGCAATGATGACCTCGGCGGAATATATCCAGATGCTGGGGATTTTCACTTACAACATGAGCGTGCTTGGCGGGGTAATCGCTGGCCTGGTGACGGTCATGATCCACAATCGCTGTTATACGATCCAACTGCCGGCAGCGATTGCTTTCTTCGGCGGGCGGCGGTTTGTGCCGATCGTTACCGTGCTGGTGCTGCCCCTGATCGGCGTGCTGCTGGCACTGATCTGGCCCACCATCGGCGCCGGCATTGCCTGGGTGGGAGAGCTGATCGGCAAAAGCGGCCAGTACGGCGCCTTTCTCTATGGCACCAGTGAACGGCTACTGATCCCGACCGGTCTGCACCATATTTTGAATGAAACGGTGCGCTTTACCCCCATCGGCGGTATTGCAACGGTAGACGGGCAGACCATTGTGGGCGCGCTAAATATTTTCAATACTTCACTCACCCATCCCGGATCGGTGCCGGATGCGACGGTGCAGGAAGCCACGCGTTTTCTGGCCCAGGGGAAAATCCCGGTAATGATGTTTGGCCTGCCTGCGGCCGCGCTGGCGATGTACCACTGCGCCCGGCCGGAACATAAGCAGCGAGTCAAGGCACTGGTGCTGGCCGGGGCGCTGACCTCTTTTACTACCGGCATTACTGAGCCACTGGAATTCTGCTTTATTTTCGTGTCGCCGGTGCTCTATCTCTTCCATGCCCTGTTGAGCGGGCTGTCGTTTATGCTCATGTCGCTGATGCACCTGATGATTGGCAATGTCCAGGGGGGGGCGATTGACCTGGTGGTGTTCGGGATCCTCGGCGGCAGTAAAACGGCGTGGTGGTGGAGCGTCGGGCTGGGGCTGATTTATGTGCCGATTTACTATTATGGTTTCCGCTTTATCATTCTGCGCATGAGGGTGGAGACGCCGGGCCGCGAGTCGGATGAGGCCTTACCGCAGGCTAGCGTCACGGCGGATGAACGTACCCGGGTGATCATCAGCGGACTGGGCGGCGAGGGCAATATCGAGGACGTTGACTGCTGCTTTACGCGTCTGCGGGTGAAGGTAAAACAGATGAATGAAGTCGTCGATCAGACGCTGATGACGACCGGTGCCAACGGTGTTAATCGCGTCAGCGACCACGACGTGCAGGTGATTTATGGCCCGCAGGTAGAAAAAATCGCGAATGACGTCAAAAGTGCGTTAGGGATGTCCTGAGCAGCCGGGTATGATGTCCGCTGAAGAATGGCGCTAACCTGCCGATAATATTGCGTAAATCTGATTACGCTGACAGGATACGGGTGACATGGACACGATGAAAACGACGGCGGTACTGCTGTTGCCGCTGCTGCTACTTGCTGGCTGTCAGCAAGAGGAAGATGAAGGCATTGCCAGGAAAATCAGGAATCTGTCTTATCTTTATCAGTTTGAGGCCATCCCCGGAAAACTGAAGAGCACCCATCAGACGATTTTCGAAGATAACGGTGAAAAGCGTTATGACGGGGTGTTTAATTTCGATAAAAACGGCTGCGTGACGGATTTTGAGGTCACTAATCTCGATATCGGCAGTATCAGCGCACGGCGGGAGAAAGACCAGCTCGTCGGAGAAGAAAATGGTAAACCCCTGGTGCTTAAACTGGACAGCGAGTGCAACGTGCTGTCCAAAACCAGCGGAAATTTTACCATTGATATCGCCTACAATAAGCAGGGCCTGATTTCCGGGCTCTCCTCCCACCAGTCCGATTTTCGCGTCGAACTAACCTATGATGCACAGGGCCGCCCGACAGGACAGAAAGCGTTCAGCGGCGATCGTCAGATTTCAGAAGGCGTACAAAAATACGCGTCAGACGCCGGTGATAAACCCTCTGATGCCGTCACGAAAAGCACAACGCCGGACGGTACCCGGCAGACCACCACCCGCTGTGAGTATCAGCAGGCCGTGCCTGTCAGCTGCATGTTCACGGTGAAAACGTCCACAAGTGACACGGTGACGGAACGCCATGCAAAGCTGGCCAGTGAGTTTTATTAACAGCAGCCCGCTCATCGGGATACGGTTTCGCACACAAATACGGGCTAAGATATCATCATAGTGTGCATCAAAAGGCATCATTATGAATAAAAATGACTAAACTGACAGGACTCACACTGCATGGATACGATGAAGACAACGCTGGCGCTGCTGTTGCCTGTGCTGCTGCTTACCGGCTGTAAGCATGAAGAACCCCAAGGCGTATCGACAACGGTCAGAAATATGTCGACGCTTTTTCTCTTCGAACCCATCCCCGGAAAACTGAAGAGCACCCATCAGACGTTGTCCGGTGCCAGCGGTGAGAAAGAGCACGAAGTCACGGCCCGCTTCGACCAGCAGGGCTGTCTCACCGATGTTGACGTGACCAGCCTCTACTTAATTAACGACCGCAAAATCCACTCGAACACCAGCCTGCGCCGGGACAAAGATACGCTGGTCGGTGAGGAGAACGGTAAACCGGTATTGATGAAACTGGACGACAAGTGCAACGTCGTATCAAAAACCCGCGGCGATTCTACGCTGGACATCCGTTACAACGACCGTGGGCTGATTTCAGCTTTCTCGTCCACCCCGGATCCTTTGCGCATTGACATCACGTATGACGAGCAGGGGCGAATGGTCAGGCGGAACATGAGGGAAGGGGCTCGTCTGATCAGCGATGACAAACAGACATTTGCTCAGGCACAGGCGGATAAACTGCTGGATGGGGTGTTGATCACCACCTACCCGGCCTCGACCAGAGAAATCACCACGCGCTGTGAGTATCAGCAGGGCGTTCCCACTTCCTGCCGCTATACGATTAAAACCACGCCCGGTGATACCGTCATTGAACGCCGGTCGACGCTGGTCAGTGAATTTTATTAACAGCAGTCCGGCCGTCGGCGCACGCGTTCGCACACTAACGAAGACATCATCATAATGGACATTAAACAGCTCATCTATTTATGCAACCTGGAGCGTGAGCGCCACTTTGGCCGCGCCGCTGAGGCCAGCTTTGTCAGCCAGCCCACGCTTTCCATGCGTCTGAAAAATCTGGAGCGTGAGCTGGGGCTGTCGCTGATCAACCGCAGTAATAACTTTGATGGCTTCACGCCGGAAGGCGAGCGCGTACTCTCCTGGGCGCGGGAAATTGTCTCGGTCTATCAGGGGTTAAAGCTGGAAGTCGAGTCTCTGAAGCACGGCGTGACCGGTACGTTGCGTCTCGGCGTGGTGCCCCAGTGCAGTATGTCACTGGCCGTGATGCTGAAAGCCATCAGCGATCGCTATCCCCAGCTCGACTACCGGGTCGCGGTGCTGAGTGCCGACCAGCTGCTGGAGGCACTGAACAGTCATACGGTGGATGTCGGCATCGGCTTCTTCGAGCTGGCGACGCTGCGTGAGTTGCATTTCCAGGCCGAGACGCTGGCGGATAACGGCGTGGAGCTGCTATATCATCCCCAGCATTTTCCGCAACTGGAAGGCGACAGTCTGCTGGCGCTGCACGATGTCGCGGTACTGCCGCTGTGCCTGGCAGAACAGACGCGCTATTTTCGTCGTTATGTTGACGGCCACTTCCGGGAGGCCGGGCTGTCGATGCGCGTTGTTCTGGAAACCACCTCGGTGTTCCAGCTATTGCAGGGCGTTCAGGTAGGATTGGGGTGTATGGTATCGCCGGTCGGGCACCTGATCGACGGGATGACCAGCGGGCTGCAACGCCGCAAAATGGCGCTACCGCCCATGTCCCGCCAGGGGGCCGTGGTGATCGCGGAGCCGGGCCGCGCCACGCCACTGGCGCAGCACTTTTTTGATGAGGTCAGGCGCTGGCTGATGAACTGATACCCAACCCCTGCATCAGGCGGTTACCCCAGCTGGTGACGGCAACGCTGAGGATCACATCAAAGACCTGGCCGCTGCTCAACCCGGCGTCTTTCAGCGGTTGAATATGTGCGGCGTTGACCCGCTCCGGGGATCGGGTCAGCTGTGCCGCAAGGGCGATTAACACCTGCTGCTGGCTGTCTGCGGCTTTCAGTGCCTGTTCCACGCCCTCATGCAAGGCGGTAAAGAGGTCACTGTCTGCGGTGTAGCGTACGAAACAAGAGGCACTGCCGTTGATACGCGAGGTGACAGCAGCGGCCAGCCGCGAGGCGCTGTGACTGCGCGCTGTTTTCAGGGTATCCAACAGACGTCCCCAGCCGTACAACACCTTACCGTCGTGCGCGAACAGCCAGGCAGCGTCTTGCAGCTCCGACAGCGGCTGGCAAAAGGTTAACGCCTCAAGCTGGTCCGGCGCGGCATAGCGCAATTCCAGGGGGGGCAACGCAGGATGCCACTGGCTGCCTGCCAGCAGCGTCTCAGAACAGGCATCAGGCGGGATGGTCACGCCGGGCATCCAGCGTACCGGCAGCGCCAGCATGGCGTGGATGCCTGCAACGACGCGGGCCTGATAGCTGACAAAGCCAACAATCTGACCGAGGCTGATGATATCGGGCGCACTTAAACCCACCTCGTCAAGACGCTGCACGGACACGGCGTCAATCAGCGTGGGCTGGCTGGCGAGCTGGCGAGCGTACTCGGTAATCTGCGTCAGACGATGATTACTCTCCCTTGATGAATCCGGCCCCGGCAGCGGGTTCAGACGGGCAGCATAGTGGTTGCACAGTCGCTGCACACCGGTCACCTGGGCCACCGTCAGGGCGACGCTAAGACGATCGTAGAGCGTCAGGGTGTGGGTGAGTGTAGTGGTGAGTTCGGCCGGGAAAAGCAGCTGATAGAGATCGCGGGAAGCCAGCAGGATTGGCTGTCTTTCCTGCAAAATGGTGTTCAGTTCTCCTTCCAACTGCTGCGCCAGACCCAACAGAAAACGGTCTTCAACAGTGGCAGCTTCAGGCATCAGCGGCGCGCGCTGGGCGGGCAGGCTGGACTGGGTTTCATGATACCAGTGGTTATTGCCGGTAAAGCGGCGCTGTTCCATGATCATTCCTTTTCAATGACGGCACAGTTATCCTGGCGTAACCCGCAGCGCGAAAGAAATAATGATCCGTACTATCAAATAGCTGGAAAGCATAAGGAGAGGAAAGGGAACCGGGCGACCCTGAATAGCCGCCCTCTGTGAATATTAACGATCTTTACGCCAGGCATCGGCAGTCAGTGCCTCACCAAAGTGGCTGGAGATCAGACGTCGGGTTAAATCATGTAGCGGGCAGGCCAGCACGTCAGCCGTACTGCCGCGCTCGACCACTTCGCCCTGGTGCATCACCAGCACCTTGTCACTGATGTGTTTCATCATGCCCAGATGCTGAGTCACGTAGATATAGGAAATTCCGTGTTTCGCCTGCAGCTCCAGCATCAGATTAATCAGCTGCGAACGCATCGACATATCCAGCGCAGCCAGCGCCTCATCGGCCACAATCACCTTAGGCTGGAGGATCAGGGCGCGCGCCAGACCGATGCGCTGTTTCTGACCGGGCGCGAGCATGTGCGGATAATAGGAGGCGTGATCGCGTAACAGCCCCACCTGACGCAGCGTGGCGATGATACGCTTTTCCCGTTCCTCCGTGTTCAGCTCGGTATTCAGCCTCAACGGGAAATCCAGGATCTGGCTGATACGCTGACGGGGATTAAGGGACGTCGAAGGGTCCTGAAATATCATACGGATACGCTGGCTACGATAGCCATAATCGCCGTACTCCAGCGGATGATCGTCAATGACAATTTCACCGGCAGATGGGGCAATCATGCCGCTGAGCATGCGGGCAAGCGTTGACTTCCCGGAACCGTTTTCTCCGATGATTGCCAGCGTCTGGCGCTCCTGCAGAGTAAAACTGACGTCTTTGACGGCCTCAACGTGCTGTCGTCGGAACAGCCCGGTACGGTAACGGAACGTTTTACTCAAGTTGCGCACTTCCAGCAGCGTGTCAATCATGACTGACTCTCCATATTCAGTGGGAAGTGGCAGGCAAACAGGTGACTTTTCGATCCGGAGAGGCGCGGTGTTTCAATGCAGGTCTTCTGCGCGTAGGGACAGCGCGGGCCCAGGCGGCAGCCAATCGGTAAATGCTCCAGCGACGGGATCGCCCCCGGCAGTGTATTCAGGCGGCTTTTATGCGGCAGCGATCGGCCAAAATCGGGCATGGCGCGGATCAGGGCCTGGGTATAAGGATGGTGAGGCGCGGTGATCAGGTCTTCACTGAGCGCCGTTTCTACCGTTTGCCCGCAGTACATAACATTAATCCGGTCTGCCCAGTGACTGAGCATCTGCAGATCGTGACTGATCAACAGTATCGTGGTGTTATTATTCTGGTTCAGACGCGACAGCAGGCGGAAAATCTGCGCCTGGGTAGTCGGCTCCATGGCATTCGTCGGCTCATCCGCAATCAGTAGGCGTGGCTGATTCGCCAGCGCGATAGCAATCATGACCTTCTGACACTCCCCGTCAGTCAGCTCGTAGGGGAAGCTGCTCATAATGTCTTTGTGATCTTTGATACCCACGCGGTGCAGCAGCTCAATTGCCCGGCGATGACGCCAGCCGAAGCGCTGATACCAGCGGCCTTTCCACGTCCAGCGAGGGATGGCCTGTTTGAGCTGAGTACCAATACTTTCCGATGGATCGAGGCACGACTGAGGTTCCTGAAAAATCATCGATACGTTATGGCCGACGATTTTACGTCGTTCACGTGGCGACAGATGGAGCAGGTCAATATCATCAAAGCGCATCCGGTCTGCGGTGATGCGCCAGTTATCCTTGGTCACGCCGCAGATAGCTTTGGCAATCAGGCTTTTACCTGAACCGGATTCACCGACCAGGCCACGCACTTCGCCTTCGGTCAGCGTCATACTGACCCGATCCACTGCTTTCACCGGCCCGTCGGCCGTCATAAATTCAATGGTCAGGTTACGAATATCGAGCAGCGGCATTATTCAACTCCCGCATCGATGGCCCGGCGAACGCCGTCACCCAACAGGTTAACAATCAAGACACTCAGCATAATCGCCGCGCCGGGTAACATCACGGTCCAGGGGGCAACATATATCAGCTCTAACGAATCACCCAGCATCGCACCCCATTCCGGTGAGGGAAGCTGGGCACCTAAATCGAGAAAACCCAGCGCAGCGATATCGAGGATCGCCATGGACAGGGCACGGGTAAACTCCGTGACCAGCAGCGCCAGAATATTCGGCAGGATCGCATACCAAAGGATATCCAGACTGCTGGCGCCATCCAGACGGGCGGCCACAACATACTCTTTTTCCAGCTCTTCATGTACCGCACTGTAAATGGCGCGCACCAGTCGGGGAAGAATAGCCAGATAGACTGCCAGCATGGCGTGTTCCAGCCGGGGCCCGAGAAAAGCCACGACAATAATGGCCAGCAGCAGAGAAGGAATCGACAGTAGCGTGTCGAGAATATGGTTCATGACCGCTGAACGCAGTCCGTGGGTCAGCCCGGCCATCACCCCAAGCACCATCGCACACAGCGAGGCTAAGAGCGTCACCACAATCGCTGAACCCACCGTCGGAGCGGCACCGCTCAACAACCGGCTCAACAGGTCCCGCCCCAGATCGTCGGTGCCCAGGAAGAACGAGACGTCGCCATAATGTGACCACGAAGGGGGCAGAAGCTGATAGCCCAGAAACTGTTGATCCAGCCCATATGGCGCCAGCAGCCCGCCAAAAATACACAGCAGCAGCACGGCAATAAACGCGTAAAAACCGATCATCGCCGTGGTATCGCGATAGAACAGCCCCCACGTATGACGCAGTGGGCTGGGTGGCCGCTTTTCAGCGTAAATATTATCGGAGGGCATACCACTCCTTGTGTTTCAGCGGATTTGTCATAGCACCTAAAATATCTGAGAGCACGTTCACGGCAATCACCAGTCCACCCACGACCATCACCCCGGCGGAGATCGCCGCATAGTCCTGCTGGCGGATAGCATTAATCAGCCAGCGACCCAGCCCTGGCCAGCTGAAGACCATCTCCGTGATCATCGCCAGCGTCAGCATCGTCGAAAACTGCAGCCCCAGGCGGGGGATCACCGGCGGCAGCGCGTTATGCAGCACGTGGCGACGAATGATGGTCAACAGAGACAGCCCGCGCGTCGCCGCGGCCTTAACATAGTTCTGCTCCATGACTTCACGGGTGCTGATACGCAGCAGGCGGATCACCTCCGTGGTGGGGGCGACGGCCAGTGCGGTTACCGGCAGCACCATATGCTTCAGGGCGCTGATAATCATTTCATGGCGCCATGGTGAGTCGGTCAGCCAGGCGTCAATCAGCGCAAATCCGGTGAGCTGCTGTACGGGATAAAGCAGGTCTAAACGTCCGGAAACCGGCAGCCAGCCGAGATTGAGCGAGAAAAACAGCGTCAGTAACAGTGCCAGCCAGAATACCGGCAGCGAAAAGCCCAACAGCGCCACTGCGCTGATCGCCTTATCCTGCCACTTGTTACGCATGACCCCGGCGGCGATACCCAGCGGGATGCCGACCATCAGCGCGAGGGAGAAGGCCATGAAGCAGAGCTCCAGCGTGGCCGGAAATACCTCCCGCAACTGCAGATTGATGGACTGACCGTTAATGCTGGATACGCCGAAATCCAGCTGCAGGATGCCCTTAAACCAGAACCACCAGGCATCCAGCAGTGAGGCCCCCTGCAGAGGGGCGTGAGGGGTAAAGTAGCTGAGGCTGAATCCAAGCAGCGTCAGCATAAACAGCGTGACAATAAACAGCACCAGCCTGCGAAGCGTATAGATAATCACGGTGACTTCTCCTTGCCGTCATCACGGTGGACACCCGCAAATGAAGCATTACCGAATGGGCTCAGTACCAGACCTTTAATGTCGTAGCGATAAGCCTGCAACCGAAGGGAATAGGCCAGCGGCAGAACGGGCAGTTCCTGAGACAGCATCGCCTGAGCGCGATCGTAATAGTCGATGCGTTTCGCCAGCTGTTGCGACAGCAGCGCTTTGTGCAGTAATTCATCAAAGCCAGAATTACACCAGTGAGCATAATTTGTTTGTGACGCAATGGCTGCACAGCTGAGGAGAGGGCGGAAGAAGCTGTCCGGGTCATTACTGTCCGTTGCCCACCCCGTCAGCGTCAGGTCGTGATTCATCTCCATCAGCCGTGCCTCCTGGAAGCGGCCTTCAACCTGCACGATGGTGACTTTCACGCCCACCTGCGCCAGGTCCGCCTGGATTAACTCTGCTGTTTTCATCGGGCTTGGGTTCCACGACTGCGAGGCAGAAGGGACCCACAGGTTCAGATGCAGATCTTCAATGCCCAGCGCCTTCAATGCCTCGCGTGCCTTCTGCGGGTTATACGGCGTCACCCGCGCATCGGTGTCGTAGGCCCAGGAGGCACGAGGCAGAATAGAGGCGGCAGTTTCTGCCGTGCCGTAATAAATAGACTCCATCAGGCGTTCATTGTTGATCGCCAGCGCCAGTGCCTGACGCACTTCGGGGCGGTCAAGCGGCGCTTTGCGGGTATTGAATGCCAGATAGGCAATATTCATCCCGGGCCGCAGTGTCAGGCGCAGACGAGGGTCGTCGCGTAAAACTGACAGCTGACTGGCTGCAGGGTAGGCCAGCACATCACACTCGCCCGTCAGCAGCTTAGACATGCGGCCGGTGCCACCTGCGCCCATATCAATCACCACCTGTGACATACGCGGCTTACCTTTCCAGTAGGCATCGTTTCGCTGCAGACGAACGTACTGGCCGGCGCGGTAGTCATTGAGCATAAAAGGCCCGGTACCTACCGGTTCCCGATCCAGCTGTTCCTGGCGATCGACCCGGGTCAACTGGTCGGCATACTCCGCTGACAGTACGGGCGCATAGTGGGTGGCCAGGTGCCAGAGAAATGAGGCATCGGGACTGTTAAGGCGGATCTCTACCGTATTTTTGTCCAGTTTCCTCACGCTCTGTACCGCGTCTGAAAACTGCAGGCTGTCAAAATAGGGGTAGCTGCCGCCGTTCACATTATGCCAGGGATGCTTGCGGTTAAATATCCGTTCAAAGCTGAACACGACGTCATCGGCGTTCATCGTCCGGGTGGGGGTAAACCACGCGGTCTTCTGGAAGGGAACCTTCTGCCTGAGATGGAAACGATAGGTCGCGCCGTCATCCAGCACCTCCCAACTTTCAGCCAGTTCGGGGATCAGCCGGTAGGTATAAGGGTCAACGTCAAGCAACCGATCATAAAGCTGCGCAGCGAGGGTATCAACCACCAGTCCACTGCTGGCCAGCTGAGGGTTAAAGGTATTCATCACGCCATTAACGCAATACACGAAGCCGCTCTGGCGAATATCGCCAGGCGTTGATGACCAGACCGGAGCACTCAGCGTACTCAGGCTGAGAAGCAGAGTAGAGATTAGTTTGCGCATAACTCTTCTGAAAATTCAGGCAATAAACACAGTGTACCGCACTCTCAGGCTGCACCCAAAGTTTGCAGCGGGTCGTCACCGTTTTTCGGCAGAAAGATCGCCAGAGAGAAAGTGGGGGAGGCGAATACGCCTGATCTTGCTGTGGTAATGAGAAAAATTCTCAACAAAATGCTTTACAGATAAGATTGAGAATGATTATTATTCACCTGCGCTTTAACGGTGGCTCTGCCGTTAAGGAGCACGACATTGCTCACATTGCTTCCAGTATTATTTAGCCCGCTTAATGCGGGCTTTTTTTTTGCCCGCCACCCACGACATCAGGCTTCATCAAAATTAATATCATGCTTTTTCAGCATGGCCCGTAACTGGTGATAAGTGACACCCAGCAGTTCAGCGGCCCGGCGCTGATTAAAACGGGCCTGGCTCAGCGCTTTTTCGACCAGCGCTTTTTCCTGGCGACTCTGCCAGTGACGCAAATCGAAAGGCAGCGCCGGCAGAACCTCCCCTGCGGGCGCTGACCGCGTGTTTTCAGGTTCCGCACGCTGGAAAGGGTTCACAATAATGTTATCCAGGGGGATTTCGCTGCTGGCGTGACGGTAAACCGAGCGCTCAACCACGTTTTTCAATTCACGCACGTTGCCCGGCCAGGCGTAATCCAGCAGACGCTGTTCTGCCCCGGCGGTGAAACCGGGAAACAGCGTCAGTCCCAGCTCACGGCACATCTGAATAGCAAAATGCTGCGCCATCACCAGAATGTCGCTTCGACGTTCGCGCAGCGGGGGCAGTTGCACCACATCAAATGCCAGCCTGTCCAGCAGGTCGGCGCGGAACTTACCCTCCCGCGCCAGCAGCGGCAGATCGGCATTGGTGGCGCAGACCAGCCGCACGCTGACCTGCAGCGGCTGACTGCCGCCGACGCGCTCCAGCTGACCGTATTCAATCACCCGCAGTAGTTTTTCCTGAACCAGCATCGGCGCCGTCGCCAGCTCATCAAGAAAAAGCGTCCCGCCATCGGCACGCTCAAAGCGCCCGAGATGGCGCTTCTGCGCGCCGGTAAACGCCCCGGCCTCATGGCCAAAAAGTTCTGAATCCAGCAGGTTTTCATTCAGCGCCGCGCAGTTAAGCGAGATAAACGGCCCCTGCCAGCGCTCAGACAGATAGTGCAGTCGACTGGCAATCAGCTCTTTCCCGGTGCCGCGCTCACCGATCACCAGCACCGGCTTATTCAGTGGTGCCAGACGTGAAACCTGTTCCAGAACGTCGATAAAATTGTTGGACTCGCCAAGCAGGGTATCTGGGTTTTCGTTCATCATTAATTTCACCAGGTGTTAGTGATAAAAACCACTTTAGTCTCACCCCATACCGGTGTAAAGGGAGCAGGTCATTTAAAATCAATAAGATAAAAACTGGCACGGCTTTTGAATAGTGTTATGCAGCTTAACCGTATTATTCGACACCCGGCGTAATGCCAGACTATGACTGAAAGAGGATTTTGATTATGGGTATTTTTTCCCGCTTTGCCGACATCGTGAACGCCAATATTAACTCCCTGCTGGAGAAAGCAGAAGATCCGCAGAAGCTGGTGCGCCTGATGATCCAGGAGATGGAAGATACGCTGGTTGAAGTGCGTTCCACCTCAGCCCGGGCCCTGGCCGAGAAGAAACAGTTACAGCGCCGTATCGAGCAGGCAGAAACGCAGCAGGCCGAATGGCAGGAAAAAGCCGAACTGGCCCTGCGTAAAGAAAAAGACGATCTGGCACGCGCAGCGCTGATGGAAAAACAGAAACTCACCGACCTGACGGCATCGCTGCAGCAGGAAGCCGGCCAGGTGGAAGAGAGCCTGACGCGGATGAAAGGTGAAATTGGTGAGCTGGAAAGTAAACTGAGCGAAACCCGTGCCCGTCAGCAGGCGCTGACGCTGCGCCATCAGGCGGCATCCTCATCACGCGATGTGCGTCGCCAGCTCGACAGCGGCAAAATTGATGACGCCATGGCCCGTTTTGAATCCTTCGAGCGCCGTATCGACCACATGGAAGCGGAAGCCGAAAGCCACAGCTTTGGCAAAAAGAAATCGCTCGATCAGGAGTTCGCTGAGTTACAGGCTGACGATGAAATCAGCCAGCAGCTGGCGGCGCTGAAAGCAAAAATGAACCGCAGTGAGTAACGGAGCTGGCCACGGCGGTGGCCGGCATCGCTAAGATTAACTATCAAGGAACGTGAATGAGTGTCTTCATTATTGCCATACCCCTGACGTTGTTTCTGCTGTTTGTCGCGCCGATCTGGCTCTGGCTGCATTACACAAAACGCCAGAATGGTGGGGCGGAACTGACGCAGAATGAACTGCAGCGTCTGCAACAGCTGACCCAGGACGCACGTAAAATGCGTGAACGTATCCAGGCGCTGGAAGCCATCCTCGATGCCGAGCATCCTCACTGGAGGCAGCCATGATTCAGAAGAAACTGTACTGCATCCCGGAACAGGGAAAGCTGAAAGGCGTCTGCGCCGGGATTGCCGAATACCTGGGCGTGCCGGTTTTGCTGGTCCGCGTTATCGTGGTGATGTCGTTGTTTTTCGGCCTCTTTGTCCTGACTATCGTCGGCTACTTCCTGCTGGCAACGCTACTGCCGGACCTGCCGGCCAGCGAGCAGGGGCGAGATAAACCGCTCAGTGCGCGACAGTTGCTGGATGAATTAAGCGCAGAGCTGAACTGCGGGGAACGGGAGTTACGTGAGGTGGAGCGTTATGTCACCTCAGAAACCTTTAGCGTGCGCAGCCGGTTCAGCCAGCTGTAATCTACGGTTCTTTTTCAGGAGTGTATTAATGAGAAACTGGCAGCCCCACCCGCGCCTGAAAAAGGCCGGTAAATTTGTGCTGATCAACGCGCTGACTTATGGCCCGGCAGGGTTAAGCGGCTGGGCGGTGAAGTCCGTCGCCCGCAGGCCATTAAAAATCCTGCTGGCCTGGGCGCTTGAGCCGCTGTTTAAACGCGTGCTGCGCCGGGTCACCGCACGCTGGGTGAAACCCACCCCCTGAGTCAGAGAAGCGGCAATGGCAGGAGGATGTTACGATAAGGAATATTAACGATAAGGTGCCAATGCCACAGATGAAACGACTACAACATGAATTGCTGTCGCTGGTGAACCGCGGCGCGGATCGCCATCTGCGCCTGGCGGTGACCGGATTAAGCCGCAGCGGCAAGACCGCTTTTATCACCTCCCTGGTTAACCAACTGCTTAACGTCAATTCCGGTGCGCGTCTGCCGATGTTCTCTGCGGTGCGCGAGCAGCGCCTGCTGGGCGTTAAACGCGTGCCACAGCGCGACCTTGGCATCCCGCGTTTTACCTATGATGAAGGTGTGGCGCAACTGTACGGCACGCCGCCAGACTGGCCAACCCCCACCCGGGGCGTGAGTGAAATGCGACTGGCGTTACGCTACCGTTCTCAGGCCTCCCTGCTGCGCCATTTTAAAGAAACCTCCACGCTTTATCTGGAAATTGTCGATTATCCCGGTGAATGGCTGCTCGACCTGCCGATGCTGGAACAGGATTACCTGAGCTGGTCACGACAGATGACTGGCCTGCTGCAGGGCGATCGCGCGGTATGGGCACAGCGCTGGCGTCAGTTGTGTGAAGGCCTTGACCCGCTGGCACCCGCCGATGAAAACCGCCTGGCTGCGATCGCCGCCGCCTGGACCGACTACCTGCAGCGCTGTAAACAGGAAGGACTGCACTTTATCCAGCCCGGCCGCTTTGTGCTGCCCGGCGAAATGGCCGGTGCCCCGGCGCTGCAATTTTTCCCGTGGCCCGAGGTGGTGGAAGGGGGCGAAACCCGCCTGGCGCAGGGGGATGCCGCCAGCAATATCGGCATGCTGCGTGCCCGCTATCAGTATTACTGCCAGCACGTGGTGAAGGACTTTTATAAGAATCACTTTCTGCGCTTCGACCGGCAGATTGTTCTGGTGGATTGCCTGCAGCCGCTCAACAGCGGGCCGCAGGCGTTTAACGACATGCGCCTGGCGCTGACGCAGCTGATGCAGAGTTTTTCGTACGGCCAGCGCACCCTGTTTCGCCGGCTGTTTTCTCCGGTCATCGACAAGCTGCTGTTTGCGGCGACCAAATCCGATCATGTTACCGCCGATCAGCACGCCAATCTGGTGTCGCTGCTCCAGCAGCTGGTACAGGACGCCTGGCAGAACGCCGCGTTTGAAGGCATCAGGATGGACTGCATCGGTCTGGCCTCGGTACAGGCCACACAGAGCGGCCACGTCGATCATCAGGGCGAGAGTATCCCGGCCCTGCGTGGCCACCGTCTGGCCGACAACACTCCGCTGACCGTCTATCCGGGCGAAGTCCCGCCGCGTCTGCCGGGCAATGCATTTTGGCAGGATCAGGGTTTTCATTTTGAACAGTTCCGCCCGCAGGATCTGGATGTTGACCGGCCGCTGCCGCATATCCGGATGGACGCGGCGCTGGAATTTCTTCTGGGAGATAAACTGCGATGACCGCACCGATTAAACCGCGTATCGATTTTGCCCAGCCGCTAAGTAATGAACCGGCCCCCATCCTGCGCCCGTCAAAGGCATTTGCCGCGCAGCAGGATCAGTTTGTCGCTGTTGACCCGCAGCCGGACGTCGAACCTGAAGGCCCGGGAGAGCTGGCGGTCGAAGCCGCGCTGCGCCCCAAACGCAGCCTGTGGCGCAAGATGGTGATCACCGGTCTGAGTCTGTTTGGCGTCAGCGTGGTGGCGCAGGGCGTTCAGTGGACGCATCAGGCCTGGGTGGCTCAGGACTGGATTGGTCTGGGCGGGGGCATTGCCGGAGGGCTGATCGTAGCGGCGGGGGCCGGATCGCTGATCGGTGAATGGCGACGTCTGTATCGACTGCGCGAACGTGCGGAAGAACGCGATGTTGCGCGCGAGCTACTGGCCAGCCACGGTAGCGGTCAGGGCCGGGCATTTTGTGAAAAACTGGCAGAGCAGGCGGGGCTGGCGTCCGGGCATCCGGCCCTGCAACGCTGGCACGCCTCACTGCATGAAACCCAAAACGATCGCGAGGTCGTCGAGCTGTACGCCCAGCTGGTGCAGCCGGTACTGGATCGGCAGGCCCGCCGCGAAATCAGCCGCTATGCCGCTGAATCGACGCTGATGATCGCCGTCAGCCCGCTGGCGCTGGTCGATATGGCCTTTATAGCCTGGCGTAACCTGCGCCTGGTGAACCGTATCGCCGCCCTCTACGGCATTGAACTGGGCTATTTCAGCCGCCTGCGGCTGTTCCGTCTGGTTCTGCTGAACATCGCGTTTGCCGGGGCATCAGAGCTGATCCGTGAAGTGGGTATGGACTGGATGTCACAGGATCTTGCCGCCCGACTTTCCACCCGCGCCGCCCAGGGGATCGGTGCCGGTCTGCTGACCGCCCGGCTGGGAATTAAAGCCATGGAACTGTGCCGTCCGCTGCCGTGGATGGAAGGGGATAAGCCGCGCCTTGGGGACTTCCGTCGTGAACTGATCGGCCAGTTAAAAGAGAGCCTGCAGCGCAGTGGCAAGAACGAGAAGTAAACAGACTGTCAACTTTTCATGACAGAACACTTCTGGCGTGGCAAGGGATAGCGTATTATCCATGAATACGCTCCGCACGGTTGATAACAAAGGTTAAAACGCATGCGTCTTGAAGTCTTTTGCCAGGACCGAATCGGCCTGACCCGCGAACTGCTGGATCTGCTGGTTGAACGCCGTATCGATCTGCGCGGCATCGAAATTGCCGCCATTGGCCGCATCTATCTTAATTTCTCCACCATCAGCTTTGAGCAGTTCAGCCAACTGATGGCCGAGATCCGCCGTATCCCTGGCGTGACCGACGTACGTACCGTCTCCTTCCTGCCCTCCGAGCGCGAACACCGCGCCCTGAGCGCGCTATTGGTGGCGCTGCCGGATCCGGTCTTTTCCATTGATTTGAAAGGCAAAGTGGAGCTGGCTAATCCGGCGGCAGAAAGTCTGTTTTCATTTAATGAAGAAAAGATGCGTAATTACGGTGTCGCATCGCTCATTACCGGGTTTAATTTTCAACGCTGGCTGGAGAGCGAGCGAATTGAGTCTGAGGCGCACCACGTGGTACTGCAGGGGCGCGACTTCCTGATGGAAGTCACGCCGATCTACGCTCAGGAAGAAGAAAGCGGGACACCCAGTCCCGTCGGCGGCGTGGTGTTACTGAAGTCCACCGCCCGCATGGGGCAGCAGTTGCAGAATCTGGCGGTCAACGATGACAGCGAATTTCAGCATATTGTGGCCGTCAGCGGCAAAATGCGCCAGGTTGTGGATCAGGCGAGAAAACTGGCGATGCTGGATGCCCCCCTGCTGATCGTAGGCGATACTGGCACCGGCAAAGATATGCTGGCACGCGCCTGTCACCTGCGCAGTGCGCGGGGTAAAAAGCCGTTCCTTGCGCTGAACTGTGCCTCACTGCCGGATGATGTCGCGGAAAGTGAGCTGTTCGGCCATGCCGCAGGAGCATACCCCAACGCGCTGGAAGGCAAAAAAGGGTTCTTCGAGCAGGCCAGCGGTGGGTCAGTACTGCTGGATGAGATCGGTGAAATGTCACCTCGCATGCAAACCAAATTGCTACGTTTTCTTAACGACGGTACCTTCCGCCGCGTGGGTGAAGAGCATGAGGTGCATGTTAACGTCAGGGTCATCTGCGCCACACAAAAAAACCTTATGGAGCTGGTGCAGCGCGGCGAGTTCCGCGAAGATCTCTTCTACCGGCTCAATGTGCTGACGCTGAATCTGCCGCCGCTGCGCGAACGTCCACAGGATATCCTGCCGCTGACCGAAATGTTCGTGGCACGCTTTGCTGATGAGCAGGGGGTCGCTCGGCCAAAACTCTCCTCCCAGCTAAACGCCTTCCTCACGCGGTACACGTGGCCGGGCAATGTTCGTCAGCTGAAAAATGCCCTGTATCGGGCGCTGACGCAGCTGGAGGGCAACGAGTTACGTCCTCAGGATATTGTCCTGCCGGAGTATGCGATGGAGATGCCGCTGGCCGATGACGCCATTGAGGGGTCGCTGGACGACATTACCAGCCGTTTCGAGCGTTCGGTGCTGACCCGGCTCTATCTTTCTTATCCGAGCACGCGCAAGCTGGCAAAACGCCTTGGCGTATCCCATACGGCGATTGCCAATAAGCTGCGTGAATACGGATTGAGTCAGAAAAAAGCGGATACAGAGTAATCGCAGGGTTGGCGGAAGAGTACTGGCAGGAGGGCAGACTGCGTGAGCAGTCTGCCCTGAGAATTACTTCAGCGATGCCAGAGCGGCGTCGTAATCCGGTTCAGTGGTAATTTCACTGACCAGCTGGCTGTAGATGACTTTATCCTGCTCATCCAGCACCACCACGGCACGAGCCGTCAGTCCGTTCAGTGGCCCATCAACAATGGCAACACCGTAGTCTTTTTTGAACTCACTGCCGCGCAGGGTAGAGAGTGTTACGACGTTGCTCAGGCCATCAGAGCCACAGAAGCGTGACTGGGCAAAGGGCAGATCGGCAGAAATACAGAGCACCACGGCATTATCAACTTCACCCGCCAGTTGATTAAACTTGCGCACGGATGTTGCGCAGACGCCGGTATCAATACTTGGGAAGATGTTCAGAACTTTGCGTTTGCCCGCATAGTGGGACAGAGAGACATCGGAGAGATCTTTGGCCACCAGGGTGAACGGTTTTGCCGCCTGGCCCGGCGCTGGCAGTTGCCCGTCAACGGAAACCGGGTTGCCCTGGAAATGTACGGTCTGAGACATAATCTATCCTTTTAATGTTAATGGTGTTTAACCTGCTTCAGTGTATGCCATGCTGAAGCAGTGAGACAGTATAAATACGACATAATATGCGCCCGCCAAACCAATTGAAGGATTTGAGCATGAGATCGGTAAAAGCCTGGCCGGAAAACTGGCCGTTACATTCGCCCTTTGTCATCGCACGTGGTGCCCGCAGTGATGCGGGTGTGGTGGTGGTGGAGCTGGAGGAAAACGGCATTAAAGCGGTGGGTGAGTGTACCCCCTATCCGCGCTATGGTGAGAGTGAGGAGTCGGTGCTGGCGCAAATCACTACTCTGCTGCCGGCATTGCAGCAGGGGCTGACGCGGGCAGAACTCCAGCAGCGACTTCCTGCGGGAGCCGCACGCAATGCGATCGACAGCGCGTTGTGGGATCTGGAAGTCGCGCGTGATGGCCAGAGCCTGTGGCAGTTAACATCGCAGCCGTCACCGGCGCTGATTGAGATAGCGCAAACCGTCAGCATCGACGGGCCTGAGATGATGGCCAGCAGCGCGCTGGCGCTGTGGGAAAACGGGGCGAAACTGCTGAAAATAAAACTGGACCATCATTTGATCACCGAACGTCTGGTGGCCATCCGCAGCGCGGTGCCTCAGGCCACGCTGATCGTCGATGCCAACGAATCCTGGCAGAGCGAAGGGCTGGCGGCACGCTGCCAGCTGCTGGCCGATCTTGGCGTCGCGATGCTGGAACAGCCGCTTCCTGCCGGGGATGATGCTGCCCTTGAAAATTTCATTCACCCGTTGCCGATTTGTGCGGATGAAAGCTGCCACACCGTTGAAAGCCTGCCTTCGCTGCACGGGCGCTATGAGATGGTGAATATCAAACTGGACAAAACCGGGGGTCTGACGGCCGCACTGGCGCTGGCCCGGGCGGCGGCAGATCAGGGCTTTGGCATCATGCTTGGCTGTATGCTGTGTACCTCACGCGCCATTCGCGCAGCGTTACCGCTGGTACCGCAGGCGCGTTTTGTCGATCTGGATGGCCCGACCTGGCTGGCGGTAGATGCGGAACCCGCACTGCCGTTCAGCTGCGGGCGTATCGACCTGTCACGGCTGCCAGTAGAGTAAATCGACCAGCGCCCCCAGATAGCGTTCGCTGGCCTCATCGGCGGCCACCGGTGGGAATTCTGCCGTAATACAGGGCAGGCTGATATCCGCACACCAGCTGCCGAAAGAACCCGGCGTGGCATAGCCGACGCTGCTGACCAGCGGCAGGCCGGTTTTTGCCGCCAGCCAGTGACCCAGCGGACTGCTATCGGGGTCTTCGATACAGGCCAGCGGCTCATGAAAAGTGACAATCCAGGCGGGGGAGAGCCGGTGAATCAACTGGCACAGCGCTGCGGTTTCCGGCTCTGAACCGGCATGTTCTCCGGTAGAGAGCAGGACATCGCGCTCATCGGCCACGCTGTTCCAGCGATAAACCGTTTCACCGTGCTGCCAGTTGGCGGCTGGGAAATTACGGTTAAGGTCTACGCCGTTTGCGTTAGCGCGCAGCCCAAGCTGACAGCCGTCGGGGTTCACCGCCAGCACCACGTGATGGCGACGATGGCTGTCCTGAAGCGTGCGCATGGCGCAGGAGAGGGTGACGACCGCAGCGGTTTCATCCCCGTGCGTTCCGGCCAGGATCAACCCACTGTCCTCACTGGCCAGCGGGGCCGGAAACCAGAGCAGCGGTGCACCCAGCACCGATTGCCCGTACGACTGCGGGCGGGCATCAAGGCGACCACGCAGCGGGCGGGGGTGGAATAACGACATAGGCAGGGCTCCGGATAGACGGTTCTGTGCTAAAACTAGCATATTGCCCGGGAAGGTACATCGCCTGGGTGTTGAATAAAAACACTATTTCAGCGCATGTCATTTGCGTTACAGTGCCAGCAGTAAGAAATTCCCGCAGTTTTGCTGACAGGTAAGGATCCCGGAATGAGAAAATCCCCCTCTTTTGCGCTGGCCGCTCTGGCGCTGTGTATTGTCTCCACCTCTCGTGCTGCCGATGTCCCGGCGGGCACCGCGCTGGCCGCGCGCCAGGAAATTGTTCGTCATATTAAAGATGAACCTGCCTCGCTCGACCCGGTGAAAGCGGTGGGGCTGCCGGAAATTCCGGTAATCCGTGACCTGTTTGAAGGGTTAACCAATCAGGATGCCAGCGGGAAAATTGTTCCGGGCGTGGCCATCGACTGGCAGACCAATGACAATAAAACCTGGATCTTCACGCTGCGCAAAGATGCACGCTGGTCAAACGGTGACACTGTCACCGCTGCGGACTTTGTTTACAGCTGGCGGCGGCTGGTCGATCCGAAAAACACGTCCACTTTTGCCTGGTTTGCTGAACTGGCGGGTATTCAAAATGCCGGTGCCATCGTTAAAGGGGAAATGAGTCCGGATAAGCTGGGGGTCAGTGCCATAGATGATACCCACCTGCAGGTCACACTCGACAGGCCGGTGCCGTATTTTGTCAGCCTGACCGCCAACTTCAGCCTGTTCCCGGTGCCGGAAAAGGTTATCGCCACCTACGGCGACCAGTGGACACGTCCGGGTAATCTGGTGGGTAACGGGGCCTACCAGCTGAACAGCCGGGTGGTGAATGAGAAAGTCGTGCTGGTTCGCAATCCGCACTACTGGGATAACGCGCATACGGTGCTGAACAAAGTGACCTATGTGCCGATCAGTGAAGAGTCCAGTGCCACCAAGCGCTATCGCGCGGGGGATATTGATATCACGGAATCGTTCCCAAAAGAGCTGTATGCCCTGCTGAAAAAACAGATCCCCGGTGAGGTTTACACCCCTGACCAACTGGGCACTTACTACTATGCGTTTAATACCCGCAAGGGGCCTACGGCTGACGTGCGTGTGCGGCAGGCGCTCTCCTGGTCCATTGACCGCAAAATTATTGCCGAAAAAGTGTTGGGAACCGGAGAAAAACCGGCCTGGCACTTCACGCCTGACGTCACAGCGGGCTTTACGCCGAAAGCCAGCTTTATGCAGCAGCACAGTCAGGAGGAGCTGAACGCTCAGGCGAAAGCCCTGCTGGCCGCGGCGGGCTACGGGCCGACCCATCCACTTAACCTCACCCTGCTGTATAACACCTCAGAGACGCACAAGAAGATTGCGATTGCCGTGGCGTCGATGTGGAAGAAAAACCTCGGGGTGGACGTGAAACTGCAAAACCAGGAGTGGAAAACCTATATCGATAACCGCAACAGCGGCAACTTTGATGTGATCCGCGCGTCCTGGGTTGGGGATTACAATGAGCCGTCCACCTTCCTCAGTTTGCTGTCCTCCACTCATAGCGGCAATATCGCCGGCTTTAAGAGTGCAGAATACGATGCCGTGCTGGCCCAGGCCAGCCGTCAGACGAATGACAAGGCGCGTAACGATGACTATAACCGGGCAGAGCAGATTATCGCCGGACAGGCCCCGATCGCGCCGATTTATCAGTACACTAACGGACGGTTGATCAAGCCGTATGTAAAAGGCTATCCGATCACCAATCCGGAAGATGTGGCCTACAGCCGTACTCTGTATATTTTAAAACACTGATTGTCGTACGGCGTCATCGCCAGGATAAGCCGCGGCACCGGTTGCTGCTTATGCCATTGAGCCGCGGGGATGTGGTGCATAATGCAGCAACTCAGTCTGACGGTGATGATGATGAAACGGTTTCCTCTGCTTATGTTTGTGGTGATCCTCAGTGGCTGCGCACTAAAACAGTATCCTGCCTCGCCGCCGATCAGTGCGGTTCAGGCCGATCAGCTTGACTGCCAGGGCGTGCAGCAGCAGATCGCTGAACAGAAAAAAGTGCAGCAGGATATTGATAAGAAAGGGGAGTTTGATGCCCTGACCGTAGTGGGTGCCGCAATGGACTTTGGCATTGGTAACGGTATTGCCAAACAGCAGGCGCAAAAACACGCTACCGAGCGTGAACGGCAGCTGAACGCACTCGCCACACAGAAGTGTTCCCGGGGCGTTTAGGAAACAAATCGTAACAAAGCGCGAGCTCTATCACAGAACGGCAGCCCGGTGCTTGAGACCCGCGTATAATGCCTTATCGTGTGAACACTGGATTGTTACTGCATTTTAGCAGGCAAAACCTGACCGCCGGAGCTCCTCCGGCGGTCAGGTTTTTTTGTTTTCAGGCCGGGAAATGAAAATAGCAAAAGTTTTAAATAATAATGTGGTCATTGTCCATGATGAACAGGGGCATGAACTGGTGGTGATGGGGCGCGGGCTGGCGTTTAAAAAGCGCAGCGGGGACGAACTTGACCCGGTGCTGGTTGAAAAAACCTTTGCCCTGAAAAGTCAGGAGCTGACCGGGCGCCTGGGCGAACTGCTGTCTGAAATCCCGCTGGAGGTGGTGATCGCCACAGAATGCATCATTGCGCTGGCGCGCGAGCAACTCAGTAGTCAGCTGCATGACAGTCTGGCCATTGCGCTGACCGATCATGTAAATTTTGCCCTGACCCGGCATCAGCAAAACCTGCCCATCCGTAACGTGCTGCAGTGGGAGATCCGCAGCCTCTATCCGCAGGAGTATGCCATCGGGCTGGCGGCGCTGAATATTATCGACAAACGCCTTAACGTGCGGCTACCGGAGGATGAAGCCGGATTTATTGCCCTGCATCTGGTGAATGCGCAACTGGGCAGCGAGATGCCTGCTGTGATGCATATCACTAAATTTATGCAGGAAATCCTGCATCTGGTGAAGTACCAGCTACAGCTTGATTATCAGCCCGATTCGCTGAGTTATAACCGCTTTGTCACCCATCTTAAGTTTTTCTCACAGCGGATGCTGGGGAAACGCGGCGTCTACAGTGATGACGAATCGCTGCACGATGTGGTACGCGACCGCTATCCCGCCGCCTACAAATGCGTGGACAAAATCGATCGCCACGTGAGGAAGAATTATGACTATACCCTGGGGAGTGAGGAGCGGATGTTTCTGACGATCCACATAGAGCGGGTCAGAAAGGAGACGCTGGCCCTGGATGATGATAAAGATGAGGCCTGAGGGCCTCATCTCCGTATTCCCGCGTGCCCTGTGAAAGTTGAGGGCCGGGTTTACGCCGGATTCAGCACCCGACGCGTGCGGCCTGAGCTCAGATAATCCGCAATATAGTCCTGGGAAATCTCACCACTGTAGCGACCGTCCTCGTCGACAATCGGCATCCACACCATATTATGTTCATACAGCTTGGAGAGCACCACGCGCAGGTTCTCTTCGGCTTTACCGGTGACGGTAAAGTGATGCAGCCTCTCGGCACAGAGGCCACTTGCACCGCGTGCCTCGCGCCGTTTAACAAAGCCCAGTGGTCGGCCATCCTCATCAACCACCGTAATCGAACGCAGGTCGTTATCGTCCATCACGCCGAAGGCTTCCGCCAGCGGAGTGGATTTCTGCACGGTATGGGTCGGCTGCTGGTCGGTGACATCGCCCGCCTGCACCAGTAACAGACGTTTCAGCGTACGGTCCTGACCGACGAACGATCCGACAAACTCATTGGCCGGCTTCGCCAGCAGTTCGTCCGGGCTGGCGCACTGCACAATTTTTCCCTGACCGAACACGGCAATACGGTCACCCAGTTTCAGCGCTTCATCAATATCATGGCTGACCAGCATCACGGTCTTTTTCAGCTGCCGCTGCATATCGAGAAACTCATTCTGGATCACCTCACGGTTAATCGGGTCGACGGCCCCGAACGGCTCATCCATCAGCAGCACCGGTGGATCCGCCGCCAGGGCACGAATAACGCCGATGCGCTGCTGCTGACCGCCCGACATCTCACGCGGATAGCGCTGCAGGAATTTGTTCGCATCCAGCGCCATCATGCTCATCAGCTCGCTGGCACGCGCCTTACAGCGCTGCTTATCCCAGCCCAGCATACGGGGCACCACGGTGATATTCTCTTCAATGGTCATATTCGGGAACAGGCCAATCTGCTGGATGACGTAGCCTATATTGCGCCGCAGCGTGACGGTATCCAGCCCGCTGGTGTCTTCGCCGTTGATCAGAATTTTTCCACTGCTGGATGGGATCAACCGGTTGATCATTTTCAGGGTGGTCGTTTTACCGCAGCCGGAAGGGCCGAGCAGGACACACATCTCGCCTTCGGGTACATTGAGGCTGACGTTGTCGACGGCATTAAAGCTTTTACCGTTCTTCTGTGTGAAGGTTTTGGTGAGATTTTCCAGTTTTATCATTATCGGATCCCCTTAGGTGTCAGTGCTACCTGCAAACGGTGCAGCAGCCAGTCAAGCACGATCGCCAGTAAGCAGATCATTAATGCGCCAGCAATCAACATGCGGATATCACTTCCGCTAATGCCATCCAGCAGCAGCAGGCCAAGACCGCCTGCGCCAATCACCGCTGCAATGGCCATCACGCCGACGTTCATCACTACCGCCGTGCGGATGCCGCCAAAAATCACCGGCAGGGCCATCGGAATTTCGACCCAGCGCAGACGCTGCCAGAAGGTCATACCAATCCCGCGTCCCGCTTCACGCAGGCCGTCAGGCAGATTTTCCAGTGCCGTATGGGTGTTGCGCACAATGGGTAACAGAGAATAGAGAAACACCGCCGTCACGGCGGGCAGGACGCCAATGCCCTGACCGATGAGTGAAAAAAGCGGGATCATCAGGCCAAACAGGGCGATAGAGGGAATGGTCAGCACAATAGTGGCCAGTCCGAGTACTGGCGTGGCCAGCCACTTAAAGCGCACAATCAGAATACCGAGCGGCACACCAATCACAATGGCGAAACCGACCGCCAGCGCCACCAGCCACAGGTGCTGAAAGGTGAGGGTGCCGAGATAGCCGGCATTATCAATCATGTAATGGATCGTCTCCATGAAGCCTCCTTACAGCATGTTATGGGATGTCAGGAAATCGCGGGCCACCTGCTGAGGTGACTGGTGATCGATATCCACACGCTTATTCATTTCGGTGATGGCTTCGTCGGTGATCAGTGGCGACAGCTTATTAAGCGCCGCTTCCAGACCCGGATGATCCCGCAGTGCTTTCTCGGTCACCACCGGTGTCACCGCATAGCTGGGGAAGAAACCCTTATCATCTTTCAGCACTTTCAGTTCGAAGCCCTTTACCCGGCCGTCGGTGGTATACACCAGCCCGGCGTCGACAAAGCCGTCACGAATGGCGTTATACACCAGTCCCGGATCCATCTGACGGATCTGCGGGCGATCCAGCGGCATATTGTAGGCCTTCTGCAGGGGTTTAAGCCCATCGGAACGCCCGGCAAACTCCAGATCCAGCCCCAGCATCCAGTTGTGGTCAGGGTCGTCTTTACGCACCTGCTCGATTTTTGCCACCAGCTGCGACAGGGTCTCAATGTTTTCCGCTTTCGCCCGTTCGGCGGACATCGCAAAGGCGTAGGTATTATTCATCGGGGCAGGTTTCAGCCATACCAGCCCCAGCTTTGCATCCAGCTTTTTCACCGTCTGATAAGCTTCTTCAGACGACATGCGCTGGGTGATGTTATTGAAAATAATCAGCGAGGTACCGGTGTATTCCCAGGCCATATCCACCTGTTTATTGATCATCGCGTTACGGGCAATCACGGTAGCAATGTTGGTCTTGGGTTCGATATCAAAGCCCTGTTTGCGCAGATAAAGCGTGGTGAGCGCAGACAAAATATGCTGCTCGGTAAAACTCTTGGTGGTCATCACAATTGGCGCGGCAGCAGCCATACCGCTGAATGCCAGCGATGCCGACAGAGCAAGCGCGCCCGCCCGAAGCCAGCGGGGAAAAAGGGGGGTACCAGCCATAGTCAGCTCCCTGTTATTTTTTTAAGCCGTATGCGGGCTGAGAAGACGGCCGAGACCGGCCAGTAACAAATCGAGGATCAGGGCAAAAAGCGCGGTCGCCGCCGCTCCCAGGATCAACGTGGGGAAATCATTGAGGTAGATACCGGGAAAAATCAATTCCCCGTAACTGCTGGCCCCAATCAGAAACGCCAGCGGTGCGGTGCCCACGTTGATCGCCATCGCCACGCGAATACCGGATAGCATCACCGGCATGGCGTTAGGGAGTTCGACCTGGCGCAGACGCTGTCCCCGGGTCATGCCGATACCGTCCGCCGCTTCCAGCAGAGGGGCCGGGACGGAACAGAGTCCCGCATAGGTATTACGCACGACAGGCAGCAGTGAGGCGAGGAACAGGGCAATGATTGCCGGGCGGTCACCGATACCGATGACCACCATTGCCAGCGCCAGCACGGCCAGCGGGGGGAGCGTGTTGCCGATGTTGAAGATCTGCATCACGTACTCTGCCCAACGGCGCGCGCCCGGACGGCTGAGGGCGATACCGCTGGGAATACCCACCAGAAGAGCAAACAGCATAGACCAGAACACCAGCGTCATATGCTGCTGCCCCAGATAGATCAAATCGACGCGCTTTGCCTTAATGGTTTCAATCCCCAGTCCCCAGACCAGCAGGGCGACGATCGCGGCAATAAACAGCGCCGCCAGTAAGGCACGCTGTAACAGCGTGGTATGTTGCATATCAGTGTTCTCCCTGGAACGCGGGTAAGCATTAAAAGTGTTGATCTCATGGGTGATTATCACTTTACCCGGTAAACTAACCCTAAAACCTATAGCAGCGGAACGGCAAATTTGGCAAATTTTTCGCTGAAAATCAGCAGGATACTTTTTGGCAAAATTCGGTTGTAGCCCTTGATAGCACTGGGAAAACTGACGATGAAAAAAATTCATCGTCAAAAAGTGACGCCGTCACAAAAAAAATAAGCACAATTCGGAAACTGTCGTGCGAAATATCATCCACACTTTCAGGCTCTACTTGAGAAAGGGACACCATGTCGGAATCAATTGCTACGCCCGTTAAGTCACGCCACTGGATACTGATTGCCTCGATGCTGGCCATGTTTATGGCGGCGATTGAAGTGACCATCGTGGCCACCGCGATGCCGACCATCATTGCTGAGCTGGGCGGTTTCTCGCAGTTTGGCTGGGTTTTCTCTATCTATCTGCTGACGCAGGCGGTCAGCGTGCCGATTTACGGTCGACTGGCCGATCTCTGGGGCCGGAAGCGCATGTTCTTTATCGGTACCGGACTGTTTCTGGTCGGGTCGGTGCTGTGCGGCTTTGCCACCAATATGGGCTGGCTGATCCTGTTCCGCGCCTTTCAGGGGCTGGGGGCCGGAGCGATTATGCCGCTGACATCTACCATCATCGCGGATGTCTATCCGCCGAAAGAGCGGGCAGGCGTACAGGGATGGCTATCGAGCGTCTGGGGCGTTGCCGCCATCGTCGGGCCGCTGACTGGTGCCTGGCTGGTACAGCATTTTAACTGGGCGCTCATATTCTGGGTCAACGTGCCCATTGGCATCCTGTCAATGCTGCTGCTGGCGCGCTTTTTCCCGGAGTCAAAAGCGCGCAGCCCGCACCGGCTTAACCTGGCGGGCAGTGCATGGCTGATGCTTACCGTCAGTGCACTGCTGGTCGCTTTGTTACAGGCTGAAGCCCTTGGCACGACGCTGGTAGTGGGCCTGTTGCTACTGGCCGTAATGGCCGGCATGGCGCTGGTGCGACACGAACGCAGCGCCCGCGAACCGCTGTTCCCGGCGGCGATCTGGCGCAGCCGCACGCTGCTGGCCGGTAATGCCGGCAATCTGATGATTGGGGCCGCCATGATGGGCATCAGTGCCTTTCTGCCGACGTGGATCCAGGGGGTTAACGGCGGAACGCCGCTGCAGGCGGGGAGTGCGCTGGCAATGATGTCGATCGGCTGGCCGCTGGCCAGTACGCTCAGTGGCCGGATGATGCAGCGCACCTCTTACCGTTTCACCGCGCTGCTGGGCTCGGTGCTGCTGATCGCCGGAACCGGTCTGCTGCTGACGCTGCATCGTGAAAGTCCGGTGTGGCACGCCGGGCTGTTTGCTTTTGTGATCGGAACGGGAATGGGCATGACCAGCACCACCTTCCTTATCGCCGTGCAAAACACCGCAGATTTCGCCATCCGCGGCATATGTACCGCGTCGATTATGTTCAGCCGGATGCTGGGGTCGGCGCTCGGCACCGCCGTCATGGGGGCGGTGCTGAACTACAATCTGCTGTTGCGCCTGCCTGACGACACCGATCCGGTACAGCAGGTGATGTCACATGGCCAGCGGCAGCAGATTGACCCGTCAACGCTGGCGGTCATGCTCAACGAGATCGCGCATTCTCTCCACTGGGTGTTTGCCGTTTCGGCCGTGATTGCAGGGATGAGTCTGATCATTTCGCGTTTTGTTCCGGCAGAGAAGCCGATCTGAGAAAGGACAGGGGGTGCGCCGGCTAACCGCTCACCCCGCTGGGATCATACGCTACTGCGCCGGGGCATCCTGAGAGGTGCCTGCGCTGGCAGGAACGCTGTTATCGGCATCGCTACCGTTGCGTTTATAAACAATTTTCTGCGTATCATTTTCGCAGTGACCGACGACCTGCCCACCGGCCTGTTCCGCCTGGTCGTTCGGCACTACGTCCAGCGTAAAGCCTGAGGCAGGAACCCCATTGTTAATAATTTTCTGATTAATATCCGCTTTCACCGTTTCGCACGAGGCTTGTACCGCCAGAGGTGCAGCAACGAGCAGTGCGGTTAACACCCAATTAATGCCTTTCATTTGTTCATCCTTTTTGCATGAAATCTGCGCTAACTATAGCAGGAAAGTCAGCTTATGGCGTAACGGCACGTCCGGTGCGGCGATCGAGGCAGCGCAGCGTATTGGGCTCCCAGTACGCGTTCAGGTTCATGCTTTTTTCACAGCCTTCCTGGGTATCAAAAGCCTGATCCACCCGGTCAAACTCTTTTTCCACGCGGTTATTCACTTTGCCACGCAGGCGATGGGTCGCATCCCACTGCTCTTTCTGTTCGCGGGCCTGCTCTTTAGTCAGCGCGTTATCACCATCCTGAATAATCAGGTGGTCAGTGCGCGCCTGGGCGGCGTGTTGAACGGAAAACAGCGCGGTCAGCAGCAGCAACGGCAACGAAGCCTTAGCCAGACGTTGTTTCAGCGTTTTCATCATGTTCGGTTCCTTATGGGTGAGCATTCAGCCACGTCATCTGCGACTGAGCAGATCATGTGTTGTAGTATATCACCAGCTTTCGGCCACCCACCAGTCGCGCGGTGTTACCGTTGAACATTGAGAGAGAAAAGTCCCTATGCTGACGACGACGTTACTGTTCTTTGCCACGGCCCTGGCCGAAATTATTGGCTGCTTTCTGCCGTACCTGTGGCTGAAAAAGAACGCCTCTGCCTGGCTGCTGCTGCCTGCAGGATTCAGCCTGATGATTTTCGTCTGGCTACTGACCCTGCACCCGGCCGCCAGCGGCCGCGTGTATGCGGCCTACGGTGGCGTATACGTGGTGACCGCGCTGCTGTGGTTACGTATTGTTGATGGGGTAAAACTGAGTAGCACCGACTGGGTCGGTGCTGCCGTGGCGTTTTGCGGGATGCTGATTATTGTGGCCGGATGGGGACGGGCCTGAAAGCAGACCCGAAGAGGCTGAATTACGCTTTGTGTACGCGCAGACCCGCCTGGCTCTGACCGACCGGCATCATCTCCAGCGCGCTGATGTTGACATGTTTCGGCAGGGTGGCCACCCACCACACGGCCTCGGTCACATCTTCTGGTGTCAGCGGCTCGGTGCCGTCGTACACGCTGTCAGCACGGCTGTCATCGCCTTTAAAACGGACGTTCGAAAACTCCGTACCGCCAACCAGGCCCGGTTCAATGTCGGTCACTCGCAGGGCGGTGCCGTGCAGATCGGTGCGCAGGTTGAAACTGAACTGGCGAACAAACGCCTTAGTGGCACCATAAACATTGCCGCCCGGATACGGCCAGCTGCCGGCGATAGAACCAATATTAATAATATGCCCGACATTGCGCTCCACCATCGCAGGCAGCAGCGCGCGTGTCATGTACACCAGGCCTTTGTTGTTGGTGTCGATCATATCTTCCCAGTCTTCCAGGCTGGCACGCTGCGCAGGTTCAATGCCCAGCGCCAGTCCGGCGTTGTTGACCAGAATATCGATGTTGCGCCATTCAGCAGGCAGTGAGGCCACAGCCGCGTCGATGCCCGCACGGTCGCGGACGTCCAGCACCAGCGTATAAATCCTGTCGCCAAACTCCTTTTTCAGGGCATCCAGACGTTCCTGACGGCGGCCGGTAGCAATCACCTGATGGCCCTGGCTGATAAAGCGGCGGGTAATGCTCTGACCAAATCCGGCGGTCGCCCCGGTAACAAATACAATCATCTCGCTGTTCCTTAACCCGTTTTAGATTTTTCCCACCTTATCATTTCAGGGCAGAGCTGATAAGGCGCTCATGATGATGACGAACAAGAAAAACTGCACCAACAGTGTGCAGCCGTGGTCTGGACTGCCTTATGGCAGTGCGCTACGGGCAGGCAGAATGCCCGGGCCGGGTCTTTTTGACTTCATAGCAATCGGTTGCCTTTTTAGCAACCGGTTGCGCAACCGTTTTACTGTTTTAAAAAACGTCGTTACCGACTATTTTCTTCGTAACTCACTGAATAAAAGAGTAAAAGTGAAAACTGGACGAATGGCATAACTCTTGCAAATCTTAAGCGATACGATCCCGCACTGCCGACCCGCATCGCGGCCTGCTTTTAAGGAACAGCTATGACACAGCACTATACCCAGGCCATTCGCGCCCGATTTTTTGATATCACCCGAACGGTGGATGAACCGCAGCAGTTGCCCGAGGCGGCACGCTATCTTGATAACGGCCTGCTACTGCTGGACGGCGGTACGGTCGTCGGGTTGTGGGACTGGGAGGAGGGCCGTCATCTGCTACAGGACGGCAGGACATTGCTGGACTGCCGTGACCGGCTGATTGTGCCGGGCTTTGTCGACACGCACATCCATTATCCGCAAACCGAAATGATCGGTGCCTTTGGCGAACAGTTGCTGGAGTGGCTGGATCAGTACACCTTCCCGGTGGAAAGCCAGTATCACTGTCCGCAGCACGCCGCCCGCATTTCAGACTTCTTTCTGCAGCAGCTACTGAGTAACGGCACCACGACCGCACTGGTCTTTGGCACCGTCCATCCGCAGTCTGTCGATGCCCTGTTTACCGCCGCATCGGCGCTGGAAATGCGGCTGATTGCCGGGAAAGTGATGATGGATCGCAATGGCCCGGATGCCCTGATGGAAACGCCGGAGCAGAGCTACCGGCAGACCCGGGAACTGATTGAACGCTGGCACCGCCACGGGCGTTTGGGCTATGCACTGACGCCGCGTTTTGCTCCGACGTCCTCACCGGCCCTGCTGGCCAAAGTGCAGCAGCTTCGCCAGGAATTCCCGGACACCTGGCTGCATACGCATCTCAGCGAAAATCCCCAGGAGGTGGCGTGGGTAAAAACCCTGTTTCCCGACAACAGCAGTTACCTCGATGTGTATCATCAGTATCAGCTGACCGGAGACCGCAGCGTGTTCGCCCACTGCCTGCATCTGGGTGACAGCGAGTGGGACTGTCTGCACCAGACCGGATCGGCGGTGGCCTTCTGTCCGACGTCAAACCTGTTTCTCGGCAGCGGCCTGTTCGACCTGAATACCTGCTGGCATAAAGGGATCAAAATGGGGATCGGCACCGACGTCGGGGCAGGCACGACGTTTAATCTGCTGCAGACAATGGGCGAGGCGTACAAAGTGGGCCAGCTTCAGCGCTATAAGCTCTCCGCGTGTGAGGCGTTTTACCATGCCACGCTGGGGGGGGCGAGAGCCCTGGATCTGGATGGAAAAATTGGTAATTTCATGCCGGGTAAAGAGGCGGATTTTGTGATGCTCGATCCGGCGGTCTCGCCGCTGCAGCAGATGCGTCACGCCAACAGCCGCGATATCTGGGAGCAACTGTTTGTGCTGATGACCCTGGGCGATGATCGCAATATTGCCGCCACCTGGGTCAACGGTCGCTGCGTATGGCAGCGTGACGAAAAGGAGCAGGCCGCATGATCCAGTTCTTACTTAACCAGCGCCTGGTCAGCGAGCACGATATCGACCCGAATACGACGGTGCTGAACTATCTGCGTCAGCATCAGCGACGCTGTGGCACGAAAGAGGGCTGTGCCTCCGGCGACTGCGGAGCCTGCACCGTGACGCTGGGTCACGTGGAGGCGGGGCGGATGCGCTACCAGACGGTTAACAGCTGCCTGACTTTTGTCAGCCATTTGCAGGGAAAGCAGCTAATCAGCGTGGAAGATCTGCGCCAGCCGGCGGGGCTGCACAGCGCACAGCAGGCGATGGTGGACTGCCATGCCTCACAGTGTGGCTTCTGTACTCCCGGATTCGTGATGTCGATTTTTACCCTGCAAAAAAACGGCGGCGGGGCGGAACCCCGTCAAATCGAGCAGGCACTGGCCGGTAACCTCTGTCGCTGCACCGGCTATCGGCCGATTGTCGACGCCGCCCGTCAGGCCTGCGCTGCAGCGGGAACGGACAGTTTTCAGCAGCAGGAGGCGGCCACCGTGGCGCAACTGCTGCAACTGCAGACCCCGGAGATGCAGGAACTCCGCTGGCAGGGCAATCGCTGCCTGCTGCCGAAAACCATCAAACAGCTCAGTGAGGCGTTGCTCGCGCACCCCGGGGCTACGCTGCTGGCTGGCGGCACCGACCTCGCGCTGCAGGTTACACAACGCGGCGAAACCCTGCCGCTGTTGATCGCTGTTGACCAGATCGATGAACTGAAGCAGTGCGTCATCCATGATGACGAGAGGGTAATCGGCGCGGGGGTGTCCCTGAGCGCATGCTGGCAGTGGCTGGGCGAAGCGATCCCGGCGCTGACGCAAATCCTGGCGCGGTTTGCCTCGCAGCAGATCCGTAACCTCGGCACGCTGGGGGGCAACATCGGTAACGCCTCCCCGATTGGTGATATGCCGCCGATGCTGCTGGCGCTGGATGCCTCCCTGATCCTGCAGCAGGGCGACCAGCAGCGTCGCCTGCCGCTGGCGGATTTTTTCCTCAGCTACCGCAAAACGGCACTGCGTGAGGGCGAGTTTATCCGGGCGGTGGTGATCCCCCATAGCGCAACGGAAGAGCATTTCCGCGCCTGGAAGGTATCAAAACGACGGGAGGATGATATCTCAGCGGTCTTTGCCGCCTTTACGCTGGCCACCGATGACAGCGGCTGTGTGAGCCGCGTGCGTATCGCTTTTGGCGGTATGGCGGAAACTCCCCGGCGCGCCTTTCACTGTGAACAGCAACTGCTGGGGCAGCCGCTGACCGCCGCGACGGTTGAGAACGCCTGCCGCGCCCTGTCAGAGGATTTCCAGCCCCTGAGTGATTTTCGCGCCAGTGCAGCCTATCGACTGCAGCTGGCAAAAAACCTGCTGCGGCGTTATCACGCCTCACTGAGCGGTGAACTGATCCTGACGGAGGTCTCTGACTATGTCCCATAAACCCCCGGCCGTCATGCCGGACGCACTGGCGCACCAGTTTCACCAGCACGCTCACGACGGCGTGGGCAAAAGTCTCCGTCACGACAGCGCTGCGATGCACGTTAGCGGCGAAGCCCGCTATATTGATGACCGTTTTGAGATGCCGGGGATGCTGCACCTCTGGCCCCGGCTCAGCGAACATGCCCATGCGCGCATTCTCAGCATTGACGTTGCGCCCTGTTATCGCGTTCCGGGCGTGGTTCAGGTGCTGACCTGTCAGGACGTGCCCGGCGAGCTGGATATCGGGCCGCTGGAACCTGGCGATCCGCTGATGGCAAAAGAGATCGTGGAATACGTCGGGCAGATGGTGCTGGTGGTGGCGGCAGAGAGTGAACAGGCGGCCCGTAAGGCCGCCGCACTGGCAGTGATAACCTTTCAGCCGCTGACCCCGATCCTGGATGTGGAGCAGGCTCTGGCTCAGGGCAGCTTTGTTCAGCAGCCGCACGTGCACCAGCGTGGAGATGTGGATGCGGCGTTAAACAGGGCACGGCACCGCCTGCGCGGGCAGTTTCATATCGGCGGTCAGGAACACTTCTATCTGGAAACACAGGTGGCGCTGGTGGTGCCGGGAGAGGATCGCGTTCTCCAGGTATACTCGTCCACGCAAAATCCGACCGAGGTGCAAAAGCTGGTGGCGTCGGTGATGGGCCTGACGATGAACAAGGTCACCATTGATATGCGCCGTATGGGCGGAGGATTTGGCGGTAAAGAAACCCAGGCGGCAGGGGTTGCCTGTCTGTGCGCACTGGCGGCACGCCTGACCGGCCGCCCGGCTAAAATGCGTCTGTCACGGCGCGATGACATGCTGACCACCGGTAAGCGGCATCCCTTTTTTGTCCGTTATGACGTCGGCGTGGATGACGACGGACGTTTTAGCGGGGTCAGGATTGACCTGGCGGGTAACTGCGGCTATTCACTGGATCTTTCCGGATCGATTGTCGATCGCGCGATGTTCCACGCCGATAATGCCTATTATCTTGGTGATGCGCTGATCACGGGCTACCGCTGTCGCACCAATACGGCCTCCAATACTGCCTATCGCGGCTTTGGTGGCCCGCAGGGCATGGTGGCGATAGAGCAGATTATGGATCATATCGCCCGCGAACTGGGCCTTGACCCGCTGACGGTGCGCAAACGTAATTACTACGGCAAAGAGACGCGCAACGTCACCCATTATCATCAGAGGGTACAGGATAACCTGCTGGATGAGATGACCGCACAGCTTGAGGAGAGCGCAGACTATGCCGCACGACGGGCGGAGATCACCGCGTTTAACGCGGCCAGCCCGGTAATGAAACGCGGCCTGGCACTGACCCCGGTAAAATTTGGCATCTCTTTTACCTCCAGTTTTCTCAACCAGGCGGGCGCGCTGATCCTGATTTACACCGATGGCACGGTACAGTTAAACCACGGTGGTACGGAGATGGGCCAGGGGCTGAATACCAAAGTGGCGCAGATTGTGGCGGAAGTGCTGCAAATTGACATCGGCAGTATTCAGATCACCGCCACTGATACCGGCAAAGTGCCCAATACTTCTCCGACGGCGGCCTCCAGCGGCACCGATCTCAACGGTAAAGCGGCACAGAACGCGGCAGAGATCCTGCGCGACCGTCTGGTCGCGATGCTGTGCAGGCTGCACGGCTGCGAAGCGGAACAGGTTCGCTTCAGCAACGGGGTGATACAGGCTGGCGAAAACTATTTCAGCTTTGCGGAGGTGGCGCAGCTGGCCTGGCTGAATCAGGTACCGCTGTCGGCCACCGGATATTACCGCGTGCCGGGCATCCACTATGACCGCCTGGCCGGTCGCGGCGAACCGTTCTATTACTTTGCCTTTGGCGCGGCCTGCGCGGAGGTGCTGATCGACAGCCTGACAGGCGAGTATCGCCTGTTGCGCGCGGACATCCTGCACGACGTCGGCGCGTCTCTCAACCCGGCGATTGATACCGGACAGGTGGAGGGGGGCTTTGTGCAGGGTATGGGCTGGCTGACCACGGAAGAACTGGTATGGAATGATCAGGGGCGGCTGCTGACCGACGGCCCGGCCAGCTATAAAATTCCGGCCATTGGGGATGTGCCGCACGACCTGCGGGTCACGCTGGTCGAAAATCGAAAAAATCCAAAGGACACGGTGTTCCATTCCAAGGCGGTGGGTGAACCACCATTTATGCTGGGCATTTCAGTCTGGTGTGCGTTACAGGATGCGGTGGCCAGCGTTGGCGGCTATCGTCAGCACCCGCTGCTGGATGCGCCCGCTACGCCGGAGCGGGTGTTCTGGGGCGCAGAGAAACAGCGTGCGGGAGGCGGTCATGCGTAGCGATGACTGGATCACTATTCTGGCCAACCTGCGCGATCGTGGCGAGCCCTGCGTGCTGCTGACGGTGCTGGACGATCGCGGATCCGTGCCGCGCGATCGCGGCAGCAAGATGGTGGTGGCGGCCACTACGACCTGGCTGACCATCGGCGGCGGCCATCTGGAGCATCAGTCGGTGGCCATTGCGCGCGACATGTTACTTAACGGTGAGTCACAGACGCGCAGCGAACAGTTCAACCTGGGTGCCCGCCTCGGGCAGTGCTGCGGCGGGGTGTGCAGCGTCCTGTTCGAACCACTAATCCAGCCGCAGCCCCAGATCGCTGTCTTTGGTGCCGGACATGTCGGGCAGGCGCTGGTGAACATTCTGGCTACGTTACCCTGTCACGTATTCTGGGTCGATGAGCGGGCGGAACAGTTTTCACATGTGCCTCCAGGCGTCACTGTCTGCTGCCTGGAGGATCCGACAGACCAGGTGAGGCAGATGCCGGCAGGCAGTTACTATGTGGTGATGACGCATCACCATCCGCGTGACCAGCAGCTGTGCGAGGCCATTCTGCGCCGTGACGATGCGGTTTATGTCGGCATGATCGGTTCGGCGACCAAGCGCCAGCGCTTTGAATACCGTCTGGAGGGGAAAGGCTTCAGCCGCGGGCAGATGGATCGCCTGCACTGCCCGATTGGTCTGGCGGAAGTGAAGGGCAAGCTGCCCGCTGAAATCGCCGTCGCGGTCGCCGGGGAGATCGTGGCCTGTTATCAACGGCGGCAATGATTTTGCACGACCGTGCTCTGACGATTATGCTGAGAGTTCAGCTACATGGAATGGGAGCAAAGAAATGAGGATCGCACCGTTAGTCTGGGCTATCAGTCTGGCCCTGACCGCCAGCGCACAAACCGCGCTGGCGGCAGAGTCGCAAAAGGAGAGTCGCCACATGGCATCGCAGCAGAGTAATCCCTTCAGTCACGCCAGTTCACTGCCTTTCCAGGCTCCGCCTTTCGACCGTATCTCTGCCGGGGATTATCGTCCGGCACTGATGGCGGCTATGGCGCAGAAGCGAGAAGAAATTGCCCGCATCGCGGATAACCCCGCCGCGCCGACTTTTGAAAACACCTTCCAGGCGCTGGAGCAGAGCGGACAGAGCCTGCGGCGGGTGAATAACGTCTTCAGCGCCATGACCGCGGCCAACACCAGCGATGAACTGCAGGCGCTGGATGAGGAGATGTCACCGAAGCTGGCCGCGCTGGACGATGATATTAAACTGAACGGCAGGCTGTTTGCCCGGCTGGATAAGGTGTATCAGCAGCGTCAGCAGTCAGGCCTCGACGCGGAGTCGCTGCGCCTGGTGGAAGTGACCTGGCAGGCGTTTGTCCTCGACGGTGCGCGCCTGAGTGAGACAGAGAAAACCGAGCTGAAAGCCCTGAACCAGGAGTCAGCCACGCTCGGCACCCGCTTTACCAATCGCCTGCTGGCCGCCACCAAAGCCGGCGGCGTTCTGTTTACCGATGCGCAGGCGCTGGCCGGTCTGAGCGAGGCGGATATCGCCGCCGCTGCCGGGGCGGCTGAGGCACGCGGCCTGAAAAATCAGTGGCTGCTGGCCTTGCAGAACACCACCCAGCAACCCGATCTGCAGACAATGAGCGACCGCAGCGCGCGTGAAAAACTGTTCACCGCCAGCTGGACCCGTGCCGAAAAAGGGGACGGTAATGATACCCGGGAACTGATTGCGCGACTGGCGCAGGTGCGCGCCAGACAGGCAAAACTGCTGGGCTTTGACAGTTACGCCGCCTGGAAATTGCAGGATCAGATGGCGAAAACCCCCCAGGCCGCCCTTGATTTTATGCGCCAGATTGTGCCGGCGGCTACCGCCCGGGCAGAGCGTGAAGCGGGGGATATTCAGGGGGTGATTGACCAGCAAAAGGGCGGTTTTACGCTGCAACCCTGGGACTGGCTTTTCTATGCTGAACAGGTGCGACGGGCGAAGTACGATCTGGATGAATCGCAGATCAAACCCTTCTTTGAGCTGAATAACGTGCTGGAAAACGGCGTGTTTTATGCGGCTACACAGCTGTACGGGATTACCTTTAAACCGCGGCCGGACCTGCCGGTGTATCACCCGGATGTGAAGGTGTATGAAGTGCTGGATAAGGACGGCAGCCCGCTGGCGCTGTTCTACGCCGACTGGTTTAAGCGTGATAACAAAGGCGGCGGGGCCTGGATGGGCAATTTTGTTGAACAGTCAACGCTGCTGGGCACCCTGCCGGTGATCTACAACGTGGCCAACTTCAGCAAACCCGTCGCCGGGCAGCCTGCGCTGCTCTCCTGGGACGATGTGATCACCATGTTCCATGAGTTCGGCCATGCGCTGCACGGTATGTTCGCCGACCAGCGCTATCCGAGTCTCTCCGGCACCGAAACCCCACGCGACTTTGTCGAATTCCCGTCACAGTTTAACGAGCACTGGGCCAGTTATCCTCAGGTGTTCAACCATTTTGCCCGTCATTACCAGAGCGGGGAGCCGATGCCTGCGGCACTGCGCGATAAAATGCTGCGTGCCAGCACCTTTAATAAAGGCTATGACATGAGCGAACTGCTGGCGGCAGCACTGCTCGATATGCACTGGCACAGCCTGCGCGAGGGAGAGCCGCTGCAGCAGGTGGATGCCTTTGAGCAGAGCGCGCTGGAAAAAGAGCACATCCGTCTGGCGGCCGTACCGCCGCGCTACCGCTCCAGCTATTTTCAGCATATCTGGGGGAACGGCTATGCCGCCGGGTATTACGCCTATCTGTGGACCGAGATGCTGGCTGACGACGGCTTTACCTGGTTTGAGGAGCACGGCGGCCTGACGCGGGAAAACGGTCAGCGTTTTCGTGATAATATTCTGTCGCGCGGTAACAGTGAAGATCTGCAGCAGCTCTATCACGACTGGCGCGGTCACGACCCGGTGATTGAACCGATGCTGCACAACCGTGGCCTGAAATAAATTTTTCGCTGAAAGGAATTCTATGACGATTTTACTGCAACGCCGCCAGCTTCTGGTGGCGGGCGCGGCGCTGGCGCTGACCGCCTCGCTGACACCACTGAACGTATTTGCAGCAGGTGACTCGCTGCAGCGGCAGCTTGCCGCACTGGAAACGGAGGTGAATGGCCGTATCGGGCTGTCTCTGATCGACAGCGCCAGCCAGCAGGCGTGGAGCTATCGCGGTGACGAACGCTTTCCGCTGTGCAGCACCTTTAAACTGCTGCTGGTCGCTGCCGTTTTAAAACGCAGCGAGTCACAGCCCGCCCTGATGCAACAAACCCTGCACTGGACACCTGCGGATCACCTGAGCTATATGCCGGTAACGGCGAAGCATCCGCAGGGGATGACCGTCAGCGATCTGTGTGCAGCCGCGCTGCAGTACAGTGATAACCTGGCGGCCAACGTACTGCTGACACTGCTGGGGGGACCCGCGTCGGTGACCCGGCTGGCCCGCTCTTTAGGTGACAGTGTCACGCAGCTCGATCGTAATGAACCGACACTGAATACCGCGGTCCCGGGCGATCCGCGTGACACCACCACGCCGCTGCACATGTCGCACAGCGTACAGCAGTTGCTGGTGAAGTCGGGATTACAGACAGCACAGCAGCAGCAGCTGATCGCCTGGCTGAAGGGGAACACCACAGGGAAAAACGCCATTGCCGCAGCGCTGCCTGCGGGCTGGGAAATCGGGGATAAGACCGGCAGCGGGGGCTATGGCACAACCAACGATGTCGCCATCCTCTGGCCTCCGGGCAAGGCTCCGCTGATCCTGGCCATCTATTTTACCCAGCATGCCCCGGAGGCGAAGAGTCGTCAGGACGTGCTGGCGAAAGCGGCCGCCATTGCACTGAAATCTGTTATCTGATCGATAAGGGTCGCTCGCTTCAGCCGGGCGGCCCGCCATCAGTGTGATTTATCCAGTGACCAGGTCGCTGAACTGACATTCACTTTCACCGGCAGCAGCCCAATCTGGGTAAATTTATCGGCCAGTGCCTGCTGCTGCTTGAATACTTCCGGCGTCATCCGCTCCGCACCATAGGGCATTCTGGCCAGCGCCCGCTGCCAGATGGGCTGTGGCAGGCCGGTGGATGCCGACAGGATCCCGGCCGCCTGCGCCGGGTGAGTATTGGCCCAGTCGCTCAGGGTACCCAACTCATCCACCACCTGCTTTGCCGTCTGCGGCCAGCTGTCGGCAAACTTGCGGCTGGCAAGATAGAACGTGTAGTGCGGTACCAGGCCTTCCGCATTCCTGACCAGGCGCGCGCTGGCGCGAGTTTCCACCTCGGCGTAATACGGGTCCCAGATCACCCACGCATCCACCGCACCGCGCTGAAACGCCGCGCGGGCATCCGCCGGCGGAAGGTATACCGGCGTAATATCCCTGTAGCTCAGTCCGGCATCTTCCAGCGCGCTGACCAGCAGGTAGTTCACGTCAGAACCTTTATTCAGCGCTACGCGCTTCCCTTTCAGGTCGGCCACGGTTTTAACGGGCGAGTTTTCCGGCACCACAATGGCCTCAGTCTTCGGGTTGGCCGGGGAGTGTGCCAGATAGACCAGATCAGCCTGTGCGGCCTGGGCAAAGACCGGCGGCGCATCTCCGGTCGCCGCCAGATCGATGCTACCCACATTCAGGCCCTCCAGCATTTGTGGCCCGGCGGGAAATTCTACCCAGCGCACAGCGATACCCTGTTTTTTAAACTTTTCGTCCAGGGTGCCACGGTATTTCAGCAGGGCGAAAATATTGGCCTTTTGATAGCCGATGTTAATGGTTTTTGGCACAGATTCTGCGGCCACAGCCGACAGGGTGGTCGTAGTAACGATGGCGGCGATCAGACCGCTTAAGCGTGCTTTTTTCATGTTATTTCCCGGGAGATAAGAGCGATGGGAAAACATAACAAAATGCCCGGAAGAGGCTTAACGAGGAGTTCTGATAACGATATGCGCAGAGCGGATAACGCGCTTGTCTGTCGCACGGAGTGAGGAAAGCCTCACTCCGTGCGACAGGTGTTTACTGATACTGCAGATAGGCGACGTGAGTCTGCAAATACTCTTCCAGCCCGTGCCGGCCGTCAGCGCCGCCAATGCCGGACTTACGCCAGCCCGCATGGAACCCCTGCATCGCCTCGAAATGTTCGCGGTTGACGTAGGTTTCCCCAAACTTTAGTCGTTTCAGCGCCAGCATGGCCGTGTTGAGGTTACAGGTGAATATGGATGAGGTCAGACCGTAGTCGCTGTCGTTGGCCAGCGCGATGGCTTCATCCAGGGTACTGAATTTCATCACCGGAAGAACCGGGCCAAATGTCTCGTGCTGCATAATATCCATTTGCTGCGTTACGTTGGTGAGCAGCGTCGGTTCGAAGAAGAAACCGGTGGTGCCGGCCCGTCTGCCGCCGGTGACGATGGTCGCCCCCGCAGCCACCGCATCTGCCACTTTCTGCTCTACACGCTGCAGGGCGGACGCCGTGATCAGCGGGCCCATATCCAGCCCTTTCTGCGTCGCCGGGTCACCCCAGGTGACGTTTTTAAAGGCCGCGCTCAGGCGTTCAACCACGTCGTCATACACCCCCTCCTGAACATACAGACGTTCGGCGCAGTTACACACCTGTCCGGTGTTGATCATGCGCGAGGCAACAATCGCCCTGACGGCGAGGTCGAGGTCAGCGTCGTTCATAATAATTGCCGGGGCTTTACCCCCCAGCTCCAGCGAGACTTTAGTGATGTTGTTTGCCGCCGCCTGCATGGTGGCAACACCGGCACCCACGCTGCCAGTCAGGCTGACCATGCCGACGTTTGGGTTGGCCGCCAGTTCATGGCCGACCACCGGGCCATAGCCCGTCACGAGGTTGAATACCCCCGCAGGCAGGCCGACATCATGCACAATCTGTGCGAATATCATCGCGTTGTTCGGTGTCAGTTCACTGGGTTTTATCACAATGGTATTGCCGGTCAGCAGGGCCGGGGCGGCCTTACGGGCGATCAGGAAAAACGGGAAGTTCCACGGCAGGATACCGGTGGTCACGCCGATGGCTTTCTTAAAGACCAGGATGTTTTCCTGCGGGCGGTCGCTCTGGACAATTTCGCCCTCGTAGCGGCGCGCCCATCCTGCCATATAGTCCAGGTAGTCAGCGGTGAAAAAAACCTCAGTTTCGGCCAGCTCCTGCGTTTTACCGCCTTCCGCCACAATGACTGCCGTCAGTTCGGCGGCGCGCTGGCGCACGCCCTGAGCGATTTTTTGCAGCCAGTGACCGCGCTCAATGGCGGGCAGCGCTTCCCAGCCGGGCTGGGCAGCCGCGGCAGCATCAATCGCCCGCTGTGCATCTTCGGCACTGCCTTCGGGAATACGCGACAGCAGGGCTTCCGTCGCCGGGTTGATCACCTCGATCCAGCGATCGGCGCGGTTTTCGACAAATTCACCGTTGATGTACATCTGTTGCTGAACTGGGTTCATGGCAGCTTCTCCGTGACACGATTTTTACAGGGTTGTTAACGAACAGCATAAAGGCTGTTGCAGGCCTGAAACGGTGCAACAGTCGGGCCGCCATCACCTTGATCTGGCTGCCATCAATGAGAGCTGGCTGGCAAAATCCGCAAGAACCCCGTGCCGCATCTGGCATTTTTAAGATTTAGTGTTGAATATGAGCGGTTTAGCGAAAATCAGCGCAAGGCGGGTGGTCAGCGCTGAAATCGGTGATTTGTGATCGTGGTCGGTGGAAGGCGCTGAATTTTGCCAGGTTTACGGCCAGTGGGGCAGCCAGCGTAAGGTTGAACGGTACGCATTCTCCGTAGACTCCTTCGTCATCAGGGCAAACAACAACGAAGGAAAACAAAAATGAATGAAGCCATCGTCTCCGGTATTTTGTGGCATCTGGTCGGGGCCGCCAGTGCCGCCTGCTTTTACGCACCCTTTAAAAAAGTTCGCCACTGGTCGTGGGAAACCATGTGGTCAGTGGGGGGGATCATGTCGTGGATCGTGCTCCCCTGGGCGGTCAGCGCGATCCTGCTGCCCAACTTCTGGGCCTATTACAGTTCATTCACCCTTGCCCAGCTGATGCCGGTCTTCCTGTTTGGCGCAATGTGGGGGATCGGGAATATCAACTATGGCCTGACCATGCGTTATCTCGGTATGTCGATGGGCATTGGTATTGCCATCGGTATCACGCTGGTGGTAGGGACGCTGATGACCCCGCTTTTGCAGGGGCGTTTCGTCGAGCTGTTCAGCTCTGCCGGGGGCCGGATGACCCTGCTGGGGGTGCTGGTCGCTCTGGCGGGCGTGGCGATTGTCTCCCGTGCCGGGCTGTTAAAAGAGCGGGCCATGGGTATCACCGCAGAAGAGTTCAATCTGAAAAAAGGGCTGGTGCTGGCGGTGATGTGTGGGATCTTCTCAGCCGGCATGTCATTCGCCATGGACGCGGCCAAACCCATGCATGAGGCCGCTGCGGCACTGGGTATCGACCCGTTGTACGTCGCTCTGCCAAGTTATGTCGTGATCATGGGCGGGGGTGCGCTGGTCAACCTCGGCTTCTGTATTGTCCGCCTGGCCACCCGGTCAGACCTGTCCGTTAAGGCCGACTTCTCCGTGGTGAAGTCGGTACTGATGGCCAACATCGCGCTCTCCCTGCTGGGCGGAACCATGTGGTATCTGCAGTTCTTCTTCTATGCCTGGGGCCATGCACGTATTCCGGCACAGTACGACTTCGTCAGCTGGATGCTGCATATGAGCTTCTACGTGCTGTGTGGCGGGCTGGTCGGGTTGATACTGAAAGAGTGGAACAACGTCGGGCGTCAGCCGGTACGCGTGCTGAGCGTCGGCTGCTTTGTCATTATCCTGGCGGCAAATATTGTCGGGCTGGGTATGGTTTCCTGACGCCGACGTCAGGGTAACCGTCAGGGGCTGGCCAGGTGGTCAGCCCTTTTGCATGCAGGGTGTCAGGCTTTTTCGTGGCGGACAGGGGATGGCGGGCGAACAAACTGCTGGCGCCATGCGCTGGGGGTCATCCCGGTCTCGCGGGTGAACACCACCGAAAAATAGTTGCTGTCATCAAAGCCGCAGCGGGATGCCACTTCGCCAATCAGATCGTCACTGGTTCGCAGCAGGTGCTTTGCCTGGCACAGCTGCAGCTGGCGGAGATAATGCCCCACGGTCATCCCGGTTTGCTGACGAAACAGCTGCTTTAGCGCCCGCTCGGCCAACTGATGCTGCTTGCAGAAGGTGGCGAGGTCAAAAGGCACCGCTATCTGCCCCTGAATGGCCGCCATCAGCAGATCGAGCTGTTCCCCCTCCGGCATCTGCCAGGCGCGATCGGACGCATAACGATGCCGCTGCAACACCAGCGCCAGCTGTAAAAACAGCGCTTCCGTCAGTTGACGCGACAGCACGTCACTTTTGCGACTTTCCTGTTCCAGCTGCTGGATCACGCCGCGTGCCAGCGCCATGCCCCGCGTGGTTAACCGCCATGCGGCGGACTCGGGCGGGGGCAGCAGTTGTTGCCAGTCCAGACTCAGCTGGAAGCGCTCCGGGCAGTAAATAATATTATCCAGCGCCAGCTCATTGACTGACTCATAGCTGTGGCAGTCATCGGCATTCAGATAGAAGATGTCGCCGCAGGTGACCAGCCAGGGGCGGTCATTCATCACATGCAGGCCATTCCCGCGCCATACCAGCACAATTTCATTGAATTCGTGAACGTGAGGCGGGAAGGAGGGTTGAGAGGTGCGTTCAGCCACGGCAACCGGCATCTGTTCAGACGGAAGATAGTCAGCTTTTGCCAGCCGAAGGAGAGCAGTCACGGATCACCTCATCAGTCATTTTGTCGCAGTGTACGGGGAGAACAACCAAATTCACGCTTGAACAGCGTAGAAAAGTGATTGCTGTCACCAAAACCACAGTGAAACGCAATATCAGTGACGCGCATTTCACTGTGGCGCAGCAGATGGCGGGCTTCCAGCAGCCGCAGGCGATTTAGATAGCGCTGAGGCGTGCTGCCGGTCTGCTGTTTTAACTGACGGTGCAACGTGCGCAGTGAAAGCGAAAAGCGGTCAGCCAGGCCTTCCCAGTCAACGTCCTCACTGTAGTGATCCGCCAGCCAGTCCAGCAGGCCACGCAGGCGACTGTCCTGATCGTCACTGTCCGCCGCGCTGCATCCCTGACGCAGCAGAACCAGCAGGCGCATGAAATGCATCTCCTGTTCCGCCTGGCTTCCCAGGCTGTCATTCAGTGGCGGCTGCACGAGCTGATCGATCAGTTGCCTGGCCTGGGCCAACACCTTATTGCCGATGCGCCAGTGGGAAGGGTAGTGGCCGTCCTGCTCCTGCGGCAGCAGATGCTGAAGCCCCGCCAGAAAGCGGAACGACTCCGGCCCGCGATACAGCACGTTTGTCAGGCACAGATTCTCTGTTTGCTCATACAGATGACGGTCATGGCTGCGAACAAAACAGACACAGCCGCTGCATAAAGGCTGCGACTGCCCGTTAAAGACATGAATGCCTGCCCCCTGCTCAACGATGACGATTTCATGAAAGTCATCATGATAGTGTTCAGGAAAAACGCCCTGAGGCGCGCGGGGTTCAATAGCGACCGGGAAATGCCCTGTCGGGAAGAAATCAACGCTGTGCAGCACGGTCATGATCGTTTCCTCTTTAACATTCAGGTAACAGAGTCTACGCAGCACCGAAAAGCGACACCTTGAATTTTTGACCGGGAAATGCGCTATCCCGGTGAATTTTTCAAGAAAAGGGCGGAAAGCGTCAGAAATGCGGGCAGCATCACATCGATGTCGCCGGCGTTGCAGATGCCAAACTGTGATTCACTTCACGTTCATCTTTGCCATCCTGCCAGCCCACCTGTCCCGCTGGCAGTAGTAAGAAGGTAGCGAAAACAGGCTCTTTTACACTGGTGACATCGAATCATCAGGAAGCCACTACATGAGCCTTCGTCACTTTGTTGCCATCGATCTTGGCGCGTCCAGCGGTCGCGTTATGCTGGTGCAGCACGACTCAACAAGCGGGTCTGTCGTCCTCAGCGAAGTCAGCCGTTGCGTCAATCAGTTGGTCACTGTCGGGCATCGCCAGTGCTGGGATATTGATGCCCTGGAAGGGTTTATCATCGCCGCGCTGGAAAACATTGACGCGCAGGGCATCGTGCCGGAAAGCATCGGTATTGATACCTGGGCGGTGGATTTTGTGCTGCTGGATGCAGAAGGAAACCGGGTGGGGCTGCCGGTCGCATACCGTGACGATCGCACTCACGGGCTGATGGCGCAGGCCTGCCGTGAACTGGGTCAGGCGCAGATTTATCAGCGCACCGGCATTCAGTTTCTGCCGTTTAATACGCTGTATCAGCTGCGGGCGCTGTGCCGTGATGCTTCGACCGATACAGACCGGGTCGCCCACGCACTGATGATCCCGGATTATCTTCATTACCGGCTAACCGGCGTGCTCAACTGGGAATACACCAACGCCACCACGACGCAGATGCTGAACATCAGCAGCGGCGAATGGGATGCGGAGCTGCTGCGCTGGAGCGGGGCGGATCCAGCCTGGTTTGGTCAGCCCTCGCAACCCGGCCGGCGCGTAGGCGTCTGGAAAAGTCCGGCGGGCAGGGCCATCCCGGTGGTGGCCGTCGCCACCCATGATACCGCCAGTGCCGTGCTGGCCACGCCGCTGACCAGCGATAATGCGGTCTATCTCAGTTCCGGTACCTGGTCATTAATGGGCTTTGAGAGCCTGAAGCCGTATACCGGCCAGACGGCACTGGAAGCCAATATCACCAACGAAGGCGGGGCTGAAGGGCGCTTTCGGGTGCTGAAGAATATTATGGGCCTGTGGCTGCTGCAGCGCGTGTGTGACGAACTGGCGGTCAGCGACCTCTGCCTGCTGATCGCAGAAGCACAGCAGCAACCCGCCTGCCGCTGGCTGATCAATCCCAACGACGATCGCTTTATTAATCCCGCCAGCATGGTGCGTGAGATCCAGGACGCCTGTGCCGGGCAGCGTATGCCGGTGCCCTTAACGCCGGCAGAGCTGGCCCGCTGCATCTTCGACAGTCTGGCCTTCTGTTACCGCCAGGTATTGCAGGAGCTGGAACAGGTACGGGGCGCAGGTTTCAGCCAACTGCATATTGTCGGTGGCGGCTGTCAGAACCCGTTTCTTAACCAGCTGTGCGCCGACGCCTGTGGTATCCCGGTGTTTGCCGGACCGGTTGAAGCGTCCACGCTCGGTAACGTTGGCAGCCAGATGATCGCCGCCGGTGCCGTGGCCGATGTCTCGGCTTTCCGCCAGCAGCTGGCACAGCATTTCCCGCTGATCCGTTATGACTCTCACGGCAGTGACGTGTTTCGCCGCAATCTGCCGCGTTTTCAGTCACTGACCCATTCTGTAAAGGAGCTTTGTATATGACTCAGGCCATTGAACAGGCTTTCGCCCTGGCGAAACAGCGCTTTGCCGATATCGGTGTAGACGTGGACGCCGCGCTGGCACAACTCGACCAGCTACCAGTGTCGATGCACTGCTGGCAGGGCGATGACGTGCGCGGTTTTGAAAATCCGCAGGGGGCGCTCACCGGCGGGATTCAGGCCACCGGTAACTATCCCGGTCGCGCGCGCAATGTGGCAGAGCTGCGCGCCGATCTCGATCTGGCGATGTCGCTGATCCCGGGGCCAAAACGGCTGAACCTGCACGCTATCTATCTGGAAAGCGAGCAGGCGGTAAAACGCAATGAAATCAAGCCGCATCATTTTGCTGGCTGGGTGGCGTGGGCTCGCGACCGGCAGTTGGGTCTGGACTTTAACCCCAGCTGTTTTTCCCATGAGCTGAGTGCTGACGGTTTTACCCTTGCCCACAGTAATGCGGAGATCCGCCAGTTCTGGATCGAACACTGTCAGGCAAGCCGAAAGGTATCTGCCTGGTTTGGTGAACAGCTCGGATCGCCCTCGGTGATGAATATCTGGGTGCCGGACGGTATGAAAGATGTGACCGTCGATCGTCTGGCCCCACGTCAGCGCCTGATGGACTCTCTGGATGAGGTGATCCGCGAAAAACTGGATCCGGCACACCATATCGATGCGGTAGAGAGCAAGCTGTTCGGCATCGGCGCGGAAAGCTATACCGTCGGCTCCAACGAATTTTGCTTAGGTTATGCCGCCAGCCGCCAGACGGCGCTGACGCTGGACGCCGGGCATTTCCATCCAACCGAAGTGATCTCCGATAAGATCTCCACCGCCATGCTCTACGTGCCGCGTCTGCTGCTGCACGTCAGCCGCCCGGTGCGCTGGGACAGTGATCATGTCGTGCTGCTCGATGATGAAACGCAGGCGATTGCCAGCGAAATCGTGCGTCAGCGCCTGTTCGATAAAGTACATATTGGTCTCGACTTCTTCGATGCTTCAATCAACCGCATTGCGGCCTGGGTGATCGGCACGCGTAACGCCAAAAAAGCCCTGCTGCGCGCACTGCTTGAACCGGTTGATACGCTGAAAGCGCTGGAAAATGACGGCGACTACACCGCACGCCTGGCACTGCTGGAAGAGCAAAAGTCCCTGCCGTGGCAGGCCGTGTGGGAGGCCTGGTGCCTGCGCCACGACGTGCCCGCCGGGGCCAGCTGGTTAGGCGACGTCCGCCAGTATGAACAACAGATCCTCAGCCAACGTTAAGGTAACCCTATGCATCAGATTCTCAACGCCTGGTTTGTCCAGGGAATGGTAAAAGCCACCACCGATATGTGGCTGAAGGGCTGGGACGAACGCAATGGCGGTAATGTCTCACTGCGCCTGCTGGACGAAGAAGTCCAGCCGTTTGCCGCCGATTTTGACCGCAATCCGCGTACCCTGGAGCTGAGTCAGCCGGCGCCCCTGCTGGCCAATGACTGGTTCCTGGTCACCGGCTCAGGGAAATTTTTCCGTAACGTGCAGTTGGACCCGGCTGACAGCCTCGTGTTGCTGCGCGTCAGTGAAGACGGGCGGGCGTTCACCATTCACTGGGGCCTGACCAACGGCGGCGTACCGACGTCGGAACTGGCCTCACACTTCCAGTCGCACAGCGTGCGTAAGCAACTGACCGCCGGCGCAGACCGCGTGATTATGCACTGCCATGCCACGAATTTTATGGCGCTGAGCTACGTGGTCGAGCTGGACTCTGCCCGTTTCACCCGACTGCTGTGGGAGGGCAGTACCGAGTGTCTGGTGGTGTTCCCGGACGGCGTCGGCATTGTGCCGTGGATGGTACCGGGCACTGACGGTATCGGCCGCGCGACCGCGGAAAAAATGCAGTCACACTCGCTGGTGATGTGGCCGTTCCACGGCATTTTCGGCGCAGGGCCAACGCTCGATGAAACCTTTGGCCTGATTGATACTGCTGAGAAGTCCTCTGAAGTGGTGGTAAAAGTGCTGTCGATGGGGGGCATGAGGCAGAGTATTACCACGGATGAACTGATCGCGCTAGGCGAGCGCTTTGCTGTGAAACCCTGGCGCGCCGCGCTGGAAGCGAAGCATAACCATGCTGCGTAAGGCTTTTGTGATGCAGGTTCATCCTGATAAGCATCAGGCGTATCAGCAGCGGCACAATCCGATCTGGCCTGAGCTGGCAGAGACGCTGAAAGCGCACGGCGCGCACCACTACAGCATTTTTCTGGATGCATCACGCAGTCTGCTGTTTGCCGTCGTGGAAATCGAGTCAGAAGCGCGCTGGAATGCGGTGGCGAATACAGAGGTGTGCCAGCGATGGTGGCAGTCAATGAGCGAGCTGATGCCATCGAATGCGGACCACAGCCCGGTGAGTGAGGCGCTGACCCCGGTATTTTATCTGGACTGAGGTGACAGCAGGGGGCCGATCGCATTGCCGATCGGCCCTTTCCGGTCGTTAACCATTTAACCGCAGCTGCGGATACCGCTTCATACTCCACGCACACCACAGCAACGCCAGAGTGCCGATGGCACCGCCGACATAGCCTACGCTGGCCATATTCAGATGCAGACTCACCTGGTTACCTAACAGCGCGCCTGCGCCGATACCAATATTATAAATCCCCGACAGCAGCGACATCGCCACATCCGTCGCATCCGGCGCCAGCGCCAGCACGCGTACCTGCACCGCCAGGCCAATGATCATCATCGCCATTCCCCAGATAATGCACAGGGTGGAAATCGCCAGCGTATGGGTAGCGGATAAATACAGCGACAGCATCGACAGGGTAATCAGCGCAATCGCCCCGAGTAAAAAGGTCGCCGGATATTTATTGCCGTAAATACTGAACAGCACGCTGCCGACAATCCCTGCCGCGCCGAATATGAGCAGCAGGAACGTGGTGAAGCCACCGCTCAGGGCGGCGACGCTCTGAATAAACGGCTCAATATAGCTGTAAGCGGTGTAGTGCGCGGTCACGGTCACGGCAATCAATATATACAGCGCGACCAGGGCTGGGCGACGGAACAGCATCGGCACGCTTTTCAGTGAGCCGGTATGTTCGCTGGGCAACTTAGGCAGCAGTTTTACCAGCAGCAGCATGGTGACCAGCGCCACGGCGCCAATAACGGCAAAGGTGATGCGCCAGCCAAGCAGCTGGCCGATCATACGACCAATCGGCAGGCCGAGCACCATCGCCAGCGCAGTGCCGGTCGCCAGCATACTCAGCGCCTGGGTCTTTTTCCCCGGCGGGGCGACACGGATTGCCAGTGATGCCGTAATCGACCAGAAAACCGCATGAGAAAAGGCGATGCCGATGCGCGACACCACTAATGTGGTGAAGTCCCAGGCGACGGAAGAGAGTGCGTGGCTGGCAATAAACAGCACAAAGATCACAATCAACAATAGCCGGCGTTCAATATTACGCGTCAGCAGCATCATCGGCAGCGACATTAATGCCACCACCCACGCATAAATGGTCAGCATCAGGCCAACCTGTGCCGTGGGCATGGAAAAACTGCTGCCGATATCGTAAAGCAGGCCGACCGGAACAAACTCCGTGGTATTAAAAATAAACGCACCAATAGCGAGCATTACCACGCGTAGCCATGCGGTCTTACGGGAAACAGTAGTTGATTGCATTGAAGTTAACGACGTGTTGAGGGAATGTTAACCTGAAAATCAGGTAAAAGAATAACGCCGGATATTGTCTTTTATTTATCCGCCAGATGAAATAAAAAAATCCACAAAATTGTAAATCAGAATTTTTATTTAAGCGGGTGTGATGCTGCCGCTATATTTCAGTCGTTAACATAATGTAAAAATTCCCACCGCTTCTCCGTTTCAATAATTGACGCCGCTGCGGTCAGGCCGCAGAATCGCGCTGGAAATGAAACCATCAGGCCAGCGGCAGAGGAAAAGTGAACGTGAGTGTTCTGGACAATGCGTTGTTGAGTGAGATCCTCGATCAGGTACGCCCCTTAATCGGTAAGGGGAAGGTGGCTGATTACATCCCGGCGCTGGCAGATGTCCCCGCTGAGCGGCTTGGCATCGCAGTCTGTATGCTCGACGGCACCGTTTATCAGGCGGGGGACGCAGAGGAACGCTTTTCTATTCAGTCCATTTCCAAGGTGCTGTCGCTAACGCTGGCCCTGACGCGTTATCAGGACAGTGAAATCTGGCAGCGGGTGGGCAAAGAGCCGTCCGGCCAGCCGTTCAACTCTCTGGTCCAGCTGGAGCTGGAACAGGGGAAACCGCGCAACCCGTTTATCAACGCCGGGGCCCTGGTGGTGTGCGATATGCTGGAAACGCGACTGACGGCACCCCGGCAGCGCATGCTGGAAGTGGTCAGAGGCCTGGTTCAGGAACCTGAAATTGCCTATGACCGCCATGTGGCGCGTTCCGAGTTTGATCATTCAGCGCGCAATGCCTCTATCGCCTGGCTGATGAAATCCTTCGGTAATTTTGATAACGATGTTCCGACGGTGCTGCAAACCTATTTCCATTACTGCTCCCTGACACTGAGCTGCGTCGAGCTGGCGCGCTGTTTCCTCTATCTTGCCAACCACGGTAAAGGACCCGGTCAGGATGAAGCGATGCTGACGCCTAAGCAGACCCGCCAGATCAATGCCCTGATGGTCACCAGCGGCATGTATGACGGCGCGGGGGAGTTCGCGTGGCGCGTTGGGATGCCGGGCAAGTCTGGGGTAGGGGGAGGGATCATCGCCGTGATCCCGGGAGAGATGAGCATTGCCGTCTGGTCACCAGAGCTGGATCCGTCAGGCAATTCTTTAGCCGGTACCGCGGCGCTGGAACGGCTGGCAGAACGTATCGGAAGGTCAATTTTCTGAGAGTTGGCCCTCCGGGTAACGGCCTTTTATAGTCAACTAACGTTATTAATTAGTGATCTTGATCAAATATTCTGTCAGCACATACTGCTAATATTTCGCGGAGAAAAATAACTTTTTCGCACATCAGAATAATCTGAGAGGGTAAAATGACTATTCAGGCACGGCAACTCACTCTGAATCACCAACTGCGTCAGTTTGGCATGCTGGTTAAACTGGCGATGATACGCTCCACACCCCAGTGCATCGAAGTCTGGACCATGAGCGGTAACCGGCTGCGTTTTACTCCGGCCCAGCAGATTGAGGCTTTATTAGTAGTATGATGAACCTGCGAATTCTGGTGATTGCTGCGGCCATACTGGCCGCTGTCACAGCGATGAGCATCATTACCCAGCCCCTTCCCGCGCTTTACACTTACGATGACACGCCGTCGACAAAATAGTCCCCTTGCAGGGTAAGCTGTTATCACCCTTCATATTAGGCTACCCTGGTGAAGCGATGCCGACGCTTTGTGCGTTGTGTTTATAAACCTTCATCAGGAGACCACCCATGACTTCACTTCCTACCGTCGCCGTGCTCGGTCTGGGCGCGATGGGACACGCCTTTGCCGCCAATCTTCTCAAAAATAACTTCCGGGTTTACGGCTGGAACCGCACGCGTCAGCGCGGCGAAGATCTGCTCCCTGATGGCCTGATATTGTGTGACACCGCCGGAGAGGCCGTAGCCGATGCCGGGGTGATTCTGGTCATGCTCTCCGACGGGCCGATCACCTTATCCACCTGCGCGCAGGTTCTGCCTTATGTTAAGCCCTCGGCCGTACTGTGCCAGATGGGAACCATCGGCGTTGATGCCACGCAACAGCTTATCGACAGCGTGCAGGAGAAACGTCCGGACGTGGTGCTGCTGGATGCGCCTGTTTCCGGCACCAAAGCCCCGGCTGAACAGGCACAGATCCTCGTGCTGGCCAGCGGCGATCGTCAGCGTGCGACCGCCATTGACCCCGTGTTTGCTGCCATCGCCAAAAGAGCAATGTGGCTGGGTGCAGCCGGGGCGGGGTCGAAGATGAAACTGGTGGCTAACGCCTGGCTGGTTTCGGTGATGCAGGGGGTGGCGGAAAGTACCCGGCTGGCGCAGCAGTTAGGATTTACCCCCGATGATTTCTGGCAGGTGCTGGAGGGCGGGCCGCTGGCTGCACCTTATGTGAAAGGTAAACTGGCCATGATCGCCCGCGGGGAGTACCCGCCGCAAATGCAGCTGACCTGGGCGTTGAAAGATGCGCGGCTGGCACTGGACGCTGCGGGTGCCAGTACCCTGCCGGTTCTGCAGACCATCGCTACGCAATGGCAGGGGGCGGTTGATGCCGGATACGGCAGCAAGGATCTGTCGGTTGTCTATCGCTATCTGCACGATCAGCATAAAAAAGCGTAAAAGAAAGCGGGCAGGGAGGGTTTATAATTCCCTGCAAATCATCATGATATCCTCAATAGCCCGTACTGCTTAGTGCATGGCTTCAAAATGGTCTCTAAGTTTGTTATATTATCAAACTCATGTATTTTATAGTTGACTGATTTTTAATGCTTTTTATTGTAGTGATTCGTTCTCTGATGAGCCGAAAAAAGCAAGGATCACATCATGCTTGATATTCGTTTTCCTACCGCCATGCAAATGGTGCTGTGTATCGCTAAGGCGGATAGCGAGGGACGGCGCTGCACCAGTAAAATTCTCGCCGATGGGCTGGATGCTAACCCCAGTTTCGTGCGCAAGATGATGGTGCCACTGACACGTGACGGGATTATTGTCTCAACGCTCGGCCGCTGCGGGACAACGCGCCTTGGCCGTCCGGCAGACCAGATAACGCTCTGCGATATCTACACCTCAGTGATAGAAGATAAACCACTGATGGCCGGTCGCCCGGACGTTCCGGCACTCTGTGTCGTCAGCGCCAATGCCTGCTGGTACTTCAAACAGCTGGCCAAAGAAGCCGAACAGGCTTCCCTTGATGTGCTCGCTCGCCGTACCGTTGCCGACGCACTGCGTGAGATAATGCAGCGTAACGAAGTTCATCCCGATCAGCGCTGCGCCTCCTGAGTGTTGCCTGATTTCCCCTGTGCGTGTTGCGCGCAGGGGAAATAGTCCCCCTTAATCTTTCCCACCAGTCGTGTCCACCTATGCCCTGAATCGCCCGCCGATCGCACTTAATGCAACAATAAAACTTGCATTAAAACGATGCCTGCCTTACCGTTATTAAGTGCATTCGTCAAAGTTACTCTTTAGGGGCGTACCTGGTCAGAACAACAGGCACGCTAGTGACATTATTGCCTTAATCCATTCAGGGGAAGTCCGATGAGCCATGATGATTTTATTAACGATCTCGTAATGTGGATCGATACGCACATTGAAGGGAAGATGGACTTAGACACCGTGTCCGCACGCGCTGGCTACTCCAAGTGGCACCTGCAACGTATGTTTAAACAGCACACCGGCTACGCGCTGGGTGAGTATATTCGTGAACGCCGCCTGAAAAAATCCGCTGAACGCCTCGCCCGGGGCGGTGAGCCGATTCTGGATGTGGCGATCAGCTTTGGTTTTGACTCACAGCAGTCCTTCAACCGCAGCTTCAAACGTCAGTTTGGCCAGTCGCCGGGGGCATGGCGCCGTCAGGTTCAGATCGCCGCGCACGCGGCCTGACCATTGCATTCCCCTGCGACGCAGGCGGATATTCACCTATCCGCCTGCGCCAGCCACACGTCCCAAACACTCTCAATCCCCCGCAGCCAGTCATTACTACGTTCAGTACCTCTTCACACTGTGCGCGCTTCCCGCGCCAAAAGAAAATAACATTCCTGCATTTCGAATTGCAGACAGACGTTATCTGCGATTGTGCCAACCTTTGCCACTATTGATATTTTACCTGCCGCGCAAAAAACGGAATATTCCCTCTGTCAGCCGGAGCGCCTGCCGCTCGCCCTTGACCGCCCGACCTTTCGCCGCGTGTCATAAACCCTGTTACGGAGTTTCCATGAGCCAGATTACCTCATTACCGATCCTTGATTTCGCCCAGCTCGACGGTGATGCCGCACAGCAGAAAGCCTTTTTGCAAAAGCTCAGCCGCTCGGCGCGCGAGGTGGGCTTTTTCTATCTGATCAATCACGGGGTAGATGAACAGCTGTCGGCACGCGTACAGCAGCTGTCCCGGCAGTTTTTTGCACTACCGGAGGAAGACAAACAGCGGGTATCGATGATCCACTCGCCGCATTTTCGCGGTTATAACCGGGCAGGTTCGGAGGTCACGCGCAGTCAGCCAGACTGGCGTGAACAGTTTGATATTGGTGCAGAACGTCCCGCACTGCCGCTGCAAAAGGGGGAGGCGGGCTGGAAACGCCTGCAGGGGCCGAATCTGTGGCCAGAGGCTTTGCCCGAACTCAAACCGACGCTGCTGCACTGGCAACAGGAAATGACCACCATGTCCCAGCGGCTGCTGCGTGCTTTTGCTCAGGCGCTGGAACTGTCGCCGGATGCCTTTGATGCGCTTTACGGTGAAAAGCCCAACGAGCATATCAAGCTGATCCGCTATCCCGGGCAGACCACAAAAACGACCCGTCAGGGCGTCGGCGCTCACAAAGACTCCGGCTTCCTCAGCTTCCTGTTACAGGATCAGCAGCGCGGATTACAGGTGGAGGTCGAGCCGGATCGCTGGGTGGATGCGCTGCCTCTGCAGGGCGCATTTGTGGTGAATATTGGTGAGCTGCTGGAACTGGCCAGCAATGGTTACCTGCGCGCTACCGTGCACCGTGTGGTATCACCGCCCAACGACCAGGATCGCCTGTCCATTGCGTTTTTCCTTGGCGCACAGCTGGATGCCGTCGTGCCGGTCTTTACGCTGCCGGAAGAAATTGCCCGGCTGGCACAGGGCCCGGCCAGCGACCCGCTCAATCCGCTGCTGCGTGATGTCGGCTGGAACTACCTGAAAGGCCGGTTGCGCTCCCATCCTGACGTGGCAGCCCGCTGGTATCAGGAATTACAACAACAACCTAAATATACGGCTTAAACAAGGAAACACCATGACTCCTCAGGCTTCATTTTCTCTGGCAGGGATCGCGTTATCGCTGACACTGGCTTTTTCTGCTCAGGCGGCTGAACCGCTACGCGTGGCGGCCGACGCCGTCCCGCACGCTGAAATTCTTAATTACGTGAAAAAAATCGACCCGACTCTGGATATCAAAGTCATTGAGCTGACCAGCGGCATCAACGCCAATGAACTGCTGGCACACGGAGACGTGGACGCCAACTATTTCCAGCATGTGCCTTACCTGCGCGATCAGGAAAAGGCCCTGGGGCAGACGTTTACCGTCGCGGCCACGGTGCACATCGAACCGCTGGGGATCTATTCGCGTAAAGTGAAAAGCCTGAAAGATGTGCCTGAGAAGGGCACCGTGGCGGTGCCAAACAATGTCACCAACCTCAGCCGCGCCCTCTATCTGCTGCAAAGCCAGGGGCTGATCACGCTGAAACCGGGGTTCAGTGACCCGGCAAAAGACCAGGCCACGCCGAAAGATATTGCCACCAATCCTAAGCAGCTGAAAATCCTGGAAGTGGAATCCCCGCAGATCCCCCGGGCGCTGGACGATGTCGATCTGGCCGTTATTAACGGTAACTATGCGCTGGAAGCGGGGCTGACCCCGGCGAAAGACGCGCTGGGGCTGGAATCAGCGAAGAATAATCCGTACGCCAACATCCTGGTCACCACGCCGAAGCTGGCGAACGACCCGCGCATCCGGCAACTGGCTAAAGATCTCCAGTCGAAGCAGGTCGCTGATTACATACAGCAGACCTACAAAGGCTCGGTGATCCCGGTGGCGGGGCAATAAGATGATTGAGATTGAGAATGTCACCCGCCGCTATCATCCGGACCATCCTCCGGCGCTGGATAATGTTTCGCTGACCATACCGGACGGCTCGATTTTTGGCATTCTCGGCCGCAGCGGGGCGGGAAAGAGCACCCTGATCCGCTGCCTTAATCTGCTTGAACGGCCGGACGCCGGGCAGGTCCGTGTCGACGGTCTGGATATTACCGGGTTGAGTCAGTCTGCGCTGCGCCGGCAGCGGCTGCGCAGCGGTATGATCTTCCAGCATTTTAATCTGCTGCATTCGCGCAGTGTGGCGGGTAACGTGGCCGTACCGCTGGAAATAGCCGGGATGAAATCCGCCGGGCGGCGGGCGCGCGTGGCAGAGTTACTGGCCCTGGTGGGGCTGAGTGATAAGGCTGAGGCGTTTCCCTCCCAGCTTTCCGGTGGACAGCAGCAGCGCGTAGGCATTGCCCGTGCGCTGGCGGCCAGGCCGGACTACCTGCTGTGCGATGAGGCAACCAGTGCGCTGGATGTTGAAACCACTGCCTCGGTGCTGGCGCTGTTGCAGGAGATTAATCAGCAGTTCGGACTGACCATCGTGATGATCACCCATCAGTTGGACGTGGTGAAGGCGATCTGCGATCGCGCTGCGCTGCTGGAGGGGGGCAGGATCGTCGAGAGCGGGGCGCTGAGTACACTGCTGCGTCAGCCGGACTCGGTATTGCGCAACGCGCTGCTTCACGACCCTGCCGCTGAACGGCATTTCCTGCAGCGTCACGGTATTCACGGAGGTGAACTGTGCGCGGTAGCCTGAATCTGGATGAACTCTGGTCGCTGATGTCGGCGGCCACGCTGGAAACCCTGTATATGGTTTCTCTGGCCGGTCTGTTTACGCTGCTTATTGGCCTGCCGTTAGGGGTGCTGCTGAAAGTGGCCCGTCACGACGGCATTTTACCGTTACCGCGCCTTAATGCCGTGCTGGGAACCGTCGTCAATATCGGACGCTCACTGCCGTTTGTGGTGCTGCTTATCGCCCTGATCCCGTTAACCCGCCTGATTGTCGGTACGACGCTCGGCAGCAGTGCTGCCGTGGTGCCGATCGCGCTGGGGGCTATCCCGTTTTTTGCCCGTATCGTTGAAAATGCGCTGGATGAGGTGCCCAAGGGCCGCATTGAAGCGATAGAGTCCATGGGTGGTAGCGGCTGGCATGTGGTCAGTAAGGTGCTGCTGCCGGAAGCACTGCCGGCGCTGCTGGCCGGGATGACGCTGACGCTGGTGATGCTGATTGGCTTTTCATCCATGGCCGGAGTGATCGGCGGCGGTGGGTTGGGGGATCTGGCGATCCGCTACGGCTATCAACGCTTTAATCAGCCGGTCATGATCGCGACCGTGGTGATGCTGGTGCTGATGGTGCAGGGGGTTCAGATGGCCGGTGACCGGCTCGTTCGGCGTCTGGCTCATCGCCGTTAATTCAGCAAAAATCCCTGTCCGCATAGTATACTGTCTGAATTCGCTTCACTTTTTTCCTTTCGGACAGGACAGGTCATGGAAATACGGAACGTTAATCGGGCGCAGTTATGTCAGGCAACCAGCTATGGGCTGATTTTTATTGCGCTGTTTGCCATCTTCCCGCTGCGTTTGTTGCCCTGCTTTCTGGCAGGTTTTATCGTATATGAAACCATCCTGGCACTGACGCCACTGGTGGAGCGGCTGGTAAAGGGGCCGATCGCCCGCTGGATCAGCATTATGTTCCTCAGCGTGGTAATTATTCTGTCGCTGGTGACCGGCATCACCAAACTGATCGGCTTCCTGCTGCATGACTTCCAGAATCCCGCCGCGTTTCACGCCACGGCCAGCAAACTGCTGGAAGATGCGCAGCACACGCTGTCGCCGGTGATCACCCGCTATCTGCCTTCCGATATCGACGAGTTACAAAATCAGGTCGTCGCGTGGCTGCGCGAACATCTGGTGGTGGTGCAAACCTTCGGCCGCAGTGCCGCCCACACCTTTGCTACCATGCTGATCGGCATGCTGCTGGGGGCGATCATTTCGCTACGCATCAGCAGCGGCGTGCGCCCGGAAGCGCCGTTAAAGCAGGCCATGCTAGACCGCCTGACCACCCTGGCGGCGGCGTTCCACAACGTGGTGTTTGCCCAGATCAAGGTCTCGCTGGTCAACACGGTTCTCACCTGCGGTTTTCTGTTTGGCGTGCTGCCGCTGTTTGGTCTGCATTTCCCGTTTGCCAAAACCGTAGTGGTACTGACCTTTATCGCCGGACTGTTGCCCATCATTGGTAATCTGATCTCGAATACGGTGATTGTGCTGATCGGTCTCTCCATCTCGCTGGAGGCGGCGCTGATTGCCCTGATCTATCTGGTGCTGATCCACAAGCTGGAATACTTCATTAATGCGCGTATCTTCGGCAGCCGCATCAGCGCCAAAACCTGGGAGATCCTGCTGGCAATGCTGGTGTTTGAATCGGCCTTTGGCCTCGCCGGTGTCGTAGCGGCACCGGTGTATTACGCCTATCTGAAGGCGGAACTGCGCGCGTCGAGACTGATTTAACGCGATTTCTGGCCGGCTGATACCGGCCCTGACGGAAAACTCCCATGTCTTTGCTGGCCACGCTGTTCCATCAAATCCTGATTGCTTTGCCGCTGTTCGTGCTGATTGGGCTGGGCTGGCTGCTGGTGCGCTGGCGTCAGTGGCCGGAAAGCATCACCAGCGCCATCAACCGCCTGGTGTTCCGCGTGGCTCTGCCCGTTATGCTTTTCCGACTGATGTGTAACTTTTCCGCCGGGCCGCCAGTGGATGCCCGCCTGCTTATTGCTTTCTTTGGCGGCTGCCTGCTGGTGTTTGCCTTTGGCAGGCTGGTGGCATCACGGCTGTTTAAGCTGGATGGCGTATCCGGGTCGGTTTTTGCGCTGGGCGGTATCTTTTCGAATAATGTGCTGCTTGGCCTGCCGATTGCGCGGGTGATGCTGGGCGATGCCGCCATCCCGTCCGTGGCCCTGGTGCTGGTCTTTAACGGACTGATCCTCTGGACGCTGGCGACGGTATCGGTGGAATGGTTCCGGCATGGCGCCCTAAATCTGCGCGGCTTTGGCCAGACGGCCATCAGCGTACTGAAAAATCCGCTAATTATCGGCATCCTTTCCGGCACGCTGTTCAGTCTGACCGGTCTGCCATTACCTGAATTTATCGACCAGCCGCTCAGCATGCTGGGGCAGATTGCCGTCCCGCTGGCGCTGGTCGCGCTGGGGATGAGCCTGGCGGGGTATCGCATTAAAGAGGGGCTGGCCATCAGCTACGCGCTGAGCGCCATCAAACTGATTGTGCAGCCGCTGGTAGTGTGGGGACTGGCGTGGATCATTGGGCTGCCCCCTCTGGAGAGTAAAGTGGTGGTTCTGCTGGCCTCTATGTCCGTGGGCGTGAACGTCTATCTGATGTCGCAGCAGTTTAATGCGCTGACCGGGCCTGCGGCGACCAGCATGCTGCTGACTACGCTTTTTTCGGCAATAACCACCCCAGTGCTGATGATGACGATGGACTGGGTGTATGGGTAAGTGAGGATAACCTGACGGTCGTCAGAAGGGTATGTCGCTGGGGAAACGTTGAATGGCAAAGGCTATGCAAAGCCATTCACGGCAGTTCAACGGTAGCCTGAGAGATGATGATAATACTCATGTCTAAGGAGGATGTCTTTATGCGAACTGTTGTTATAGTGCCATATGATGATAAATGGCCTGAGATGTTTGAAACTGAAAGTTTACTGATAAAGACATTACTCGGTGCAGTGGCTGTGAGTATCCATCATATTGGCAGTACGTCAGTGCCAGGCCTCTCAGCAAAACCCATCATCGACATACTGGTAGAAGTTACCGATATCAATGAACTGGATGCATACAATCTTGCTATGGTCAGTGCAGGTTACATTTCACGCGGTGAGAACGGCATTCCGGGGCGCAGATATTTCATTAAGGGGGGTGGTCAGCGTAGTCATCAAGTGCATGCGTTTGCCATTGGAGATTTGCAGGTCTTAAGACATCTTATTTTTCGTGATTATCTTAGAAAAAATAGAGATATTGCCGGGGAATATGCTGAGATAAAACACTCGGCAGCGTTACTCAGTCAAAACGATGTTCACCGCTACAGTGCGCTTAAAGCGGACTTTATAGCGCATCATCTACGGCTGGCGCTGTCTGCCTGAGAACGACAGGGATTAATTTTATGGCTGGAGCTGTTTGTTTTTGATCCCCTGATTCACTACCTGAATTTATTATCTGGTAGAGGCCGGCCTTTATACAGATCGGCCGTTGATCACCGATGGTAAACAGGCGGATCAAATTAAAAATCTCCGCCATCGCGGGGCTTATTCGTTGTGTATAACATACGGCAGCAACGGTTATCGCTGGGGTGAGCATATGAAAATGGATCAATAACCTGTCAATATTGTCACCCCGTTTAAAAGCCTCAATAACCTCTCATGCCAGGGCTATTCCTAAGAACAGTAGCCTCCCTTATGATGTGAACCTGTTCCTCCGTGTGGATGCTGGCCTTTAGGGCATGCGAATGCTGATGCAGACATGATACCGAGAACTGATACCAAAAGGATTGCTGTGATTTTTTTCATTGAAATTCCGTTTTATCTTGCCATGTGGGAAACCCCAATAGTTAATATACGCTTATGGAATAAAATAGGAATCCTGATAAATAATCAGTAGTAACGCATGAGGACAGGTTTTCTTGCGACTTGATCAATAAGTCATGCTTCAGGACTGTCAGCACACTGAGGTAAGGGGATAGTGTTCTGAAATTCTTTATCTTTTACTGTCGGCACTGAGTGCTGCCTGTGATGAGCAGAAGTCCGCGAAACGCGTTAATCACTACATTGTAAGCCTCTCAACTTTGGTGACTGATACATTATGAGATTACCCGCCACCATTAGCCGATAGTCTTCGTGCATCAGTCAGCCTCTTCATGCATCTGTCGCTTATCAGTCTTTATTGTGAATAAATTCTCACTCTATTTATAACGGTGATTATCTATATATATGCAATTAAAGAAATTGATACCTTTGTCTCTTTTTTTTCGTTTAAGTTGCATTGAAAAAGACTATTTACATGAAACGTTGAGTAACATTTCTTTCTGAGATAATGCGGTTTAGTGCTTGCTGATTTACCGGTAACATATTATTTTTGTTTCACGCAACCAGTATTTCCAAGGAGATTTTATGCGATTAATGAGATATTCAAAATTGCTTGAATATATAGCAATAGGACTGTTCGGCTCAATATTATTATACTTTATAGTGACTTGTGCAATGTCCTACTTTGGCCTGGATGCGGGCTGGCCATACCCTCAACACTGAAGCCAGCCTGACCAGGGAAACTATACCTATTATTTATCCAACGTTAAGTTGTATAACGCTACAAACTTTAATTATAAGAGTAACCTGTTACGCATATCAGTAACCCAGTTAAATATATGCATAATAGAAATAATCATACATCAATTACACGTTATATCATCAGCCCCTGTTCTCAGAAGGATCCGGCCAGTGTGTCTTCTTCTTTTTATGCCGGGCTGACAGCTTAACCATAAAGCGTTATATCCCGAAAGAGATGCTCCCGGGCGAGCCGGGCGGCTAAGCGTCAGAGAGCGGGTAGAGAAGGGGGATCCGGGAGAAACTGACGACCTTATTTTCAGTCATTGCCACACCGTTATTAATGTAGCAGTCAGGAACAGCCCGTCACTGAGGCGGATCGGCACTCAGCAGTGCCGTCAGTCTGCGCAGCGCATGCAACGCGGCGGTGTGGATCACTGTTTCAGGTGGCCCCGCGATCGCCTGAACCTCGGCGACGGTTCGCTCACCGGGTAATCCCCATGCAAACCACACCGTGCCGGCGGGAGTGCCATCGTCTCCGCCCTCCGGGCCTGCATAACCACTGATAGCCAGACTCACGGCTTCGCCCGACAAATGCTGCGCGCCCACAACCATCTCCCTGACAGTTTCTTCACTCACGGCACTGTGCTTTTTCAGGGTGTCTTCACGGACGTTGAGGATGCGGTGTTTAGCAGAATCACAATAAGTGACAAACCCCGAGGTAAAAAACGCACTGCTGCCTGATGCTGCGCCGAGTGACATGGCGACAAGACCGGAAGTGCAGGACTCCGCCGTCGCCAGCCGCCATCCTTTTTTCTTCAACAGGGAACCTAACGTGTCGGCAGCCTCTAACAGTTGTTGATCCATAACACTCCTTATAAACGATCAGGGCCACTCTGATGCTGGCTGGTGAGTAGCCCGGTCTGATAAATGAAAGGGTTAATTGTCCTGTTAAGGCGTCGGTTTGATAAGGCGGATGGCATGTTCCAGCACCTTTTGTTCTTCGCGGTCAGCATCCGACCTTAACTGGCGGGTCTGCTGTAACAGGTCGGTGATTGTGCTGCGCTGGGTATTTCTCCCGTCTTCCGCCAGCACAATCACAGCGTCACCAATCACGCGACACACCTCATCATAATATTCTTCACTGAGCACATCTCTTTTCATCGGGCTTCCTCATTGAGACCGTTTTCATACCTTTTTCATTGTAGACAACGGCGGTGGCCTTGCAGAAATAAATGCGTTCAGGGCGAAATAAAATAAACAGCGTAACCGAACGGTAGCGAAGCGCTAAATAAACCGTATTGTGGATTCAGTCATTACGCCGGCGGCGTAATTTTCCCGCGTAAAATAAATTAAGATTTTTCTGAAATCAGTAAGAGCAGAGCAAATATCCCTGCCGGATGCATTTCAGTTTCGCTTGCCTGTGCCAGGCTTAATTCTCAAATACCAAGGAGGAACAATGAAATCAGTTATCTTAGCGGCAGTGTTATTAGCGGTGACCGGTTCCGCAATGGCAGAAAAAGGCGGCTTTGAGTCGGGCGAAAAAGCACCGCCGGCTCACAAGCAGGATGCCGGCTACAAGGGCACGGAGGATACGACTGAAAGTCAGGTTAAAACCCTGCGCGATCTGAAAGAAGGCAGTTGGGTCACGCTGGAAGGCAACATCGTTGAAAAACATTCAGGCGATCGCTACACCTTCAGAGATAAATCCGGATCGCTTCCGGTGACCATCGACCAGAAAGTGTGGAAAGAGAGGACGTATAATGCGTCCGATTTAGTCAGGATCAGCGGCCGGACTGAGGGGCAGGGCAAAAACACCGCCCTCAAGGTAGAGCGCCTGGATGAACCCTGATATAGCGGCTGGTAGGGCCAACACTGCCGGCTGATGCGCAGCTCCCCTGACAGGTGATGACATGACAGACAAAAATGCCCCCGTCACACCACGCGGCGTTGATGAACGTCCACGCTGGATAGCTGTTGAGCAAAAAATCAGGGCCTGGGGCACCCTGTTCCTTTTCATCTTTACCTTCGCAGGTACGCTCGGCGTTTTTTCTAAAGGCTATCTTAGCGACGGTGTGGCGCAGGATCGCGCCGGCAATCTTAGCGTCGAATATGAACGCTTTGGCCGGATCATCAGCGATATGGATATGAAAATCACCTGGCAGGGAAGCGGCGCTTCCGTCTCTACCCTGACGCTGGGCGGTGATTTTATGGATCGCTATGAAGTGCTTACGCTGAATCCCCGCCCGCAGCGTGCTTACAGCCGTGACAACCAGCTTATTCTCGAATATCCCGCCACCGATGCGCAACATCCCCATACGCTGTGGATCGGTTTGCAGCCCCGTCAGGCCGGAGTGGGCCGCGCAACCTTTCGCGTTGATCGCAATGACCCCGTGACCCTGTTTCAGCTGATCTATCCGTAACAGGAGCAGAATATGGAAACCGTACTTCGTGCCGTGGGGATCTACTTTATCCTGCTGATTGTCTTCAGAATCGCCGGCAGGCGGGCGCTGCTGCAGATGACATCATTCGACCTGATCCTGCTGCTGATTATCAGCGAGGCGACACAGCAGGCGCTACTGGGCGATGACTTTTCGGTTACCGGAGCAGCCCTGACCATTATTACCCTGGTGGTGTTGGACATCACGCTGGGCTATATCAAGAAAAAGACCGGATGGTTTGATTATCTGCTCGACGGTTCTCCGGTTATTCTGGTGGAAAATGGCAGAGTGCTGGACAATAAGTTGAAAAAGTCCGGAATAACGCTGGATGATATTTTAGTGTCTGCCCGGACTAATCAGGGGGTATATGAAATAGCCAAAATTAAATTCGCCATCCTGGAGAAGAACGGTCATATATCCATCATCCCCTTTGACCATTAAGGCATTTGTCGGACGGTTAACGTTCACCTGCCTGTAAAGACGGCGGATCGACAGGCGGTTTTCCGTTTATTAAGCCTGGCAGCATGCAGTCAACGGCAGAGAGGGAGGAGAGGGGAAGGTGAAAAAAATACCCGGTATACACCGGGTGGTATAATCTGCACCATTAACGGAACCAGCAACGATCCCGGGCGTAAGAATAGTCTCAGGTAGCAAAAGCGCCAGTCCGCTCGCAATAAATATTTTCACCGTCTTTTTCCCTTTCACAAAGCGTGACGAATGTTACGATTCCGTTAAATTTCGATTGCTGAAAAATCATTTATTTCATTATTCTCGACAGGCGGTTGTAGCATTTCATTTTTCCAGCCGCAGATACGTTGCTGCTTCTGGAGATAATCATGAAAACGATAAAAAAACTGCTGCTTGTCGCGGCGCTAAGCTGCTCACCGTCCGTCATGGCGGAAACCATAGGTGTGTCGATGGCCTATTTCGATCAGAACTTCCTGACGATTATCCGCCAGGCTATCGATAAAGAAGCCCAGGCGCGTGGCATCACCGTGCAGTTCGAAGATGCGCGCGGGGATGTGGGCCGCCAGACGGATCAGGTACAGGCCTTTATCAGCGCCGGGGTGGATGCCATTATTGTCGATCCGGTGAACTCTGCCGGAACACCGGCCATGACAAAACTGGTCAGTCAGGCAAAGATTCCGCTGGTGTATGTTAACCGCACGCCTGGTGATAAGACGCTACCGCCGGGCGTGGTGTTTGTCGGCTCCGATGAAAAACAGTCGGGTACCCTGCAAATGGAAGCGCTGGCGCGTCTGGCCAATTATCAGGGCAATGTCGGCGTGATGATTGGTAACCTCAGCGACGCGGGCGCACTGCAGCGCACCCGTGATGTGGAGCAGGTGGTGGCCAAATACCCGAAAATGAAAGTGGTACAGAAACAGACGGCGAATTACTCCCGCAGCGAGGGTATGGATCTGATGTTGAGCTGGATCACCAACGGTGAAGCAATCGACATCGTCGCGGCTAACAATGATGAGATGGCGATCGGGGCCATCATGGCGCTCGACCAGTCGGGTAAGAAAAAGGGCAGCGTGCTGGTTGGTGGCATCGATGCGACACCGGATGGCCTGAAAGCCATGGCCTCCGGCAAAATGCAGGTGACGGTTTTCCAGGATGCCGTTGGTCAGGGTAAAGCCTCGGTGGCGGTGGCCCAGCGCATGATAAAAGGGGAGAAGGTGGAATCCTATCACTGGATCCCGTTCGAACTGGTGACGCCGCAAAACATGAAGCAGTACGCGGACAAATAATCCCTTCCTGACGGGCGGCCTCCCGACGAGGCCGCTGCGTTTAGCTCTACGCCTGCCGTCCAGCATTTGCTAAACTGCGCCCATGAACAAAAAATTAATAATTGCCGCCCTCCTGGCGCTGGTCGCCAGCTATGCCGGGCTGCGCGAACATGGGCAGTCGGAGAAGCCCGCCGTCCGGCCTTCAGCGTCGGTTTCTGCGCCACAGCGCGATAGCAATGACATCGACGTGCTGACGCAACAGCAGCGTGTGGCCGACTATCTGCGTCAGCATCAGCAACTTCCTGGTTACTACATCCGTAAAGGCGAAGCGCGTCAGCAGGGCTGGGATCCGTCGAAAGGCAATCTGTGTCAGGTGCTGCCGGGGCGGGCGATCGGCGGCGATCGCTTCAGCAATCGGGAAGGGGGGCTGCCACAGAAAAACGGGCGTCGCTGGTTCGAGGCGGACGTTAACTACGCCTGCGGGCGACGCGGTACGGATCGCCTGCTCTACTCCAGCGACGGTCTGATTTACCTGACCCGCGATCACTATCGTCACTTTCAACAGGTGAACTGAGATGCAAATGGTGACGTTTGATTTACAACATATCGGCAGTGCCGGTGAGTTTTACCGACAGTTCGCGCGCAAGTTTGACCTGTGTTATTTCGGTGACAATCTGGATGCGCTGTGGGATATGTTAACGGCAGGCATTCCATTACCGGTGCGTATTACACTGCGCCACCTCGACGCTCATCCGCAGCAGACAGCGCTGCTGCGGATCCTGCAGGTGATGCAGGAGGCCGAAGAGGAAACCGGTGGTGCCTTCAGCGTTCGCGTCAGCACCCCGGCCTGCGGGGATTAACGACGGATCAGTTTTAATATCTGCGCCAGTTTCTCGCGCTGTTCCTGACTGATTTCGCGCGACGCCGCATATCCGGCATTCTGCACAATCATCTCATTGAGCCCCACCAGCCAGTCGTAAATGTAAAAAGCGGCATGGTTGTTGGGCTTCAACGCCAGGCGCGTCAGGCGCTGTCCCGGGCCAAGGTTAACGGTCTGCGCCTCCGGCTTGGCAAAGATCTTCTGCCCGCGATTGATACGGCTGTCCGGACGCTGGGCCTCCGGCAACTGCTGGAAGCCCAGCCAGGCGACAAAATCCCCCAGCACACTGAGCGCCCGTGAAACCTGACGGTCGGCGATCTGTTCGGCAGGCAGCCCCTGAGCATCGCTGTCTGCCAGCACCCGCACCAGCGCGCCTTCCAGCTCCTGACGGACGCTGGCGGTGATCAGCTCCTCGGTCAGCATCTCCAGCGTGGGTTTGCTGACGCCCAGCAACTCCAGCAGCGGTGCGTTGTCCGGCAGCAGGCGCAACTGATTAACCCAGTGACGATAGACACTCTGCGCGAATTCCGCCTCCTGGTCGACGGCCGGCACGCTGTGATAGCTGGTCTGTACGGCCGTCAGCGGCTCGTCGCTCAACAGATCAATGGTCATGCCGATGCCGAAAGGATCGTCTTCGCTGATGCTGTATTCATCGGCGGCCGTCCGTTCGGTACGGAGCTGGCGCTGCAGGAACAGGTGACGCAGAGTATCGCGAACCGGCACCAGCCGCTCCAACAACTCACCATGAACCCCGGTGCGGGTTTGCAGGGCTTTCAGCAGCGTTTCGGCGATGCGCAGACGCTCCGCCGGATCTTCACCTTCGGCCGCCTGATACCAGCGCCCAAGCAGGTTGTCACACAGCTCACGCTGGATCTCCACGCGCTGGGCCGCAATACGGCCAAGCTTGCTGTCAGCACGCACCTCATTGACCAGATACCCGGCCATGCGCTGAACGCCTTTTTCATCCATCGCCAGCATCGCTCCCCAGGCATCGCCAGGGTTACCCACGAAGCGCTGAACTGCCGCATCATGATTATGACCATGGGTGATCCGCTGATCGAACGGTGTCATGGCCCAGATCAACCCCGGTTTACGCCCGCTGCGCAGCGCGGTAGTTTCCCCCTGAGTCTGTTTTACCCAGAAGTCGAGCAGGCGGCCAGTGCGGCGGGTTTCATTGCGGTGCGCCGAGGCGCTGCACACCAGCAGATGGGTGACATCCTGTTCAACAGCGGCACGCTGCAACAGGAAGGGACGCCGGGCCTGTAAAAACTCCAGCGCCAGTTCATGCTGCTCATCATCTGGCAGCACGGTTAAATCAATAAAGCCCGGGAAGTCGAGCAGATCGACCTCACTGAACAACGCCTCACGCGGCGCGCTGTACAGGGGCAGCAGGACTTCCCGGCTTAACAGGGTCAGTTCCGCCAGCGCCACACTGACGGGGGCCAGGCTGCGGCCGGCATGACGCGGTACGACCTGCAATGTCAGGTCGGCTGTGGCGTTAAACTGGCTGACACCCGTGCTGTTCAGCAGGCTGTAGGAGGGCTCATCCAGCACGCTTAACGGCGCCAGCACCTGCGTCACGCAGGAAAGATGATGCAGGACGTGCGCCAGCTGACGGTAAAGGGCGGTGAGCTGGCGATCTTCCCCCCATAACAGAGAGAACAGGCGGGCGCGATCGTCCACGCCCAGCATCGGTGCCAGTTCGACGGCTTGCGGCCAGAAGTGGCTGTCCAGCGCACTGCTGCGTGCCAGGCTGATATTCAGGCCGTCCCACAGCGCGACCATCTGATGCCGGTTGATACCGTCCACCGGGTCTGGCTGGCGGTACATGGCCACGTTCTGCACCCGGTCTCCCAACTGAGATTCGTCCAGCGGCGCGGCAACATCCCCACCGCGCTGCGCGTACTGCAGCGTCAGCACCGCGACCAGTTCACATTCGGTCAGCAGATCCAGCTGAACCGGCCAGCTGCTGTCGCTGCTCTGCTGCTGCCCGCTGAAACGCTGTACCAGGTTGGCAGTATGCTGCTGAGGATTAAGCTGGCTGGTGTAATCCAGCACGCTGTTGCCCAGCGCGCATTCCATACGGCCCTTTTCACTGGCGGCAAGCGCATTGATCAGATAAGACTTGCCCGCCTGCGCCAGGCCAAACAGCCCGATGGCGCAGTTCTGTGGCGTAATACGTGCGAGTACACTGGCGTGATTGTGCTGGCGAAGCAGTTTGATCGCCAGACGGTCGGCTTCCATATTCAGACGCGGGGCCTGCTGACGGTTGACGTCCAGCCAGGTCAGCGCCTGCTCAATGCCCTGCGTCAGGGCATCACGTTTTTTATTGGCCTGTGCGGTCAGGATTTTATTGAGAGATTTCATTTCTTAAAGACGCTCCCGCTGTCAATCCAGTAATGCGCCATTCCCGAGGCCCCGCTGGCCAGCGTATTCAGGCGCAGGCGCAGGTGTTCGAGTGGCACCTGGCTGCCATCATCCAGGATGGCATCGGCGATATCAAATCGTTCCGGGCCAAACTCGCCAAACGGACGACTGACCGCCAGTTTGATGCGTAACACTTTATCGCCGGCGACACTGCGCGCCAGCTGTGGGTCTACGATGGTCAGCGTATAGAGCGGCGAGGCGGGCCAGCGGTCGTTGTCCAGCTGACGGAAACCGAGGGTAATCGCCCCCCGCACCTGAAAGCGGCTGCGTACATCGAGGGTAAAACTCTGCTGATCCAGGTCGATATCGCTGTACCAGACGTTGTCAGCCGTCAGCGCGCCCGTACCGTCCAGCATTCCCAGATAACGAATGGTGGAGTAGGGCTGGAAATCACCGGCCTTAAACCAGAAGTTGGCAAGACGCAGATCGAGCGACAGCAGGCAGAGCATCGCACCCACTGCCGCCGTGGATTTCGGGTTCTCGATTTTTCCCTGCTTATTAAACGGGTACCAGTCATTGGTGTGATAACCATCCAGCGACAGAATACGGCTTACCGGCAGCGGCTGCAGGTGGCGGAACAGCGCCTGCACGCCGGGGAAGCGTGACGGGCGACCGGTCAGCAGCAGCACGTCGCAGTCGTATACCGCCACCACCTCTGACATGGACCGCAGGCTGTGGGTGATATTCATGCGCGGCGACAGGAACTCGGCGTGCAGCTTGCTGAGGCGAACAATCAGCGGCACTGTCAGGATATCAAAGCCTTTCGCTTCACCCGGCAGTTCGCGCTGGATCTCCCGGTTGATGTAGTCGAGCAGTTTTTCTGTGGGTGCCTGTGCCAGCAGCTCACCGAAACGGGCATCAATTTCAGCAGTCAAATCAAGCGGGTCGAACGTTTCATAAGCTTCGAGAATCGCCTGACCTAACGGAATAAAGATCTGTAACGTCACCTGCTGCCGCAGCGTGGAGTGCCCGTCAAGACGGCCTTCGTGTCCAAACAGCCGGGTCATCACCGCTTCCGGGTTGACCATGCCTGCCTGTTTAAAGGCGGCCTGTAAGGCAGGCAGCACATACAGCTGGATCACATCCAGCAGAATATCGTCACCCGCCAGCTTGAAGCCTTCGCGGAACAGCAGGCGGGGCATGATTTTTACGTTATTGCCCACGCCATCGTCCAGGCGGTACTGCGTGATCGCCAGGTCAGTGGTGCCGCCACCAATATCAATCGACGCGATACGCAGGGTTTTACCTGCCGGTTCATCGGCAGCGCGGGCGCGATCCGGGCGCGCCATGCTGGCAAAGAAGGCTTCAGCACGGCCACCAAAGTTAACCTGCGTTTCGTTATACAGGTAGACCATCTGGCCGCAGGTGGCTTCATCCCACTCCATCTGCACATCGGGAACCGGCACGCTGCTTTTCGCTTTATCTTCCGCGCGGGTGAAGTCGTCATCCATCGGGTGCCAGCCCATTGATTTCCACACCAGGGCGATGGCCTCCAGCATCCGGCGACGGAAGATCTCCCGCTCCGGCTTCGGCATGGCTGACGGCAGGGTAAGGATAATATTGCGCAGCTGGCGCGGCGCGCTGCTGTGCAGCATCTTCTGCCGCTGTAACGGGCTGTTCATCTGCAGCAGCGCCTGCGCCAGCAGTTCTGAAAGCATCAGGCTCATCACCGAGCTGCGGCTGTAATGCGGGGCAAACACCGGCAGGCGTTCTTCCAGCGGAATGGTGTACAGAGGCTGGCCTTCATCATTGATCAGATAGGTCAGCGGCAGCGCGGTGGCCAGCGGTTCCTGCATCAAATTGCCAGGGGTGCGGCTGAAACGCCACCCGGGGGTATAACTCTCTTCATCCCACAGATAGCGGCGCGGACTGGAAAGGCCGGTGGCCCCTTCGGTTCCCAGCCGCTGGAGAGCAAGCTGGCCCGCTTCACGTCCTACCCGGGTGATCGACGGCCAGATGAAGGCATCATCGCGGCCGCTTTCCAGCGAAAAGTTTTGCTTACCGAAGGTGGCCTGGGCGAATTCCACGCGGCTTTCAAACAGTTCGTTATACAGCTGATGCGGCTCACTGAGATTCCGCATCTGTAATTCGTAGGTGTGTTTCAGGCCCTGATGATCGTCGACATGATCTTCCACCATAATGCCGCAGGTGTGGGAGTTACCCACATCGAGGATCAGGTCGACCGCAATCGCGGGTTCCTGCAGCGTCGCTGCACTGATTTTGAGCTCAGGCACCAAAAGCTGCTGCCCCAGCAGGTGCAGAATATTCAGATAGTGCGCCTGATATTCAAACTCACGCAGGGCGGCTTTAATATTGGTCTGTGGGCGCAGTTCCAGCGCCGATGCCGCCTGAGTAAAGGCCTCACGCAGCCAGCCGTCCACCCAGGTGTGGTCGAGGAATTCTCCCAGCTCATCGCTGCGGTGCGCCAGAGCGAAGCTGACACCATTTTTCACATCATTTTCATTCAGGGCCAGCGACTCATCTTCGCCATCCGCCCAGACTTTGGTATCGAATGCCAGCACCACACGGTGGCTGTTACCGCTGGCGTCCGGTTTATCCAGCGCCACCACGCGCACGCGCGCCCAGTTATCCGGGCCGCCGATAAACGTTCGCGGCGGGTTAAAGCGAAAAAACGGCAGGGGCAGCCACTGGCCGTTCAGCAGCGTCAGTGACTGAGCCAGTGGGAAGCTGAACTCGGGCTTCACCACTTCTGGCGTGCTGCCCGCAGCCTGCGGCAGCAGGTATTTCCCGGTCTGCGCATGATAATTCAGGCGCAGCAGGGGGCCGTTAGCCGTCTGCCGGACAAATTTGCCCGGCCAGTCAGCATTGAGATCCGGTATCAGGGCAAAGTCGAGGAACTGGACGCCGCTGTTCTGCACCAGCGTCATGTTTGGTTTAAAATCCGCAATTGTCGCCAGCATTATGATTTACTCTCACGCTTCATGGTCATCGGCAGCACCGTATCGGCGTTATAGCTGCCGCTGCACTCGGCAGGGCCGGTCAGACCCTGTTTACATACCAGCTCCGGCATCTGATAGCGGGAGCCATCGCTGCAGCGCGCTTTAGTACGGCTGTTAATTACCAGGTTACCGGAAGACATCAGTCCGGCGAAGACCTCGACCTTACAGCTGACGCCGTCTCCCTGGGTAATGCGCGCGGTGCCTTTACCATTCTTCAGCTGATATTTCAGCATTGGCGGGGTGCCGGTCGGCAGGTTTTTCTGCACCAGCACGCGCCAGCTGCCGTTAAGGAATTTGGTTGAACCCAGTTTGACTGCATCGCCCGGCAGTACCAGATCGTCACGGGCAACGGGACGTGCCTCCGCGACGGTTTCTTCGGCGGGTGCAGGCGCAGGTGCCGCCGCAGGGGCGACCGGAGCAATCACCGCTGCGGCCAGCGGTAAGGTTGTTGGTTTAACCTCTGCGGCCGGGGCAGGCTGGGCGACCGCCGGGGTAACAGCCGGCGTGACCGCCGCTACCGCCGGGGTGACAGACTGTGGTGCGCGGGCCACCGGCGCATCCGGTGCCACTTCTGCCGGTTTGTCGCTGCCTTTTTTCAGCTGCAAACCAAAGATCACCAGCAGGGCTACCGCCGGCACTACCCAGCCATAGCGCAGCCAGATATTCACCTTGGGCTTCACGGGCACCGACGCGGGGGCCGGGTCATTCACCGTTTCATCTTCTGGCTCATCGATAATGTTCAGCGCAGGCATCGGCGTAACAATCACCGGCGGGGGAACAGGGATCGTCGCCGCTGCGACGGGTTCAGGCGTAATCAGCGGCGCAATGACCGGGGAGACGGAAGCGGCAACCGACAACGGTGTGGCCACGGGGGCAGGGGCCAGCAGGGACAGACCCGGTTTGGGCTCGTCTTCTTCAATCTGCAGGCAGTCGAACACGTCCTGGCGGAACTTTTTATCCAGGCTGACAAAGCCCCAGAAAGTGATCACCGGTTGACCGCCCACCAGATACACGTAGTTCTGGTCAGGGAACTGCAGGGCTTTATTCAGCAGCGCACCAAACAGTTTCTGACTGGGTTTGTCGGACTGCTGGGCGCGTTCACCCATTTCCGCAATGGCGGTCTGGCAGGCCTGCAGCTGACTGAGCGCGGCAGTGCGGGCGCTGTTGCTGGCGGCGGCCCAGGAGGTCACCTTACCGGTCACCGGGGAGTACCAGTCCAGGCGGTTGCCTGCGTCGTTAGGCTGCGGGATCGCCAGGCAGTCGGCAACCTGCGACTGTTTTCTCAGGCGCAGGGTTTCGCGCAGTTGCAAAGCCGAAAGATATACCGGCTGTCCGTTCTCACCCAGAGCGAGAACAGCGTCAAGATTACCGCTGCGTAAGAAGATTTTTGCCACGCAAAGAGACCTTATAGTCAGAGTTCGGGAGTAAAAAGCGTGTGTAATCAGACTATTTTAGTGGTACGTGACTTAAATCAAATGCGCAAATAAGCAATAAAACAGGTGAGTACTTAGGGCTTAGGCTGGCCGCAAGGTCAGCACGGAAGGGCCGACCAATGAAAAAGGACGACCCGCGAAACGTTCTAAGAGGCGCTCTGAAGCGCCTTTAAGCGCGCAATATCCCCGGACGTTATCGCCGCCAGATTCTGCGTGATCTTCTCTGGCGGCCAGTCCCACCAGGCAATGTTTTCCAGCTCAGCAATCACTTCATCGCTGAAACGCTGACGGATCACCTTTGCCGGATTTCCTCCCACGATGCTGTAGGCAGGAACATCAGACACCACCACTGAACGTGACGAAATAATCGCGCCGTTACCGATGGTGACGCCGGGCATAATCAGGCAGTCATAACCCATCCATACGTCATTACCCACGCGGGTGTCGCCTTTATAGGGCAGGTCGCCAGGCTCGGGCGCAGCACTTTCCCAGCCGTTGCCGAAGATAAAGAAAGGGAAGGTAGAAAGGCCGGAGGTCTTATGATTGGCCCCATTCATGATAAATCTCACCCCGCGCGCCAGGGCGCAAAACTTACCAATAATCAGCTTATCGCCGATGAACGGGTAGTGATAGAGCACGTTGCGCTCAAAGTTTTCTGCCCCTTCCGGGTCGTCGTAATAGGTGTAATCACCAATGATGATATTGGGACAGGTGACGCTGTTTTTAATAAAACAGACCTGAGGGAAGTCAGGTAAGGGATGTTTCTCGTCCGGATGGGGTCCGTACATAAAGTCCTCCTGTAGTCATAGCGTAAAGAGAGTGTAATTCAGAGGATACCGATCCGCCTAAGCTGTATTCAGGCGCAGAGGGGCGTTATGATAGCTGCGCCAAATTCGGCCGAGGAGAATTCGCCATAATGTTGTATCGTTTTACGCTGGCAGCCGTCGTTGCCGCCACCACGCTGACCGGATGTGCCGCCTTCAAACCGGCGTCCACGCAGGCCCCCGTGAGGGAGGCCGCTCATGCCACCGATGCGCCCGTTGCCGCCGCACAACCGGCAGAATCTGCACAGCCGGTAGAGGCAGCACAACCTGTCCCGTCTGCCCAGCCGGCAGAATCGACGCCGTCTGCAGATACCGCGCAGCCAACACCTGTCGAACAGCCGGTGCAGACGCAGCCGATCACCGCACCGGGTGCTGTCACAGAGCCCGTCACGCCAGCGGCGGCGAGCGCAGAGACACCGGCCAGCACGGCCGAAGCGCCGGCCACCTCACCGTCAGCCGACGTCCCCGCTGCGACGGCCAGCGCGCCTGCCCCCGTCGAAAACACGACGCCTGCGGCAGCAGCACCGGTGAAGGACGAGAAAATTTCAGCGTCAGAAAGCACTCAGGCCGTGGCACCGTTCAGCAGCGGCCCGACGCAGATTGATGTTTCGCATATCGTGACCCGCGCAGATGACGGTTCATCCATTACGCTGACCATTGACGGCACGGAAGCGGGGATCCTCAAGCGGGGAGAGAAACGGGCGGTATTTGTCGAGCCCGGCAAGCATCAGGTGGGCGGTTATGTACAGACCCTGTTCGGCCTGGGCCGTGTGACCATCCCGCCGGTGGAAATCACCACCGTACCCGGTAAAGTCAAAAAGGTGGACTACTCGGTGACCCGCACCAAGCCCGCTTTTACGGAAGCAACGGACAGTCAGAATAGCGCTGGCTGATCGGCCTCCCCGTATTCAGTCCATAAAAAAAGGCCGATCCTGAGGATCGGCCTTTTTCACGTCAGAAGGGCTTACAGTGCCATGTCGTGCTGCGGGCTGTCGGCGCGTTTCTCTGGCTGAGAAGGGGCGTCTGCCTGCTTGTGATCCATATCGATTACCGGTGGCTTCACCAGCTGCAGGGTGGCGGCAGTATCGTCCCACACCTGCTGAGTCAGCGCGCTGTTGCCGTTTAACTGCTGGCCATAGCTCGGCACGATAGTGCGGATCTTGCTCTGCCATTCCGGAGAGTTAAACTGCTCAGGGAACAGCTTTTTCATCACGTTCAGCGCAATAGGGGCCGCCGTGGACGCACCCGGGGAAGCACCCAGCAGGGCCGCCAGGGTTTTCTGCTGATCGGTCACAATTTCTGTACCCAGTTTCAGCACACCGCCTTTTTCTTCATCTTTTTTGATGATCTGGACGCGCTGGCCTGCCTGAATTAACTTCCAGTCTTCTTTACGTGCAGCGGGGTAGTACTCTTTCAGCGCTTCAAAACGGTCATTGTCATCCAGCATCACCTGGCCAATCAGGTATTTCACCAGATCGAAGTTATCCATGCCGACATGAGTCATTGGCATAAAGTTGCTGGTGGTGGTGGTGCTTAACAGATCGAACAGCGAACCATTTTTCAGGAACTTGGTGGAGAAGGTCGCGAACGGCCCAAACAGCACCACGCGCTTGCCGTCGAGGAAGCGGGCGTCCAGGTGCGGTACGGACATCGGCGGCGCGCCCACGGAAGCCTGACCGTACACTTTTTCAGTGTGCAGTTTGGTGATTTCCGGGTTCTCAGTCACCAGGAAGGAACCGCCCACCGGGAAGCCTGCATAGTTATCCGCTTCAGGAATGCCGGTTTTCTGCAGCAGCTTAAGCGCGCCGCCGCCTGCACCGATGAAGACATATTTGGCATCGACCGCGTGCTCTTCACCGGTTTTCACATCGGTGATGGTCACATGCCAGGAGTTATCCGGGTTACGTTTGAAATCGGTCGCTTCAGCGGAGGTTTCCAGCTGGAAGTTTTTATCTTTCTTCAGGCTGCCGATCAGCTGACGGGTAATTTCACCGTAGTTGACGTCGGTGCCGACCGGGGTCCAGGTTGCCGCCACTTTCTGCTGCGGATCGCGGCCTTCCATGGTCAGCGGTGCCCACTGTTTGATCTGGTTCTGATCGGTGGAGAACTTCATGCCCTGGAACAGGGTGGTCTGCTGCAGCGCTTCATAACGCTTGGTCAGATAGTTAACGTTGGTGTCACCCCAGACCAGACTCATATGTGGCGTAGAGTTAATAAAAGAGTGCGGATTGTTCAGGATGCCGCGCTTAACCTGGGCAGTCCAGAACTGGCGGGAAATCATAAACTGTTCGTTAATGTCCAGGGCCTTAGACACATCAATAGAACCATCCGGACGCTCGGGCGTATAGTTCAGCTCCATATTGGCGGAGTGACCTGTACCGGCATTATTCCAGCCGTTAGAGGATTCCAGCGCCACGCCGTCCAGCTTCTCGACCATCAGCTGTTTCCAGCCTGGCTGAAGTTCCTGTAACCAGGTGCCCAGAGAGGCACTCATAATACCGCCGCCGATCAGCAGGACATCGGTTTTTTCCGTGGCAGGAGTTTCAGCCCAGGTACTGGTGCACACCAGCACTGCTGACAGAGAAAGCAGGGGGATCGTTCTTTTAAAGTTAGACATATTAAATAAGGCATCAATATAGGTTAACAAATTGAGCGCATATTTTAGGCTTAATTTAACGAAAAGTTAATAACTATTTATTATATTTAAATCAAATCACCAAATTAATTTACTTACTTAACGTTTAATTTAATTACCCTCTGAGTTTATTTACTTATAAATAGGCGGGGTTTTGTTATTAAATAAACCGAAGGGATGAAAAAATAACGACCCATTTCCTTTCCGGGGAAAGGACGCGTAGCAGCCTTTTACTATCCGTGCCGCGTTCAATGCTGCCCCCCCTGGCCCCACGCTGTCGGTCGAAAAGGTGATATTTTTTCGAATAGAAAACCCTCCTCAGGTGTTAACTGAACATCTCTCACTGCGACAGGAAACCCCTCGCGATGTCATTACCTTCCTCACGGCCCCTGCGTCAGCGCTATGACGCCCTGACTCTGACGCTGCACTGGCTGACCGCCGGCAGCGTTATCTTTCTGTTTGCATCGGCGCATATCTGGGCGCTGCTGGAGCGCGGGACACCGCTGCGTAAAGGCTTACAGTCCGTGCATATCTCCTGCGGCATACTGCTGGCGGTTGTGATGATTATCCGCCCACTGTGGCGCATCTTCAGCCAGCAGCGGGCGCGCTTTGCCCTGCCACCTGCAGCAGGATCGCGCCTTTCCCGTATTGCCGCGCACAGCGTACACGGGGCGCTGTATCTCCTGCTGTTCACGCAGACAGGCCTCGGCTTTATGTTCCGCTGGGCGCAGCAGGAGCCTTTTACCTTCTTCGGTCTGTTTCATATTCCTGCGTGGATCGTCGTCGATCCCGGCCGACGTCATCAGCTGGCCGGCTGGCACGACAATGTGGCCTGGGCGCTGATTATTCTGGCCGGTGTCCACGCGCTTGCTGCACTGTTCCATCACTATGTTCTGCGCGACAGCGTCCTGCGCAGAATGCTGCCCGCTCGCAATACTTCCGCTTCCTGACAGGATAACGACCATGAAAAAAATGACGTTACTGATGGCACTTCCGGCACTGCTGTTTAGTCTGCACGCGCCGCTGGCGCAGGCGATGGGCGATGACAACAGCGAGAGCAAAACCCCGGACTGCCCGAAAGGTCAGGTCTATGACAGCACCCGCAGGCAGTGCGTCGTGGAAAAAACCAGCCGTCTCAGCGATGAGGATAAAACCCGCTACGCCTACCACCTGGCGAAGAAGGGTGACTATCAGGCTGCACTGAATCTGCTGGACAGGTTAGATAATCCGGATACCCGCGAGGCATGGAATTATCGTGGCTACGCCACGCGGAAATCAGGGCGCACGGATGAGGGGATAGGCTATTATCAGCGCTCTATAGCGCTCGATCCACGCTATGCCCGGGTACGCGAATACCTCGGGGAGGCGTGGATGATTAAAGGGCGACCTGACCTGGCCCGCGAGCAGCTGGCGGTCATTCGCTCCCTGTGCGGGGTGAACTGTGAAGAGTACCGGGATTTACAGGCGGCGATAAACGGCCACCCTGAGTCCTGAACGGCCGGCGGCCTGGAGAAGAAAACATGACGAGCAGCGAAGTCCGCCATCATCTGGCCGACCATCTTACGCGCCTGTGGCGCTACGGGATGGTGCTGTCCCGTAACAACGAGGTCGCCCGTGAGCTGGTGCAGACCACCTGTGTCCGGGCGCTTGAGCGCAGCGCACAGTTCACCCCCGGCACGCGCATTGACCGCTGGTTATTTACGCTGCTGCATTCGGTGTGGATCAACGATCTGCGTGCGCAGCGCGTCCGCCAGGGGCAGGGGTTTGTCGACAGCGACGAACTTTATGCCCCGGACACCCGCCAGCATGACGATAACCATCTGCACTATCAGCAGGTGATGCAGCGCGTGGCCAGACTGCCGGAGGCACAACGGAACGCCGTATTCCTGGTCTATGTTGAAGGTTTTACCTATCAGGAAGCGGCTGACACGCTGATCGTGCCAATTGGCACCATTATGAGCCGTCTGGCGGCGGCAAGGACTACGCTGGCACGAGCCGAAACCGGCTCAGCGACCGTAAAGGAGAAACGCCTGTGAACAGAGAACGGTTAAGCGCCCCCTGGAGCGATGAAGCAATCACCGCGTGGCTCGACGGTGAGATGAGCGCAGACGAGATGCAGGACTTTGAACAGCAGCTGAAGCGTGATCAGACGCTGTCTGCCCGCACCGCTGCACTGATGAAAAGCAACCAGCCGTTTGAAGCGGCCTTTGAACCGCTGCTGGCGGCGGCACCGGCGGCGCAGATGAAGGACGACCTCAATCGCCTGCTGGCGCAAGCGCCCGCGCCGGCCGCGACCCGCCAGGTCAGCCGCCGGGCGCTAATTGCCGCCTCGCTGAGTTTCCTCGCCATCGGCTCCAGCCTCGGCTATTTTGTCCGGCCCGATGCCGCGCAGCGTGAAAGCGAGAAGATCCGCGACCTGGAAGCCGGGTATATGTCCCTCTACAGCCGGCAGACGCTGGCCGACGTGGACAGCTCCGCGCCGCTGATTGCGCGGGCGCTGCAACGGACCTCGCAGCAGATGGGCCTGCAGCTCAGCGCGGAACAGCTGGCATTACACAATGCCGCGCTGAAAAGCGTGCGCCTGCTGCGCTATGACGATACCAGCATCGTGCAGATCGCCTGGGAACACGCCCAGTGGGGGCCGGTAGCACTCTGCGTCTCGCGTGAAAAGCATGAAAATGAAACCGGGATACAGGCGGAGCGGCGTCACGGGATGAGTCTCGCCTGGTGGCACGCCGGGGGCTATCAGTTTGTGCTGATTGGCCGCACTCCGGCACAACAGCTGCAACAGAGCGCCGGGAGGCTGAGGCAGGGGTTAAGCGCAGCCTGAGACAAACAGATAAGGAGATAAAAGCCTTGTTTTCTGGCACCGTTATGACAGGGTGAAAAACCAACCTTATCAGTCAGGAGCCATTAACGTGAATTCACACCCGATAAGACGCATCATAGAAGCCTGTGACCGGGCGATCACCGCCCGGGATTTTGACAGCCTGATGGGCTGGTATGCCGCTGATGCCAGCCTGGTGGTGAAACCCGGGATGATTGTGCAGGGGCACGATGCCATTCGCCGGGCCTTTGTGGCGATTGCCGACCACTTTCAGGGCCAGCTCAGGGTAGAGCAGGGCGAGATGCAGGTCATCGAAGGCAGCGGAAACGCCCTGGTGATTATGGAAACGGTCCTGCACTATCCGGACGGCGCGGGAGGCAGCGTCACCACCACGCGCCGGGCCACCTATGTCTTTCGTCAGGAGCCGGACGGCGGCTGGCTTTGCACTATCGATAACTCTTACGGCACCACGCTGCTGGACGGTTAATCTCCGCAAGACTGGCGCGCCGCCCGCCGGTAGAGCGTGCTGCGCGCCACCCCCAGTGCCTCCGCCGTTTTACTGACGTTGCCGTTAAAGCGTTGCAGCGTTGCCGCAATCAGGGCGTCGTCATGCTGTTGCAGTGCGGGGCGCAGGGGTGGTGAACAATGCCGATACTCCGGCGGCAGGCTGTCCGCATCCAGCTGGGTATCATCGTCTGCCAGCGCCAGTAACACCTTCAGCACGCTGCGCAGCTGCCGGACATTGCCCGGCCATGTCTGCTGTGTCAGGGTAGCCAGCAGCCGCGGCGACAGACCGATGCCCCGCTGTTCCCCTCCCATTTCCTGCCAGAGCTGCAGAATAAAGGCAGGCAGTTCCGGCCACTCGCGCAGGGGCGGCAGAGTCAGTGAAAACTCCTGCAGACGGTAGAGCAGGTCTTCGCGGAACTCACCGCTGGCGACCCGCGCGGGCAGGTTGCGGTGCGTTGCGCAGATCACGGCAAAATTCACCGGCCAGCTGCGGCTCGAACCCAGCGGGGCGACCTCTTTTTCCTGTAAAACACGCAGAAGACGGGTCTGTAGTGCCAGCGGCATATCGCCAATTTCATCCAGAAACAGCACCCCGCCGTCGGCTTCGCGAATTTTACCGATATAGCCGTTCTTGCTGGCACCGGTAAAGGCCCCCGGTTGATAGCCAAACAGTTCCGATTCGATCAGCGACTCGGGGATCGCCGCGCAGTTAATGGCGACAAAATTCCCCTGACGCCAGCGGCTCTGCTGATGCAGCGCACGGCTGACATACTCTTTGCCACTGCCGGTATCGCCCTGTACGCAGAGTGATACCCCGGCATTCAGCAGGCGCACCAGCTTGTCCCCGCCGTCACGCAGCGGCACCGGCAGAAGGGAGGATCCGGTCTGCCGGGCAGCAACGTGGCGACGGGCCGGGGCACGCAGGCGGAAAAAATAGTGCTGCGCATCACAGGTTGTCAGGGACTGCGGGACCTGATTAGCGTGCTGTTGCAAATGAGGAAAGAGCTGCTGAAAGGTCAGACTGCCCATCTGCTCACTGCGTAACGTCAGCTCACGCATCGCAACGCGGTTGGCTGCCATCAGTACATTGTCAGAAAACACCAGTAACAGCTCTTCAGCCCGGTCAAGTCCCTCCAGCCCTTGATGCAGACTCATCAGCCACTGGTCAGGATGCAGGGTCTGCTTCACCCAAAGATACTCAATCTGTCTGGCTGCCTCATTGATCCATGCCAGCGTATGTGGATGGGCAAAATGCGCCGGACCGGAAATATCCAGCACGCCGGCAATCTGACCGCCGGGGGTTTGCAGCGGAATGGCCGCACAGTACAGGCCCTGGTTACGGGTAAGAAAATGCTGCTGACCGTCGATCTCACAGCAGTCATCAATGGCCAGCGCCGTGCCGATAGCATTGGTGCCGCGCCCGCATTCACTCCACAAATTTCCAGGCGCCAGTGCAAAGCGTTCGGCTTTTTTCAGCGCCTGCATGTCGCCAAAGGTATTCAGGACCAGACCGCTGGCGTCGGAGAGGATCACCACGGCCTGCTTGTCGGCCACTTTTTCGGCCAGGGCGTTGATGGCAGGCCGGGCAAACTGCTGCAGCGTGGCGTGGTGAGCCAGCACATCTGCCAGTTCTCCCTGGCGCAGTCGGGGAAAATCATCGGAAAGGCGATCCAGACCGTATAACTGGCTGCGAAACCAGGAGTCGCTCAGAAGGGGATCGGGCGCGATCGCGGCGGGAATGGCCGGTGACGAAAATCCCTGCATTGATAACCTCATACCGTCGTCAGAGTGTTGCGACATTGTAGCCATCTGGTATTCAGGGTGTTGCGATTTGCAACACAGTTGCAGAATTTTTCCTTCAGACTTCCCGTTACAGATAAACCTCAAAGCCTATCCATCTGATTTTTATGATTATTATAAACCGCGATACCTCATCCTGAAACTGGCACGCCGCGTGCAACAGGGATCGTTCAACCGTGACAACGTATGAAAAGCAGTACGGCGTGGTTGAATCTCTCTCTGAGAACCCCCTACAAGAGGATTTTGCGATGCGTTATTCCCATCCCGGTACCCCCGGAGCCCTGGTTTCCTTTAAGGCCGCCTATGGCAACTTCATTGATGGCCAATTCGTCGAACCGCTGAGCGGCCAGTATTTTATGAATACCTCCCCGGTGAACGGCAGTGACATTGCGCAGTTTCCGCGCTCCGATGCGCGTGATATCGACGCCGCGCTGGATGCGGCGCACCGCGCCGCAGACGCCTGGGGAAAAACCAGCGTTCAGCATCGTAGCAACCTGCTGTTGCAGCTGGCAGACCGGATTGAAGCGAACCTGGAATATCTGGCCGTGGCAGAGAGCTGGGATAACGGCAAACCGATCCGTGAAACCCTTAATGCGGATCTGCCGCTGGCCGTGGATCACTTCCGCTACTTCGCCGGATGCCTGCGGGCGCAGGAAGGCAGCGCTGCCGAGATTGATGAGAAAACCGTTGCTTATCACTTCCACGAGCCGCTGGGCGTGGTCGGGCAGATTATCCCGTGGAACTTCCCGCTGCTGATGGCGGCCTGGAAGCTGGCCCCGGCGCTGGCAGCCGGTAACTGCGTGGTGCTGAAGCCCGCTGAACAGACGCCGCTGGCGATCACACTGCTGCTGGAACTGGCCGGGGATCTCTTCCCGCCGGGGGTGCTCAATGTCGTGCAGGGCTTTGGCCGGGAAGCCGGAGAAGCCCTGGCCACCAGCCGCCGTATCGCCAAGATTGCCTTTACCGGTTCAACCCCGGTAGGCCGCCACATTATGGCCTGTGCGGCAGAAAACATTATTCCCTGCACCGTGGAGCTGGGCGGTAAGTCACCGAACATCTATTTTGCTGATGTGATGAACGGCGAGCCTGATTTCATTGATAAAGCCGTAGAAGGGCTGGTGCTGGGCTTCTTCAACCAGGGCGAAGTCTGTACCTGCCCGTCACGCGCACTGATCCATGAAGCGATCTATGCGCCGTTTATGGAAAAAGTGATGGCAAAAGTCGCCACCATCAAACGTGGTGACCCGCTGGATACGGAGACGATGATCGGTGCGCAGGCATCGCGGCAGCAGTTCGACAAAATCCTCTCCTACATCGATATCGCCCGTCTGGAAGGCGGAAAAATTCTCACGGGCGGTGAACGCGCCAGCCTGGGCCCGGAGCTGGACAGCGGCTACTACATCCAGCCAACCCTTATCCAGGGAGATAACCAGATGCGCTGTTTCCAGGAGGAAATTTTCGGGCCGGTCATTGGCGTGACCAGCTTCCGGGATGAAGCGGAGGCGCTGGCGATTGCCAACGAAACCCAGTTTGGCCTGGGGGCGGGCATCTGGACGCGCGACTCGAATCTTGCCTATCGCATGGGCCGCAGCATCAAGGCCGGACGCGTGTGGACTAACTGTTATCACATATACCCGGCCCACGCCGCTTTTGGCGGTTACAAGCAGTCGGGCGTCGGGCGCGAGACGCACAAGATGGCACTGAACGCCTATCAGCAAACCAAAAACCTGCTGGTCAGCTATGACACAGCACCGTTAGGGCTGTTTTAAGCCTGTTTTCCCGTAAGGAGTGCATAATGAAAACCATGAAAGCTGCCGTCGTGAAAGCCTTTGGTCAACCGTTAGTGATTGAACAGGTGCCGATCCCCGAGGTGGGACCGGGTCAGCTGCTGGTGAAAGTCATCGCTACCGGCGTCTGCCATACCGACCTGCACGCCGCCGAAGGTGACTGGCCGGTCAAGCCGCAACCGCCGTTTATTCCGGGCCATGAGGGCGTCGGTTATGTGGTGGCGGTCGGCGAGGGCGTCAAACATATTCAGGAGGGCGACCGCGTGGGCGTGCCGTGGCTGTATTCTGCCTGCGGCCACTGCGAACACTGCCTGGACAGCTGGGAAACCCTCTGCCATTCGCAGCAAAACGCCGGTTATTCGGTAAACGGTAGCTTTGCCGAGTACTGCCTGGCCGATGCGAACTATGTCGGCATTCTGCCGGACAATATCGATTTTAATGAAATTGCCCCCATTCTGTGCGCCGGTGTCACGGTCTATAAGGGACTGAAAATGACCGAAGCCAAAGCCGGGGACTGGGTGGTGGTGTCCGGGATCGGCGGGCTGGGCCATATGGCGGTCCAGTACGCGGTGGCCATGGGCTTTAACGTGGCGGCAGTGGATATTGATGATGACAAACTGGCCTTTGCCAGACGACTGGGGGCCAGCGTCACGGCCAACGCCCGCAACGTTGACCCGGCGAAGGTGTTTAAAGAGTCGTTCGGCGGCGCACACGGCGTGCTGGTCACCGCCGTCTCGCCCAAAGCCTTTGAACAGGCCATTGGTACGCTGCGTCGCGGCGGAACGATGGTGCTGAACGGGCTGCCGCCGGGCAAATTTGACCTGTCGATTTTCGATATGGTGCTGGATGGCATTACCGTACGCGGATCGATTGTCGGCACGCGCAAGGATCTGCAGGAAGCCCTGGATTTTGCCGGTCGCCATAAGGTCGCAGCGAACATCGCCGTCGAGCCGCTGGCCAATATCAACGATATTTTTGCCCGTATGCATGCCGGTAAAATTGAGGGGCGTATCGTTATCGATCTGTCCCTCTAAACCTGTCGGCCAGGTCAACACTGGCCTTCCTCACAGGCACCGCAGCGCGCTGTGCCTGTTCGCAAACCACCCACTTTCAGTGATATCATCGGACGGATGTTTCCCTGGTAAAAGCCCGCTTATGACGCTGACCCCGCAGGATATTGCGCACCTTAATACTCTCACCCACTGGCTGGCCGTGAATGATGCGGTCAGCGAACAGGATCGCCGTGCTGACCTCATGATCCTCGCCGGCCATGCCATCCTGCCGACCATTGACGGAGCCTTTGCCTGGCTGACGCAGGCGTCCATGCCGGTGGTTCTGAGCGGTGGCGTCGGCCATTCAACCGGGCTGTTAACCTCGGTGCTGCAGGCGGTAAAGGTCGACAGTCAGGCCGCCAGCGAGGCCCGGTTACTGGCGGATGCGGCGATGCAGCGTTTTCACCTGCCTGCCGATCGCCTGATCCTGGAGGATCAGTCGCGTAACTGCGGTGAAAATGCCGCGTTCAGCCGCCGTATACTGGCCGCCCGCGGGCTTGAACCCCAACGCATTCTGCTGGTTCAGGACCCACTGATGCAGCGCAGAACCGCCGAAACCTTCCGGCATGAATGGCGACGCCAGGGGATACAGGCCGATTTCATCAGCTGGCCGGTGTTTGTCCCTCAGTTGGCATTAGAGGAGGGGCAGCCGGTGATCACCGGCACCAGCCCGGCTGACGGACTGTGGGCGCTGGACCGTTATCTTTCGATGGCGCTGGGCGAAGTCCGCCGGCTGCGTGACGATCATCAGGGCTATGGCCCGCAGGGCCTCGGCTTTATCGGCCATGTTGACGTTCCCCATGCGGTGGAACAGGCCTGGCAGCGTCTGATGGCCCAGCCAGATTTTGCAGCGAGCGTGCGCTGAAATGACTGAACCTGATTTGAATTTGCTGATCGCGCTGGACGTGCTGCTGGCGGAAGTCAGCGTGGCGGCGGCCGCGCGTCGTCTGGGGCTCAGTGCCTCGGCCATGAGCCGTACCCTGAGCCGTCTGCGTAGCGTGACCGGCGATGCGCTGCTGGTGCGGGCAGGGCGGCAGATGGTGCTGACGCCCCGGGCCGAAGCCCTGCGTGAAAGCAGCCGGCGAGCCGTAACTGAAGCCCGTGCCGTGCTGCGGCCCGCCATCACCACGCTGGAACCGGCCACACTCGATCGCGATTTCACGCTGCGCGCCAACGACGGCTTTGTGGAAGCTTTTGGCCCGGCGCTAATCGCCGCTGCTGCCAGCGAAGCCCCACTGGTGCGGCTGCGATTTGCCCCGAAGCCGCAAAAGAGCGCGAAGCCGCTGCGTGAAGGTCTGGTGGATATTGAAATTGGTGTGGCCGGGGAGATGGGGCCGGAAATTCGCCTTCAGGCACTGTTTCGCGATCGTTTCGTCGGCGTGGTCCGCCGGGATCATCCGCTGGCGCAGCAGGCGGGCGTCAGTGTTGAGCAGTATACGGCTTATGGCCACGTTGTGGCCTCACGCAGCGGCCGCCGCACGGGGCCGGTAGATGACGCGCTGGCGGAACTGGGCCTGCAGCGCAAAGTGCAGGCCGTGGTGCCGGGTTTTCCCGCCGCGCTGGCGGTAGCCCGGGCCTCTGACCTGGTGGCGCTGGTACCGGCGTCGTTTTTAATTAACCAGCCAGAGGGCTGGCTGACGATGTTTGAACTGCCGGTGAAAACCGCGCCCATTACCGTGTCGCAAATGTGGCATCCGCGATCGGAGGCCGATCCCGCTCACCGCTGGCTACGGCAGCTGCTGCTCACCGTTTGCCGTCAGCAGGTACCTTTGTGACAGTGTCACGAAAAACCTTCTGAGGAGTCAAATCGGCATTTTCATGAATGAGGCACAACGAAAAGGGATTTACAGGACGGGCAGAGCAGCGTTTTTTGCTGGCGAATTTTGATGGCAGCATGGGATGAGCGATGCCCGCAAACCGGGCATACGGCCTGAGTAGTTGACGCCGTGGCGCTGGATAAGCGCTTCATAACATCATTGATAAATGACATAAAACCTCACTGACTGGCGGCGAATATGATGACTGCGTGAACGTCGTTTTCATCTTCCCTGACCGGGATGAACCGCATCCTGCAACGCCAGAGAATGGCTGGGGCCGGGAACCCGCCAGCAACGCGCCCGGCATAAGTGCCGCCACTGTATACCGCCTGATGATCACTGTCCGGTTAAACGTGCCAAAAAATGCACAACGCCGCAATGTCTGTTTTATTTACTCCCTGCATCTTAAGCACGCCTTTCTCAGCAGGTTATCGGCAGATAACACTGATGCTGCTTTCAGGGTCTGTATTAGCGGAGACCTTATTCCACGCAGGGCAGGCGGCAAAGCCCTTCAGCCTGTGCCAGGCTGGATAAACGAACGAAGCTCATTCAGGTAAGGAACGGAGAGAACGGAGATGAAGGCGTTTGACTACCAGAAGGACTACACACAGCTCGACTGCCGGTTGCATCCGGAACACTATCAGGTCGGGCGCGGGGAGCAGGGTGTGCTGATGGTGGAACCCTATAAATCAGAGATCCTGCCGCACTGGCGTTTTAAAACGGTGGCGATAGCAGAAACGTCCGCTAAAAAGATTATGGCGATGTTTGAGGACTACCGGAATAACGACGATTTTGTTGGCATGGATATGGCCCGCAAATTTATTCAGATGGGGTACACGCGGGCCCGTCGCTATGCCAACCACAAGGGCGGTAAAAAATACGATGCTGACGGAAATATCCTTCCTTATACCCTGAATGAAGAGAAAGCCGCCGCGGCCGCCGTATTTAAAGCCTGCTGGGATAACATTCGCGCCGATAAGGATTATCTGGCGCGCAGGAAAAAACATCAGCAACAATATGGATAAAGCTGGCGAGGCTACACCAGATGTTTAGTCAGATAATAGCGCTGTATGCCCGGGTCAGGAAAATCCGCTAAGGTCATCTGCAACTGGTAACCCTGTTTCTGATAAAAGGGCAGCGCCTGAAAGCTGAAGGTATCCACCAGCGCCTGACGCGTCCCCTTTATAACGCCTTCGCGCTCCGCCGTCTGGATCAATCTGGCTCCCAGCCCGCTGCCTCTCGCCGCTTCACTGACCCACAGATACTCAATATTCAGCCACAGCCCGACTCTGGAAGCGATCAGTCCCCCCAGAAGGACACCGTCCTCATTGCGGCTAAACAGGCCGAGATCGCCCCAGTTTTTTTTACTGATGAACTGACGGTTATAGCTTCTTAACCCCGCCAGCAGATCCTCTTTGTCCGACTCTGAAATATGTTCAACAACGGTTACATCCATGAGTCACCTTATACGCGGTAATAAAAAGGCAGAGCAGTGGTCGATAAACATAGTCGAGAATTCACTCTCTGAACAGCTCAACACCCCCTTTTTTTGCTGTTGCGTGTGAATAACAAATTGTTACCAAGAGGTGATAGTAAAGTAACTAAATAAACTATTTCTCGCCCCTGCGCTGCCGATAACTGAGCGATTTACTAAAACAAGCGTCGTTCAACAAAGGAAGTTTATTTAATGAAAAAGTTGTTTGTTTACTTTGAGAATATGGCCGTTGGAAAAAAGTTAATGTCAGGTTTTGGCCTGGTTTTGATCCTGAGTATTGCCGTGGCACTCTGCGGGATTAAAAGTCTGGATGATATTGGCGACCGCGCAGGAAAAGTGCGGATGTTAAAAATCCTGACTGACCAGTTTGCCTTAGCGAAAGATGCACGCCTGCAGTATATCAAAACACACGATGAACAATTTATCACCGCCAATGACCGGCACCTGCAGGAGGTCGAGGCGCAGATTAATGAACTGAAACAGCGCCACTGGAGTGCAGATAAACGATCGCAGCTCGACAGCCTGACTGGCTATATCGCGACCTATCGCGATAAACGCGCGGAAACCGTGCTGGAAACCCAGAAGCGCAGTCAAATCGCCTCTGCACTGTCGGTCAGCAAAGAAAGAGAGGCGGTCGCCGGTCTTTCTGCCGCGTATGCCGGTCAGCCCGAATTTGCCGCGCCTGCTGCGGCACTGGCAGAGTCAGTTAAACACCTTGATGGCGTCGCGATCCGTCTGACGCTGCTGGAACTGCAGAACAGTGAAGCGGCGCAGGATGCGTTGGCAGGCTTTATAACTGAATCGATTCAGTTACTACAGTCAGTAGCACCTCAGATGCGGCCCGCAGAGCGTGAGCGTCTCCAGTCCGTCGTCGCTACGCTGAATGTGAAAGAACAGCAGGTGAGCAGTTATCGCACTTCATTCCTCGCCGAGCAGGAAGCCACCCGATCGCTGGCGGCCGCCGGCCTCAAACTCACTTCGATTAGCGGGCAGCTGTTCGAACAGGAAATTGATGCCACCCAGGAAGATATCCGGCAGGCGATTGTCTGGATGGTGGCGATCCTGCTGACCGCCGTGGTCACCGGTATCGCGATCGCGATGGTGATCACCCGCCTGATTACCCGTCCGCTGTCATCCATTCTGACGTTTACCCGGCGCATTGCCTCCGGCGATCTCAGTATGCATATGGCGACTCCGCGACGTGACGAGATGGGTAAACTGATGAACGCGGTCGGTGGCATGAATGACGACCTGCGCCGCATTATCAGTGATATCCGCAACGGCGTCTCGCAGGTCAATCTGGCCTCTGCTGAGATTGCAGCGGGTAATGAGGATCTCTCGTCAAGGACGGAACAGCAGGCCGCAGCGCTGGAGCAAACGGCCGCCAGCATGGAACAGCTGACCGCCACGGTCAAAAATAACGTACAGAATATCCATCACTCCACCAGCCTGGCCCAGACGACTGCCTCTATCGCCAATAAAGGGGGCAGTATCGTCACTCAGGTGACGGAAACGATGCGCGCCATTACCGCCAGCTCAGTGAAAATTAATGACATCACTACCGTCATTAACAGTATTGCGTTCCAGACCAATATTCTGGCGCTGAATGCTGCCGTGGAAGCGGCGCGGGCGGGCGAGCAGGGACGGGGCTTTGCCGTCGTCGCAACGGAAGTCAGAAACCTGGCCCAGCGCAGCGCAGAGGCCGCCAAAGAGATTGGCACGCTGATAGCGGCGTCGGTGAAGCAGATTGACTCCGGGGCGGTGCTGGTGGAGCAGGCCGGGGGAACAATGCGTGACATTGTCACTTCAGCAGAGAGCGTTACCGGCATTCTTAACGAGATCGCGCAGGCTTCTGACGAACAGAACAGCGGTATTTCACAGGTCGGCGTCGCCATCACGGAAATGGACAACGTCACGCAGCAAAATGCTGCTCTGGTGGAGCAGTCCTCATCAGCGGCAAACGCCCTGCGCGACCAGGCTGAAAGTCTGTTGAATTCTGTATCACGCTTTACCACCCACGCCTGACAGGGGATTTCGTAAGGGTCCGGTGCGTTGGCACCGGGCCTGACCGAATCAGTTAAGATGGGGCCAGGCCACCGCCGGAATGCCGTTCAGCAGCGGTCTGGCAAACAGATATCCCTGAAAATGATGAATCCCTGCCGCTTCCAGCCAGCGCCACTCGGCGGCCGTTTCAACGCCTTCTGCCACCACGGTGATCTCCAGCGATGCGCAGCAATTGACGATGGCTCTGACGATCGCCTGTTTCGGCCCGTTACTCTGAATCGACTCAATCAGACTGCGATCAATTTTCAGTTTTTCAGGCTGCAGCCTGGCCAGCAGAGAAAGTCCGGCAAAGCCCGCGCCAAAGTCATCAATCGCCAGGCCAATTCCGGCATAGCGCAGCTGGTGGATAGCCTTTTCAAACTCATCAAACCGCGAAATAAACTCATCTTCCGTCACTTCCACGATCACCTGTTCCGGCTCCAGCCCGTGACGCGTAATCTGCTCCAGCAATATATCCACGGCTGAAGGCACCAGCACCAGCGACATGGGCCGCAGGTTCACTGCGATCTGCGCATGGCCAATGTCCAGCTGGCTGGCGAGGGCAAACGCCGCATTCTTGGCATGCAGATCCGCTTCATACAGCTTATCGGCGGGGATCGCCGCAAAATAATCCGCCGGTGAACCGCCAGACGGGCTGCGGATCAGGGCTTCCAGATAGCCGATGCTGCGGACACCGGGATTCACCACCGGCTGCAGAGCAAACTGACAGGGTTCGCTGTCAGGAGCGCAAGTCCGCATCTGCATTGCGTCCGCTTCAGCGGTGAAACGCCACTCAGCACTGTCATCAGGCAGCGACAGATGATTCTTTCGCGGTCCGGTGACAAAGGTTTTGATAAATTTGAACACCCGGTCGCCATAATTCAGCGGATATTTAGCGGTGCCACGGCTGAGGACTTTTTCGAGGATCTGCTCAGAGGAGAGATTGCGCATATCGATCACCTCCATGCCCAGCTTGCCGAACCGCCGCTCAGGGGCGTAATCGCGCATCAGCTGCACTATCTGCGTGTGTCGCGGATCGTGGCGCACCCGGTTATACACCCTGTCGATGGCCTCAGCCGGGCCTTCGAGGATCTGAAAAAAGTAGTCGCCATCAAACAGCAAGATGCCGGTGACGCTGACCGTCTCATTAAAGCGCTGCGCTTTTCCCGCCAGCTGTGCCAGAAAATGTACGCTGACGCTTCTGCACAGGCGGCTACGGTAAATAAGCGTCGTTAACATGCGTTCCTGACCTGGTTGACGTGGGAAGGGCGTTTATTACAGATGAATTTATCGCAGAGTGATTGCCGGTCGCAAGAAAACACTGGGTAATACAGAAAGTAAAAAACCGGCCCGGGGGCCGGCTGAGACAACGAGCCAGTCTGTAGTGCTATGACAGCCTGCACGGCGAGGGGGACACGCCGGATCAGGGGAGGTGTAAACTCACCTCCTGGTTACCCCTGGTGGTGGGCATCGAATTGTTTCCAGGTCTCCGTCAGGTCGATCACCTGCCGGGTTTTACGGGCTTCATCAATTTTAATCGCCGTCAGGCCCGCTTCCAGTGCATCCACCACCGAGACTTTGAGCGGCGTGCCCCGGGTGATGTGTTTCACAATCTCTTCTGCCATCAGCGCGTCGGCACCGTAATGGCCGTCATAGGCATTACCACTGTAGGCGGTATCCACTTCTTTTTTGCCGGTGCGGGCGTTGTGGACGCGGAAATAGTTGCGGACGAAGTCCCCCTCGGCCATTCCGTCAGTGCCGATAACGCAAAAGCGGCGAAACTCATCGGGGACGTTGAGATTCGCGTGGAACGACAGGGCAGCCCCGCTGGCATACTCAATCATCGCCGTCTGGTAGTCGACGATATCCGCATCACTGTCAAACACCGCATCGGTCGATGACCAGCCGCTGGGTTTCACATGGTAGACCTCTGAGTCCGCCGTCACGGCCCCCTGGGGGGTGTGCTGCGGAGTGAATGACTTCCGGCCGCCGAAGCTGGCCACGCGCACCGGACGTTCGCCAATCAGCCCCTGATAGAGGTCAATATCGTGGCAGCATTTTTCCAGAATATAGGGACCGGCATATTTCTCCAGCCGCCGCCAGTCGCGCTGAAAGAATGCCCCGTGATAGGGCTTGATATGCTCGGTGGCTTCGATCGAGGTGATTTCGCCCAGCTGGCCGGCATCGCGGGCGGCCAGCAGATCGTGATACAGGGGCGAGTAACGCAGCACCAGCCCGACCAGAATCCGGTCCTGACCGTATTCGCGCACCAGCTTCGCCATTTCCATTGTCTGTGCTTCGTTAATCACCACCGGTTTTTCGGTAAACACCCGATAGCCCGCCGCCAGCGCCTGACGAATATGCTCAAGGTGCATGAAGTTGGGTGACCCCACCAGGATCAGATCGAGGTCGCCGTGCTGTAACAGCGCGTCCGTTGAGTCATAAGCCGTCCCGGCAGCAATACCAAAGCTCTGGAGGTTAGCCAGGCCCGCCGGGGCCGGATCGTAATAACCAGCCAGTTCAAACGCCGCATCGGCTTTACTGAACTCGTGAACGACATGGGACAGGCGGAAACCCAGACCGATAATGCCTACTTTCATGTTAAAACCCCTGACGGAAATGCCGAAGCATGAGGTAACGGTAAGCCAACCCGAACGGGGGAGGTCAGCTGGAGATTATCTGGCCACCAACTTATTACGACAGAAAAACTAATGTCAATATCGGTGACATCACACTTACGAGGTTTAAAAGTTATCTTTTTGATTATAATCAATTTTACTTTGCGTAAATTTCGTCATATTTATTTGTTATTGCGATTTAAGTTTTTTTCACCTATCGTTCGGACACTACTGTCACCTCTGTTCACCTGGCTTAATTGGGAGGAAACGCGTGCACCCAGACTATCTCCTCGGTATTGACGGCGGAGGCACGCGCAGCCGCGCGCGGCTAACCGATTACAGCGGTACCGTCCTGGCCGAAACCACCGGCGGCCCGGCCAATGTCTGGTCCGATTACACGCAGGCCATCCAGGGTACAGAGCAGTTGATCGCCCGGACCATCGCGGAAGCGGGGCTGCCGGCAGACGCGCTGGCAAGAACGGCGCTGGTCGCGGGGCTGGCCGGGGCGAATGTCGCTTCGGTGCAGGCACGCCTCGCCAGCTGGCAACCCGCCTGTGCCGCTGTGCAGGCCATCACCGATGTTGAAATTGCCTGTGCCGGGGCCCACGACGGGCAGCCGGGTGCCGTGCTGATTGTCGGCACCGGCAGCCAGGGCGCGGCCTGGAACGGGGAGCGCTTTACGCTGCTCGGCGGCTGGGGCTTTGCGCTGTCAGATCAGGGGGCGGGTGCCGACCTCGGCCGCCGGACCCTGCGGCTGGCGCTGCTGGCCCATGAAGAAATCATTGCCAAAACGGACTTGACTCACAGCGTCATGGCGCGCTTTCACCACAGTGCCGAGTCAATGCTACTCTGGACGCGCACCGCCACGCCGGGCGACTGGGCCAGCGTCGTGCCCGAGGTGTTTGGCGCGGCCGATGCCGGCGATCCCCATGCCGTGGCGCTGATCCAACAGACCGCTGACGATATCACTCTGCTGGTGCGTCGTCTGCACCGTCTCAGTAACGGGCGCATTGCCCTGATGGGTGGGCTGGCTTCACCTGTTGAACGCTGGCTGCCTGAGGCGATCCGCACACTGCTGGTCGCCCCGCGGCAGGATGCCCTGGCGGGCGCACTTTATCTGGCCCGCCATAACGCCTCACTGGCTGAAACAAGGGAAATATGACCGCGCCAAACGTGACCGCGCGCATTCTGCGCCTGATTGTTGAAAATGCCCCCATCAGCCAGTCCGACCTGAAAGTGCGGACCGGCTTAAGTATGTCGACCGTTTCTCAGGCCACTAACCGCCTGCTGGCCCATGAGGTGATCCAGGAGCTGGGCCTGCGGCGCGTATCGATGGGACGACCCAAAACGCTGCTGGGCCTCAACCCCGATCGCGCCAGCGTGGTAGGTATTCAGCTCAATGCTGAACGTAACCTGATCGTGATGACCGATCTGAACGGTAATCTGCTCAGTGAACAGCAGATCCCGTCGGGGGCGATGACCCCCCGTCAACTCAGTGATGCGCTGGCAAAATTTTTGCGCGGCGTGGAAGGGAAACGCGTCGGTGCCATCGGCCTGGCGCTGTCCGGCCTGGTGGACGCAGAGCAGGGCGTCTGCATCCGTTCCAACGTGCTGGACTGGGATAACGTGCCGATAGCACAGCTGCTCGAAGCGCGTTTTGACCTGCCGGTATTTATCGAAAATGACGCCAACGCGATGGCCCTGGCGGCGATGGTGTTTGGTCAACTGGGGAACGTACAGTCGGCGGTGATCGCGACCTATGGCAAAGGTATTGGTGCAGGTATTCTGCTGGATCGTCAGCTCTATCGCGGGCGTCACGGTAAAGCCGGAGAGATTGGTCATGCATTACTGGGGGACGGGTCATTACGTCTGCTGGAAGAAGTGGCCTCTTCAAGGGCGGTGCTTCAGCGGGTCTGCGGGCCGGAAGCCACGTCGGCCACGCTGAAGTCGCTGGACAGCAATCCCACACCGGAAGCGCTTGAAGCGCTGGAAGAAGCGGGGCGGCACCTGGGGATCTCCCTGGCCAACCTCTCTATTGCCTACGATCCGGATGTGGTCTATCTGGCGATGGAGCCGCAGATGGCATCCCGTATTCTGCTCGACCATATAACGCTTAACTTCCAGGCCTATCGTCTGAAGCTGACGCCGCAGACCACGCCGCTGCAGTTCCTCACCGAGTCGAGCCGCATGTGGGCGCTGGGGGCCGCCGGGTTTGCCATTAATAAGCTGCTGGATCTGCTGGCCGCCCGGGCCAATGACGAGGCAGAATCGCCGGTATAACCGGCGGATGTCCCCTGATGCGGTGGCGTCCCCTTTGTGAGCGGTCCGCCCGGTGTCTTACCCCGGCCCGACTAGCGGATCCGCTGCCCCTGCTCATCAAACAGCAGGCAGTGGGCGGGGGGAATAGCCCACGTCACCTGTGTCCCCATCTCCCGCTCATGTACCTCGCGCTCTTCCACCACCAGCATGGCGTCGCTGCCGGTCTTCAGATACAGGTAATTGGTGTGCCCCAGCAGCTCACTGTAGGTCAGCTCCGCGCTGAAACGTGCGGCCGGGCCCTCCCCGCTGAACGGCTGGAAATGCTCGGGCCGGATGCCCAGCGTCACCCGCTGCCCCTCCTGGCAGTCTGAATGCAGAGGCAGCGTCAGCATAGCGATGCCTAATGACGGCAGGCGCAGCTGCACTTCTCCGGCCCGACAGGCCAGCACCTCCCCGGCAATAAAGTTCATTTTTGGCGAACCAATAAACCCCGCCACGAACAGATTATCCGGATCGTGATACAGGGAGAGCGGAGACCCGACCTGCTCAATGCGCCCCTGGCGCAGCACCACGATGCGGTCGGCCAGCGTCATCGCCTCCAGCTGGTCATGGGTCACATAAATCATCGTGTTCCCGAGCGAAGCGTGAAGGCGGGCAATCTCAATACGCATCTGCAGGCGCAGCTCCGCATCCAGATTGGAGAGCGGCTCGTCAAAGAGAAAGATACGTGGATGACGAATAATGGCGCGACCAATCGCCACCCGCTGTCGCTGGCCCCCCGAGAGGGCGCGCGGATGACGATCCAGTAACTCCGTCAGATGCAGTTTGTCAGCGGTTTCTGCAATGGCCCGGGCAATCTCCGCCTTCGGTTTTTTCGCCACCTCCAGCGGGTAGGCGAGGTTGCCGCGCACCGTCATATTGGGATAGAGCGCGTAGGACTGGAAAACCATCGCCACGCCGCGTTCGGTAGCCGGGCGCTGGGTCATGTCCTCTTCATCAATCAGCAGTTGCCCACCGCTGATCTCCTCCAGCCCGGCAATCATCCTCAGCAGGGTCGACTTCCCGCAGCCAGAAGGCCCGACAAAGACCACAAACTCCCCGCTATTAATGGTCAGATCAATGCCTTTGATCACACTGATATGGTCGTAAGACTTTTCAACGTTCTGCAATCGCAAACTGGTCATCGGCTGCCTCACTCAGAGTAACTGGCCCATATAAATGGCGTTGCTGCGCAGCAGTGGCCGGAAGCCCATCCGCTCGTAGAAAGCACACACCTGCTCGTTTTGCAGACTGACGCCCAGATGAACCCCGCGTACTCCCGCGGCCCGCAGCGCATTCAGCTGATGCTCAATCATCTTGCGCCCCCAGCCGCCTTTCTGCTGCGCCGGTAACAGGTTGATATGCAGATGGGCAGGCCAGTCGCTGACCAGTTCTTCCGCAGCCGTGTCAGGATGGCGGATACTGTTCAGCAGATTACCATCGAGCGGGGCTTCCGGCTGGCGCTGGCGGTACTGCTCCTGCAAGGCTGGCCACCACGATTCATTCAGACGGGCTTCAAACGCCCGCGTATCCGGTGCGGCCACGACGTAGCCCATCACTTCGCCGCCCACATCGAGCACAAAGGCGAAATCCGGCGCAAAGCGGGCATAGGGGACAGCAAAACGCTGCCCGGGGTATTCCGGATCAGAGTAGAGCGCCGTCGCATCCTGACCGGCATGGGCGGTTTGCAGACAGATGCGATAGAGCGCCGGATAGTCTGCGGGGGTGGCCGCACGGATCGTACTGGGATTATTCATCTTCTCTTCTCGTTGGTCAGCCATTGAGCCATTTCAACGTTAATGAATGCAGACTTAGTTTTCAAGATGAAATAATTGCGTCACTTCACAAAGCGGGGCGTTGGTTCGCCATCAGCAGCGCCACTAGTGGCATCTGTGATCGTCCGCACACCCGTTACACAGCGGCTTTGGTTATTTTACTGGCTTCATCGGTTATTCCCGCAGGAAGAAACATATGATTTTCATATGGTAATACAGTGGGTTAGTTTTTACTTCGGTGAATCAGCGTATTGTACTGGCAGAGCGTGATAAGGACGGATTGATCGGCGGATGTTGACCTTTATGGCACGACGACCTGCTGGCAGGGGGCGCAACCTGCTGATTTCTCGCCCCGGATCACAGTGCGGAAATTCCCCTGCGCAGAGGTTTGACTTTGTTTTCTTATTAAAGTAAGTATTGAGAGGTGCGATAATTATCGTGGCGTCAGTCTGCGGGATGAGCAGATGTCGAGATGAAAGGAAGCCCATTCCGTGATGGAGAAACCGAGCATTATGTCTAATTCATCCGTTCGTTCGTTCCCGTTTCGCGCTTCCGTGCGTCTGCTCTCTCGTCTGATCGCAGCGGGCACACTGGTGGGATGTCTGGCGCAAAGCGCCCATGCCGCCGTCACGCTTAATGAATGGGATATCTATAACTACCCGCAGCAGACCGCCGCCGTGGATGAAGGAATCAACGCCTTTTCCCAGGAAAACCCGGGCATCATTATTAACCGCTCCGTGCACTCTTTTGAAGACACCCGCATTCCGCTGAAGCTGGCGTTAACCGCGGGCGATGGCCCGCAGATTGCTCAGGTCAATCAGGGCGGGGGAGACATGGGATCGCTGGTCAAAGATAAGCTGCTGATCCCGCTGGACGGTTATGCCAGCACTTACGGCTGGACGCAGCGCTTCCCGGACTCCATCCTCAAGCGTAACCGCTGGTCTGATAAAGGTGACTTCGGCAGCGGTAAGCTGTACGGCGTGGCCAGTCTTGGCGAGATGGTCGGGCTCTACTACAACAAAGCCCTGCTGGATAAAGCCGGGATTGCCGTGCCGAAGACACTGCCAGAACTGGAAAATGCCATGGCGAAGCTAAAAGAGCAGGGGGTGGCTCCGATGATGCTGGGCCTGCTGGACGGCAATATGGGCCAGCAGATGCTGAGTACCCTCTGGCAGGCACAAATCGACAGTAAAGACCGTAAAACGCTTGATGATCTGATCTATGACGTCGGCGGTACCTTCAAGGATCCGAAACTGACCAAAGCCGGAGAGATGCTGAAAAGCTGGAATGATAAAGGCTGGTTCTTCCCAGGCTTCCAGGGCATTGGTAACGATGATGCGGCCACCCTGTTCCAGAACGGCCAGTCAGCCTTCCTGATCAGCGGTACCTGGTACCTTGGCCAGTTTAAAGATAATAAAGATATCCACTTTGCCGCCATGCCGGCAGGTGCCGGGGTCACGCATCCTTTGATGGTCGGCGGTACGGATCTGGCCTTTTCGGTGACCAGTACGGCAAAAGACAAAACCCAGCAGGATGCAGCGGCGAAATTCATCGACTATATGGTGTCAGACGCCATGGCTGACCGCTGGTTGCAAGCCGGTTTCCTGCCAGCCAGCTCGAATAAAAACGCGCAGGTGCCTGCCGATAACGTGCTGTTGAAAGAGGCGTGGCAGGTGTGGTTAACCCTTAATGAGCATGACGGACTGGGCCACTACGTTGACTGGGCCACGCCGACCATGAACGCCGAACTGAATCAGAACGTCCAGCTGCTGCTCGGTGGCCGCCAGACGGTCGATAAGATGGTGACGAACTTTGACGACAACTATCAGCGCTACCTGAAAAGCATGAAGCGTTAAGCCCCATGGCCCGGTGGCATCACTGCCGGGCCTACAGACGTTCTGGCCTGTGAGTACGTTTATGTTGAATCTGAGCCCCTGGCGTAACTTTCTTTATCTTCTGCCCGCCGTGCTGGTGTACGGCGTGTTTTTACTGCTGCCGCTGCTGGCCTCACTGGGCATCAGCTTTACTGAATGGGATGGCACCTCGTCACCACTGTTTGTCGGTTTCAGTAACTATCTGCGTATGTTCAGCGACCCGGTGTTCTGGATTGCGCTGGGTAATAACGCGCTGCTGATGCTGTTCTATACGCTGCTGCCCATCGGCATCGGCCTGCTGCTGTGCAGTTTCCTGAATGATATGCGCAGTAATACCGAGCGCAGCCTGCTGCGTATTCTCTTTTTTCTGCCCTACATTATGCCGATGGCGGTACTGGGTGTGGTGTGGCGCTGGCTGTATAACCCGGCCTTTGGCCCGATTGACCAGCTGCTACGCGCCGTGGGTCTGTCGCATCTGGCGATGTCGTGGCTGGGGGACTTTACCTGGGCGCTGCCGGCGGTGGGAATGGTGGCCACCTGGTATTTCTTTGGCTTTTGCCTGGTGTTGTTTATGGCAGGGTTACAGCGCATGGATCCGTCGCTGCTGGAGGCGGCCGACCTTGACGGGTCGTCACGGCGTCAGAAGTTTATGCGCATCACCCTGCCGGGTTTACGCCCCGAAGTGCGGATCGCGCTGCTGCTGACCGTCATTGCCAGCCTGAAAACCTTCGATCTGGTGTACGTCATGACCCAGGGCGGGCCGGGGACATCCACGATGGTGACCAATATCTTTATGTATAAGCAGGGCTTTGACCTGCACTATTTTGGCTATGCCTCATCGGTTGCGGTCTTCAGTATGCTGATCGTGCTGCTGATTAACTGGCTGATCCATCTGGCGTTGAAGGAGCGTTGATCATGAACAAAACGCCGCTGAGTTCCCGCGTGCTGATTTGGCTGGTGGCGGTGATCACCATCCTGCCGTTTCTGCTGGCGCTGCTGACCTCATTTAAAACGCAGATGGAGCTGTTTCAGGGCGTGTTCACCTTGCCCGGTTCACTGAACATTAAAAACTACGTTACCGCCTGGCAGCAGGGGCATTTTAACGTCTATTTTCTGAACTCGGTGCTGGTGGTGATCCCGGTCGTGATCTGCAGTCTCTTTCTGGGCATCCTGGCCGGGTTCGGCTTTGCCTGGCTGAAGGTGCCGGGAAAGCGGGTGATTGCCGCCATGTTTGCGCTGGGTATGGTTCTGCCGAGCGAAGCGTTTATTATTCCGCTGTATCACGAGCTTCGCTGGATGGGGCTGACCAATACCTATCTGGCGCTGATCATTCCGCAGATTGCGCTGTCGTTGCCGTTCACCACGTTGATGATTGCCAGCGCTTTCCAACAGGTACCGAAAGAGCTGGTGGAAGCGGCGGTGATGGACGGTGCATCGCGGGTAAAAATCCTCTGGGGACTGCTGGTGCCGGCCATTGGACAGACGCTTTCCACCCTGGCGCTGCTGCTGTTTATCTGGACGTGGAATGAGTTTCTGATGCCGCTGATCCTGGTCAATAAAGATGAACTGCGCACGCTGCCGATCGGCATGATGCTGTTCCAGAACCGCAACACCATTGATATTCCGGTGCTGATGGCAGGAGCGATGATCGTGATCCTGCCGCTGATGGCGGTGTTCTTACTGTTCCAGCGTAAATTTATCAGCGGCGTGACGGAAGGGGCAGTGAAGTAACCGGGACGATAACTTCAGGGGCGGCGCTTTTCCAGACGGATATCCCCGTCGCCGATATCGGTTTCATTCCCCCATCCAGTATGGCGGTAAAACGCCGCTGCGCGGGTGCGCTTTCCGGTTTCCAGCCAGACGCAGGGATGCAGGGTGAACAGCGCATCCTCCGCCACGCTGACCAGCCGTTTGCCGATCCCTTTGCCCTGATGACCGGGAAGAACAAAGGCGGCAAACAGGCAGGCTTCCTCCGGGATAATCATCGAAAAGCCGATGATTTCTTCGCCCTGCGTGGCAACCCACGCACAGTCTGACGCCGCTATCATGGCGCTGACCGACGCCTCTGTAATGCCCAAAGCCTGCATTTCTTCGCGGGTCATCATATTTTCCTGCACTGAGGTGCGCACAGTAAATAAACCGTTAACATCGGAGGGCACAGCGACGCGTATCCTGACAGACATGACATATCTCCCTGGCCGGGTTAACGGCCTTTTTCTTTTCTGACTAACGCCGGGTAACTGTACTCAGCTGAGTGGCCGGTGCGGATATCGAGCACCCGGTAGCGGGCATCGGGAAAGCGACCGTTTTTGTCGGTGATCAGCAGGGCGCGTCCGCGCTGGTCATTAAACATTTTTCCGGCGGGATAGGTTGGCGCATCCGGGTTCTTGCAGGGACAGTCTGACTGGCAGGCCATGATGTTGCCTCACAGAAGGGGTAAGGGGTGTTGTGACGACGCCTATTCTGCCACAATGCGCCGCAGAATAGGGCTGTTCATTTCGCGGGTGAATTAAAAAAATGAAGTTTTCATTTCCTCTGATCCTTCTGCACTGGCTGACCGTCATTTTGCTGCTGCTGGCCTATGGATCCATTCTGATTAGCGACTTCGCCCGGCCAGGCACCTGGCACGGTTATGCCATCGCCGTCACCCATGTCACGGCCGGAGCCACCGTCTTACTGACGATGGTGGCGCGACTGATGATTCGGCTGCATCAGCGGTCCCCGGCCATCATTCCGCCTCCGAAGCGCTGGCACACCGCGCTGAGTCATCTGACCCATGCCTGCATCTATGCGTTATTCATTTCCCTGCCGGCCCTGGCGCTGGCGTCACGCTACTTCTGGGGAAGTGACTGGAGCCTTTACGGTCTGGCCATGCCCTTTAGTCAGACCGCCCGTCCGGCGCTTTCCGCCAGCCTGAACCACTGGCATACCGTACTGGCACCGGTGGGCTACTGGCTGATTGGCATCCATGCGCTGGCGGCGCTGGTTCACCATTATATTTTCCGCGATAACACGCTGGTCAGGATGATGCCGTCACGGCAAAAAACGGGCTGAAGATCACACTTTTGTCACCCGCGTGGCTGATAATATGCAGCCCTGATAAGCGAAAACCTAGGGGGAATTGCCATGCCAGATATCATGCCCGCCCGCTGCCACTGCGGTTCGGTGATGTTTAACGTCACCCTGGTCGACGGGCTGAACACCGCCCGGCGCTGTAACTGCTCCTTTTGCCGGATGCGCGGTGCCGTGGTGGTCTTTGCCTCAGCGCTGGATATCACCAAAGGCCAGGAGAGCCTGACCGAGTACCGCTTTAACAGCCGGGAGGTGGCACACTATTTCTGCGCTGTGTGCGGTATCTATACCTTCCATCAGAGCCGATCAAATCCGCAGCAGTACGGGGTTAATGCCGCGTGCCTGGCCGGGGTTTCCCCCTTTGACTTTGCCTCGGTTAACGTCACGGATGGCATCAACCACCCGAAAGATGGCGGTGCAGGCGGCGTTGCCGGCACGTTGTCCTTCACCCCCACACCGCCCGATGATCACTGAGCATCACTGAACACGGCTACCAGCGCTGATGCACCCAGGGGGCAATTTTATCGTCATACAGGCGTTTCAGCGCGGCCAGCGTCTCGTCCGGCAGGGCGCTCATCGCGCTGGCACGGGCGTTACCTGCCGACTGGACGGCATTTTTTGCACCGGGGATCACCACGCTGACGCAGTCATTCATTAAGATCCAGCGCAGGGCGAACATGGCCATCGTGTCATCCCCCTTCACGTACTGACGGATCGCCTCCACCGCCTCAAGGGCGACATCCCACGGGACGCCGGAGAAGGTTTCGCCTTTATCGAAGGCTTCACCGTTGCGGTTAAAAGTACGGTGATCGTCGGCAGAGAAGGTGGTGGCCGCCGTCATCTTGCCGGTCAGCAGACCAGAGGCGAGCGGCACCCGGGCAATAATACCGACGTCGCGACGCTTCGCCTCGCGCAGCAGCAGTTCGGCCGGGCGCTGGCGGAAAATGTTATAAATCAGCTGGATGGAGGCGACATTGGGGTATTCCAGTGCCTTCAGGCCTTCCTCGACCTTTTCCACCGACACGCCGTAATGGCGAATTTTCCCGGCCGCCACCATCTCATCCATGACCGCAAACACCTCCGGGGTGTAATAGATCTCGATTGGCGGACAGTGCAACTGCACCAGGTCCAGGGTTTCCATTTGCAGGTTGTCGCGTGAGCGATCGATAAAAGCATTCAGATTTTGGGCAGTGTAACCCTGTGCCTCATGGGGGGAGAGGCGGCGGCCCAGCTTGGTGGCGACGAACGGACGCTCTCCTCCGCGCTGGTTCAGCACCTCAGCAATGATCTTCTCTGAGCGGCCGTCACCATACACATCAGCGGTATCAATAAAGGTCATACCGGCATCCAGCGCGGCATTTAAGGCTTCCCGGGCATCGTCCAGGCTCACTTCACCCCAGGTGCCGCCAATTGCCCATGCACCGAATCCGATCTCCCCGACCCGCTGGCCTGTTCTGCCAAGCATTCTCTGTTTCATCATCGCTTCCTTCATACGGTTAGGTAACGCGGGTGAGCGCGTGCGTACGTGCGCGCGTCGCCGCCTGAATCATTTCATCAGCTTAACGTTTACGTCGGGGGATAACCCGTGCTAAAAGATGAATGCCATTCATTCTGACAGTTAACCTGGTTCATCTTTCTATGGAACGTGTTGATTTTGCCGACCTGCAAATTTTTCTGACGGTGCTGCGCTGCCGCAGCTTTAAGCTGGCCGGTATTGAGCGCGGGTTATCATCATCAGCGGTGAGCCATGCGATACGACGGCTGGAGACCCGCTTAGGCGCACGCCTGCTGAACAGAACCAGCAGAGCGGTCTCTTCTACTGCGCTGGGCCAGGATCTGGCCGAAAAACTGGCAGGGGGGTTTGACGCCATCGCCGCCGCGCTGGAAACCCTGAATGCCCCAGGCCGGGGCAGCTTTGGTGTGCTGCGATTGAATGTCTTTGCAGATGCGGCGCATCAGCTTATTGCCCCTGCGCTGCCTGAATTTGCCACGCAGTGCCCGCAGGTGCGCTTAACCATCGTCGTGGAAGACCGGCCGGTGGATATCACCGCCGGAGGATTTGACGCAGGCATGCGCTACGGCCATCTGGTGCCGGAGGATATGGTTGCCGTGCCGCTGACCGGGGCGCAGCGGTGGATAGTGGCCGGTTCCCCTGATTACCTCCGACGCCGCGGAACGCCACAGACGCCTGCCGACCTGGCCGGCCATCACTGTATTCAGCTCCTGCTGGGCGATAACGCTCACTTTCGCTGGGAGTTTGCTGGCCCGGACGGCACTTACAGCCTCAGTGTGCCCGGCTTAATCACACTGAAGGATACCGCCACCTCGATATCGGCGGCAAAGGCAGGTATTGGCTTAACTTACGTGCTCGAGTCCCGTATAAAGCAGGAGCTGGCAGAAGGGACGCTGGTCAGTACCTTGCCGGCACACGCTGCGCACGGTGACCCCTTTAACATTTATTACAGCAGCCGCCGGTATGTGCATCCGGCGCTGAGAGAACTGGTGAATATCATTCGTACCGGCAACGGCCTGCAGCCCTTGCCCGCGATTCCGAGCGTCACGCTGCAGGAATAGTACCGGTCCGATACCCGTTTTTGTCTTTAACCCTATGACTATCAGGCAGATAACAATGAAAAATATCCTGGCCGTGCTTCTCACCCTGACATCGTTTTCCGCTATGGCCACCGCGACATCTGCCGTGCTGAAACCGGTTCCTCTGAGTGCCATAAAAAAACAGAGTGAGCAGTATCATGCGATCTGTCAGGCGATAAAGAGCGGATGTCCGGCTGACTCAACGCTCTGGCGGGAAAAAGGGGCCGGGCGCGCCGTTTACTTAACCAGCCCGGGGCCCACATTAATCAGAATGAACAGGTCGAATGGCGAATGGGTGATGGATGGCCGCTGGGACTTTAGCCACCACGAAAGCCGCGATAACAGCGATGACGGCGAGCTGACCCGCAGTGAGGTTACTCTGTTTCCGGCACTCTATCCTCTGAGCCAGACAAAGCAGGCGGTGGCGCTGGTGTCCACCTGGTCTACGGGGTACTCCGGCGGCGGGCGGGAAGAAGCGTATGCCGACTTTCTGATGCTGAAGGCTGACGGGGAGTATCAGACCGCATTCAGTAATGTTCCTTTTTCCTCACGGGAGATGATCCGGGCCTGTTTTTCTGAGCAAGATTATGCCAAAAAATCGCACTGTCATGATGAAAGCTGGCGCATTCTTACCCTGCAGTTTACAGACGAGGGCAGGGAGTATTACAGCTGGAAATTTATCACCAAAGCGTCGGACTGGCCTTCCTTTACCGATAAATCGGCCATTACCGTCGGCATAACGGAGAAGACAGCCTATCCTTTCCAACCCGATACGTCAGCGCAGTAATCATGGCCCGAAAAACATCGCGTTAACGCGCGTGTGGCAGGGGCCGCGCCACCGTATCCTGATGCTCCAGGGGACGGTGACGTCCGGCTCTGACTATCAGTCGCCTTAATACCGTCCGGAATTCATCAAGATCAATATTATTAATCTGGCTGCCGACCACAATGGCTTCTGAAATATCCTGCATCGCAGGCCAGCGCGTCTTGTAATTGGCATAAACGGCGATAGCCGGAATATTATAGGCGCTGGCCATATGCAGAACCGACGTGTCCGGGGTGATAGCAAGGGTCGCGTTTTTTATCACTGCCGCCGAGCGCGCAATCGACGGCGGGAGTGAAATGCGGTGTACACGGTCATAAAGGCGGGTTAATGCGGTTGCTTTATCGCGGCCGTCAGGGCCGTGAACGATCACCACAGGCAGGCTGGTTTCAGAGGTAATCCGCGCAATAAGCTTTGATGCGGTGGCCAGCGAGAAGGTGCGCTCCGCTACGCTTCCGTCCAGGTTAAGGGCAATATAGTGCCCAAACTGCCGCGTTTCCTGACTCACTTCCTCCAGCACACGATCACTGAGGGGAAATTCAAACGCGGGTCTGACTGGCGGGAAACCCGCTTCTCTCATCAGCACTGACCAGGTCATGGGCACGGGCGCGCGAAAAACTTGATCCATTCGGGAGGCTGTCTGACACAAGGGGGAATAACACTTCATCGTTAAGCCGACAGCCTGTAAATTCGTTTTTGCCCTTAACCGGCTGATAAAGAGCATGGTTTTGAAGTTTTTTTTACGCATTGCCTCAATGCAGAGATCCGGTACGCCATATTCCTTTCTTATTTTCCCGGCCACCGCTTTAATTTCCTGATATGTTGCCCCGTCCTGACAGGGCATACTGATAACGGTCAGCGTTGTCTGCCTCAGTGAGAGGGCGTCGAAGACGGGTCTGTTGAGTTGCGAAGCCACGATGATCAGGCGATCGATGCGGTGATATTCCAGCGAACGGATAAGTGGGAATACGGACATCGCATCCCCGATCTGGTCGGGAATATGAATAACGGCAAGGGAAACGGTGGCAGTATTGATTGCGGCTGCGCGGTAGTCGTAAAAAGAATAGGCAAAGTGCCTCACCCTCGACAGTAATGACATATTACAACACGCTCCCTGCGAAAATAATCATCCCTTATGACCAAACAGGACACTGATTATAACGGCCCAGAAGGAGGGCCTGTAGTGTAATATTGCGCCGTCCACCACTTCAACACGGCCAGCCCTTTCCCGCACGTTGTGTTTGTTGCGGTGTCAGCAGGGCCGGCCCCTTCAGACTGCCGTACCGCGCACTGCACGGCGGTGTCCCATACGGAAGAACACCAGACCGGCAATAGAAAAACCAATCAGGGCAATAAACATCACCGGCGGCGGCGTGAAGCTGAGTAAAAAACCGCACAGTACGGGATTAATCGCGCCGCCGATATTACTCAGGTTCTGCATCCCGTAGTAACTGCCTTTCATATGGTCGGGCGCAATGAAATCGATAAACATATACTCCACCGGAATGACGATCAGTTCGCCAAAGCTGAAAATGACCATCGCCAGCATCCACAGCAGCACCGACGGGCCGGCCAGCATAAATCCGGCCAGACCGAGAATAAAGAACAGCGTGCCGAAAAATAACCATTTGAACAGGTTATCCTGCTTCATGCAGCTGCTCATCACGTACTGAAAGGCAATCACAATCGTCGCGTTAGTGATCATGATGGCACCAATCACTTTATAGGCATAAGCAGCATCGGCGATGATGATCAGGTACTGCGACAGATAACCGGTGAACTGCCCGAAAACAATCGACCCGCAGGTGCTGCCCAGCGTAAACCAGACCAGGCAGCGGTCTTTAAGCAGGATAGAAAACGTCTGGCGCAGACCGGGTTTTTCCAGCGGCTTCAGCTCGATATCATGACGTTCTGGCCGGTCAGGAATATGGCGTAATCCCACCATCAGGGTGATAACCGTTCCCAGCGCCAGCGTGCCGGAAATCATAAACGGCAGACGGGGATCAAAACCAGCCAGCCAGACGCCAAGCGACGACCCCACGGCCCAGCCGACGTTGATCAGCGTGTAGTTCATTGAAAAGGCTTTGACCCGCTTTTCCACCGGCAGCCAGGCGGCAATACAGGCCTTAATGGTAATACTGAGAAGGGCGTATGAGGCGTTGAGCAGGGCGATGACCATCACCACGCTGCCTACGCCTGGCAACAGCGGCAGTAAAAAAAAGCTGAGTGCGAACAGACTGACGGAAAAACCAATCAGCGTACGGTGACTGAATCTGTCAACCAGATAGCCGCCGTAGAGGCTGCTGAAGATGCCGATGGCGAGGCTTGCGCCCATTATAAGACCGACACTTTCTGGCAGCAGATGATAGTGCTCAGTCAGATAAATGGTCAGGAATGGCAGCGTGACACCACGACCGATGGTCAGCACCAGGGAACCTGCAAGCAGGGCAAGAATAAGCGGCGGCATTCCTTTCATTTAGTTCACAATCTTCCATCAAAACATTAACAACAAGACCTCTTACTCTACGCGGTTACGCAGGATTTTTTGTGTCGTTAAAACAACGTTTATCAAGGTGTTAATAAGACAAAATGCTACAGAAACTTCTTATTGTGGTGGGGAATAGGGACACCGCGATCCGCTGTTTCTGCCCACGCCGCTGGCGTGAGCAGAAGCGCCATTATTTTTTGCGCGTCAGGGTGATACGGGTCAGTTCCGAGGGGCGTCCTAACCGTACCGCCATCCCCGGCCAGAGCCCGGTTCCGTTGTTCACGTACAGCTGCATGCCGTCGACGTCGTACAGGCCGGAGACAAAACCGCCGTTGGGCGCAGCAAACAGGCGGTCAAACCCCAGGATCAAACCGCCGTGCGTATGCCCGGAAAGCTGAATATCCACCCCCTGCGTTGCATTCTGGCGGGCATTTCGCGGCTGATGGTCAAGTAACACCACCGGCGCGTTGTCCGGGGCTCCGGCCAGTGCCTTGCTCAGATCTGACCCTTCAGCCCCCCGCGCGGACGCGGAGGCGTCCGTCAACCCGGCGATCACCAGCTTTGCGCTGCCGCGAGTAATAACAGTATGGCGGTTGAGCAGGGGATGCAGCCCCAGCGTGGCCAGATGCGCCGTCCAGGCTTCCTGCTCAAAAAAATACTCATGGTTGCCGGTGATCGCCAGGACACCATCCGGGGCCTGTAACCCCCGCAATGGCGCCACGTCCTGCCTGCGGTTTTCCAGGGTGCCGTCAATCACATCCCCGGTCACCACAATCAGATCCACGTTCAGTGCCGTGGCCCGCTTCACCAATTCCGCAGTCCAGCGGGCATTAAACAGCCGGGTGATATGTAAATCCGTTAACTGCAGAAGCTGATAACCTTCAAACTCCTCGGGCAGCTCGGCAACCGGGATGGTGACATCCTTCAGGGCCGGCACGCGGATGGCCTGCTGCACGCCGTAGGTGGCCAGGCCGATGGCCAGTAGGGCGGCCAGGTAGCGCACGCCCGGGACGATGGTCAACGGATGTCTGACCAGCATTGAGATCAGCGTCACGACATCAATCACGATCTGTGTGAATGCAAGCAACAGCACGACACTGAAAGCCCAGTTAAACAGGATAATCAGCGCTCGCGGCATCTCCGGCGCAAAGACACTGCCAGAGGTAAAACGGCTGACTAACAGGTACTGGGTGGCCAGCAGGGCCAGCAGCGACAGGATGATTTTTAACGCCAGGGGCAGGGAAAGCGGAACGATAAACCGCCCAATAACATACCAGGCAGGAAGACTGAAAATAAGGTGAAACATGATTATTTCCCTAACAAAAGTGCGTGCTTACGCAAAAAATAAGAAGAACAGCGGATTTTATCGACTGACAGTCAACCTGTGGCGATGAAAACGTGAAAAAGGTGTCAGACCAGAGGCCATTACACAGTACACTTCTTACTGAATCAGAGATTAACCCTGGAGAGCGACTGATGAGTAATGACGTACCCCTGAAATTTTATGACATCGTGGATGAGTACTCGACGGAAACCACCCAGCCGGTGCAGGAAGCCGATCGCACGCCGCTGGCACACTATTTCCAGCTGCTGATCACCCGCCTGATGGACGGCGAAGAAATTGGTGAGGATACACAGAAAGAGATCGCCAGTGAAGCCGGTATTGACGCGGAACGGATTGATGAAATCGCCACCTTCCTGAATCAGTGGGGCAATGAGTAGCCGCTGACGCCGGTGATGTGAATTTCACTCGGGCATTCACATCACCTTCATCACGTGGCACGTTTCTCTGCCCGCTATCATCGGGTCACCGGCAGAGCAGGGAATAAGGGCTCAGTAAAAATCCTCCCATTCGCCACGAGAAGGCATCGGGGTCGTGCAGGGCTTATATTGAATGACAGATCCCATTTGGGCATTATCAATGGGTTTCACCGTGATCGTCTGACCGTCCATCAGCGACCCCGTATCTAACGTCAGTTTAAAATAGCGCCGCCGGGCGTTGGGGACCGTGTTATCACAGGTTTCGGCAACTTCAATATACAGCCCGGTCAGATACAACGCGGTAAAGCCGAGTGAGCCGCTGGCGGGGAATTCGCCCTTATAAATAGACACTTTATTCGAGGTGCCACAATTCTTACCACCGCCCCCCAGTGACGGAATGCTGAGGCAGAAAAACCGGTCGGGGCCAGGTACGAGCTGGTAAACTTTTATCGCCGTAGGGGTCAGCGGCCCGCCGTTCTCATCCTCTACGCGCACGGTGAGGTGCAGCGGTTTGCGTAAAAGATGATCTTCCTTGTGCGTCATGCAGGTAGTCAGGGACAGTGTTATAACGGCCAGCGTGGCCAGGAGAGGCAGTAATTTCATCGGTGATGTGATTCTCTGTGATTCAGTCCCGGAAAACCGTCCCGTGCTGACTGCCACACAGGGGGAAACGTACAGGATTGTAGCACGTTATGTCAGACCGACACGGGTGCTTCAGTAAATAGCCCCTGGCGCTGCATCACCGAATAGTACTGATAACAGGGATATTTACATGAGACTTACTGCTGCCATTATCGTTTTAACGGCATTCACCTCTTCTGCTCAATCTCATGCCATCGAATGGAAAACAAGCTGTGATGACGAGGCATTTTCACTGCCCGTTGATCAGCAAAGCCATCCGTTAGTGGTCAATGAAAATCAGATAGTAATATCGGTTCATACGAAAAGTGTTGCCGGTAATAAGATGGGGATCTTCCTGGATAAGACGCTCGATCTTGGCACGGGAGGCATGATGCTTAACTGGGACAACTTTAGTAAAACGGCAAAAATAGCGGATATGACCTTTAAGGGCAGGGAAGCCGTATTTCGCTGGTATGGTTTCTTTGATAATGTTCAGCAGAAACGCGTCTGGGTGGCGCAACCTGACTTTGTGGAAACCTATGCCAAAAATGGCCAGATTAAACTGATCACCTGTGATTAATTTTCCCCATTACCCAGTAGGCGAAATACCCGCGCGAACGGCGATAGCGATAAATATAGTCCTGCGAAAACCGCAGGATGCTTTGTTAACACGGATTTTATTAGATATAAAAGGGCGGGTTCTCTCACCCTTCGTCACCAGAACGCGTTTAGTTCAGCCGCTGACCTTGTTCATCAACCACTCTCTCACCGTCCTCTTTCGTGAACGCGCCTTTCTGTGCATCAGGAAGAATATTCAGCACGACGTCAGAAGGGCGGCATAGCCGGGTACCCAGCGGCGTCACCACGATGGGGCGATTGATCAGAACAGGATGCTGCAACATAAAGTCGATTAACTGATCGTCAGTAAAGCGATCTTCCGCCAGCCCTAACGCTTCAAAAGGGTCGACATTCTGACGCAGTAGCGCCCGTACCGAAATGCCCATATCCGCAATGAGTTTGACCAGTTCATCTCGTGAGGGGGGGGTCTCAAGATAATGAATAACGGTCGGCTCTGACCCGCTGTTGCGGATCATCTCAAGGGTATTGCGTGACGTGCCGCAGTCCGGATTATGGTAAATAGTGATGTTGCTCATATCAGTATCCTCGCTCTAATTGAAAGACAGACGAAGCGCCAGTGCAGCCAGCGTGACAAACAGCACGGGGATGGTCATCACAATCCCCACCCGAAAGTAATAACCCCAGGTGATTTTGATATTTTTCTGCGACAGAACGTGGAGCCACAGCAATGTA
>Ga0308168_1000133_pt1 | contig 123219 bp, 96 predicted proteins | sample PhyCR2_FD_202133 | JGI IMG/M metagenome (GOLD analysis project Ga0308168, IMG submission 202133) | Phyllosphere microbial communities from UC Gill Tract Community Farm, Albany, California, United States - DLSLRC.R2 | ecosystem: Host-associated > Plants > Phyllosphere > Unclassified | place...
AAAGGCCTCATCTTCCCATGAGTTCATTGAGGTGCGCTCAATCGGCTGTACGTCCGGATGCACCGCCAGCAGCTCCGGCCAGATGTAGCCGCTGAAGCTTTCCGTTTCCACCGAGGTGTAAATCGTCGGCACGTTAAAAATTTTGCCCGCTTTCGCCAGGGCTACCGTATTATTTTTAAGTTGCTGACGATCGATGTTGGCCACACCGAACGACATTTGCGGCTGATGGTCGATAAAAATCAGGGTGGAGTTCTGTGGGTCCAGCAGGTCGAATTTAGACATTTTTTTATTCCTCTTCGTTATCCGTTAGCGATGGTGTGAGTGAGTGTTGTGCTGCTGGAAACAAGATTACGTCCGGCGGGGCAAGGCGGATAGCGGAAAGAATTTGGCAACTCGTTCAGATTTTTTTGACAGACGGTTGGCCAGTAAACAGAAGGGAATGAATAACTAAATCATACAGATATGTTGATAAGGATTTTCGGACGAGTTGTCAAAATTAATGCCTTATCTTTCTTTTATCCGGGGAGTTAACGTAAGCCACAACATCACGTCATCCACCTTAGAGGTAACAGATATGAGCACATTCACCACCACTGACGGCACGCAACTTTATTTCAAAGACTGGGGTACCGGCAAACCGGTTCTGTTCAGCCACGGCTGGCCGCTGGATGCCGATATGTGGGACAGCCAGATGAATTTCCTTGCCGAACGTGGCTATCGGGCTATCGCCTTTGACCGCCGTGGCTTTGGCCGTTCTGACCAGCCGTGGGACGGCTACAACTACGATACCTTTGCCTCCGACATCAACGACCTGATTGAGCATCTTGACCTGAAAGAGATCACCCTGGTGGGCTTTTCAATGGGCGGCGGGGACGTGACGCGCTATATCGGCCGCTACGGCAGCGACCGCGTCAGTGCGCTGGTGCTGCTGGGGGCGGTAACGCCGATTTTCGGCAAGACAGATGACCATCCTGAAGGGGTGGAAAAAGCGGTATTTGACGGCATTCGCGACGGATTACGCAAAGATCGCGCGCAGTTTCTGAAAGACTTCGCCACACCGTTCTACGGAATAAATGCCGGACAAACGCTTTCAGACGGCGTCCTGATCCAGACGCAGAACATTGCGCTGCTGGCCTCACTGAAGGGCACCATTGACTGTGTGACTGCGTTTGAAACCACGGATTTCCGTGAAGATATCGCCAAAGTGACGCTGCCCACACTGGTGATCCACGGCAGCAACGACCAGATTGTGCCGTTTGAAGCCACCGGCAAGCTGGCCGCCGCGATGATCCCGGGCGCAGAGCTGAAAGTATACGACAACGCGCCTCACGGTTTTGCCGTGACCCATCAGGAGCAGTTAAATCAGGATCTGCTGGCGTTCCTGCAACAGCATTAAGTCTCCCGGGCCGACCGAAACAGAAGGTCGGCCACTACGTCCTGGCTGCCAGCCACACCGCATAGGCCTCATCCCAGATGGCGGCTGGCGTACCGGCCTTGCCGAGGCCAAAACCGTGCCCCCCCTGCGAAATACGGATCATCTGTACTGACACCCCGGCCTTGCGGCAGGTATCGTGCATGATCACGCTGTTTTCCGGATCAGAGGTGTGGTCATCTTCTGCCTGCGCCAGAAACAGCGGGGGATAGGCGCGGGTCACATAGTTCTGCACCGACCAGTTTGCCTCCTCCGCCGGGGAAGGGTGATTGCCCACCAGCGACAGGTGCGTATTGGTGTGGGTATACGGCGGTTCGAGGGTGATCACCGGATAGATCAGACCGACGCTGTCCGCTTTTGGCACGATCTGGTCGATCGTATCCTGCGGGGCATAGGAGGCATAATCCGGGCGCGCCGCCGCAAGACCGAACATATGCCCGCCGGCGGAAAAGCCGAGCAGGTGCACGTTATTTTCCATTGACCTCACCAGCCGTATGGCACGCTGGGCATCCTGAAACGCCACGCGATTGCCATCCTGCCAGTGTTCACCGGGTAGACGATAACTCAGCACATAGGCGGTGTAGCCCTTGCTGTTAAGCCAGCGCGCCACCGGCCAGCCTTCGCGCCCCATCCCAATCCAGCGATAGCCGCCTCCCGCAGCGATCAGCACCGCGCGGCCGTTAGGTTTTTCAGGCACAAAGCGCTGAATGCCGGGGCTGACAATGTTGGACCATGATCCGTTGGCCGAAATGCGTAACGCCCCGCTCGGCCCGCCGCCACCGGGGGGCTCATCAGGCCAGAGCGGGAAAAAATCCTGACGGGCAAACAACTTATCGGTGCTCATGGCAAGCATAAACGCACCGGTACCCATGATGAACCGGCGGCGACTAATCAAGATGCATGTCCAGCGTTCTCAGCAAAAAACAGGGGGAGGCGTATTGAGCAACAGCCGGGGCTGGCTCAGCGGCGAAATAGTATGCATATCACGCATAAAATGCCACTGAGATCACACTTTTTTCGGCGGAAAAGGAAAAATAGTCGCGGAGGTCGCTGCCGGGCCCTGCGGCCAGGGCCCGGCGGGGATTACTTCAGGTTTTTACTGGCAAACGCCGCGTAGTTCTCTTTGGTGATCACCTGGTAGGGTATCCACATAAATTTGTCGCCCGCTTTACCATCGATGACCTGTTTTGCCATCGTGACCGCGCCTTTCCCCTGGCCGGCAGCATCCTGGAACACCGTTAAGGCCAGTTTGCCGTTTTTGATGAACTGCAGCGCATCCGGCGTGCCGTCAATGCCCGCCACCAGAATATCTTTTCTGCCGCTCTGGTTCAGCGCCATGATCGCCCCAATCGCCATCTCATCATTATTAGCGGCAATCGCATCGATCTTATCACCGGACAACAGCCAGCCGGAGGTCACATCGACGGCTTCGTTACGCATCCACTGCGCAGACTGCTTTTCGACCACCTTCATCTCTTTATATTTGGCAATGATGTCTTCGGTGGCTTTGGTTCGCTGGCGGGCTTCTTCCGCTGACAGGGCGCCCATCAGAATGGCCACGTTACCTTTGTAATTCATTTTCTTCGCCAGGGCTTCCATCTCCATCCGCCCGCCCAGCAGCGAGTCGGAACCGACATACGCCATCTTCCCGCTCAGTTCGATTTCCGGTTTACGGTTAACGAAAATCAGCGGAATGTTGGCGCGCTTCGCCGCTTCCATCATCGGCTTCACCCCCTGGGTATCCACCGGGTTGAGGATGATGGCGTCCACGCCCTGGTTAATAAAGTTCTCCACCTGCTGTACCTGTACCGCGATATCGCCTTTGGCATCTTCGAACTGCCCCTGGATCTGCTCTTTTTCCATCTCCTTCGCCATCTGCGTTCGCAGAATAGAGACGAAATTCAGGTCGAAATTCGCCAGAGCAACGCCAATACGCAGATCTTTTGCCTGGGAAGCGGGCGCGAGTGCCAGCGCCCCGATCAACAGTGCAATGTTATTCATTTTCATAAAGAGATTCCTGTAGGTGTCGGTAAGTTATTATTTTTGCAGAGTCAGCACAGCGAACAATGCCGATCCTGATACAAACAGCGGCCAGGGCTGGCCGCACAACGGCCTGACATTATTCAAAATGCGCTTTAAAACTGGCCAGGGCCGCTTCACTGTCTCCTGACGCCCAGCCTTCCAGCGCAATGACCCCGCGGTAGTTCATGGCGCGCAGCGCACTGGCCACCGCCCGGTAGTTAATCTCGCCGGTGCCCGGTTCACAGCGCCCCGGCACGTCAGCCACCTGGATCTCGCCAATGGCGTGACCGCAGCGCCTGACCAGTTCAATCAGGTTGCCCTCCCCGATCTGCGCGTGATACAGGTCGAGGTTCATCTTCAGATACGGGCTGTTCACCGCCTCCACCAGCGCCAGCGTATCCGCCGCCCGGGCAAACGGCGTACCGGGATGGTCAACGGCCAGGTTGAGGTTTTCGAGGGTAAACACCCGCCCTGCTTTCTCCCCCAGCGCGGCCACTTTTTCCAGCGTGCGCACGGCTTTCACCCACATCTCGCCGGTGACGATCGCCACCGGTTTCACCGGCAGACCCTGGTTATCCAGCCCGGTGCCGTGCAGGTTCAGACACGGACAGTTGAGCCGTTCCGCTACCGCCAGCGATTCTGCGGCGCTGCTCAACAGATTCTCTGTCTCGTCATCGTCCGTCAGGTTGCCCGTCAGATAGCCGGTCATTGAGGTAAAGCGGGCCCCGGTCGCCGCCAGCGCATCGATGTCTTTATTGTTCCAGTGCCAGATCTCCACGCCGAAACCCAGCTGATGAATACGCTTCACCCGTTCAATAAAGGGTAAATCCAGAAAAACCATTTCGGCTGACACCGAAAGACGATAGTCCGACATCGCTGTTATCCTCGTAGTTGAATCGGTTTGCCCTGGCGGACAGATGCGATACAGGCCAGGGCGATTTCCAGCGCGTTACGCGCATCTTCACCGGTGGCGCGTGGGGTTTCCCCGCTGGCCGCACAGCGCACAAACTCACTCAGTTCGGCCACATAGGCTTCTGCCAGCAGGTCTGTATCCTGGCGGGAGGTTTCAATGGCGATCCCGCCCGCGCCGTAGCGCACGCAGTTATTGACGTTGATATTGCCCATCTGGAACATGCCGTTACTGCCGAACACCTCTGCACGCACGTCGTAGCCGTACACAGCTTCAAAGCTGGCATCGGCCACCGCTATCGCCCCGTTATCAAAACGAATCGTCACCACCGAGGTATCCAGCAGCCCCTTGTCTTTAAAGTCCGGGCGCACCAGCGCATCCGCAATGGCATACACCTCCACCGGTTTCGCGCCGGGATTGCAGTGCAGCAGCGTGTCAAAGTCGTGGATCAGCGTTTCCAGATAAATGGTCCAGGGCGGGATACCGCTCGGATCGCGCAGCGGTGACGGGTCGCGGGTCAGGGAGCGGATCAGCTGCGGGGTGCCGATCTCCCCCGCCGCGATGGCGGCCAGCGCGGCGGCAAAGCCACGGGCAAAGCGACGGTTAAAGCCCACCTGTAACACCACCCCCGCGCTGCGGGCGGCGGCAATGGCGTGGTCGGCCTCTTCCAGCGTGATCGCCATCGGCTTCTCACAGAACACGTGCTTGCCGGCGCGGGCAGCAGCGGCCACCAGTTCTGCGTGGGTACGTGCCGGGGTGGCGATCAGTACCGCATCAATCTCCGGATCGTCCAGCATCGCCTGCGGTTCACTGTAAAACTTCCCTGCGCCGAGCTGCTCTGCCAGGCGCTGTGCCGCCCCCGGCACCGGGTCAGCAACGGCGGCCAGCACCGCACCCGGCACTTTTTGCGCCAGCGACGTGGCATGGAAGCTGCCCATGCGCCCTGCGCCGATTAATCCCACACGGACGTGTTTGTTAGTGACTGACATTGTGTTCCCCTTAAGGTGGCTGGCTGACGGTTTCCTGGTTAAACAGACATAAGCAAACCCTATGCCAGAGTGCATAAGCCCGTCTGGCGCGTCGCGCGCTGCTCGTGGCGATCACAAAATGGACACAAATAAAACATGTCTACTTAACATGTCGATAAAATGGACATTCCATGAGAGGGAGTAGCGATGAACCAGCCACATCTATCCGCAGCCATCCACACAGAGCGTGACGGGCAGCCGCACCTGCCTGCGGGGCGCGAAGCCAGCCACTGGGACACTCTGCTGGAGCAGGCAAGACATGACTTCGATGCCGGGCGGGAGCCCGCGTTTGTGCGCCCGGAGGTGCTCAGTTCGTGGCAGCGCAGCCGCGACGCCGGCATTGATCCGTCGCACTTTGCCTATACTTCCCCGCCGGAGGAGGAGGTCAGGCAGATTCTGGCCGATAACGCCGGGCTGATTGAAGTGGCAGGTACCATTATGGAAAACCTGCTGGCCTACAACCCGGACGGGCATATCAATCTGACCAGCGCGCAGGGCATCACCCTTTCCTGCTGCGGGCGCGACCTTACGCCCGTCGGCAGTCTGCTCACCGAATCTGAAATGGGCACCAACTGCACGGCCTGCTGCCTGAAGCAGCAGCGGCTGGTCTATATCCTTAACGGGGAAAACTGGAAGCTCGCCCTGCGTCAGCGTCACCTGCAGTGTGCGGCGGCACCGATCCGCGATGCCGGAGGACAGATGATCGGCGTGCTGACGCTTACCGCCAGCCAGGATAATTTCCACTATCACACGCTGGGTACGGTACAGGCCGCCGCCGAAGCGATTCGCCAGCAGCTGATCCTGCAGGCCCTGCTGGCCGAACAGACCTCGATTTTGGAAACGCTGAATGAGGGGGTGATCGTGCTCGATCGCGCAGGGACGATCAAAACCATCAACCGCTATGCCCGGCAGATCTTCCAGATCGAAGTGCGGGCTGGCCAGCAGGTGGACGACCGGCTTAATCCTGAAAATATTCGCCTGACCACCACGGGGTTCTGCAATGATCGTGAAATCATTTTTACGCCCGAGGGTGGCCCGCCCATCCCCTGTCTGGTGTCGGTGATGCCCGCCACGGATGGCGGCAGAGTGATCACGCTGCGTGAAAACCAGCGCATCCGCGCCATCACCCGCCGGGTGATGGGGGCCAGCGCCAGTTATACCTTTGATATGCTGCGCGGCAGCGCGCCCGCGCTACAGGTGGCGATAGACAAAGCCTGCAGTAGCAGCCGCAGCGACAGCACGGTGTTGCTGACCGGCGAGAGCGGCACCGGCAAGGAACTGTTTGCCCAGGCGATCCATAATGGCAGCCTGCGCAGCAGCGAACCCTTTATTGCCGTCAACTGCGGCGCGCTGCCGCGTGATCTGGTGCAGAGCGAACTGTTTGGCTACGTGGACGGTGCGTTTACCGGATCCCGCCGGGGTGGCGCGGCAGGGAAATTTGAACTGGCCGAAGGCGGGACGCTGTTTCTGGATGAGATCGGTGATATGCCGCTGGAGGCACAGACCAGCCTGCTGCGCGTCCTGCAGGAGAGTGAGGTGGTACGCATCGGCGCCTCACAGCCGGTCAAGGTCAATGTGCGCATCATTGCCGCCACCAACTGCAACCTGATTCGGGCAGTGGAGACCGGCGCTTTCCGTCGCGATCTCTACTACCGTCTTAACGTCATTTCCATTCCGATCCCGGCCCTGCGCGAGCGCAGCAGCGATATTCCGGCGCTGACCGAGTGGTTCCGCGAGAAAGTCTGTACCCAGTTGAAAAAGATCAACGTGCAGTTCACCCCCCGCGCCCTGGACGCCCTGAGCCAGTATCCGTGGCCGGGCAACGTCCGCGAACTGGAAAACATCGTCGAACGGACGATCAACATGACCACCGGCCTGTTTATCGATGTACAGGATCTGCCGGATGAGGTGTTGCAGGGCAGCCAGTTCGCCCCTGCGGTCCCCCGCGCTGCGCCACGGCAGGCAGCACGCCTTGACAGCCAGGAGCGCGCGCATATCATTACCACGCTCGACGCGCTTAACGGCAACCTTCGTCAGGCCGCTCAGGTCATGGGGCTGTCTCGCGCCGGGTTGTATAATAAACTGAAGAAATATCAGATCAGCGCCAACGACTTCCGGCGCTGATGCCAGCGGGTCATTCGGTGACCCTTCTCCTCTGCGTTAACTGAGTGCTTATGTGGTTCGAACATCTTGATTTCGCCCTTATCCTGCTGCAAATCGTGGCGATTGACCTGCTACTGGGGGGCGACAATGCCGTGGTGATCGCCCTCGCCTGCCGCAAACTTCCGCCGCAGAGGCAGAAAAAAGCCATTATTCTCGGCACGATCGGGGCCATTGTCGCCCGGGTGGTGCTGCTGATCATCGCCGTGCAGCTGCTGGCGCTACCGTGGCTGAAGGTGGCCGGTGGCCTGCTGCTGCTGTGGATTGGTTTTAAGCTGGTCAGCAATGATGAGGAAGAGGCCAGCGTCAGCAGCGATAGCCGCCTGTGGAAAACGGTCCTGACGATCACCCTGGCCGACGTGGTGATGTCGCTTGATAACGTGCTGGCCGTGGCGGCCGCCGGGAAAGGTAACGTCTGGCTGGTGTCCCTGGGCGTGCTGATCAGCATTCCGGTGATTGTGATGGGCAGCCAACTGGTGCTGAAAGTGCTGTCGCGCTTTCCGTTTATCGTCACGCTGGGCGGGGCGCTGATCGGCTGGATTGCGGGCAGTATGCTGGTGACAGACCCGGCGCTGCTGCGTTTTACCGGCCATCTGGCATCACTGCACTGGATTGCCGGCACGGTCGGCGCGCTGCTGGTGATGGGGTATGGCGTAGGGAGAAGTGTACTGGCGAAGCCCTGATGCACTAAACTCCAGGTTCCCTGCCGTAAAAGTGAGCCTGCGTTATGCTGTATCGCCGTTTTGAAAGGATGATCAATATCTTCAGGGATGCCCCGGCCGACACGCCGCCCGCTAACGTCTGGGCATTCTATCTGTTTTATCTGCGTCAGGTATGGCCCTGCTTCGCGCTGCTCCTGATTATCGGCCTGGTCGCCTCACTGATCGAAGTGGCGCTGTTTCGCTACCTCAGCCGGATAATCGACCTGGTCAATACCAGCCCCGCCGCCACCTTTTTCAGTGACCACGGCGGAGAACTGCTGTGGATGGTCGCCGTCGCGCTGCTCTTCAGGCCCCTGTTTATTGGCCTGCATGACCTGCTGGTGCACCAGACCATCAACCCCGGCATGACCAGTATGATCCGCTGGCAGCATCATAACTACGTGCTGCGCCAGAGCCTGAACTTCTTTCAGAATGATTTCGCCGGACGTATCGCCCAGCGCATTATGCAGACCGGTAGCGCCCTGCGCGACTCGGCGGTGCAGGCGGTGGATGCCCTGTGGCACGTGCTGATTTATGCCATCACCACGCTGGTGCTGTTTGCCGAAGCCGACTGGCGGCTGACCGTTCCGCTGCTGATCTGGATAGTCGGCTACGTGTTGTGCATGCGCTACTTTGTGCCGCGCGTGAAGGCCCGTTCGGTCGCCTCCAGCGATTCGCGCTCGCGCCTGATGGGCTGCATTGTCGACGGTTACACCAATATCACCACGCTAAAACTGTTCGCTCACAGTGACCTGGAGCAGCAGTACGCGCGCGAAGCAATCAGCGACCAGACGGTGAAAACCCGCCGTCAGGGGCGGATGGTGACCAGCATGGACGTGGTGGTCACCACGCTGAACGGCCTGCTGATTATCAGCACCACCGGTCTGGCCCTGTGGCTGTGGACGCAGTCGCTGATCAGCGTCGGGGCCATTGCCCTCGCTACCGGCCTGGTGATCCGCATCGTCAATATGTCGGGCTGGATTATGTGGGTGGTAAACGGCATCTTCGAAAATATCGGCATGGTGCAGGACGGCCTGCAAACTATCGCCCAGCCGGTGAAGGTCAGCGATAAACCCCACGCCCCCGCGCTGCAGGTTAAGCAGGGTGAAATCCACTTTGACGCCATCCGCTTTAACTACGGCGGCGAACGCCAGGTGATCGACGATTTACAGCTGACGATCCGTCCCGGTGAAAAAATTGGTCTGATCGGCCCGTCCGGGGCCGGGAAGTCGACGCTGGTCAATCTGCTGCTGCGGCTGTACGACCTGAACGACGGGCGCATTGTGATTGACGGCCAGAACATTGCGGAGGTCAGCCAGGAGAGCCTGCGGGCGCAGATTGGCATGATCACTCAGGATACGTCACTGCTGCACCGGTCGATTCGTGACAACCTGCTGTATGGCCGCCCTGATGCCACGGAGGACGAACTGATGCAGGCCGTGCATCAGGCGAAGGCCGACGAGTTTATCCCGCAGCTGTCTGACTCGCTGGGACGCACCGGGCTGGATGCCCATGTGGGCGAACGCGGCGTGAAGCTCTCCGGTGGCCAGCGTCAGCGTATTGCCATCGCCCGCGTGCTGCTGAAGGATGCGCCAATCCTGATTATGGATGAGGCGACCTCGGCGCTGGACTCCGAAGTGGAAGCCGCCATTCAGGAGAGCCTGGAAACGCTGATGGGCGGCAAGACGGTGATTGCCATCGCCCACCGCCTGTCCACCATTGCCCGCATGGATCGGCTGGTGGTGCTCGAACAGGGGCGTATCGTCGAGATCGGCAGCCACAGCGAACTGCTGGCAAAAGGCGGCCTGTATGCGCGCCTGTGGCAGCACCAGACCGGCGGTTTTGTCGGCGACGCCTGATCGTCGCCCGGGGCGGCGGGCATCACTGCCCGTCTCCCTGACGCCACGGCAGCGCCGACCGGGCCTCCTCCGCCCAGGCGCGAACGCCGTCCCGCTCCTGATCAAGGAAATCGGCAACGGCATCCTGTAATCCGGGATGACGCAGCAGGTGCCAGGACTCGGTCAGCACCGGCTCAAACCCGCGGATCAGCTTATGCTCGCCCTGCGCGCCGGCATCAAAACGCCGCAGGCCGTGGGCAATGGCATACTCCATTCCCTGCCAGAAGCAGGTTTCAAAATGCAGGCGGTCGAACTCCTCCAGGCAGCCCCAGTAGCGGCCGTAGAAGGTGTCGCCGTCCACCAGGCTGAAGGCCATTGCCACCGGTACGCCGTGCTGGCTGGCGATCACCACGCGGATGGCTTCCGGCATGCGTTCGGCCAGCAGGCTGAAAAAATCACGCGCCAGATAAGGCTGACGGCCGCGTATCCGGTAGGTGTTCGCATAACAGGCATAGATAAAATCCCACTGCGCTTCCTGCACGTCGCCCCCCGCATACCAGACAAACTCCACCCCCTGGCTGGCCACCAGCTGGCGCTCTTTGCGCAGCTGTTTGCGTTTGCGTGAGGTCAGGAGATCGAGAAAATCCTGAAAGTCACGAAACCCCCGGTTGTGCCAGTGATACTGGCAGCCCAGGCGCGGCAGCCAGCGGGGATCGTCCGCCAGGCCGTGCTGAACCCGCTCATCGCTGAAATTGATATGGGCGCTGAACAGCGACTGACTTTCAAGGAAGCCCGGCAGCGCCTGCAGCAGCTGTGCCCCCGCGCCTGCCTCGCCCAGCAGCCGCGCGCCGCTGACCGGGCTGAACGGCACGGCCGACAGCCATTTAGGATAGTAAGGAATGCCTGCCCGTTCGCTGGCTTCGGCCCAGGCATGATCGAAGACGTATTCACCCATCGAGTGATGTTTGGCATAGCCCGGCATCGCGGCCCGTGGCGTCCCGTCCTCCAGCCACAGCAGATGCTGCGGCTGCCAGCCACTGGCGCGGCTGACCGCGCCGCTCTCCTCCAGTGCCGAAAGAAACGCATGACGTAAAAAAGGCTGATCGTTGGGGGTCAGGGCATCCCACTGACTGGCGGGAATATCGGTCAGCTGTGTCAGGACCATCAGGGACATCGGCGTGCTCCGCAGTTACCACAGGGAAAGGCTTACGTTGACCGCTTTTCGTGCCGGGATCAATCCGTTATTACGGCGGCCTTCATGTAAAGAAGGCTCATACTCATTCTCATTATCATTTAGCTTTGCTATTCTTGCCGACCTTATGCACGTTGTCATACGTGCGCGGCTTTCAGCTTTACGAGGCGGATTTATGGCGGGTGTTCAGGGTTATCGCTTATTTAATGTGGTGCTGGCGCGTAAGCAGGTACTTTCACCTTCGATGCTGCGCTGCGTTTTCAGCGGCCAGGATATCCGTCAGATGAAGATGGATGCGCCGGATCAGCGCATTAAGCTGCTTTTTCCGTCGCTTAACGGCACGCCGTCATCGCTGACCGACGACGGGGATAAAACCTGGTGGGAGAAAGCGCGGGCCATGCCGCAGGAAAGCCGTCCGATTGCGCGCACCTATACCCTCCGTCATGTCAATGCAGAAGCCGCTGAGGTGGAAGTGGAATTTGTCATGCACGGCACCGAAGGCCCGGCATCGGCGTGGGCGCTGTCGGCGGAGCCGGGTGCGGCGCTGCAAATGGTGGCCCCCAACCTTGCCTGTCCGACCAGCAGCGGCGGCTACGAGTGGGCCCCGCACCCGGACGTTGAACGGGCGCTGGTGGTGGCGGACGAAACGGCGCTGCCGGCAGCAAAGGCAATCCTGGAGCAGCTGGCCGGCTGGGATAACCCACCGCAGCTGCAGGTGTTCCTCGAAGTGCCGAAGCGTGGCGACTGTGTTGACCTCAGCCACTACCGGTTTGCCGATATTCACTGGCTGCCGCGCGAAGTGATCGGGGCATCCCACGGCGAAGCGTTACTGAGCGCGGTACAGCAGCAGGTGATCCTGCCTGCCAGCGCGCTGGTGCGGGGCGAGCTGCATGAAGAAAGCGAAGGCGATATTCTCTGGGATCGCGCCGACAGCGGCGATAAGCGCTTCCACGGCTGGGTGGCCGCCGAGTCCAGCGCCGTCAAGCAGCTACGCCGCTACCTGATTGGCGAGCGCGGTCTGTCGCCGGAATGCATCAGCTTTATGGCGTACTGGAGTCGCGGCCCACGCCGCGAGGGGTGATCATCGCGTCATCAGCCGCTGGCTGGTCTCTTTCAGCGTGTTATAAAACCAGGTTTTGGCCGTGATATCGCCGATTTCCGTGTGTGCATAGAGATACACCTCAAGGTTCGGTAAGGTAAACGGCAGTTCGATAATCCTGCCGTTGCCGCGCGCAACGTAGATTTTTGCCGCGCTGGACGGCAAGGTTACCAGCAGCTCGCTGGAAGCAATCAGCTCCCCCAGCGCAGCAAAGTGCGGCACCTCCAGCGCCACCCGCCGCTCAAAGCCATACTCTTTGATCCGCTCCTCGACCAGATAATGGCCGCTGATGGTCGACACGATAATATGCTGCTCTTCCAGGTACGCTTGCTGCGTCAGCGTCTCGCCGATGCGCGGGTGTTCACGGTGTAACAGACAAACATAGCGCTCATCCATAATCCGGTCACGCTGGGCCAGCGAGATGCTCTCGTTGCGGCTGCACAGAGCGGCATCGACTTTCCCCGTCAGCAACCACTCATCCAGCTTACGCATCTCTACGGGGATCACCTCCAGCTGAACGTTAGGAGCCACCGTGCGCAGGTGCCTCACCAGCCCGGGCAGCAGCAGCAGCTCCCCGAGGTCAGAGAGGGCGAGACGAAATTTGTGAAAGGATGTGTCCGGCGAGAAGCTGCGGGTGTCCGCCACCGCCTTCTCAATACCGCTGAGAGATTTTTTAAATACGGTATAAAGCTGCGTGGCGGTGGGCGTCGGCAACATGCCTTTACGACTGCGCTTAAACAGCTCATTTCCGGTGGTATCCCGCAGCCGGGCTAAGGCGTAGCTGGCGGAAGGCTGGGTGATATACAGACGTGCGGCAGCGCCGCTGACGCTCTGCGTTTCATAAATCGCGATAAACACCCGGACCAGGTTCAGGTCCATATTCGATGGCATATAGGTAGTATCTATTATCTAAGATTAAAATTATCTATTTGAACTATTTTAAGCGCTCTAATACCATCGCTTCCACGTTTTTTTGATATGTTCTTCGTTTTTTTTCATATCGCCATTATTTCAATAAAATCAAAACAATAACTAACTTCCTTGTTCTTTTAAGGCAGGAGTGGGCGCAAGCCCGTCATCGCGGAGCTCAACATGAAAAATGAAATCGTCGACGTTATCGTCGACTGGATCGACGATCACCTTGAAGAAGGGCTGAATATCGAAACGGTTGCGGCAAAATCGGGCTACTCAAAGTGGCACTTACAGCGCGCGTTTAAACAGCAGAAAGGCATCACGCTGGCGACATTTATTCGCAGCCGTCGCCTCGATCAGGCCGCACAGTGCCTGGTGAGCTCCACGAAAACCATTATGGCCATTTCAACGGACCTGGGTTTCTCTTCCCAGCAGTGCTTCCAGCGGGTGTTTAAAAAACACTTTAACGTCACCCCGCGTGATTACCGTATCCAGTATCGCCAGTATCACTAAGCCCGGAGCCCACGTGTCACAGTTTGCCAGAATGACCGCCCTGCTGGCGGTGATGTTCCTCCCCTGCATAAGCCAGGCCGCGGCCAGCCCGCAGAGCGATCGCGATCAGGGCAGCCCGTTCAGCTACGAGCGCCAGTTGAAAAAGGTGATGCGCCCGGTTAACGACCTGCTGCCGCAGGGCAGCCAGGATGACCTGTCCTCCGGGGAAAATCACCTCTAGCCGGGCAACTGACCGACGCAGCGCGGGCGGTTGCCACGCCGGACAGGCGGACGGGCAGGAACGCATCGTCACTGCAGCCACCGCAAAACGTCGCCTGTTCTGCCGGCGCATAACGTAAAGTCGTTTAAATTCCGCGATTTTAACCGCCCGCCTCTTGAAGAAATGCTTCAGCCATCAGGTATACTGTCCGCCCTGTTGAATGGTGAACTGGATGCTATGGAACGTTTTGTCGAAAACCTGATTTATTCTGCACGCTGGCTGCTGGCCCCGATTTACCTCGGGCTGTCGCTGGGATTAGTGGCGCTGGCCATTAAATTTTTCCAGGAGCTGATCCATCTGCTGCCGCACGTGCTTGAGATAACAGAAAATGACATGGTGCTGGTGCTGCTGTCGATGATCGACATGACACTGGTGGGCGGGCTGCTGGTAATGGTGATGCTGTCCGGGTACGAAAACTTTGTTTCCAAGCTGGATATCGGTGAGCATAAAGAGAAGCTCAACTGGCTGGGTAAGATGGACTCCGGCTCGCTGAAGAATAAGGTGGCCGCTTCCATCGTGGCGATCTCCTCCATTCACCTGCTGCGGGTGTTTATGGATGCGAAGAATATCCCGGATAATAAACTGATGTGGTACGTGATTATCCACCTGACGTTTGTGCTGTCAGCCTTTGTGATGGGCTATCTGGACAGTATGTCGCGCAAGGATAAGCTGTAAGCCCGCCTCTGCTGATGGCAGGCAGATAAGGCGTTCCTCCCCGGGAACAGCGGTGTTGAACTGATTTCAGGAGACAACCATGAAGCAGGGACTTGTCATTTTACTGCATGGCGTCGGCAGCAGCGGCGATGACCTGGCGGGCCTGGGCGATCACTGGGCATCCACCCTGCCGGGCGTGCGCTTTGCCAGCCCCAATGCCCCTGTACATTTTGAACACGGCGCAGGCTGGCAGTGGTTCAGCCTGACGGGCGTCACCCCGGAAAACCGCCCTGCCCGCGTGGCGCAAGCGCGGGCGGCGTTTGACCAGACGCTTCAGGCAATCCTTGACCAGCATCAGATGAGTGACCGTCCCGACCAGGTGGTGCTGGCCGGTTTCTCGCAGGGGTCGATCATGGCGCTGGATGCGCTGGTATCCGGCCGCTGGCCGCTGGCCGGCATTGTGGCATTCTCCGGCCGCCTGTCGTCCCCTCTACCGCTCACCCCTGCGCTGAATACCCCGGTACTGCTGGTGCACGGCATGGCCGATGAGGTGATCCCGGTGCAGGAGAGTGAATCCGCGGAGCAGCGTCTGCGCACACTGGGCGTGCAGGTCAGCAGCCAGTATGAACCGGGCGTGGGCCACGCCATTTCGGCACAGGGTGCCGCGCGTGCTGCTGCCTTTATTGCGTCGTGTCTGGCGTAATATAGTCCTCAAGCTCCGGCGGTGGGGTGAGCGGCAGCGTGATGATAAAGCGTGCCCCGCCCTGCGGCCGGTTCTCCACCCGGATGGTCCCTTCATGCAGGGTGACAATCGCCTGACAGATTGCCAGTCCCAGTCCGACCCCCGGCACCGCCGATTCCTTGTCGCCACGTGAAAACTTCTCGAAAATCAGCTTTTCCTGCCCGGAAATAATCCCCGGGCCGCTGTCCCAGACCTCAAGCTGGAGCTGCTGCGCCGACGGCTGCGTGGCGCTGATACCGATATCTGCCCCCGCTCCCCCGTACTTCAGCGCGTTTTCCAGCAGATTACTTAATACCCGCTCCATCAGCGGACCATCGACGTCGATCAGCAGCATCGGCGGCAGGTTCAGCGTGACGTTGCGCCCGGCCAGCAGCGGTGCCAGCTGACGCAGCGTGCTGCCGACCAGTTCATCCAGCGCCATCCACTCGCGACGTAACAGGAAACCGCCGGACTGCAGACGCGCCATATCCAGCAGGTTGTTCACCAGACGAATGGTATTCAGCGTCTGCTCACGCATCGCGCTGGCCTGGGGCGCATAGGGTGAGTTTTCAGACGCCAGATCCAGTGTAAGAATTTCCGCCTGACCAAACAGCACCGTCAGCGGCGTACGCAGGTCGTGGGACAGCGCCGACAGCAGCGCATTACGCAGCTGTTCACGCTCGGCGGCCAGGCGGGAGACCGCTTCGCGCTGGCTGAGGTTCATCCGCTCCAGCGCGTTGGCGATCAGCACGGTGAAGGTTTCCACCAGCCGCTGCTGCTCCGGGATCATCAGCTGGCGCAGATTCAGCGGTTCAAGGATCAGCAGGCCCAGCGTTTCCCTGCCGCTTTTCAGCGGCAGCATCTGCCAGGGGACGCCGGGCAGCGTATCGGTACCCGCTCCGGCGGGCTGGCCTTTATCAAAACTCCAGCGCGCAATGGCGCGGTCCGGTACCGCACTGAGGTGCGTATCGCCCACCGACACCAGCTCACCCTGCTCATCGGGTAAATAGAGTTCGCTGCGGGCCTGCAGCGTGCTCTCCACGCTGCGCTGGAGCGTGGTGGCAATATCACGCTGGCTGAGGGCGCGGCTGAGGGCCTTCGCCATCTCATAAAGATGGTGCGCGCGCTGCTCACGGTAGCGCGCCACCCGCGCCTGATAGCGCACCCCGGCCGTCAGATTGCCGACGATGACCCCAACCGCCAGCATCACGCCGAAGGTCACCAGATACTGCACGTCCGATACCGCCATGGTGCCGGTGGGGGCCACAAACACCAGATCGAACGCGACGATGTTCATCACCGTTGCCGCCACCGACGGCCAGCGGCCATAGCGCAGGGCGACGATGACCACCGACAGCAGATAGACCATCACCAGGTTGACGGAGTCGACAGCGGGCAGCAGCCAGCGTCCGGCGACGGTGACCAGCGCGCACAGCAGCAGCGCGGCGGCACAGCCCTTCATCTGAGCACGCCATTTACCTTCGCTCCCCCCGGCACGCGGCGCCAGCGGGCTGACGGCATCCGGCGGCGGGTCGTCCAGCGCGACAATGAGAATATCGAGATCCGGCCCCAGCTCCCCCAGACGGTCAGCAAAACGCTCACGCCACGCGCGCCGGGCAGGCCGGCGGCCGATAATAATTTTGCCGAGGTTATGTTCACGGGCATAGCGCAGCACGGCGTTGGCTTCGCTGGGATCGGAGAGGGTCGCGGTTTCCGCCCCGAGATCCTGCGCCAGCTGCAGCGTGCGCAGAATACCGCGCCGCCGCGCTTCAGACAGGCGATAGAGCCGGGGGGTTTCGACATAGACCGCGTGCCACACGCTGTCGAGCCGGGCGGCAAGGCGGGCGGCGCTGCGTACCAGCTTTTCGCTGCCGCTGTTGTCCCCGATGCACAGCAAAATCGCATCGCGGGTGTGCCAGACTTTCTCGCGCCCCTGGGTGTCGCGCCAGGCGCGCATCTGGTCGTCCACGCGGTCGGCGGTGCGCCGCAGCGCCAGCTCGCGCAGGGCAATCAGGTTGCCTTTGCGGAAGAAGTTTTCAATGGCACGCTCGGCCCCCTCCCCGATATAGACCTTACCCTCTTTCAGCCGCTGGCGCAGGTCGTCCGGCGGCAGATCCACCAGCACCACCTCGTCGGCGGCATCGAAAAAGGGATCGGGTACGGTTTCCCGTACGCGGATACCGGTGACGCCACCCACCACATCATTCAGGCTCTCCAGATGCTGCACATTAACGGTGGTCATCACATCAATGCCCGCATCCAGCAGCTCTTCAATATCCTGCCAGCGCTTCGGATGGCGCGAGCCGCGCGCGTTGCTGTGCGCCAGCTCATCCATCAGGATCACCGCCGGGTGGCAGGCCAGCGCCGCGTCCAGGTCGAACTCGGGGTGACGATGCTGCCCGGTGGCACGGCGGGGCAGTATCGTCAGCCCGGCCAGCAGCGCCGCCGTTTCCGGGCGCTCGTGCGTTTCCACCACGCCCACCAGCACCTCCAGCCCCTGCGCACGCAGACGGCGGGCCTCCTGCAGCATCGCCCAGGTTTTGCCGACGCCCGCGCAGGCACCAAAGTAAATTTTCAGCTTACCGCGCCGGCTTTCCGCCGCCAGACGCAGCAAGGCATCCGGGTCCGGGCGCTGGAGTTCGTCGTTCATCAGATTCCTTTATTAGCCAGAAACCGCAGGCGTCGGGGGATGCCCGACGCCTGCGTGTGGTTCAACGCTGCAACGCATCCAGCGCCAGATTCAGCGCCAGCACATTAACACCCGGTTCACCAATAAATGCCGGGCGGGGCGTCCCGGTGTGGTCGGCAATCAGCCGCTCCACGGTTTCCAGCGGTAAATGCCGCGCCTCCGCCACGCGCGGGGCCTGCCAGCGGGCGGCGGCAGGTGAAATCTGCGGATCCAGGCCGCTGGCGCTGGCGGTAACCAGATCCACCGGCACCTGCGCACTGGCCTGTGGGTTGGCGGCACGCAGCGCCGCCACGCGTCCGGCTACCGCCTGATCCAGCGCCGGATTGCTGCCCGCCAGGTTACTGCCGGAGGAGGCCAGCGGATTATACGCCGCATCGCCCGTCGCGGAGGGCCGTCCCTGGAAATAATCCGCCCGGGTAAAGCTCTGGCCGATCAGGGCCGACCCGCGCACGGTGCCCTCCACCCGCAGCAGCGAGCCGGCCGCCTGCTGTGGGAACCACCACTGTGCCAGTCCGGTGGTTAACAGAGGATAGAGCAGCCCGGTCACCAGCGTCAGTACGATCAGTAAAAACAGGGCAGGACGTAATTGGCTCATTATTATTTTCCTTATACCAGACCCAGCAGGGTCAGCAGCATATCAATCAGTTTAATACCGGCGAACGGCACCAGCAGACCGCCCACACCATACAGCCACAGGTTACGACGCAGCAGCGCGGCGGCACTCAGTGGACGGTAGCTCACGCCTTTCAGCGCCAGCGGGATCAGGAACACAATCACCAGCGCGTTAAAAATCACCGCCGACAGGATGGCGGAGTTAGGCGAATGCAGGTGCATCACGTTCAGCCGGTTGAGCTGCGGTAGCGTGGCAGCAAAGGCGGCCGGGATAATGGCAAAGTACTTCGCCACGTCGTTGGCGATGCTGAAGGTGGTCAGCGACCCGCGTGTCATCAGCATCTGCTTGCCGATATGCACGACCTCCAGCAGCTTGGTCGGGTTAGAGTCCAGATCGACCATGTTGCCCGCTTCTTTCGCCGCCTGCGTCCCTGAGTTCATCGCCACCGCCACGTCGGCCTGGGCCAGCGCCGGCGCGTCGTTGGTGCCATCCCCGGTCATGGCGACCAGCCGCCCTTCTGCCTGATACTGGCGGATCAGCGCCAGTTTGGCTTCCGGCGTCGCCTCCGACAGGAAGTCATCCACCCCGGCTTCGGCGGCAATAGCCGCCGCTGTCAGCGGGTTATCCCCGGTGATCATCACGGTTTTGATGCCCATTTTGCGCAGTTCGGCAAAGCGCTCTTTGATGCCGCCTTTAACGATATCTTTCAGTTCGACCACGCCCAGCACGGTGGCACCGTCGCACACCACCAGCGGCGTACCGCCGGCGCGCGCCACCTGCTCCACCAACCCGTTGACTTCAAGGGGAAACTGGCCGCCGTTGCTGTCGATATGGCGGCGTACCGCATCCACTGCCCCTTTACGCACCGTCCGGTCCTGCACGTTCACTCCGCTCATACGCGTCTGCGCCGAGAACGGGATAAAGGTGGCATCCAGGCTTTTCAGGTCACGTTCACGCAGGTTAAATTTCTGCTTGGCCAGCACCACAATACTGCGCCCTTCCGGGGTTTCGTCAGCCAGTGAGGCCAGCTGCGCGGCATCGGCCAGCTGCTGTTCACTGATACCGGCGGCCGGCAGGAACTGTGTTGCCTGACGGTTACCGAGGGTGATGGTGCCGGTTTTATCCAGCAGCAGGACGTCCACATCACCGGCGGCTTCCACCGCACGCCCGCTGGTGGCGATGACATTGGCCCCCAGCATGCGGCTCATGCCGGCCACGCCAATGGCCGACAGCAGGCCGCCAATGGTGGTGGGGATCAGGCACACCAGCAGCGCCACCAGCACGGTCAGACTGACCGGCTCTCCCGCCCAGGCGGTAAACGGATACAGCGTCGCGGTGGCCAGCAGAAAGACGATGGTCAGCGCTACCAGCAGAATGGTCAGCGCAATCTCGTTTGGCGTTTTACGCCGTTTGGCCCCTTCCACCATGGCGATCATGCGATCCAGGAAGGTTTCCCCCGGGTTGACGCTGCACTGCACCACCAGCCAGTCGGAGAGAATGCGCGTACCGCCGGTCACCGAGGAGAAGTCACCGCCGGATTCGCGGATCACCGGCGCTGACTCACCGGTAATGGCGCTTTCATCCACCGATGCGCCCCCCTCCACCACCTCGCCATCGCAGGGGATCATATCGCCGGCTTCCACCAGCACCCAGTCGCCTTTGCGCAACGATTCGGCGGCCACCGACTGATGGCTGGCACCGTATTTCGGTTCCCCGAGTTTTTTGGCAAAACTAGTTTTGGTAATGCCTTTCAGGCTGTTGGCCTGCGCCTTACTGCGCCCTTCCGCCAGGGCTTCGGCCATATTGGCAAACAGCACGGTAAACCACAGCCAGACGGCAATGGACGACGTAAAACCGGTGTCTCCGGACATGTTTCCGCTGGCCATACCGATGGCCAGCAGCGTGGTCAGCATACTGCCCAGCCACACCACAAACATCACCGGGTTGCGCACCTGGGTACGCGGATCCAGTTTTTTAAACGCATCGAGCAGCGCGGTACGCATCAGCGCTCCATCAAATAGCGCCTGTTGATTACGACTCATCTCTCTTCTCCGCCCGTTAACGTCCGATCGTTTGCAGATGTTCCGCCACCGGCCCTAAGGCCAGCGCCGGGATAAAGGTCAGCGCACCAACCAGCAGCACCGTGCCAATCAGCAGGGCGATAAATAGCGCCCCGTGGGTGGGCAGCGTGCCCTGGCCTGCGGGCTGTACCTTTTTCAGCGCCAGGGAACCGGCAATCGCCAGCACCGGAATAATGATGCCGAAGCGGCCCGCCAGCATGCAGAACGCCAGCAGCAGGTTCCAGAACGGGGTATTGGCACTCAGGCCACCAAAGGCACTGCCGTTGTTGTTGGCCGCCGATGACACCGCATACAGCACCTCCGAGAAGCCGTGCGTGCCCGGGTTCAGCATCGCGCTGCGTCCGGCGTCGGTCATCATCGCCAGCGCGGTCCCCAGCAGCACCAGGCAGGGCGTGACCAGGATTGCCAGCGCGGTCATTTTCATTTCCCAGACGTCGATTTTTTTGCCGAGATACTCCGGCGAGCGACCGATCATCAGCCCGGCGATAAACACCGCCAGCAGCACGAACAGCAGCATGCCGTACAGCCCGGCCCCGACGCCGCCAAACACCACCTCTCCGATCTGCATCAGCCACATCGGCACCATACCGCCCAGTGCGGTAAAGGAGTCATGCATCGCATTGACGGCACCGCAGGAGGCCGCCGTGGTGATCACCGCAAACAGGCTGGAGTTCAGGATGCCGAAGCGCGTCTCCTTGCCTTCCATATTGATGGCGCTGTCTGCGCCGAGCGTCAGGAAGTGCGGGTTACCGTTCAGTTCAGCCCACATCACTACCGCCACCGCGCCGATAAACATCAGCGACATCGCCCACAGCAGCACATGGCCCTGACGGCGGTCACGCACCACATCGCCAAAGGCAAAACAGAGCGCGGCCGGGATGAGGAAGATCGCCAGCATCTGTACAAAATTGCTGTAGGCGGTCGGGTTTTCAAACGGATGCGCGGAGTTCGCGTTAAAGAAGCCGCCACCGTTGGTGCCGAGCATTTTAATCGCTTCCTGCGAGGCCACCGGCCCCATTGGCAGCGTCTGTTTCACCCCTTCCAGCGTCGTCAGGCTGAGGTAGCCGTCGGTGTTCTGCAGCACGCCCTGGCTGACAAGGAACAGCGCCATCAGCAGCGACAGCGGCAGCAGCACACAGAGAGTGATGCGGGTGATATCCCGCCAGGCGTTACCCAGCTCTCCCAGCGCCCGGCGGGCAAAGCCGCGCATCAGGGCAAAGGCCACGGCCATCCCGGTAGCTGCCGACAGGAAGTTCTGTACCGTCAGGCCGACCATCTGGCTGAAATAGCTCAGGGTGCTTTCCCCGGCGTACGCCTGCCAGTTGGTATTGGTCACAAAGCTGACGGCGGTGTTCAGCGCCAGATCCCAGCTCAGTCCCGGCAGGTGCTGCGGGTTCAGCGGCAGGCTGCCCTGGCTCATCAGTATCACTAACAGCAGCAGCAGGCCGCAGGCGTTAAACAGCAGGATCGCCCACAGATAACGCTGCCAGCTCATGCCTTCCGGGGCCACGCCGCTCACACGCCACAATACGCGCTCCACCCCGGCCATGCCGGGCAGTGGCCGGTCATCCACCAGCCGCGCCAGCCCTTTACCCAGCGGGCGGGCCAGCAGCATCAGCAGCACCAGGTAGGTGGCAATCAGTAAAAATGCGGGAGCGGCCATCAGAACTCCTCCGCACGGATCAGGGCGTACACCAGGTAGCCCAGCAGCAAACAGACCAGCACAATGCCGGTAATCACAGCGACGCTCACAACACACCTCCAGAGGCGTTATTCAGTTCAGCTATTGTTGCGAGTGGCGTGCAAAGTTGATGTAAAAATGCGGGGCTGGGGTGTAAAAAAAGTATAAAAATGGGCCACCTGTGGCGAAGATTTCTTCTGCTGACACGGGGGGGTGAAGGCATGCTGCCCTTACAATAGAGGTTGCTCTGCTTTTTCACCGGGACGCCCGCCGGGCGCGGCGACGGCCATAAAATAGCTCAACAGTGGCCTGAGTGCCGCGCTCCCGGCGTGCGAATGATGATAAATCAGTGCCAGCCTGTCGGCGGCACCATCCAGTTCAGGCACCGCCAGCGCCACCAGCCCGGTGTCCGGCGGACTGTCGCCCAGCGACGGCACCAGGGCGATCGCCACGCCCTGACGGGCCAGCTGTTTCATCACCGGCAGATCGCTGGCCTGGGCCACCACATCAGGCGTCAGGCCAGCATCATGAAAACAGGCCAGCACCCGTTCGTACATGCCGAATCCACGCTGGCGGCGCAGCAGCACCAGTGGATGCGTCGCCAGCGCCGCCAGCGATAGCGATGACGCCTCCGCCAGCGGGTCATCAGCCAGGCACAGCGCCCGCACGCAAAGCTGTTGCAGTGCCATGCTGTCAACATCACTGGCCGTCAGGGTCAGCGGCAGATGCACCAGCGCGGCGTCAATCTGGCGGCGCTCCAGCAGCTCTTCCAGAAAGAGTGGATCGCCCTGATGCAGCGAAAACTGACGCTCCGGGTAGTCTGCACGCAGTGCGGCAATGGCCCCGGCCAGCAGGCCTGTCGCCATATCGACACAACCAATACGCAGCACGCCGCACTGCCCTTCGCGGAAGGCGTGCATCTCTCCCTCAATGCTCTCTGCCAGCTGTAACAGATCGCTGGCGCGCTGGTAAAGATAACGCCCGGCATCGGTGGGGATCATGCCGCGCGGGGTACGTTCAAACAGCCGCAGTTCCCAGTGGGACTCCAGCTGTAACAGTGCCTTGCTGATCGGCGGCTGTGCGGTGTAGAGCACCTGTGACGCAGCCGAAATAGAGCCTTTTTCGACCACGGTTTTGAAATAGTACAGCGGTTTGAGTTTCAGCATGGCGGGATCCGGTGGCAGGAGAAACGCCTTTTTACCGCAATGCAGTCAGTGCGACGAAACCGGTGATGCTTTTCGGGGCGATCGGCAGACAGCGCGCCCCTGCGGCCAGACTGCTGCTCAGGTGAAATCCGGCAGGAAGCGTTTTACGTCCACCTCTTTGAACTGGCAGCGCTGGAACTGGCTTTTCAACGCGTAGGGCACCGTACAGTCAAAAATGGTTTTGCAGGCGATCCCCTTATCGCTGATGGTGGGGCTGAAGGCCGGTATCTGCGACGGATCGAGCGGATGACAGCGGACGCCGGGGATAAACAGCGTATCCACATCCCCCTGATAGCGCGTCTGCATCGCCCACAGCACGTCGTTACTGTCAAAAATATCCACGTCTTCATCAACCAGCATGACGTGTTTAAGTTCGGGGAAGGCGGAAAAGGCCAGCAGCGCCGCCTGACGCTGCCGCCCCTCGTCCATCGGCCCGCTTTTCTTAAACTGCATAACGGCGAGAAACTTCCCGCCCCCCGCCGGATGGGCATAGACATTCAGCAGACGTCCCGGCATCGCGCGTTCAACCATGCCAAGAATGCTGGCTTCGGTCGGAATACCGGCCATATTCACATGCTCTTCACTGCAGCCAATGGTGTGCTGCAGGATAGGCTGCTGGCGATGAGTGACCGCTTTTACTTTGATCAGCGGCAGTGCGGGATTCGCCGCCCCGGTGTAGCCGGGAAATTCGGGCATTGCCTTGCCGGTATGAGTGTTCTGGTCTTCACGTACCCGCACGTCCGGCACCAGTTCCCCTTCAATCACCACTTCCGCATGAGCAATGGCTCGCGCATCCACCGTGCGCGCCTGCGCTAATACCACCGCACGCCCTCTTAATGCCCCGGCAACGCTGAGTTCATCAAATCCCAGCGGCGTGGTGGGTGGCTCGAAGCAGGCACCGATGTAAATGGCCGGATCAACACCGATGCTGATGGTCAGCGGCAGCGCCTGCCCGGCGGCTTCCGCCTTCTGACGAAACACATCCAGATGGCGGCCGGGGGCGAAGTACATCGACAGCTCATCGCGCCCCTGAATACACAACCGGTGAATGGTCACATCGGACTGGCCAGTTTCCGGGTCGCTGGCATAGCACAGCCCCATGGTGAAATAGGGACCGGCATCCTCTTCAGTGTTGGTCGGGGCGGGCAGCAGCGTGCGCAGGTCAAAATCCGGATGGCTGGCGAGGTGCACCACCTCCTGACAGGGGATGTCGGCCTGTTGCGTCAGCACTGGTGGAATGGGGTGACTCACCGAGTCCATCAGCAAATGGCCAAGGCGTGCCGGATCACAGCCCAGCAGATGACCCACGCGACGCCGTGAGGCCAGTATGCCGGTCACGACGCGGAAATCAGGAAAGCCTTTCACCCGGTTGAATAACATTGCCGGCCCTTCGCGCGTCGGCCGCCGGGTCGTCCCGCCCGCGCCCACGTAGCGGTATACGGCGGACAGTTCCGCATGCGCATCCACTTCAGTATCGGTATCCACCCGTTCGCCCGGGAGGTCGGCCAGCAGGGCCAGCGCAGAGCGCAGATCGTGAACAGCAGGTGTCATCGTCGTCTCCGTATGGTGGTGATGGCATCAGTATGCAGGCCAGCCACCGCACCGGATATCACTGAAAAAGTTACCCGCTATACCCTTTTGCTCATGCTCTGCGGGCAGCGCATCCCCCCTCCGTCTTCAGAGGGGCATCAGGATTTGAGGGAGACCTCTTCGATGTGCGGTTTTGCTTTCACGCCCCCGGCCACCAGCCATACCGCCACGATGATCACCAGCCCCCCGGCGATAAATCCCTGCGACAGCGTCTCCCCGAGGAACAGATAGCCCCACAGCACGCCAAACGGGGGGATCAGGAAGGTAACGGTCAGCGTTTTCAGCGGGCCGATATCGGCAATCAGACGGAAGAAAAGAATATAAGCCCAGGCGGTACACACCAGGCCGAGCGCCAGCACGCACAGCCAGACGCCGGGATGAGACCACGATACCGCAGGCTGGGTGAGGAGCGACCCGATGAAGAACGGCAGCAGGAAAACGCTGGCCCCGATCTGACTGCCCAGCGCCACCAGTCGTGCATCCATGCCGCCGCGATCGCCAATCCACTTTTTCGTCAGAAAGCCTGCGCTGGCATAGCAGGCCGTCGCCACCAGACAGGCCGCAATACCCAGCAGTACCTCATGCGACAAGGCCAGGCTGCCGGTGGTGGTCAGCAGCACAATACCGAGCAGACCCAGCAGCACCCCGGCGATGTTTCTCAGGGTAAATTTTTCGCTGAAAAACAGCCCCCCAATCAGCACGCCCATCAGCGGAGTGGTCGCGTTAAGAATGGCGGAGTAACCCGCCGGTAGCCACTTTGCCGCCAGACAGTACATCGCAAACGGAACGGCTGAATTGATCACACCTAACGACACGGCCGGCAGCGCCTTGCCGCTAAAGCGGATCCTGACCCGCAGTACCCGCAGTAGCGTCAGCAGGCCAAGGCAACCAAACAGCACGCGCAAAAAGGCGGTATTCAGTGAACCGAAATACGGCGTGGCAACGCGCATAAACATAAAGCTGGCCCCCCAGATGGCGGCCAGCAGAACTAAGCGCCCGATATCCCCTTGCTTCATACCCTTTCTCCCCGTCCTTCGTTGAGCCGTATTTATAGGCCGGGCAGGCTGGCAAAACAAGCCGTTAACGGCCATTGAGATCGCTGACATGAATTTGCGAGCTGTGTCGTGGTATAGACATAACAGGCCCTCCGGGGCTTCTCATCTGTCGGCGGGGGTGCTTAAATTCGCTACTGAACACTGACCGGAGGTTTTATGCTGTCCTCACACACCCTTAGCCTGGCTATCCACCGTAACTGGGTAGACCTGTATGAAACGATCTGGAAGCCGGAGTTTTTCCCCAAGTGGGCCTCGGGTTTGAGCCAGGGGCCGCTGGAGCCGGAAGGGAACGGCTGGAAAGGGCGCGGGCCGCACGGCCCGGTGAAAGTCCGCTTTACGGCGCATAACCCTTTTTGCATCATGGACCACTACATCGACGGCGGTTACAGCAAAGAGATCTTTGTTCCAATGCGTATCGTGGCGAATGAAGAGGGATCGCAGGTGCTGATCACCGTCTTTCGACAGCCGCTGGTGTCGGATGAAAAATTTGCCCAGGAGCTGGAGTGTGTTAAACGTGATTTACAGGCGCTGCATACGTTGCTGACCACCTGACAACGCTGCCAGGGAGGCTGGGGCGCGCAGCCCAACGGAAAGGAAAATCTGATGCAGAAGATAATTTTTGATACCGATATTGGCGTCGATGACGCGTTCGCCCTCGCCTTTGCCGCAAAAAGCCTCGATATTCTTGGCATCACCACGGTTTTTGGCAATGTGCCGGTCAGCCAGGCGGTCAGTAATGCCCGGCTGTTCAGCCAGAAGATTGGCCTGAATGTGCCGATCTATCGCGGCAGTTCCCGGCCGCTGGCCCACGCCCCGTCGACGCCCGCCTGGGCGGTACATGGCGAGGACGGACTGGGTGGTGTATTTGACAATCCGTGGAACGGGGCCGCGGATAACGCCATTGAATTTATTATCCGCAGCGTACGCGCCCACCCCGATGCCCTTACCCTCGTGGCTATCGGCCCGCTGACCAATATTGCCATGGCCATCAACCAGGCGCCCGATATCGTGCCGCAGATCAAACAGCTGGTGATCATGGGCGGTGCCTTTGGGACTCAGGGTCACAGCGGTAACGTCACCCCGTTTGCTGAGTTTAATATCTGGAAAGATCCGCACGCCGCAGATCAGGTGCTGAACGCCGGGCTGCCTGTCGTGCTGCTGCCGCTGGATGTCACCCATCAGGTGCTGGTCAGCGGCGATGAGATACGCGCCCTGAAACACCCGGTGCTGGAAGCCATCTCCCGCCGCTATCTGCAATACAGCCGCGAAAAAGAGGGAACGGAAGGCATGCCGCTGCACGATACCCTGACCATTGCTTACCTCTGCCACCCGGAATGGTTTGGCGTGACGGCGTCGCCGGTGCGGGTGGTCACTGAGGGGATTAGCCGTGGCCAGACGCTGCGTCAGCTGCACAGCGCCGCCTCCTACGACGATCCGTTTGCCGGTAGCTGCGTGCAGAAACTGTGCCTGACCGTCGAGGCTGAGAAAGTCAAAGCGCATTTCCTTGCTACGCTGCAGAACTGAACTGACGGCGGCTGACTGACACAAAACCGCCCGCCGGGGTGATTTCCCTCACGGCGGGCGGTTTTGTGTCAACTGGGGTCAAGACAGGGGGTGAAAGCGCAGCAAAAGTCAGTGCTCTGCAAGTTATGTAAAACACGGTCAGTTATCAATCAATTTTTTTGATAAACAACAGCAAATCACTCCGCTATCACAACTTCATTAGCAGGCGTACTATTGTTTCCAACGAGGCAAAACGCCTTACCCAAACAAATCTAATGAAGGAATGACCCCATGAAATCTATCAAAACTTTTGCTGCTGTTATCATGCTCTCTACGGTTTCTTTCGCCAGCTTTGCGCAGAGCGTCACCGCAACCGGCAGCACCCTGGACAGCGCTGAAGCGAAAATCGCCGCTCAGGCACAGCAGGCCGGTGCATCGTCTTACAAAATTATCGAAGCCAACACCAACAACGGCGTTCATATGACGGCCAAGTTGCTGAAATAAGTTCTGCCTGGCTGCCAGCCACCTGGCTTAAGGTTATATGCCCGGTCCCTGTTATCCAGGGAACGGGCATACCCGATCCTGCCGCCGCCAGTCCGAACCCCACCGCCTTCCCCACGTCCAGCCTGCCGTCAGACCAGCACCGGCACGTAATAATCGATGCAGCCACTTCGTGACGCGCTGAAACGCTGCGGATCAATACGTTCAATATCATAGCCATCGCGACGCACAGCGCCTGCGGTCGGCAACGCGTGCTCATAAATCAGCTTAATAAAGTCAGCGAATTGCTGCGCTTCACCATTAAAACTGAAGTGCAGATAGGTCTGTTTTTCGACCGCAATCTCAACCAGCGGGGTTTCTGTTCCCCCGGCGTCAGGATGAAAGCAGGCGAGATACTGCAGGGTGGCGCAGTCATCCGCACGCGGCCCCCCTTTAATCACGTTCGATAAACCGTACAGCGCACCGGGATCAGCCGCCGCCTCTGCCAGCCGCTGCCGCCAGAGCGCTTCACGCTTATCCCAGCAAAAGTGACAGATCGTGTCCTGCGTGAACGTATAATCCGTCACCCGTCCCCGTAAGGTCATCGCATCCAGTTCGACCAGACGGCCCTCCGGCACGGGCTGGGCCGTGAGATTGATCGGCGGGCATAATCCCTTGCAGGACCAGTGCAACGCATCCCGGTACTGCGCCGGCGTGACGTTAAAATGCCGCTTAAAGGTTTTGTGATAGACGTTATGGCTGGAGAAACCGTGTTCGCTGCCCACGGAGTCAATCTGCTTATCAAACAGGCGCAGCATAAACGCACTGGAGGTCAGCCGTCGCTGCCGACAGTACGACGCCAGCTTTTGCCCGGTCACCTCTTTGAAAATACGTTGCAGGTGCCATTTGGAATAGCCCGATTTCTCAACGAAATCATTGATGGAGAGTGGCGTATGGATATTCCCTTCCAGCCAGTGCAGAAGCTGGTAAACCACTTCCTGTTTGAAGGTCGTTTTCACGGTGAATGATGCTCTCTGGTGAGTGTCAGCAAATAGTTTTTCAGCGTTAACGGGTCACGAATGCCCCGGGAATTTCCCAGGGAACAGGCCAGCCAGGCGCCGTCAGCGGCCAGCCGCGCCACTTCATGCTGTGGCTCGCTGTCGGTGTCATGGTGGCGTTGCAGCCGCCCGGCCAGCCACGTCGCCCAGCGTTCGCACAGTTCGGGCGAGCCCATCATTGACCGCGACAGCGGCATGCTCAGGCTTTTCTCTGCCTGTAAAATATCGTCGAACGCAACGCTGATATAAGCGCGCGTGAAGCAGCCTGACGCCAGGTCGTCGGCCGCCATCATGCGGTCAATCGCCTGCTCGTTCTCTGCCATAAAGTGATCAAATACTGCATCCAGCAGCGCCTGCTTATGGGGGAAGTGATGAAAGAATCCCCCTTTTGTCACACCTGCGGCCGCCGCCACCGCCTGCACGGTCACACCTGCCAGCCCCTGCATCGCAGCCAGTTCAGCGGCACTGTGGATCAGCGCCGCCCGCACCTGCTCGGGCTGTTTTTTACGTTTATAGCCTCGCTCACAGCAGAGTGCTGCCCGCAGAGAAAGGGCGGAGAGAGAGTGATTGTTCATGACGTTTTCATTTCAAAGATACCACACGGTATGTTTGCAGCACGATAGCATAAATCTGGCCATTTTCAGTTTTTTTTAAGCTCCTTTCGGCACGTCCTGAAATGAAATTTTTGAATCTTATTTCATCTAAAACAGAAAAAATAATCTGACACGCTTCATGTCCTGAGTATTTACCTCCGCGCCTGTGCTGTTGCGCCGTCAGCAGACGTGATAGTTTTTTGTCATAACGCTTATCAAGGGCTCTCTGATGAAAAAAACCACACTGACGGACATTGCCCGCGAAGCGGGCGTGGGCGTTGCCACCGTTGACCGCGTGTTGAACCGTCGGGCACCGGTACGTCCGGATACGGAAAGCCGCGTGATTCAGGCCGCCTCGCGGCTTGGCTACCGTTTCGACCCTGATTTTCTCACGGCCACGGTGCCACGCCAGAGCGCAGGCACGCTGCGTATTGGGGTGATCCTGCTGTCACGTGACTATTCGTTTTACGATACCTTTGCCCGGGCGCTGGAACAGCATGCCGCCCCGTTTTTACAGGCAGGGACAGCCGTTGAATTCGCGTTTCACGATATCCACGCGATTGAAGAAACGGCGGCCGCTATCGACAGCCTGAGCGATCGCGTGAATGTTCTGGCACTGATTGCCCTCGACAATGCGCTGATCCGCCGGGCGGTTGAGAAAGCCAGCCGGAAGGGTGTTAACGTCTTTACTATTCTCTCCGACCTGTCGCCCTGCGGTCACTCCGGCTATATCGGTCTGGATAACCGCAAAGCGGGCAGAACCGCCGCCTGGGCCGTGCAACGTCTGAGCGGCCCGCCCGGTAAAGTGGGGGTTATCGTCGGTGATAATCGTTTTTTATGTCAGGAAACCTGTGAGATCAGCTTCCGCTCCTACCTGCGGGAGTACGCCACGGGTCATACGGTGCTGGAACCGGTAAAGAGTTTTGAAAACGTGGCGCAGGGCTATCAGGTGACCGCTGATCTGATCCGGCGTCACCCGGAGCTGTCGGTGATCTATGCCCCGTGTGGCGGGGTCGAAGGGGTGGTCAATGCGCTGCGCGACAGCGACAGACGGCACGAGATCACCCTGATCTGCCACGGGCCACTGCAGGATGCGCAGCTGGCCCTGATCGACGGCACGCTGGACATCATGATCGCTCACCGGCTGGATGAGCTGGCTGCCCGCGTTGTCGAGGCGATGCAGCAGGCCAGCCGCGATGAGCATGGCGGCTTTATTGCCCTTACCAGTGGTTTTGAACTGATCACGAAAGAGAACTACTGAGCCCCTCGCCGGGTCGGCCCCCACCGACCCGCTGGTTACCCCTGTCGAATAACCCGCTGAATTCACTGAAATGATAGAATTTTATCATGTAAAACTATCAAATTTAGTGAGATCACCATCAAAAAACAAATATTCCATCATTGTGATCAATGGAACGTTTGTTTGATACTTCCTTCAAATAACAACGGAAGGATTATCTTGTGTCCCGGACAACACCAAAACACAACATGGCGTATGTGATGGCGATCTGCGCTGTCGCCGCGCTGGGTGGCCTGCTGTTTGGCTATGATTCGTCGGTTATCTCCGGTGCTATCGAACCTATCAGCCACCATTATCAACTCTCTCCTGCCGAAACTGGCTGGGCCGTTTCCAATGTCATCATCGGCTGTATCATCGGTTGCCTGGCGGCGGGGAAACTGGCAGATCGCTATGGCCGCAAAAAAATGCTGATCGTCACGGCGATACTGTTTGTGGTGTCGGTGGCCGGAACCGCGCTGGCACCGGACTTCACCACCTTTGTGGTGTTCCGCATTATCGGCGGTCTTGGCATCGGCCTCGCCTCGGTGATCTCCCCTATCTACATTGCGGAAGTGGCCCCGAAAGATTATCGCGGCCGCGCCATGACCATGCATATGATCTGCTGCGTGGGCGGCCAGGTACTGGTGCTGGCCACTAACTACCTTATCGCCAAAAATGCCGACCCGGAGTGGTTAAATGCCTACGGCTGGCGCTGGATGCTGGGTGCAGCCTTTGTACCCTGCGTGCTGTTCTTCCTGTTTGTCGGCTTTATTCCGGAATCTCCGCGCTGGAATGCGATGGCCGGCCGCCATGAGCAGGCACTGCACACCCTGTCGCGCATCTCAACGCCGGAACATGCGCGCCGCGTGATGGCGGAAATTCAGGATTCACTGCGCGATAACGCCGACACACCGGAAAAGCGCAAACGTGTCAGCTTCGGCCGCAAGAGCGCTATTTTCCTGGTGATTGGCGTTGGACTGGCGCTTTTCAACCAGCTCACCGGGATTAACGTCATCCAGTATTTCGGTCCGACGCTGCTGATGAATATTACCCACAACATGCAGGAAGCGATGTACATGACCATCTGGCTGGCCGTTCTGCAATTCATTGGAGTGGTGGCCGGCATGATGCTGATTGACAAAATGGGCCGTAAATCGCTGCTGCTGATCGGTTCCCTCGGCTCTGCTCTCTGTCTGCTGGTGACCTTCACGACCTTCTACAGCGGTATGACCGGCTGGGCCTCCGTCATCGGTCTGTTTGGCTTTATGTTCCTGTTCGGCGGTACCTGGGGCCAGGTGGTCTGGACAGTCATTGGCGAAATCTTTCCAACACATCTGCGCGGCGCGGGCATGGGTTTCTCTATCTGCGCCATGTGGGCCGGTAACTTTTTTGTCAGCCAGTCTTTCCCGATGATGAACCAGAACGCCTGGCTTAACGATCACTTCCACGGTGCATTCCCGCTCCTGCTGTTCGCCGTGTGTTCTCTGGCCTCCTGGTGGTTCGTCAAAGCCCTGCTGCCGGAAACCAAAGGCGTCTCGCTGGAAAAAATGGAAGCGCTGGTGCTGCAACGCTTCGAAAGCCACAAACAAGCACGCAAGGCCGCCACTCTCTGAGTGCCGTTTAATGATCACGACAGGACACTAACATGACGATTCATATTGCTAATGCCCCCTGCAGCTGGGGGGTGGATGACCCGAAAAACCCCTACCTGCCCCCGTACGAGAAGGTGCTGAAAGAGGCCTCACAGGCCGGTTATTCCAGTATTGAGCTGGGACCCTGGGGCTACCTGCCCACCGACCCGGCACTGCTGAGCGAAAAACTGCAGCAGTATGGCCTGACGATTGTGGCGGGAACGATCTTTGACGACCTGGTCAGCGAAGCGAACTTCCCGGCGATGATTGCACTGACTCATCACCTGTGCCGCCATCTGTCGGCCGTTCCCACGGCCGCACCCGTTCACGGCGATAACCTACCGGCCCCCTATCTGGTGATTATCGACTTCGGTAACGCCGACCGTGCGCGCTTTGCCGGGCAGTACGACAAAGCCGCTCGCCTGTCCGACAGTGACTGGCAGCGCATGATCGATCACATCAGAGAGATTAGCCGTATTGCCCATACCTACGGTGTACGCCCGGTGATCCACCCGCACGCGGGCGGCAACATTGAATTTGCCGATGAACTGGAAAAGCTGGTGCAGGCCATCCCGCACAGCGTAGCGGGCCTGTGCCTGGATACCGGCCACCTTTATTACGCCGGCATGGATCCGATCCCGGCGCTGGCACACTATTTTGAGCGCATTGATTATCTGCATTTCAAAGACGTGAACGACGCGGTATTCCGCGATGTCCTCGCCCGTGAACTCGACTTCTTTACCGCCTGTGCCGAAGGGGTAATGTGCCCGATTGGCCAGGGGGCGATTGATTATCCGGCCGTGCGTGCCTTCCTCGCGGAGCGCCATTACCAGGGCTGGATCACCATCGAACAGGAACGCGACCCGCGCCAGGCCGACGGCAGTCTGCACGACGTGACCGAAAGCCTGCGTTATCTCACCGCTGTCGGATTTTAATTAAGGAATATCAGATGATTAACGGCATTAAACCTCTCGATCGTTCCCTGCGCTGGGGCATGGTAGGCGGCGGCGGAACCAGCCAGATTGGCTATATCCATCGTTCGGCTGCGCTGCGCGACAGCACCTTTACCCTGGTCGCGGGCGCGTTCGATATTGATGCGGCACGTGGCCGCGCCTTTGGCGAGAGTCTGGGCGTGGATGGCCATCGCTGCTACCCGGACTATCAGACGCTGTTTGCTGAAGAAGCCGCGCGCGCTGACGGTATTGAAGCGGTATCGATCGCCACGCCCAATAATACGCATTTCGCCATCTGTAAAGCCGCGCTGGAATCTGGCCTGCACGTGGTGTGTGAAAAGCCGCTGTGCTTTACCACTGCAGAAGCGAAAGAGCTGGCCGCCCTGAGCCACAGGCAGCATAAAATTATCGGCGTCACCTACGGTTACGCCGGGCATCAGCTGATCCAGCAGGCGCGCAGTATGATTGCGGAAGGTCTGCTGGGCGATATTCGCATTGTGAATATGTCGTTCTCGCACGGCTTCCATAATGAAGCGGTCGAGCTGGATAACCCGAGCACCCGCTGGCGCGTCGATCCGGCCTTCGTCGGGCCAAGCTACGTGCTGGGCGACCTGGCGACCCACCCGCTGTTCCTGGCAGAAACCATGCTGCCCGATCTGAAAATCAAACGCCTGATGTGTTCACGCCAGAGCTTTGTTAAAACCCGTGCGCCGCTGGAGGATAACGCCTTTGTCCTGATGGAGTACGATAACGGGGCGGTGGCATCGCTGTGGTGTTCAGCCGTGAACTGCGGATCGATGCACGGCCAGAAGATCCGCGTGATCGGATCGAAAGCCAGCCTGGAGTGGTGGGACGAACAGCCAAACCAGCTGCGGTATGAAATTCAGGGTGAGCCGGTGCGTATTCTGGAGCGGGGAATGGGCTACCTGGCCTCGCGTGCGCGGGAAGAAGACCGTATTGGCGGCGGCCATCCGGAAGGGCTGTTCGAAGCCTGGTCGAATCTGTACCGCCGTTTTGCGATTGCCATGGATGCGACCGACCGGGGTGATAATGCGCTGCTGGCAGATTTCTGGTATCCGGATGTCCATGCCGGGGTGGCCGGCGTGCAGTGGGTGGAGCGCTGCGTTGCGTCAGCCGATGCGGGCGCGACCTGGGTCGATTTCGCGTAACAGGCGCTGTGCCGGGCGGGGCGAAAAAGCCGATCGGCCCCGCCTCGCCCCGGGGCGTTACTCCCGCCGTGTCGGCTGGGAGCGAATATACTGCCAGAATCGCTCCGCAGACAGATTCAGTCTGGAGCCGGAGCGGTAGACATAGGCTTTAATTTCCAGCGACACCGCAGGATCCAGAATGGCCAGCCTGCCCTCACGCAGTTCATCTTTGATCGAATACTGCGGCAGCCAGCCCACCCCCTGGCCGTTAACGATCATGCGCTTCAGCAGTTCGCTCATCGACGAGACAAACCGCAGTGAAAAGGTGTCGTCAGACAGCGTATCGATCACCTGATTCACCTGTCGTCCCATATAGCTGTCGTTGGCATATTTCATCAGGGGCAGAATATCGTTACTCAGGGAATACAGTGGCTGACCGTGCTCGTCACAGGGCGTGACCAGGTGGAGGTGGGAGTCGAAAATCTTATGATGGACAAAGGGAAAGTTCATCAATTCTTCGTTATAAAAACTCAGAATAAAATCACACTTCCCTTCTTTCAGGTTATAAACCGCCTCATCCACGTTAATCGATTCAACATAATGAATGCGCTCCAGGCTGTCGTTATATCCGGCAATCATTTCGGGCAGCAGCAGCACAGATAACGACGGGGCCGCATCGATTTTAATGCTCTGCCTGAGGTTGTCTAACCCCTTGATTCGGTTGAGCTGGAAATCCATATCATCAAGCATATTGCGGGCATAACCGATAAAGTTTTTACCCTGCTGTGTCAGCTGTAACGGATTTTTGCTGCGGTCAAAAATCATAAAACCCAGCGCAGACTCAAGGGACTGAATACGGCGGCTGAAGGAGGACTGCGAAATATTTCGCTTCTCTGCGGCCTGGGTAAAACTCCGGCTCTCCTCCAGGGCAATCACATCATAAAACCATTTTACTTCGAGATTACCGATCATCGATGTCTGTTTCCCCTGTCGCAAAAGCGCTATGCAAATTTAGCATGCAGCATAGAAATTATGCAATTAGAGCATCCATTATCCAGTGCTAGTATTCCTGCACGAGTTCGCAACAAACCGTTAACCCATCCTCAGACCATTACTAGTCAGGTATCTCATGTCCAGCACTGTCTCTCTAAAAGCCGCTTTGTCAGACCTTGGTATTACCGACCTTCATGACGTGATTTACAACCCCAGCTATGAACTGCTGATGGAGCATGAAACCGCGCCCGGGCTTACCGGCTGGGAACGCGCCACCCTGACCGCCTCCGGTGCGGCTGCGGTGGATACCGGCGAGTTTACCGGGCGTTCCCCGCGCGACAAATATATCGTCAGGGATGCTCTGACCGAAGATACCGTCTGGTGGTCTGACGCCGGCAATGGCCGTAATGATAATAAACCGCTGTCGCCAGCCGTCTGGGCAGAACTGCGCGCGCTGGTCTGCCAGCAGCTGTCAGGGAAAAAACTCTACGTGGTCGACGCCTGGTGTGGTGCCAATGCCGACTCGCGGCTGGCGGTCAGGGTGGTGACAGAAGTCGCCTGGCAGGCGCACTTTGTGAAAAACATGTTTATCGCCCCTTCCGCAGAAGAGCTGGCAAACTTTACCCCTGATTTCATCGTAATGAACGGCGCAAAGTGCACCAACAGCCAGTGGCAGTCACAGGGGCTGAACTCTGAAAACTTTGTGGCCTTCAATCTGACCGAGAAAATTCAGCTGATCGGCGGAACCCGGTACGGCGGCGAAATGAAAAAAGGGCTGTTCTCGGTGATGAACTACCTGCTGCCCCAGCGGGGAATTGCCTCAATGCACTGCTCCGCCAACCGGGGCGCTGCGGGGGATGTTGCGCTGTTCTTCGGCCTGTCCGGCACCGGTAAAACCACGCTGTCCACGGACCCGCTGCGCGAGCTGATCGGTGATGACGAACACGGCTGGGACGCGGAGGGCGTCTTCAACTTTGAAGGCGGTTGCTATGCCAAAACCATCAATCTGAGTGAAGCCGCAGAGCCGGAAATTTACCGCGCCATCCGCCGCAACGCGCTGCTGGAAAACGTGGTGGTGAAGGCCGATGGCAGCATCGACTTCGCTGATGGCAGCAAAACGGAAAACACCCGGGTCTCTTACCCGCTGGATCATATTGAGAATATCGTCCGCCCGGTGTCCGCTGCAGGCCATCCGTCGAAAGTGATTTTCCTCGCGGCCGATGGCTTTGGCGTGCTGCCGCCGGTTTCGCGCCTGACCCGTGAACAGATGCAGTACCACTTCCTGTCCGGATTTACCTCTAAACTCGCCGGCACCGAGCGCGGCATCACCCAGCCGACACCGACCTTTTCTGCCTGCTACGGGGCCGCCTTTTTAATGCTGCCACCGACCCGTTATGCCAGCGTACTGGCAGAAAAAATGGCGGAAACACAGGCAGAAGCCTGGCTGGTCAACACCGGATGGAATGGTAAAGGGGAGCGCCTGTCGCTGAAGGATACCCGCAATATTATCAACGCTATCCTTAACGGGACGATTGCGCAGAATGATACCCGGCTACCGATCTTTGAGCTGATGATCCCGGCTCAGGTTCCGGGGGTGGCGGATGCCCTGCTTGACCCGCGCAATGGCTGGGAAAGCGCAGAACAGTGGCAGCAGGCGGCCGAAAAATTAGCCCGCTTATTTATCGACAACTTTGCCCAGTACACCCGCACAGAAGACGGCGCGCGTATCGCTCAGGCCGGGCCAACCCTCTGATCCTCCCTCAGGCGGAATAAGGCCTTACCGGCCTTATTCCGTTTATCCTGCTGAAGGCTGTCCGGCTCCGTTACACAAAGCGTACATCCGCCGTGTTGACCAGACGGACAAACGGCCCCGCCAGCGTTGCATTATGATGGGCAATTATCTGCGCGGCGGTGAGCACGCCACTGTCCGGGGTGCTGTGGGCATCGCTCACCAGCACCACGTCAAACCCCAGATCTGCCGCCGCCCGACAGGTGGTGTCAACGCAGTATTCTGTTTTCATTCCGGCGATCACCAGCCGCTTCACGTCAGACGCCTGCAGCCATGCCAGCAGCGGCGTGCCGGCAAAACAGCTGGGCCGCGCTTTGTTAAAACAGCGGTCCGTCTGCGCCCGCGGCAGTTCCGCAGCCAGCTGCCACGCCATGCTGTCAGCGGCGATCGGCGATCCCGCCGGACCGGTGTGTTGGGCAAAAAAGACCGGCACCTGCTGCGAACGGGCCGCGACGATCAGATGGGAAACGTTCGCCAGTAAACCGGCTTTATCGTGAGGCTCCTGCGGGCCGTGCAGTAAGCCTGCCTGCATATCAATCACTAATAACGCGGAGGCGTCAGACATGTTATTTCTCCTTTAACAATCCTGATTAACACCAGTGACGACGGAGAAATAAGCGACCCCGTCGGAAACCGGCGGGTGGGGGAAGGTGTGCTAACTACTCAGACACGCAAACTCGCCACACGCCGCCATAAGCGGTGGTGGTGGTTGGGGTGGTAAGGCACAGCTGAGTCGGTTGCATAGAGGACAGATTCGCGCAGACGCGACAGTTATGCAATAGCTTTCTCATGGGATAATCGAAACGGGTGATAACCATCGGTCAATCCCTGACCGACGCATTATCGAGGGTTTTCGGTGCAGCCAGGCTTAAAGAACAGCCCCGGGCGGTACGTGTTTAAAGGTGTCGACATAAACCCGGAACACGTATTTGAAGAATTTTTTCATGATGGCCTGTATGCCGCTTTATTGAATATTGCTAGAAAATTATACATGCAGCCCATTTTTCAGGCAATATTTTATGAGCCAGATCACATAATCGCCCTCAGTATGCCGATAAAAAGATAAACCAGAGCTAAACGGCCCCGCCGCCCGGCAGGCATCTCCCCTCTGCCGGAGGCGCAATTTTTTCCAATATTTCAGGGAAAAGCCTGAACATAATGGGCCTCTCTTCCCTCATCAGTCGGACGCTAATGCCCTTTTCAAATGGTTTTCTTCTCAGTCTTTCCCTGTGTCTGGATATCGGCATCGCCAATATTGCGATGATCACCCTGGCAATGCAGCGCGGTTACTTTCACGGCTTCTGGCTGGGGATCGGCACCTGCGTGGGCGATCTGATCTATGCGATCCTCGCGATGGCAGGCATGGCGGTGCTGTTGCAGTTCACTGCGGTGCGCTGGGTGCTGTGGATCGGGGGATCGCTCATCCTGCTGTGGTTTGCATGGAAAATGGTGCAGAACGCCCTGCGCCCGACGGCAGATCTCAGTGCCGGAGACATCGGCCAGGCACTCAGTATTCGTCAGAATTTCTTCCGGGGTATTTTCCTCGCCATGTCATCGCCCACGGCGATCCTGTGGTTTGCCGCGGTCGGTGGTGCTCTGATTTCGCGGATGAGCAGCAGCGGCACAGCGGCGTCAGGATGGTTCCTCAGCGGATTTTTCCTGGCGGGCGTGACCTGGACGGCGGTGCTGTGTGCGATGGGGAGTGTTGGCGGACGCATGCTCGGGGCGAAGATGCTGCGCTGGTCATATATCGCGTCGGCGGTGATTTTCTGCTATTTCGCCGGTTACGTCATCCTCTCCGGCTACCGTGAATTTATCGGCTGAGCCTGCGCAGATAGTGATGGGGGGTGATCCCCATCATTTTGCGAAAGCTGTTAATAAAGTGGCTCTGGTCGTAAAAGCCCAACCGGTGCGCCACATCCAGGGCGCTGTGGTGGTCACGCAGCAGATTACGCGCCGCCAGCAGGCGCAGCTGCATATGATATTGCAGCGGGGCAATGCCCGTCTGCTGACGAAACTGCCGCACGAAATGATATTTGCTCAGTCCGGCAGCGGCAGACAGTTCGTCCAGCGTCAGCTTTACCGTCAGATTGTCGCGCATGCACTCCAGCGCCCGTCCCACGGGAAGGGGGGCAGGTTCTTGCTTTCTGCCGCGACGGTGTTGCAATAACTGGCTGGTCAGCCACAGCAGGCTTTGCTCCTGTTCTTCATCGCCTGACTGCACGTAGCCGCAGATGGCGGCAAACAGCGTGGGATCGCGCAGTACCCCTTCATACAGGATCGGCGGAGATCGATCGTCAGGATCGGCAAACACCTGACGCGGCAGATGAATGCTGTAAAACTCCACCGGATCGGCACCAAACTGCGAAGACTGCAGCGTTTCAGGATTGTAAATAGTGATATCGCCTGCGTGAACAAACAGAGTTTGCCGGTGCAGGCTGAGGGTTTCAATGCCGCTGAGGTTGGCACTGATGACATATTCTTCGTGGGTGTGCAGCGGGAACGCCGCATGGCTGGCAGTGAGGTGCGAACATTCAATCTGATTGTGGCTGTTCCAGTCGACTATCGATAACGGCATATCCACCCCGCCCCTGACAGGCCGGAGAGTGCATTCACCGGCCCAGATGTTCCACTAAAATACTACAGCCAATACCAATGAGCACTACACCGCCGAAAATTTCTGCCCATTTTCCCATCACCGGGCCCAGGAAACGGCCCAGCAGGATACCGGCCGAGGCCATTATCATGGTGGACGCACCAATGGCCAGTGCGGTGGTGACGATGTTCACCTGCAGGAACGCCAGGCCCACGCCCACGGCCAGCGCATCCAGGCTGGTCGCCACCGCCGTACAGGCCAGCAGCCAGAAACCGTGGCTCGCAGGCGCTTCTTCCGGCTTGCACTCTTTCTTACGCAGCCCTTCGATGATCATGCGGCTGCCTAAAATAAACAGCAGGCCAAACGCTACCCAGTGATCCCACGCCATAATGTACTGGCTGGCGGCCAGACCAATCGCCCAGCCGATCAGCGGGGTGAGGGCTTCTATCGCGCCAAAGATCAGGCCGGTACGCAGCGCTTCTTTCAGGCTGGGGCGATGCAGGCTGGCCCCTTTGCCGATCGCCGCCGCAAAGGCGTCCATCGACATACCAAAAGCCAGAATCAGGGTTGCGTATAGGTTCATTGTATTTATCCGGGCTGAAGGCACAGCGGCGCTTCAGGTCGTTAAAACATCAGCTTATGTTGTAAAAATACTCATAAGCCTGTTCAAGTGAGACGCATCCTAGCATGCTAATCGCCAGAAAAAAAGACAGTAAAATCAGGGATTTGAGTATAGCCTCGGCTATACTTTTTAACAGTGGCTAATTTAGAGGTCAAATTCAGAGCGGAAACTCTAAAAGAATTACCGTCTTACAAAAAGAGTAGGGATATACATCCCTGGCGAGGGTAGGGGGATATTTCACCGGCTTCCGGCAAAATATCGCCCCTTTTGTTCCAGACGGCAATTACCACACCCTGTAGACTTTTCCCGTATCAATCCCCTCAACGCTGCGGCGATAAGCCAGCGCCACGCGGCCTGCCGGAGCACTTTCAAAGCCCGGGAAGAACGGGCCGTAGCTCTCCAGCGATTCAGTTAATACCGTCGGGCTGACGGCGTTGATGCGCAACCCGCTCAGCTCGGCGGCGGCGGCCAGCACAAAACCCTCCAGCGCTGCGTTCACCGCCGTGGCGTTGACCCCGGTACGGATCGGCTGTTGGGCAAGAATACCGCTGGTCAGAGTAAATGAGCCGCCCGGATTGACGAAGGCTTTGCCGATCAGCACTAAGCGCACCTGCCCCATCAGCTTATCCTGCAGGCCGTGGTTGAACTGCTCGCTGGTCATCTCTGCCAGCGGGCCAAAGTGTACGCCGCCGGTGGCCGCAATTACCGCATCGACCTTTCCTGTCTGAGCAAACAACGCTTTGACACTCTCCTCACGGCTCAGATCGACCTGATAATCACCGTGGTTTTTTCCGACGCGGATCACCTGGTGATCCTGTGCCAGCTCCTGCACGATGCCCTGACCCACGGTGCCCGTGGCGCCAATCACTAAAATTTTCATCTGTTCTCTCCTGTCGGTTATTCAGTCCGATGAGTGTGACGCAGTGCGGTGGACGAATAAATGCGCGATACTTTCGGGAACTCCGAACCCAGGGTTTGTAATCATGGATAAATTACGCAGCATCGAAGCCTTTATCTGCGCCGTGGAGAGCGGCAACTTTAGCGAAGCCGCGCGGCGGCTGGACATCACCGCGGTGATGGTCGGCAAACATGTCCGCCAGCTGGAAACGGTGCTGAATACCCGTCTGTTGCAGCGCAACACCCGCCGCCAGCACCTGACGGAGGCCGGAGAAAGTTACTATCGCCAGTGCAAGCTGGCGCTGGCCCAGCTGCGTGAAGCGGATGAAAGCGTAGAAAATATGAAACGGACCCCGTCGGGTCTGCTGCGCATCAGCGCTCCGCTGAATCTCGGCGCCAGCGCCATTGCTGCGGTGGTGACACGCTATCAGCTGCGCTATCCGCAGGTGAAAATCGAGCTGGATCTGAACGACAGCTTTGTGGATCTGATTGCGGAAGGGTTTGATTTTGCCATCCGCATTGGCGGGCTGAAGCACAGTGAACCGCTGGTCGCCCAGTTTCTTGGGGAGTATCAGATGGTGGTGTGTGCCGCACCGGACTATCTGGCGCAGTTCGGTTCACCGCAAACACCGGAGGATCTGCAACAGCACCGTTGTCTGGCCAACCGGGCGTGGAACAAAAATAATGCCTGGCAGTGGGGCAACGTCACCTGGCCGTTTGACAACAGTTTTACCTGTAATGATGGTCAGGCTCTGCGCCAGGCGGCGCTGGCCGGGGCCGGGTTGATACTGCAGCCGCGTATTCTGCTGGCGCAGGATATCGCCGCAGGTCGCCTGGTGCCGCTGCTGCAGCCATGGCAGCCGGAGAGCCGCCCGATTCATCTGCTGTGGCGTCAGGATCTCAGCCCGTCGGAAAAACGCAGCAGCTTCGTTCGCTGGATGCGTGAGCAGGTTCCTCCCGCACTGGTGGTTTAATGATTGAAGATGCGCGGAGATTCACTGAAAATAATGGCAACTGACTAACACGGAATCGTGATGAAAAACCCTTTTGAAACTTTCCTGATGCCGATGAGCACGCTGTTGCTCGGCTTTCTTTCCGCGCTGCTGCTGCCAGCCCCCTCGTTCGGCCTGACGCTGGCGCGCAGGCTGGTAGAGATGTTTCACCTTGATGATATCAGCCAGCTCTATACGCTGGTGTTCTGCCTGTGGTTTTTACTGCTGGGGGTGATTGAGTTCTATGTCATTCGTTTTATCTATGTGCGGTTTATCCGGCCATAGTCACGGCCGGAAGGGCCGGCCCGATAAAAGGCCGTCCCAGCCGGAACAGCGCCCACAGGCTGGCCTTTTTCGGTCAGCCCACCAGGTTACCCGCTAAATATCATCGCAATGCTGCTGGAAAAAATCAGCAATCCAATAAAGAACAGGATAATAGCGGTCACGGCATTATTATTTTTCATCGTTACGCTCCCCTCAGAACCACTGGCCAAAACGGCGCATATAAAGGCGTTTCATGCCCTGAGTCACCAGGCAGTAGCCCAGCAGTGTCGCCAGCAGCCACGGGAAGTAGTTCCACGGTAGCGGCACCAGCCCGACGGCATGGCCCAGCGGTGAAAACGGGATCAGGATCCCCAGCGCCATCACCAGCCCGGTCATCAGCATCACCGGCAGGGCGGCGCGGCTCTGAATAAATGGAATTTTCTGCGTGCGCAGCATGTGCACCACCAGCGTCTGTGACAGCAGCCCTTCAACAAACCAGCCAGACTGGAACAGCGCCTGCGTTTCTACGCTGTTCGCCGCAAAGACATGCCACATCAGCCAGAAGGTGGTGATATCAAAAATCGACGAGGTCGGCCCCATCCACAGCATAAAGCGGCCAATATTTTTGGCGTCCCACTTGCGCGGCTTGCGCAGAAATTCTTTGTCCATTTTATCCCACGGCAGCGCCAGCTGGGACAGGTCGTACATCAGGTTCTGCAACAGCAGATGGATCGCCATCATCGGCAGAAACGGAATGAAGGCGCTGGCCACCAGTACAGAAAAGACGTTGCCAAAGTTGGAGCTGGCAGTCATGTTCAGGTACTTGATGATGTTGCCAAACGTCTCGCGCCCTTTGATCACGCCCTGTTCCAGCACCAGCAGGCTTTTTTCCAGCAGAATGATATCCGCTGACTCTTTGGCGATGTCGGTCGCGCTGTCGACGGAAATACCGACATCCGCCGCACGCAGCGCCGGCGCATCATTGATGCCGTCGCCAAGGAAGCCGACGGTGTGGCCATTGTGTTGCAGCATCTGCAGCACGCGGGTTTTCTGCTGCGGGCTGAGGCGACAGAACAGCGTTCTCTCTTCCACCCTCCGTGCCAGTTCAGCGTCGTCCATACGCGCGATCTCACTGCCACACAGCGGCTCGCCGGCCTCCAGCCCCACGTCACGACAAATCTTAGCGGTGACAATGGCGTTATCGCCGGTCAGGATCTTCACCGTCACGCCCTGTTCATGCAGCGCGGCAATGGCCGCAGCCGCACTCTCTTTCGGTGGGTCGAGGAACGTCAGCAGGCCAGTAATGACCAGTTCACGTTCGTCGGCTGCACTGATCTTAGAAGTAAGCGTGTGCTCACTCACCTGGCGCGTTGCCACCATCAGTACGCGGAAGCCCTGCTGGTTATAGCGCCCGGCCAGCTGGCGTAATTCCGCGCGACCCGCCTCATCCAACGGACGGACTTCTCCCGCCTCCATCCGGTAAGCAGAAACCGCCAGCATCTCCTCGACCGCCCCTTTACAGATCAGGGTTTGCTGGCCTTCATCGGCCACCAGCACTGACAGGCGACGGCGCTCAAAATCAAAGGGCAGTTCATCAAGCTTGCGGTAGCGCCACAGTCCGCTGACCGCCGCATTCCCCTGGCAGTAACCTAAAACGGCGCGATCCATCAGGTTTCTGACCCCGGTCTGATGGCGGCTGTTCAGCCAGGCAAGCTGCAGAACGCGGTCATCACTGTGGCCCTGCAGGTTGAGGTGCCCGGCAAGCAGGATTTTGTCCTGCGTTAACGTGCCGGTTTTATCGCTGCACAGGACATCCATTGCACCCAGATTCTGGATAGCATTCAGGCGTTTAACCACCACTTTGCGTTTCGACAGGGCAATCGCCCCTTTCGCCAGGTTGGAACTGACAATCATTGGCAGCATTTCTGGCGTCAGGCCGACGGCTACCGCCAGCGCAAACAGCAGTGCATCGCTCCAGTCGCCTTTGGTGTAGCCATTAATCAGCAGTACTACCGGTACCATCACCAGCATAAAACGGATGAGCAGCCAGCTGACACTGTTGACGCCACGGTCAAAGGAGGTTTGTGGGCGCTCACCGACTAATGATTTTGCCAGTGACCCGAAGCAGGTCTGGCCGCCGGTGGCGACCACCACGGCCGTGGCGCTGCCGCTGGCCACGCTGGTGCCCATCAGGCAGATACCCGGCTGACTTAGCAGGTCCTGATCATCAACGGCAGCAGGGTTGCGATGCAGCGGGCTGTGGCTGTCATATTTCTCCACGGGCAGGGCTTCTCCACTCAGCGCGGCCTGGCTGACGAACAGATCGCGTGAGGAGAGCAGCCGCACATCGGCGGGGATCATATCCCCCGCCGACAGCTGCACGATATCCCCCGGCACGACCTCCTGCAGCGGTACCTCCCTGCTGACCGCCTCACTGTCCGTATGACTGCGGCGCAGAACCGTTGCCGTGGTGCTGACCAGCGACTTCAGCGCTTCCGTCGCCTTATTGGTGCGGTACTCCTGCCAGAAACGCAGCAGACCGCTGAGGCTAATCATCACCAGCATAATGGTAGCCCCGGTCAGGTCGGTCTCTTCACCGCGCCGCAGCGGCATGACATAGTCGGTAAACACGCTGATGACGGCCAGCACCATCAGGATCCAGATAAACGGGTTATTGAAAGCCTGGAACAGCTGGATTAATGCGGCCGGCGCACGATCACTGGCGACCTGATTCGGGCCGTATTGCGCTAAGCGTGCGGCCGCTTCTTCACGGGTCAGTCCCTGACGTTGAGTATTCAGATGAGCGAGGGTGTGATCCTGGCTCTGGGTGGCCGCGCTGGCGATAGCCAGCTCACGGGCCATTTTCAGGTGGGTCTGGTGCATTTTCATCATGCCAGCTCCTTGAATAAAGGTGTTTTACGCGCAGGCACAGCACGCCTGCAGACGAGGATATTTTTCGGTTATTCAGTGGGAGGCAGGCGGACAGGACGACAGCAGGCAGGGATCAGTTCAGGTTTATCCCCCTGTGGTCACACCGCAGCCTCTCTCGGGACGGAGGTTCTTTCATCGGGTGTTCCTTATGGCAAAAATATTTTATGCACGGGCAGCCAGGCGCAGAGACAAGCGGCGCAGGAAGAGTGCAAACAAAGGGGGGATGAAACAGCTCGGATTAAGGAGGTGAAACATAGCCCGCCGGTTTTCGGCAGGCTCACAACGGAGTGGGTCTGCCTTTATAACGTGTGAGTTACAGGGTGACTGTCCAATTGTGTGCTCCTGAAGTGAAAGTGCGGGAATTTTATGCCGGGAGGGAATCGTTGTAAACCACGCTGATAGTTTCCTTCCTAAACCTTTTATCAACAACCTGGCGATACTTTTTAAGCATAAGTTGTCATAAATAAGCCAGAAGCAGTTGAAAATCGCGAATACTGGCGATTATTTAGCCAACAAACAGTATTTATCGCTGACAGAACACTGTAATTATGCGGTTTTGTAGTGATTCACGCCACCGTTCGTCGATTTCACCCTGCCATCTGCCCGCAAATATCGCGTATCGAAAATTATCCTCTTTTCGGTCGCTGAATGCCCCTCCCCGGCGCTTTTTCACCATTGAATGCGGCTTTGGCTGTGCGTAAGATTCTTGTTACACCGTTTACAATCACATAAGAAATAAGAAACATTTATGCAAGCTTCCATCGCGCCATCCACCGACACCGATCCGGACGCCACGCCCGTAAACTCACGCGGCAAAGTGGTGATCGCCTCGCTGGTCGGAACCGCTATCGAATTTTTCGATTTTTATATTTATGCGACGGCAGCTGTGATCGTCTTTCCGCATATCTTCTTCCCGCAGGGCGATCCGACGGTCGCCACCCTGCAGTCACTGGCCACCTTCGCTATCGCCTTTATTGCGCGCCCGATTGGCTCGGCCCTCTTTGGCCACTTTGGTGACCGCGCCGGGCGTAAAGTGACGCTGGTGGCTTCTCTGCTGACCATGGGGATTTCGACCGTGGCTATCGGTCTGCTGCCGGGCTACGACACCATTGGCGTCTTTGCGCCGCTGCTGCTGGCGCTGGCGCGCTTTGGCCAGGGTCTGGGCCTCGGCGGCGAATGGGGCGGTGCAGCCCTGCTGGCAACGGAAAACGCCCCGGCGAAAAAGCGGGCGCTGTACGGTTCGTTCCCGCAGCTGGGCGCGCCTATCGGCTTCTTCTTTGCCAACGGTACCTTCCTGCTGCTCTCCTGGCTGCTGACCGACGAGCAGTTTATGAGCTGGGGCTGGCGCGTTCCCTTTATCCTGTCTGCCGTGCTGGTACTGATCGGGCTGTATGTCCGCGTATCCCTGCACGAGTCGCCGGTATTCGCTAAGGTACAGAAAGAGAAAAAACAGGTCAAAGTGCCGATTGGCACCCTGCTGACGAAGCATCTGGGTACCACCATTATCGGTACGTTCATTATGCTGGCGACCTATACGCTGTTCTACATAATGACCGTCTATTCCATGACCTACGGCACCACGGCGGCCCCAAATGGGCTGGGCATTCCCCGCAATACGTTCCTGTGGATGCTGATGGTGGCGGTGATTGGGTTTGGGATCATGGTACCGATTGCCGGGCTGCTGGCAGACCGTTTTGGTCGTCGTAAGACAATGATCGTCATCACCCTGCTGATTATCGGTTTTTCGATGGTGTTCCCGTCGATGCTGGGGTCCGGCGATCCGGTGCTGATCATGGCTTTCCTGATTTGCGGCCTGAGCGTGATGGGCCTGACGTTCGGCCCGATGGGTGCGTTACTGCCAGAGCTGTTCCCGACCGAAGTCCGTTATACCGGCGCGTCGTTCTCCTACAATCTGTCGTCGATTCTGGGGGCCTCCGTTGCGCCCTACATCGCTACCTGGCTGGCCCATAACTACGGCCTGTTCTACGTAGGCGTTTATCTGGCTTCGATGGCCTGTCTGACGCTGATTGCGCTGATCCTCTGCAAAGAGACACGCGACGAATCGCTGTTTAACTGAGCCGCTGCGGGCCGACCCAAAAGAAGGTCGGCCCTGCAGGCGTAACGGATCGTCCCCCGCGCTATTTCCCGTTTTTCATCTGCTGCAACACGCGCGTGCACTGATTATCGTCGTTATCACTCGGCGAGACCAATGCCAGCAGCGCCGCAGCGGGCCCGACGACCGCACCCAGCGCGACCGCTGCCGCACCGCGTGCGATCAGCGGACCCGGTTTCACGCCGGCATCCGGATTTTTAAAGGTGCCGCGCACGTACAGCGGTGAACGCAGGGTGACAATCCTGATGCCCTTACTGTCAGGGTTAATCGACAGATCCAGACGCTCGTTAGCAAAATTGGCCGTGCCGGTGATGTTGATAATCGCGTTTTCCGTGTCAAACACAAACAACCGCGACGTGGCCAGACCGTTTTTCACGTCCAGGTTCGCCGCCGCGCAGTTTATTCTCACCTCATCATCACCAAACAGTTTACCCACCACATAATTGCCCACATTCAGCCCGACGATTTCCATCAGATTGCGGCTGATCAGGCCATTATTCATCAGCAGTTTCAGATCGCCATTGCTGGTCGCCAGCAGGTCAGCCACCGAATTCCCGCGCCCGCTCAGGGTGGCATCACCGTTCAGCTGGCCCAGCGCGCTCTGCATCGCCTCAACGCCCGGGAACAGCTGGCGCAGCTTGAGCTTACGGGCATGAAGGTCAATACGTCCCTGCATGGGCGCTTTTTTGCCTTCAAGTCGAACACTGGCATTCAGGCTGCCTCCGGCCATGCCAAAGCTCAGCGGATCCAGACGCAGCGTACCGTTTTTCAGTATCAGATGGGTGGAGACATCGCTGATCGGCAGGGAACTGCTGTGTTCAATGCGGCGGCCTTTAAAGGTGACATCCGCGTCCATCACATCCCAACTTTTCGTGTCAAAGGTGTCATGCGGAAGCACACGGTCAGCAGGCTGGGAGGACGACTCACCGCGTCCGGTCTTCGCTTTTGCGGTCTTTTCACTGCCTTTGCCTGAATCAACACCGATCAGCGGCCCGAGATCGGCCATACGCAGCTGGCGGGACTCCAGCGCTCCTTCCAGCGTTGGCCGGGGTTTGCCCTGGCTGTAGGTCAGGGTGCCGTGGATATCACTGTCGCCGATATGCCCATTAAAGTTTTTATAGCGGAATACCGCTCCGCCCTTCTGCCGGAAGTGCGCGGTCAGATGGCCGTCGGTTTCATAAGGGGGGGTGTCCGGCAGCAGGACGCCGGTCAGGCCATACAGATTGGCCAGCGTATCCCCGGCGAAACGCAGGCGGATATCCACTCCGCCGAGATTCATCGGATCCTGCACTGTGCCCGCTAACCTTACACGGGTCGTGCCGTTACGCACATCGGCCTGCACGGGGAAGGGGGTGTTCTCACTGCGCAGCGACAACATGCCGCCCGTTTTGCCCTCTCCGCTGAGCTTTTCGTTGTTATAGGTGCCGCTGGCGCGCCAGCCGAAGACAAAGTCAGACGCTCCTTTTTGCCCGTCCTCCCCCCCGGCCAGCTGGTCATAGGGCACCGGTTTCCCCAGCGGATCAACGGCCACCTGTATATCGGCCTTATTCACTGCATCGCGGTAGCTGATGTGCCCCTGGTCAAAAACAACGTTATCCAGGCGGAAAGACCAGGCGGATGGCTTATCCTCCCCCGGGTTCCCGCTGTCAGCGAGGGTAAATGTCCAGTTATTCTTGTGGTCAGCGGTCTGTACCAGCTTCGCTACCGGCTGTTGCAATTTAATCCACGGCAGGTAAACCTGCTTACCCAGCAGGGCCAGCGGTGAGAGCGTGGCGTCGATACGCGCCAGATGCAGCATCGTGACATCGGGGATTTCAGGGGGGTTGCCCAGCATAATATCCTGGGCATGAACATGCGGCCAGGGCACCCAACTGCGCCAGCCAGGCTCGTCACGGTGACGTTCCCAGGACACGCCCAGATCGCCACGAATGGCAAAGGGGCGATTAATTTCAGTGGAGACTTTCTGATTAATGGTGGGCTTCAGACGATTCCAGTCAAAGGTGGCAATGACCAGGATCACCCCCACCACCAGCACCACCATTATCCCCACAATCCAGCTTATGATTTTCCCCGTACGCGACATTCGTCGTCTCCTTGATAGCTATCCGTCTCTGCTAAAGATAGTCGAGACGACAGCACATGGCATCAGACGAGGGTCAACGGCAGGGTCTCCAGCTGATCAAACGGCATGGGTCGGGCAAAGAAGTAGCCCTGAGCGGCACAGGCCGGGGAGTTACGAACCTGCTCCCACTCCTCTTCGGTTTCCACCCCTTCAACAATCACACCTTTGCAGTAGCGATTGATCAGCGCCAGTAACATACCAAACAGGTTGCGACCTTCTTCACTTTCACGCAGCAGGATAAACAGCTCACGAGCGAGTTTGATATAGTCATATTTCAGTTCGGTCAGCGCGGAAAAGTTCGCCATACCGGAGCCAAAATCGTCCAGCCACAGGGGGCCCAGTTCAGGCATCTGGGCGATGATCACTTCCTGCGGTAAGACATGGTGCTCAACCAGCTCAAAACGCACCCAGGGGCAGCGCGCAATCAGCTGACGAACGGTACTGTCGTGCTGGATAGCCAGCAGCGTTGGCCCGTCGATATTGACCGAAGCCACCATATTCGTGCTGACAAATTTTCTTTCCCATCTGGCCAACAGCGTTAGCTGCTCGGCCACAATATGCAGACGTTGAGGGATCTCAAGCGTCGCAAAATATAGCTCCGGCGATACTCTCTGACTCGGGGCGGCCGGGTGGAACACCGCCGTGAGCAACTCAATTGCCATCAGGCTACCGTTAACCCGGTAAATGGGCTGGAAGTTATAGGAACGCTGGCACTGCTGCCACCAGGCAGGTTCTTTAAGCTGCTCTTGTTCGACAATGGCGTTCGGTAACCGGTGACTGAGGCTATTCAGCACCATTATTGTGACCCTTTTTATGTGAGACCGCCTACATATGGCATCCCGTGTTGCAAGTATCGACAGCGTCCCTGAGAACTTTACCCATCCCGCAGCCACGAAAATGTCACCCATGGTAACAAACGTGTGGTATTTCAATCGCTAAAACAGGCATAACTTAGGGCGTTTTATCAGCAGTTGGCGGGGAATAAACTGACATCACAATAAATTTAAAACGTCGTTTTAAATCGTTGACTGTTTTCTTCTCCAGGGCGAGACTAAGGGCAGATTTCTTATTGAGCGAATGACCATGACGCAACAGAAACTGGCCGTGATCGGCGAATGTATGATTGAACTCTCCCAGCAGGGCCGCGACATGAGCCGGGGGTTTGGCGGGGACACCCTGAACACGGCCGTGTATGTCGCACGCCAGGTCCCGCAGCAGGCACTGCGCGTTGATTATGTCACCGCGCTGGGCGTTGACAGCTTCAGCCGCGAGATGATTGCCGCCTGGCAGAGCGAAGGACTGCACACCGACCTGATCCAACAAAGGGAGGATAAGCTGCCCGGACTGTATGTGATCGAAACCGATCCGCAGGGGGAACGTACCTTTTACTACTGGCGCAACGACGCCGCCGCACGTTACTGGCTGGAGGGGGAACGCGCGGAAGCAATCTGCCGTCAGCTGGCCCACTACGATTATCTCTACCTGAGCGGCATCAGCCTGGCGATTCTCACTGTCCCGGCGCGGGAAAAATTGTATGCGCTGCTCGCCGCCTGTCGTGCTAACGGCGGGAAAATCATCTTCGATAATAATTATCGTCCGCGCCTGTGGCAGAGTCGTGACGAAGCCCGGACAGCCTACCAGGCAATGCTCTCCTGCACCGATATCGCCTTCCTGACGCTGGATGATGAAACCCTGCTGTGGGGGGACGCGCCAGTGGCAGAGGTGATCGCCCGCACACAGCAGGCGGGTGTCAGTGAAATTGTGATCAAACGCGGGGCCGACGCCTGCCTGGTGGCCAGCGGCAAAGCCCCGCTGCTGGAGATCCCGGCCGTTCGTCTGCCGCCGTCAGCCGTGGTGGATACCACCGCTGCCGGGGACTCCTTCAGCGCGGGCTATCTGGCTGTGCGTCTCACCGGCGGCAGTCCAGCAGATGCCGCGCGACGCGGGCACCTGACGGCCAGTACGGTGATCCAGCATCGCGGTGCGATTATTCCTCTGGCGGCGATGCCGGACTGACGCTGAAGCGCGGCACGGCGAGCAGCCAGGTGTCACGGAGTGCGTCGGCCGTCGCCCCACGGGCTTTTGCACCGACAGGCCGGTCCCAGCTGATCTTACGGATCGTCGTCTGATAGCGATCGCTATTGCGCTGGTTATCGGCCTGCGAGAGCAGCGGGATCAGCCTCACGCCGAGGTGATCGAGGCTGGGATAGGGCCAGGTTTTCCCGCTGTCGCTGTACGGGGCCATAAAATCCAGCGCCCTGAGCAGGCTGGCCTGCTGCGGCGTGCGATAAGCCCATAAATCGCCGGCACCGCTGTGTCGGGCGACGGTCGCCAGCGCCGTCAGTGCCTGCAAATTAAACCAGCTGTAGTGGAAGGATCGGGTGCGCGCCAGTTCTTTCGGCTGGCTGCCGTCGGCGGCAAACTGGTCGTTCATGCGGTTCCTGGCCTGCTGAAGCATGTCACTGATGACCCCCGGACGCCCCAGATACCACGCGATGCCCGCCACCTGCACGTTGTACCAGCTGCCGTGATTGTTCTCCGCCCGTGCTTCACTTTTCCCCAGCCTGCTGGTCTGCAGCCAGTGCAGATAATCACTCATCCACCGCTGCATCTGCCGCTCATCCTCCTGTCGCCAGCCCGGTGCATTGCGCAGGATCAGCAGGGAATCGACGACGCGTGTCGCCAGATAGCGTCCATCGAGCACGCCGGAGCGCCGGCCGTCCGCCCTGCCCGGCACGCCCTGGGCATAGTTCAGGTTGGGATTCATGCGGGTGGCGGGGTCAATAAACCAGTGGCGGATCAGCGCTATCGCCCGGCTGGCGTAACGGTCGTCGCCGGAAAAATACCACGCCAGCGTCAGCACCTGCACCCGGGCGGTAAAGGCTGCCAGCCGCACGCCGTCGCTGTCATTGTTTTTGCTGGCCGGATTGATCTGACCGTCCCGCCGCACCCACGGCAGGCCGCCCGGTGCACCGGCGTCCGGCCACCAGTAAGCACTCAGGCTGAGATAATCATGCTTTGAGCCGCCGGGTGGCACGAGCCCTTTATCGGTCACACTCATGAGCGGGGCCTTCATTGCCTGGTCAGCCTCGCGCTGCAGTGCCTGCCATGCCTGCTGTGTCAGCTCCGGGGCCTGATGCTGCTGCAGGCGGGTTTTATTCAATGCCAGCGCATCCTCGTTCAGAAAGGCATATTGCTGTGCCGACACCGGCAGGCAGAATGCGGCTCCCAGCAATAAGACGATGACAGGGCGTAAATTCAATTTCATCGCGGCTCCCCGTTTCAATAATTATCGGACAGCATAGCCCGGGCGCAATAATACGCCGAAAGGATTAATCAAAAATCTTGCATCAAATTATTACCAGCGGGTTTCTCTTTCAATAAATTGATTATTTCTGAATAAAAACAGCCAGCGAGTCATTCGTTTGCGTTTAGGAAAGTGTTTTAAAATTTCTAATGTAATGGTGATGAAAGGCAGTCAAGGCGCGGTTTACCGCAGGTTAAGGTGCAAATTTGAGTATATTCCGAAACTGCCTGCCAGCGGTGTGAAATAGTAGACGCCGGAAGCGGAAAACGGCACTGTTTCTCTGCAATGTGCCGTGACAAATAACCCTCTTCATTTTTTCTGCGGCTTCTATAATTTTATTTAACACCATAACAATAATCAGGAGCGCCCATGAACGCTGAAATATTCAACCTCTGGCCTCACGGCGATGCGCCGGGGGCCAGCGACTCGCGGGCGCAGCCGCAGATTATTGATTTGGCCAAACCGTTCGAGCCCTTTGACCGTGCCGCCAGCGGCGTACGCTGCCCGGAACTGGCGGTCTGGCACCCGGAACACTCTAACGGGATAACACTGCTGGTCGCGCCCGGCGGCGGTTACCAGCGCATCATGATCGATAAAGAGGGCAGCGCGCTGGCGATGTTCTTTACCTCAATGGGCTATACGCTGGCGGTGATGACCTATCGCCTGCCTGCAGACGGCCATCATGAAGGGGCTGATGCGCCACTGGCCGATGCGCAGCGTGCCGTGAGGGTGCTGCGGGAACGCGCCCAGCGGGGCCGTAACGGTGAACGTATCGTGATGATGGGCTTCTCTGCCGGGGGACATGTGGCCGCCAGCCTGGGCAATCGCTTCGGTGACAAGCTCTATCCGGTACAGGATGCGGCCGATGCCCTCTCTCCGCGTCCTGATGCCCAGGTGCTGATCTACCCGGTGATCAGCATGCGCGACGGACTGGCTCATGCCGGGTCGCGTTTGCAACTGCTGGGTGAGCATCCGGATCAGAAGGAGATTGATGCCTGGTCAATGGAGACCCGCGTCAACGGGAAAACACCGCAAACGCTGCTGATCCACGCGGTGGATGATGCATCCGTTCCGGTGAACAACAGCATGGTGATGTTCAGCGCCCTGCGGGAAAACGAGGTGCCCTGTGAGCTGCATTTCTACGAGAAAGGCGGCCACGGCTTCGGCATCCGTAACGTCGCCGATTTGCCTTTAGCCAGCTGGCCGATGCTGGTCAATGAATGGCTGCGCGCGCGCCAGTGGTAAATACGCATTAACGGCGGGCGGACCGCAAAAGCGGGGCCGCCCGACCGGTAAAGCCGCCGCTACTGTGCTGATGTGCTGCCGTCGGTGGGTGCAGCATCAGCAGGCGCGGTTGCAGGGGCTACCGGCGTCATGATTTTCTGCCAGTTCTCCAGCAGCATCTTCACTTTCGTTTCCGGTTCCCCCTGTGGCTGCATCAGCACCATGGTCATATCCTGCGTTAACTGCTGGTGCAGCTCCTGATTAAGCATATCCAGCGTCAGCCCGGATAAAAATGCCTGCCGCAGCTTCTGATACTGTTCCGGCGCAATGTCCACCACCGCATTCTGCTGCGAACGCAAACGCTGGCTCATCAGCACGTCAGTATCGGTTCGCGCATAGGTGGCAAACAGCTTGTTCAGCTCGCTGGTTTTCTGCGCCATCAGCGCATCAAACTCCTGCTGCGACAGCCCTTTATCCCGCACGTTGACCATCTCTCTGGCGATCATTTCCAGATTGTTGTTCAGCGCTGCGTTGTCGGCATCCATATTGATCGCGCACTGGGCACGCTGATACAGCACGCGGCAGTCGAAGCCGACCTGCATGCCCTGGGTTTTTTTATCGCTCAGCACTTTTTGCACGTGCCAGAACAGGGCTTCACGCGCCAGATCGCTCTGCCAGTAACGCAGCAGGTGCTGTGATTCGCGGATGGGCTGCCACGGTGTATCCCACACCAGGGCCAGGCGATCCTGACTGATCGCATTATTCACCAGATTCACCGGCTGCTGTGGCAGAGGCGAGAGCGTGGGCAGTGCAGAAGGCTGGTCCCGCTTGCCCTCCAGCGGAGAGAAAATCTTGTTGATCTGCTCAGACAGGCTGCGGGTGTCCACGTTGCCGACCACAAACAGCGTCATCGCATCAGGGGTATACCACTGTTTATAGAACGCATTGAGCTGGGCCAGATCCACCGGCACTTTGACCGGGGCTCCCGGGTCGTGCGCCAGCATCGCGGAACCTTTCAGGCGATAACGCCACCACACATCCTGAGGGTTGCCCGGCCAGGTGGCAATCGGATCGTCGGCGTTGATGGCGGTGTTGATGACCTGCTCATTAATGGTCATTTTTCCTGCGGTAGCCGCCAGCCAGTTCAGCGCTTCTTTCAGCAGCTCCGGACGATTGTTCGGCAGGCTCAGGTTGTACAGGGTGTAATCATATGAGGTGATAGCGGGCGGCTGCGGATGCTGCGGGTCAATACTTTGTTGCCACAGCGAACGCTGCTGCGCCGGGTCCAGCGTGGCATTATGAACCAGCGCCAGACGAGGTATCAGGTGGCTATACCCTTCCTGCTGGGCGCTTTCCACCAGCGCACCGGTGTTAACCATCAGGCGGATCTCAACGCGGTCGCTTGGCCGCTGGGGGGTGGTGAGCAACTGCCAGCTAAAACCATTCTCCAGTTTTCCCTGCTGCCAGGCAGGATCGGGTTGGAGTGTTTCAGCCTGTACAGTGCTACTGGCCGCGGCCAGTAATATGCCACCAATTAATAGACGAATTCTGGTGCCCTGCATGTGAACCCCTACTCAATCACAAACCAAAAATTTTTCACTGGCGGTCTACGGCCAGCTTCTGTCTGGTTGACAGATAACTCCGGAAAGCCGCTGTTTTTTAAAGGAACAGCTTCTTAGACCACACATCGGTGAGGATGTCACACAGCGGAATGAAAAATAAAAATGTATGCCGTCATTCGTTCAGGCGGCCTCAAAGCGACACGCGCTGGCCGCAGGGTGAACGTTCTCTGGTCAGTGCGTCGGATGACTGAAAGACGCCTGCGCAAAAATCCTGAAGTATGACGGATAGATGAGGGTTATTATGCAAATGCCCGTGGTGAGGGGCAAGTCACGACGGGCATTTGCAGTGATTTTTTGTGAATTAAGTACTTAAGACGACGTTTCAGGCGGTTTTTTGACGTTTTTTACCCGCTTCCAGCGTCTCTTTTAACTGTGTCTCATCCAGCTGCCCCACCCATTTCGCCACCACCACGGTGGCGACGCCATTACCAATCAGGTTGGTCAGGGCGCGGGCCTCGGACATAAAGCGGTCAATCCCGAGGATCAGCGCCAGACCGGCAACCGGCAGATGCCCGACGGCGGACAGCGTTGCGGCCAGCACAATAAATCCGCTGCCGGTCACCCCCGCAGCCCCTTTGGAAGAGAGCAGCAGCACCACCAGCAGGGTGATCTGATGCCAGATATCCATATGGCTGTTGGTCGCCTGAGCGATAAATACCGCCGCCATGGTCAGGTAAATGGAAGTGCCATCAAGGTTGAAGGAGTAACCGGTTGGGATCACCAGCCCCACCACCGACTTTTTACAGCCCAGCTTCTCCATTTTGTCGAGCATACGCGGCAGCGCAGATTCAGAAGAGGAGGTCCCAAGCACGATCAGCAGCTCTTCTTTGATATAAGCGATAAATTTGAAAATATTAAAGCCGACCACCCGGGCAATCAGCCCCAGCACGAGCACCACAAACAGCACGCAGGTAATATAGAAACAGATAATCAGCTGGCCGAGCTGCACCAGTGAACCGACGCCATATTTACCGATGGTGAAGGCCATGGCCCCAAACGCCCCAATCGGTGCCAGGCGCATGATCATGTTGATGATGCCGAAAATCACCTTAGAGAAGCTGTCGATAAAGTTGAACACCAGGGTGCCTTTATCGCCCATGCGGTGCAGGGCAAACCCGAACAGAATGGCAAACAGCAGAACCTGGAGAATATTACCGCTGGCAAAGGCACCGACCACACTGCCCGGGATCACATCCAGCAGGAAGGCCACAATGCCCTGCTGTTCCGCCTGCTGGGCATACATCGCCACCGCTTTGGCATCCAGCGTCGCCGGGTCAACGTTCATTCCGGCGCCGGGCTGTAACACGTTCACCACCACCAGACCGATAATCAGAGCAATAGTACTGACGATTTCAAAATAGAGCAGCGCCACCGCACCGGTGCGCCCTACCGCTTTCATACTTTCCATACCGGCGATACCGGTCACCACGGTGCAGAAGATCACCGGGGCAATAATCATCTTGATCAGCTTGACGAACCCGTCGCCCAGCGGCTTCATCTGGGCACCCAGTTCAGGGTAGAAATGGCCCAGCAACACACCGACGGCGATGGCTGTCAGTACCTGGAAATAAAGACTTTTGAACAGAGAAGTTTTCATAAAGAAGGTATCCGTTAACCGCGTTAATTGCTGTTGTTATCATCAAACGACAGCGCGAAAGTAACATCCGGTTAACAGGATTGGTATCGACTGACCGGGCCCTGGAGCCCCATAGCGCCATTTTTAAGAGCTGAATCACGTCAGCCGAAACTTGTATAACTAAAAAAACCAGAGAGACGGGTCTGATATTCAGGGATGAGAGAGATATTGACGCGCAAACTCCGGCAGCGGCAGCGCTTCAGAGTAAAGGTATCCCTGACCAATATGGATGCCACGCGCCAGCAGCCAGTCACGCTGCTCGTCGGTTTCCACCCCTTCGGCAATCACGTCCAGCTGCATAATCTCGGCAATCGAGGAGACAATCCGCACCATGGTGTCATCCTGCGGCAGTACCGCAACAAAGCTGCGATCCATCTTCAGCTTGGCAACAGGCAGGGATTTAAACTGATTCAGCCAGTTCAGATTGGCATACCCCATACCGAAGTCATCCAGCGCCACGGCAACCCCGGTTTTTTGCAGGGCCTGCAACAACTGCAGTGCCTGCTCAGGTTTACCCACCTCGGCGGTTTCAGTGATCTCCAGCATCAGGCTGCCGGGACAGATGCGGTGACGTTCAATCAGCTCCTGCAGGTGCGTGACCATGGAAGGCTCGCGCAGCTGAATGGCCGACAGGTTGACACTCAGCGTCAGCATAATGCCCTGCTGCTGCCAGGCCGCCAGAATGCGACAGGACTCTTCAAACACCCAGCGCCCGAGGGCGGTGATCACGCCAATCTCTTCCGCGCTGGCAATCAGGTCTTCCGGCAGGCTCCAGCTGCCATCCGGCTGACGCTGACGCAGCAGTGCTTCGGCTCCCACCAGCGCGCCGGTGTTCATATCAATCTGCGGCTGCAGCCACAGGGCAAACTGCTGATCGATGAGGCCCTGTAAAATATCATGCTCCTGCGTGAGCCGTTTCTGCGCCCGTTCGGTCAGCGCCGGATCGAAGAAGCGAACCTGGTTTTTACCTTCATGGCGGGCTGACATCATCGCTGATGTCGCCCGCCCCAGCAGTTCGGCTGCGTTCAGGTTACCCCCTTCATGCTGCACCATGCCAATGCTGACGTTGGGCCGCAGTTGCATATGCTGTAACGTCACCGGCTGGTTCAGACGCAGCATCAGGTTTCGCGCCAGCCGCAGCCCGCGAAACGGGTTATTCGCGCGTTTCACCAGCAGGGCGAAGTCGCTGATCGACAGCTGGGCCAGCACCGTGCGTTCATCAATGCAGTCACGCATTTTGTCCACCAGCGTGAGCAGCAGCGCATCACGCTGGTCGTCAGTCACCAGGCCGTTGGTGTCCTGTAACGTTTCAATGCGCACCACCATCACGGTGAACGCGCCGACGGTATTCACCGCCAGCAGATGCTGCTCAAGCAGCGCCAGAAACAGGGTTTTATTCGGCAGATCGGTGACCTGGAAGCGGGTGCTCAGGTGGCTCATCTCATCGTGTGCCGAGGCCAGCATCTGCTGATTGCGGTTGTAGTTACGGATCAGCAAGCCAATTTCATCATTGCGGTGATAGCGTGGCAGCGTCAGTTGATGAGTCAGCGCCTGCTGTGGCGTGAGATCCTGCAGTTCACGGGCAATGTTTCGCAGCGGGCGCACCATCAGCCGGTTAATACACCAGCTGATAGAGACCGACAGGATCAGTGCCAGCAGCAGGTAGGCGGTAACCATGGTTGAGACCGCGCTGAGGATAAACTGATAGACGCGCCAGGAGTCAGCCTGCAATACCAGAAAAGCCAGCGGCTTAGGGTTGGCCGGCTGCACCGAATAGAGCGGAACGGTGATCTGCACCGGCAGCTCAAACAGATCCATGATAAAACGCGGTATGGGTTTCTCAGGTTCAAAATCCGTATGCAGCGCCTGTAAGCCGTTAGGAAGCACCACTTCGGCGCGGGCAAGAATCCCTGCCGGACGCAGCGAATTCAGTATAAATTCAGCCTGAGGAATATCCGCTTTCAGGACGGCCTGGGAAAGCGGCTGACGCACGGTATGCGCCACATTCTCCATCTGCTGGGCGTAGTCAATCCTGCGCTGTTGCACAAAATGAAAAAGCTGTATGACGATAAAAATGCAAATGGTGACGACCGCGACGCTGGAAATCGTCGCCATCTGCTTAATCGTTAACGAACGACTGACGCGCAAGCCTGCTCTCCGAAGCGCAGAATTTACTGTTCAACGCATATAGGGCAAAAAAAAACAGCCCTGAGTATATCCTATGGGCTCCGCTTTTTAAGCTATCACGCACCGCAATCGTTCGTTTAGGCGTTTTCCTGGTATTTATACCCGGATCGTGCCTATTTATAGTCCGCATACGGTGTCAGCGGCTGCGGTGGCATATCGAGATCGCCCTGCCAGCCTGCCATAGAATAACGCAGGTACATCAGCCCGTGGCTTGGGGTGTAATCCTTCGCCTGCTGTATATCGACACCCAGCCCGAGCGTCCAGTGTGAGGATAACCGCCGCTCCACCCGCGCCTGCAGCGTGTAGCCCACGCCACTGCCGCCGCCATTGCTGCCCGGCGGATTATCACGGGTCAGTGCGCCGAAGCTCAACGGATAACGCGACTGCGCGTCGGTTTTCGAATGGGAAAGGGACACGGATCCCCCCAGTTCATAGGACCAGTTTTCAGAACGCTGACGCCAGGTGACCGGCACCGACAGTGAGGCATAGCTCTGCGGACTGTAGTAACCGCCCTGGCCAAGGGAGTAATCGCTGAGATCTTTCGCGTAGTGCCACAGCATCCCATTCAGGCCAATGGTCGCACGCCGGTTATTTTCGTTGATTAGCTTATAGTAGTAACCACTCATCAGCCGCTCACGTGAGTTATCCGCCACGTGGGTTCCGCTGATTTGGTGGGCGCTGATATCGGCCCAGATCCCGTGTGCCTCCCCCCGGTCGTAACTCAGGCCGATCGCCCCGCCGGTGGCGACCACTCCGCCCCAGGTTTTACCGCTGGCCGGGTTGGGATCGCGCGCGCCGGCAAAAGCCAGCAGCGAACTGGAAATGGGCCGCCGCGAAGCCGTCAGCGACACGCCGACATCGCCTGCGTCAGTGTTCCAGGTCAATCCGCCCAACCAGTTGGTCACCTCGAAACCGAGAGGCGTGGTGCCGATATCGGCCGACCAGCGGTCGCTGCGCCAGCCTGCGCCAATACTGGTGCCATTCTGATGCTGCCTGAAATCCCGGTCACACCGGGCGTCATCATTGCCACAGGTGCCGAAATTCTCCGTAATATTGCCGCTGCTGCTGCGGGAAAACGTGCCCGCCGAGACGTCGACATTGTCCAGCCGCAGCCAGCTGCGGCCGTCCTTCCACGGTGTTTCCGCCTGCAGCATGGTGGTATGCGCCGTGAAATCAGAAATCCCGCCGGTGCCCTTATTCCGCGAATAGTCCTCCTCCAGTGTGAACACCGTGTCCTGCTGGCGATAGAGGTCTGCGCTGTCGCTGCGGATGCTGCGCCTGAGCCAGTCATCGCGTACATCAGTGCGCGTCAGGCGCGTAAACGCATCATTTCCGTCAGGCCGCTGCGCGGCAATCCCACTGGCAACCATCGCCTGTCGGTAATCAGCCAGCGCCGTATCGGGTTGGCCCTGCCGGGTTTCCAGCCTCGCCGCGTCACGGAACACCAGCGCGCTCAGCTCCGACGGCATCGCTTTTTCGGCCTGCGGTTTTAATCCGGCGTAAAGCGCCGCCGCGCGGCCGGTTTCCCCCACACTGAGCCAGGCATTCGCCACCCGTCGTCCGTTACTGACGCTGGACGCGATCACTGCAGGCGGCAGCGCCTGCAACAGGCGACGGGCGGCAGCAGGCTGATGCTGAGCCATCCGGGTATCGATGTTATCAAGCAGACGCTGGCTTTGCAGACGGTCCGACAGGGCCTGAATATTCGGCGTCCACTGCGCCTGCGGCAATGTGTTCAACTGCTTCAGTGCCTCGTCATCCCGGCCGCTGCCGGACAGCCACAGCCCGTAAGCATAGACCTGCGCCGGATCCTGCGGCTGGCGTCGGGCCATGGCCACCATCAGCGCCTCTGCTGCACCGGGCTGCCCGCTTTCACGCAGCGCCCCGGCGTAGCGATAGTTAAGCCAGACATCATCCACGGCGCCCGGCTGCGCCTGACGGTATTTCTCCACCGCCTGCGTCCATTTGCCCTGCTGCCCCAGCCTGTCGCCCTCATCACTCAGGGCATTGCTGCGCAGGCGGCTGAGGGTTTCGCCCAGCGCCCGCTGTTGTGCGGCGGGCAGCGTATTCAGAAAGTCCAGTGCCCGCTGCGGGGACTGCTGTTGATAGGCCCCCGCCAGACGACGCACTGCCGTGGTATTGCCGGGGTCAACGCGCAGGGCGTCGCGGAAGTGCTGTTCTGCCTGGCCGTTATCTTTCCGCGCCAGCGCCACGTCGCCCAGGCCGATACGGGCGTAGCCGTCTGCCGGATCGAGGGGACGGGCACGCTGATACAGGCGCTCCGCCGTGGCGATATCCCCCGTCTCCAGCGCTTTATCGCCCTGCGCAATCATCAGCCAGTACTGATTGGAGCGCAGCAGACTCCGCCACTTATCGATATCGGCTCCCCCGGCATCCGCCTGCACCGCCCGGCGTAACCAGAGATCGGCGGAGGCACGGTTGCCGGCCCGCGAGTAGGCCTGACCCAGCGCCCCCAGCAGTGCCGGATCGTCAGGCGCGCCGCGCAGGGCGGCCGTCAGAGCGGGGATCGCCGTGGCGCCGGCCCCGCTGTCGATCAGGGCCAGCCCGCGCAGCCGCTGCCGGTATTCCGGGTCGGCCATCCTCTTCTCCTGCCTTGCCAGCTCGGCCTGGCCGTCCTCATGCGGCTTATCGCGGGTAAATGTCTTCAGGTAGTTTTTTAACTCCGCCACGCTCTGCTCGCTGACCGGGCGGGACTGAATATGACTCAGCCACAGCTCTGCCGCCTGCGTCCGGCCCGCCGGGTTCTCCGCGACGGACTGCAGCTGCTTAACGGCGGCCCGCACGTTATCGTTACTCAACTGCATCTGGGCAATCGCCATGCGCAGGCTGACATTGCCCGGCGCCTGGCGATCCAGGGCCTGCATCTGCGCCAGGGCATGCGCCTGCTGCCCGGGGAGTCTGGCCACCAGGCGCCAGTACTCCAGCGCGATATCATTTGACGGAAATACGCCGTTGAACAACCGATCCCAGGCGTGCAGCGCCTCCTCCAGCCGCCCTGACGCGGTAAGCAGCCGTGCCTGCTGCAGCTGTTGCCGCCCCTCCGGGGTGATCAGCAGCATACTGGCCGCTGCCTGGCGCGTCGCCGGCGCGTCGGGAGCGTTCTGTTGCAAACGGGCCATCAGCTGCGCGGCCTGTGCCTGGTCGCCCTGATGCAGCGCCAGCCGCAGCTTTGCCGCCAGCACGTCCGGGTTTTCCGGTGCGATCTTATCCAGCCGGTAGAGCGACTGGGTGACCAGATCGTACTTGTTAGTCGCCTCGCCGGTGCGTACCTGCTGCAGCAGCCACGCCACGGGCGCGACATCCTCTGCCAGGCTGCCGGGACTGAACGGCAGCAGCATCACGGGCAGCAGCAGCCCGGACAGTCGACGCATCACTCTTCATCATCCTCATCGTACAGGCGGCGACGACTGACGGCGCGCATCACCCGCCAGACCAGTACCGCAAACAGGATGACGACCACGCCGGCCAGCGCCGCCAGCCAGAGCGGATGAGTGGCCAGGGCATTCCACAGGCGTTCCCACCACGGCAGATGGCCCACGTAGTAAGTCTCCCCGACCCGGAGGCTGTTAACACCGGACTCACGGATCACCGATACCGAGCCAGACATTGCCGCCCGCTTACCGCTGTCGTTCATTGCGTCAGCCAGCAACTGCCATGCACGCGGGCTGTCAGCCAGCAGGGCGACCACGCTACGCTGTTCAAAGAACGGTGACTGGAAGCCGACCACTGCCGCCATTGGCCCTGCAGAAACGATGGTGGTCTGGCTTTCCGGCTGGCGATCGGCAGCCGGGCCGTCAACCGTGTCCAGCGCAGGCTGACGCACCGGTTTGTTAATCCAGCTTTTTGCGGCCTCCACCAGCACGTTAATACTGCTGTCATCCTTTAAGTCAGCCGGCAGGGTGCCGATCATAAGCAGATCGGCATCCTGGTTTTTTGCCTGTGCCCAGTCATCGGTGAGGCGCACCTTCAGCGCCGGGTAACCACTTTGCGCACCGATGGTTGCCAGCGCATCCAGCAGCGCAGATACCTGCTCAGGCTGAGGCCTGGCGTTCACCAGCACCAGTGTGCTGGCCAGATCGGCCTGACGGCTGAACGGGAAACCGGCGGAGGCAAAGGCACGTAATGATGGCATCTCAATAAAGTGACGATAGCCGGAGAAATCAACGGTAGAGCTGCCATCGATCGTCACATGATTATTCACCGGCACCACCGTTTCACAGCGACCGTCAGCGGTTCCCCCAATAAATGTCAGTCCATAGTCAAAGCTAAAGCGCAGCTGATTCACCACGTCCAGCCGCAGGGCCGGAATGGTCAGGCTGGTCGAGTCATCCTGCAGTCCCTGGATCAGCGGAATACGTAGCAGCTGTTTACTGTGATCTTTTTTCACCACCAGCGGATAGTCCTGCACGAACTGATTATTCAGGTGAACGGCCAGCCGCGAACTGTCATTCAGGATCGGTGAGGTGTAGCGATACTGCAGGTTCATATCGATGCCGCGCGCGCGGATCAGGAACAAATCTGGCGGCAGATTAAGCGTGAGACTGATCGGTGACGGCTGCATCCCGTCAGACTGCAACTGGCCCTGGTACTGCTGCAGCTCGGCGAAAGTGGTGACGCGGTCGGTACGCACCCAGTTTGGCGCATCGTACGGCTGGCGGTCGGCCAGCGGTTTCAGCGCCTCAATAATAGAGGACTGACCGCGCAACAGTAGCTCTCCCTGGGCAATACCCTGTGCCGCCATGATCAGGTCGTTATCATCACGCCCCATCACCAGCAGCATCTTCTGATAAGGGTTATCAGGCTGACTGACAATCGCCACCGTCGGCTTGTTCACTGCAGGCCAGGTTTTCAGGAAATCCGGTCGCTTATCGTTCGTGGCAAACACCACCGCATGCTGATCCTGCGGCAGCTGATTGTACAGCACCGGGAAGTGCTGCCCCCGCCACTGCGCTTTCGTGCCAAACCAGGAGGCCAGGATCCCCGCAGCACGCTGCTCCGTCACATCCGGTGTGGCGGCAAACACCACCGGCAGTGACATGGGCCGGTTATCGCGACGGTCAAAGAACGGTTCCGGGAAGTGCGACAGATCGTCAGTCAGAGGCAGCTTTTGTAGCGTCAGATCCAGGCGGCTCTCTTTACCAATATCCAGCCAGATCGAACTGAAGGCCGGGTTTTCACAAACGTTGGTGTAATGGCCCACCAGCTCGAAGCGAATGCGGTTAAAGTCGGAGATAAAGCGCGGGTCAACAGGCACCTGTACCTGATTTTCTTTACCCAGTTGCTCTGCCGTCAGCGTAACCAGCCCGACCATCTCATCATTCAGGTAGATTTTCAGATGTGACAGGGTGGGAAGCAGTGCCGGCGACGGTCGGAAGTTCAGTGTCAGCAACGCCTTTGTGGCGACCTCATCACTGCGTACGCCGAATTCGATCTGCCCGTCAGGCCGGGTACCGCGCAGGGCAAGTGCTCCGGGCGGCGGGGCAATCTTCTCAAAATTCAGCACCGACTCGCGTACCGGGGCAGCAGGCCGCTGTGGTGCAGGCTCTGAGACCGGAGGCACCGGGGCTTCTTCCGCCTGCCCCAGAGGCATCACACCGATCAACAGCGCGGTAAACCAGCTTTTTTTTATCATCATCATCTTGTCTTCACGGTTGCGTCACGGGGCGGCGCGCGCGCCCCACACTATGAGGGAGGAAGGAAGTTACCCACGCCGCCAGCGTGGTTAAAGCAATAAACAGCTGGCGCAGGCGCGGCGGCCCGTACTCCGCCAGACGCAGATAGCCTTTAAAGCCCAGCACCACGATATCAGCCAGGCTCTGTACCGGTTTATCTTCCGGGAAGCTGTCCTGCCACAGCGCCCAGGTATCGGCACGGGCAAAGGTACACTGAATAAATTCAACGTGCTGCTGAGTGGTGAGGTTATCCAGGCGGATCCCCGCCCGGCGGCCAAAGGTTCGCTGCACCACGCAAGGGAAACTGAACTCCTGCTGGCCGCGTTTGAGCAGTAAAAAGACGGTTTCATCGCTGTTCAGGGCATCAGGCTCACGCAGCTCAACGCCCACGCCACCGTCGGAGTAGTCGCGCAGGGTGCAGGGCAGCAGATGCCCGTCTGCACGGGCAATTGCGGCAGGCATCGCCATCTCCACGCGGTGGGCTTCGCGGATTTGTCGGGCTTCAACAGACACCGCCACCGCGCCCCCCAGAATAATCAGGTTATAAAACACCCATACCAGGCTGACCAGTACCGTCAGCACCTCGCTGGTCGGCCCACAGGCGATACGCCAGACACCTACCATCGCCCCGACAACGTTAATCAATACCAGGCACATATACGGCCGGGTGATCACCCAGTCCAGGTGCTGCTCCTCGACCAGCCCCCCTTTAGCGGTCACGTTAAATTTCCCTTTATGCGGATTGAGCAACGCCACAGTGGTCGGTCGGGCAATATACCAGGCCAGTACGGTTTCATAGACTTCACTCCAGAACGAGTGACGCCAGCGCCCCTGAATACGCGAGTTGGTCAGGCTGGTGTGCAGCATATGCGGCAGCACATAGATGGCGATGGCCAGCGCCGGGGCGTAAATGATAAACGAGTGGAACAGCAGGAAGGCCAGCGGTGCCAGCAGGAAAATCAGCCGGGGGATCCCCGCCAGGAAATGCAGCATCGCGTTGGCGTAGCACAGACGCTGCACCAGCTTCAGGCCTTTGCCAAACAGCGGGTTGTCGAGGCGGAAAATCTGCACCATGCCGCGCGCCCAGCGGATGCGCTGGCCGATATGCGCCGACAGGCTCTCCGTCGCCAGTCCGGCGGCCTGCGGAATACGAATATAGGCCGAGGTGTAGCCTTTTCGATGCAGGCGCAGGGAGGTGTGAGCATCTTCCGTGACCGTCTCCACCGCGATGCCGCCAATTTCATCCAGAGCCGTCCGGCGTAATACCGCACAGGAGCCGCAGAAGAAGGTGGCATCCCAGACATCGTTCCCGTCCTGAACCAGGCCGTAGAACAGGGTGCCTTCGTTAGGGGTACGGCGAAAGCGGCCAAGATTGCGCTCGAAGGGATCCGGCGAAAAGAAATGATGCGGGGTCTGCAACATGGCCAGTCTGGGATCTTTAATAAACCAGCCGAGGGTCATCTGCAGGAATGAGCGCGTCGGCACGTGGTCGCAGTCAAAAATCGCCACATACTCACTGCGGCAGACGGTACGCAGGGCATGGTTAATATTACCCGCTTTGGCATGATCGCGGACGTCACGGGCGACGTACTGAATCCCCACGCTTTCAGCAAATTCTCGAAATTCCGGGCGCTGGCCATCGTCCAGCAGATAAATGGTCAGCTTATCCCTGGGCCAGTCGATACCCAGCGCCGCATAAATGGACGGTTTTACCACGCTTAACGGCTCGTTATAGGTCGGCACCAGCAGGTCAACGGTCGGCCAGCTGCTGATATCCTCCGGCATCGACACCGGCTGACGGTTCAGCGGCCAGAGACTCTGAAAATACCCCAGCAGCAACACCACCCAGGCGTAGGTCTCAGCCGCGACCAGCAGCAGACCGAAGGTCAGACTGAGGGGATCATCCCAGTTCAGGGTAGCGTTATAGCGCCACCACAGATAACGACAGGAGATGGTCAGCGACAGAACAATCATCATCATGGTGGGCAGTCTGCCAGGAATACGACGTACCACCATCGCCACACTCCAGAGCACCAGCACAAAAATAAACTGCGTCCAGATGTCGAAAGGCTGGGAGATACAGAGCAGAGCCAGCGCGGTTGCCACCAGCACCGCCACACTAAACAACCCCTTACGCAGCAGCGGGTGCAGCTGGCTTAACCAGCGCTCACTGCGACTTTCCAGCCTGTTGCGCTGCGCCCGCTGCGGTAAACGCTCAAGCCAGCGGTAAAATCGTTTACGCCAGCGGGCCAGCGGGCGAAAGGCATTCAATCGCTGGCGCTCGCTGCGCCGCGAGGCGTCCAGCGGAATAAACAGCAACAACCACAGGCTTTGCACCAGGTAACGCAGCAGATCAGCCGGACGGGGGCGTTCTGGCGAAACCTGCGGGTAGAGGTCACGGCGACGGGCACGGACAGACTGCCATTCAGGGGATTCAAAACGCAGTAATGCCCAGCCCAGCATCACCAGCAGACACTGGAGCGAGGCCGTCAGCACCGGCGTACGATGGTGGCGGTATTGACCATATCGCTGGTGTAATGCCTGCCACACCGGAGGGATCAGAAGCCAGCGAAGTGGGCTCATGCCGCTTTACCTGTGAGATTGATCAGACACCAGGTTGCCAGCGTCGCGATCTCCTCCGCCCCGAGGCTGAGGGGACGATATTCCCCCACCGGCTGTTTGCACAGCAGCGCTTCGGCCAGGGCTTCATCACGGTGGATCAATAATGGCACCATTCCTTTCAGTGAACTCAACCACAGCTGATGCAAGTCCTGCTGCGCCTTGCTAAGGGAACTAAACTGGTTAAGCAGAAACAGGGTATTTGGCGGGAAAATGGTTTGATGCAGGCGAAGATGAGCGTTGCCATCAGCATTCAGCACCACCAGGCTGTGGTCGGCCTGAGCGAGCAGCGTGTCGCTGAGCCGGGGCAGCTCTGCCGGCATATCCAGCAGTATCCAGCGATACGTTTTGCGCAGGGCAGCCAGACGCGCAGCCCACGGCGTCAGTAACGCTTCGGGCTGATGCATAACATTCTGTTTTTCATCAGCCGGGAGGTCACCGAATGGAATGAAGTCGAGCTGTTCGGTATAGCGCATTGCACTCTGCTGCCAGGGCTGCTGTTGACGATCGCTGTATGCCCAGCCTCGGGAGTGCGTTACCGGCATATTAAAGTGAGCCCGCAGCTGGTTATGGGGCGAAAAGTCGATGACCATCGTCCTTTCCCCCAGACGATTGAGCGCCCAGGCCAGCGCAGCCGTAACAGAGGTGGTTCCCACGCCCCCGCGAAGTCCCGACAAGGCAACGATCGGCATTATCCCTCCTTTTTTTGCGGTGAACCCAATTCGCTCAGTAACGGCCAACGGATATAAATTTCGGCCAGTCGTTCATGACGGGCAATATCGATATAACGGAATGCCCCGAGTGAAAATGCCTCACTCAACGCGCTGATATCGTCGGGTTGTTCGCGCTCATGGGATAAAGCAGGACGCTGATTTTTATTCATCTTTTCCAGTCATTATGCAGAGTACTGCCGGTTTGTTAATATGAAGTTATCCGGTTAAAGATTTAAAAATGTGCCACGCACCGGGGAACCGTAGCGGAAAAAGCATTACTGGCTGAAAAAGTAAGGCACGAGACTTATCCTGGGATACTTAGCGCATAAAAGATGAGCACGATATAAATGATTCACTGAAACGTGTTAAGTAGTAATGTATATTTACAGCATAACAATTGGTACGCTTTTTTTTCCAGGCTATCACCCCGCTGGATTATCCCTGGTGCACAGTATCTTATGACGATTTCATATACCTTAGGGCTGGGACAGGTTCAACACGAATTAGCGCTGATGCAACCGCCCGGCTGTTACTGGATAACGGTTAACCGTCAGGAAGATGCACGACGGCTGGTGCGCCAGACAATCGCCTCGCAACGTGCATTGACCCTGATCAGTAGCGCGGATAAACCACAAAGTCTGCTCTCGCCTGCACCCCAGGGCGGCCCCAACAAGATCCCGTTATTCTCTCTGCCTGAAACGGCGGAAGCGCTAATGGACTTAATGGAAGATCTGTCCCGAACCCTGGTCAACAAACCCCGCTTACTGATATTTTACACAGCATTCAGTACATGGGAAAAGTTATCTTCAGCAGAATTAAATCGCTGGCTGAGGGAAATGCAAAAATGGTTAACCGTGCGAAAGTCAACGCTGTTGATTATCACATCCGGGGCTGGCCTAAATGCCCTGCGCAGTGATTTACAAACGCGTTATCGTCATTTAGAAGGATTATCACATCTTGAATGGCAACAGGACAGCTGGAATTACCGAATTAACTGGTGGTGTAATAAAAGTGGGATGCTGGCCGATCGTGCGCTGCGTCTCACTTTACATGACGAGGCGTTCATTCAGATTAATGAAACCGATCACAATACGCCCTTAACACTGAATGATGAAAACGAGTATCTGGCTGAAAAAAGTGCCCTTGAAGGTGCGCCCCCCCTCTCCAGTGCATGGACGCTGTTTGAAGATAACAGCCAGCTGGCAAGCCGGGCGCAGCAGGCCAGTGCCGCCACCATCATCTTTACACTGAGTCATAACGACCAGGTGGCGACGCTGGCAGGCGATATTCACGGACTGCGCCGCACGCGCGGCAGCGCCCTGAAGATTGTGGTGCGCGAAATGCAGACGGCCCTGCGCTACAGCGATGAACGCCTGCTGCTGGCGTGCGGCGTCAACGCCATCGTCCCCTTTAATGCCACCCTGTCGCGCTTTCTGACCGCCATCGAAGGTTTACAGGGGCAGCACTATAATCGTCATGTGCCTGCGGACCTCAGTATTCTCCTGAAATCCATGCAACCCTTGCAGGAAAAAGGCTATCTTCCACTGGAGCATTTCTGCCGTTCGGTGAAGAGATTAATCGACAACACTATGCTGCCGGAAAACGGAAAAGGTCTGCTCATTGCGCTACGCCCGGTGCCGGAACTCAGCCCGGAACAGGCGCTAACGCTGTGTAAGCCCCGGCGCTACGGTGACCTGATCACCCGCATTGAAGACCGGCTCTATCTTTTCCTCTCCTCCTGTCGTTACAACGATCTGGATACCGCGCTGCACTATATTTTTCATCTGCCGCATGACGAGATTTTTACCAACCGTATGGTGTGGTTCGAGGATCTGCAAATCCTCTCTGAAATCCGGCAAATCAATGGCATGGTGCCCAGCGCCTGGCGTGATGCGCCTGCAACCGGGAGTGATCTCCCTGATGCCCCTCCGGCCGCCCCGGCTTCGCCAGACATTCGCCTGGTGCCGCAGGCGATCACGCTGACGACCCCTGCAGACAGAGAGGATCAACCATGACGTTAATGGATGGCGTGCAGATCACCCTTCTGCTGCTACTGGTTTTATTACTGTTAAAACCGCTTTACACCCGCTGGCTGCCCAGGCAATGGCACGGTGTGTTACACCGCGTTCTTCCTCCCCGCTCTCTTAAATATGAAGGGACGTGGCGGCGTAAATCCTCTGGTTCGGATACCAAAAAGTGATGACCGATCGTGACTCTCAAACTCCGGCAACGCCGTCTGCATGGCGCAACTGGCGCGGGCTGGGTGGCTGGAACTTTTATTTTCTGCTTAAGTTTGCGCTGCTGTGGTTCGGCTATCTGAATTTTCATGCGCTGACGAATCTGGTTTTTCTCGCCTGGCTACTGATGCCGATGCCGTCACTCAGGCTGCATCGCCTGCGCCACGCGCTCTCCATTCCAATCGGCATCGCGCTGTTCTGGCATGATACCTGGTTACCGGGCCTGCAGACGCTGCTCAGTCAGGGCGGCCAGTTGGCAGGCTTCTCTGCCGACTACCTGCTGGATTTAACCACCCGCTTTATTAACTGGCAGATGGTGGGCGGTGCCTTCGTGCTGCTGGTGCTGTATCTCTTTATTGCCCAGTGGATCAGGGTGACGGTGGTGGTGTCTCTGTTTTTACTCTGGGTCAACGTGGTAAACCTTGCCGGCCCGGCCTTTAGCCTGCTGCCGACCCGGGAAACCGCACCGCCGGCGGCGGCGAATGTTACGCCGGCAGCGAAGAAGGAGACGGTGAGCGGCATGGAAGAGACGCTGCCACCGACCAGCGCGAATCTGACGGCTCATCTCAACGCCTTTTATAACAGCGAAAAACAGCGTATCACGCCGTTCCCGGACGCGCTGCCTGCCGACGCTGCGCCATTTGATATTCTGGTGATCAATATCTGCTCGCTGGCATGGTCTGATATTGAGTTTGCCCGACTGCGCGAGCATCCGCTGTGGCAGCACTTCGACGTGGTGCTGAATAACTATAATTCCGCCACCGGCTACAGCGGCCCGGCGGGGATCCGCCTGCTGCGCGCCAGCTGCGGCCAGAGTTCGCACAGCGACCTGTACAAGCCCGCCGATGAGCGCTGCTATCTGTTCGATAACCTGGCGAAACTGGGCTTTAAGCAGCAGTTGATGCTCGACCATCCCGGCGTGTTTGGCGGCTATCTGCAGGAGCTGCGTGAGGACGGTAATTTGCAGGCACCGCTGATGTCACAAGCCGGCATTAAGCCCGAGCTGACCTCTTTCGACGGCGAACCGGTGTTTAACGACGCGCAGCTGATGCAGCGCTGGCTGGACGATCGGCAAAAAAGCAGCGATACCCGTAGCGCGACCTTCTATAACCTGATCCCGCTGCACGACGGTACGCGCGACCTGGGCAGCAGTAAAACCGCCGCCTGGCAGCCGCGCGCAAAACTGCTCTTCGACCAGTTGGATGAATTCCTGACCAACCTGGAAAAATCTGGCCGCCGGGTAATGGTGCTGGTGGTGCCGGAGCACGGTGCCGCGCTGGAAGGCGACCGGATGCAGATGTCCGGCCTGCGAGATATCCCCAGCCCGTCGATTACCCATGTTCCGGTGGGTATCAAGTTTGTCGGTATGAAGGCCCCTCATGCCGGTAAGCCGCTTGATGTCAGTACGCCGACCAGCCTGCTGGCGGTCTCTGAGCTGATTTCCCGCGTGGTGGATGGGCAGGTATTTAATGCGGCTAACGTGAACATGGCTACGCTGACTGCCGACCTGCCGCAGACGCCGGTGATTTCCGAAAATGATAATGCGGTGGTGATGATGTATCAGGGCAAACCCTGGATCAGGTTGAATGGTGGAGACTGGGTGGCCTATCCGCTTTAGGGACGTTTGCCCTGTGTGACGCAAGAGGCCGGCCCCGGACAGCCAGGTCAGGGGCGTTAGACTTTCTGACCCGTCACAGGGGCCGGCCTTCTTTTCTGGCCGGCCCGTAACGGTTTTCCCGCTCTTTAGTGGTCTTTAAACGCCAGCCATGTCAGCAGCCGCAGACTCGCTGAAAAATAGTCCTCGTCGCTGTTCAGCGAATCATTCAGATAACCCGTTTCCCCGAGCGTCAGATCGCGCACGGCGAGCAGTCCCCCCGCCATAGCGTAAGGGGCTTTATCGTTACTCATGACATCAATCCAGGCGGGCGTTTGCAGGCGCTGGAAGTTCATCCAGAAACGCTGGAACGGCACCAGCTGTAACGACGCGGGATCATACCAGTACAGATAAAGCGGAATACGGATTGCATCGTAGCTGAAGCGCGGTGGCCAGGCCGTGGCCGGAGCCAGTGACCCGTCGGCGTTCATCGCCACCCAGTCCAGCGGCAGCGCGCTGTCCCCGAAGCGCATCTCAGACAGCAGGGCGACCCCGTCGTCGATCAGCGTATTCCACACTTTCAGATGGCTGCGCCGGGCAAAATCACGCCACGCCGGGAAGATAAAATAGGACGGGTTCAGTACCACATAGCTGGTCTTGTTAAAGCCCTGCGCGCCGGGCAGCATGATTGTGCGGCCCGCAAAGGTGATCACGTTATGGGCGATAATCGCCCGCTGGATGCGATCTGAATGCTGTAAATAGGACTGATCCTGCCATTTCTCCCCGGCCTTCTGCAGCGCCCAGGCGATCAGCACATCGCCGTCAGAGGCGTTGTTTTTATCGCTGACCGGATCGGCGTTCCCCGGAATATATTTCCAGTAAAACAGGTCATTTTTCGGGTTACTGAGATGGGTTTGCGTCCAGCGCCACAGGCGGTCAAAGGTGGTGCGGTCGTTGTAATACACCGCCATCAGCATGGCATAACCCTGCCCCTCCGTATGGCTGACATTGTTGTTGCCCGTATCCTGAATACGGCCTTCAGAAGCCAGAAAACGTGTTTTAAACGTACCCCAGCCCTCTGCGGCGCTGGCCTGAGACAGGCCCAGCACCAGCGCAAGCAGGATGATGCCTGCCCTGAACATTGCCATCATGGTATTTCTCACCTCTGGTAGTGAAAACGCAGTGAACTTTCACCGGTTTCTTCACAGGTCAGGGCGACGTTCTCACCGCCTCCCTGAACGCGTAGCCAACGGGCATACAGGCCCAGTAAAACCGCACCGAGCGCCAGCCGCCACTGGCGATCCGGCATAATGCCATCACCCGGTGGTAACGCCAGATGATCGATCACGATCGCGGTATCTGAAGGCTGCAGATCCACAAACCCCCAGTTAAACTGCCCCAGTACCAGATTGATCTGTGCTTCCAGATCCGCCACGGTCGCGATGGTAGCCAGCGGATAACGGCTGGCGAGGTTATCGCCCATCTGGCGTAAAAACGCCTGGCTTTCCTGCTCGCCGGCGTTATTCAGCATCCCGTTGATCATCACGCTCAGCAGATCAAACCAGCCGGGCTGGTACTGCTGCTGACGGTAATACTGCAGGGTGCGTTCCTGTAACTGACTCATGCTTATTTGCCTCCCAGCATGTAGCGGAAGTAGAGCTGCGCTGTACTTTCGTTATAGTCGCCGAAGGTGTCATAGCCCAACTGACCGCCGATGGTGACGTCTTTGTTGATCTTATAATCCGCACCCGCGTGCAGGTTATAGCCGATACCGCTCTTGCTGCCGCCGCTGAAGTACGCCTCTTTGGCATAACCTGCCGTCACAGCATCTTCCAGCAGTGACTGGTAATCGCTGTTGTTCGGGAAGTACGCGCTGCGATCCTGGGTATAGGACTGATAACCCGCCGAACCGCCCACTTTTACGCTCAGATCGTCATAGGTCTGGGTGAAGTCTACCGGGAACGATACGCTGATATAGTTCTGCGGGCTGAAGTAGCCCCCCTGACCGTAGCTGAAGTTACTGAGGTTCTTCGAGAAGTCCATCCAGCTGATGTTGATGCCGGTTTTCAGTTCGCGATCGTTAAAGTGAAACGGACGCACATAGGCGCCGGCGTTACCCATTAACGAGGTATTACTGGCCACGTTTTCCCCGACATAGCTGTACCCCCCGGCACCGACATAGAATCCGGCATCGCCATCGTCGTAACTCAGCATGGCGTTACCGCCGTTTTTGGTCACGCGACCCCAGCTCTTGCCGGAAAACTTATCTTTCACCCCAACGTATGAGAGCAGACTGTCGGTGACCGCACGGCGTTCGCCGGTGAGGATCAGGGTCAGATAGTCCGTCAGCTTCGGTGCCCACTTCACACCGCCGACCATCGTGCTGAGATCCTGACCCAGCGGCGTGCTGCCGAGGTCAATCCTGTAGCTGTCGCCGCTTAACGCCAGGTTCAGCTCCACGCCGGAGGCCGTCTGCGAGTCGGTCGACGATGACGATGCCGTATCAACATTGACCTTACGCGAAGAAGCCGCAAGGTATTTCGCCAGCGTCGCGTTATTATTCAGGCTCTGTAAGTTGCTGACGCCGCTGTTGGTGAACGGATTGTAGTCCGCGCTATCGATACCGGTAAGATTCGTCAGCGCCGCGCCCACGCCCGGATTAGCCGCATCAAACGTCGCTTTCTCCGCCGCGGTCAGCCCGCTGTAACTGGTCTGTTCATTTTTAATGTTCTGAATCAGGTTAGCGACCGCGACTCCGGCCGCCCCGGTGCCAAGACGGCGATAAGCATCACCGCTGGCGCTGCCGGCGCTCAGGGTCATCGGTGTCACGGTAAAGTCAAAGCGGGCGTCACCCAGCGGGGAGCTGGACCACACCAGCGGCGCTTTCGCCTCGGTCAGCTTGCTCAGGCCGTTCTCGCCGTCGCGACCGCGGATCTGAATGCCGCCCTGCATCCAGGTGCCGGTATCTTTCTCCAGCTCATCCATCATGGTGTCAATCTGATGCAGCGTCTGATTCTGTCGGGTCGCGGCTTCAGTACCGCCGCCGACGAGGGTCAGCCCGCCTTCAGCCCCGTCAATATCACGATAGTCTCGCGCATCCGGCGCCTGCTGCCACGGCATGGTATTGCCGTACACCGACGGTGATTTGCGTACCGACATCGTCGTGCGGTTGATAAAGGGGTTATCGGACAGCGTCAGGCCGCCAATGCCGGCGGTACTACCGACACGGCTGCCGTCCAGCCCGATCATCTTACCTTTGGCGGTGCGCAGATAGCTCAGGGCCTGATGATGATCGCCCTCCGCTTCGGAAACCCGCGCCAGCAACAGCAGGCGTTCCGGCGACGGCTCGCCGCGCAGGCCGCTGGCCAGAGCGCGAGCTTTGGGCACATCATTCAGCGCCAGCGCGGTGTTAATCGCCCCTTCGCGCGCATCCTGAGTGTCGGTGTCGCGCGTCATCAGGTAGTCGTACACCACTGCGGCTTCTTTGTTCATCTTGCCGGACTGGTACAGGCGCGCCATGGCAAACATCAGGTCGGAATTCTGCGGATCTTTCTGCAGGGCGCCGATCAGCTTATCGTAGGCCGCCGCATACTGTTTGCGTTCACGCAGTTCATCCACTTCATTAATTATCCCGCCGTTACGGATCCCCGCCAGCTGGGCGCTGGTGCTGCGTGACTGCAGTTCCGGGTTACTGAGGAAGGCCTGCGCTTCACCGCCCAGTCCCGCCTGATTCAGTACCGCCACCTGGGCCGCATAGTCACCGGCGTTACCCTGCACACCGCGCTGCATACTGGCGCGCACAACGGAGACCGCCGTGGTCATATCGCCCACCTGTGCCAGGCCTTTCGCCAGGTTACCCGCATCCGCCGGATTTTGCGGCGGGTTCGCCGCCAGCGCTTTCAGCGTGTTGGCCGCCGCCGCACTGGCGCCCTGGGCCAGATACTGCTGCGCCACGGACATCTGCTGGTTGAAGTTCACACGCTGGGTCAGCGCGCGCATCTCTGCGTTTTGACTGCGGGCCGGAATGCGTGACAGCAGGCTCTGCGCCTGCCCCCAGGCCCCGCTTTCGCTGGCAAACAGCGCGGCCGCATACACTTCATTGCTGCTGGCACCGTTGCGGAAAGCAGGCTGCATCACGCCTGCCGCCGCAGCGGTATTGCCCTGTTGCTGATAAATACGCGCAAGGTCGAGGCGCAGCCAGCCGTCGGCCGGGAAACGCTGCATGCCCTGCTGCAGGATCGTAATGGCCCGCTGCGGGTTGCCGGCCGCCAGCGCCTGCTTCGCGTCACGGCGCACCGGTTCACTGGTGGCCACCGGGCGCGGCGTCACTGCCTCGCGTACGCTGGACGGGAGAGAGGCCAGCAGTGTGTTAGCTTCGGCGGTGTTACCCTGCTGCCGCAGCACGTAGAACAGCCCCTCTTTCGCCGGACGGTTAGCGGCATCGCCGGACAGCACGTCACGGTAGGTCTGCGCGGCCTGATCCAGCTGATTATTACGGCGCAGCACGTCAGCACGGAACAGCTTCGCTGCCACGCCCTTCTCGCCCGCTGCCTGGGTTAACGGCGCGCTGAGGCTTAAAGCCTGCGCGCTGTCCCCGGCTTTCATCGCCTGCTGGGCGGCGGCTAACTGACCGTAGAAGCGGGCATCGGTTGCCTGCTGCTGGCGCTGTTCGCTGTTGCTGCCGCCGAGCTTCGCTGCACGCTCCAGATAGTCTGCCGCTCTGGCATAGTCGCCGCTGCGCTGCGCCACATAGCCCAGTCCGGCCAGCGCATCGGCATCCTCCGGGTTGGTTTGCAGCACCCGATCGAAAGCGGTCTGTGCGCCGCTGACGTCGCCGCTGTTCAGGGCATTAAAGCCCTCACCTTTGGCCGCGCCGCCGACGTTTTTCCGGTAGTGATCCATCACCGCCGTATCCTGCGGATGACGCTGCTGGTAGTGCTGATACAGCGGCGCATCGCCCGACTGCGGGCCCAGCCACAGCAGCGCCTGACGCAGGGAACGATCGGCGTCGGCATTGCCGCCCGCCAGTCCTTCCAGCGTTTGCAGCCCCTCACGGCGGGTTGATTCCTGCCAGGTCAGGGCCTTGCCCAGCGCCAGCTTCGCGCCGGTATCCTGCGGGTGCTGCGCCACGAACTGCCGCAGGTTGTCCACCGCCTGCGGCAGCAGGGTGCGATCACCGGCCATGGTCAGGTAATACTCCGCCGCCACGCTGGCCGGTGGCGTATTCCCGCTGAAGGTGTTGCGCCAGGTCTGCAGGGCCGCCGCGGTATTGCCGCTGCGCGCCTGTTGTCGGGCCAGAGACAGCTGCGCCGCCGGGATAGTCTGCATCTGACGGGCTGCGTCCAGTTCTGACAGTCGCGGATCCTGTGGCGAGACCTGACTAAGCCGCGCGCGCCATTTGGCCGCGGCCGCACCATCCCCGCCCTGCTGAGACCACAGCGCCATCAGGAACAATGCCTGGGCGTTGTTCCCATCCACCATCAGCACTTTATTCAGCGCATCACGGGCCAGCTCATCATGCGCTTTCTGATGCCAGTAATTTGCCTGGTCAAACAGCGCCTTAACGGCGGGATTGTTCTCTGCGGCCAGCAGCGGGAACGTCATCACCGACAGCACAAGGCCGCTGCCAAACATCCAGCGTTGGCGAATTCTGGCGGTTAAGGGGGTGAGTGTTGTTTTCATTATTCTTTCTTCTCGCCAGAGGTACGGGAATGATCCTGCGGGTGCAGACGACGCCATGCATGGCGCTTCAGCAGAACACAGGCGCTGAGTCCCACCAGGGTGGCACAGAACAGCGCCAGTAACGCCAGCAGTACGGCATGCTGGTTGGCATACCATACAACCATCATGTACCAGGGCATTTGCCCGCTCGGGAACTGAGCGCCCACGCTAAAGCTGCGGATACCATTCTCATCGGTAATGATCGCCGTATCCCCCCGGATACCCGCGTTAATCCGTGATGAGGTCATGTCGTTATGCAGTCGCGCCAGCTGGTTATCATCGGTCGCGACTGTCATCACCACCAGACGACTGCTGTTCCACGGTGAGCGGTAGCTGATAAAACCACGCCAGTCTTCGTTCGACGAGAAGTAACGGTCAGCGTCAAGCGTCTGACGATACCAGTTACCGGTCAGCCAGCTACGCAGGTTATCCAGCATATTCGGCACTTTAACGCCAAGGGTATGATTATTCAGTTCGTACGGTGAGCCTGCCAGCAACTCGCGGTTAAAACTGGTCTGTGCCAGGGTGGAAACCGAGAGAATATCGCTGTTTTCCAGGCGGCCACGCAGCGTACCGGCAGCCGGAATACCAAACATGACGCTGTTCTGACTCAGCGCGGCGCCGGTTGCATTGCCCGAACGGCCTGCCATATCCAGCAGCGTGCTGATCTCGGCGTTACTCGGGTTTGAAGGAAGCATCAGTACCGTCTGAGAATAATCAGCCAGACGCGAGAAAGGGAACGAGGCTCCGACAAAGTAAGAGAGGTTCGGCAGTAACGTAAAGTGACGGGTATGACTCAGATCGATAAACGAATCATCTTCAATCCGGCTCTTGATATTGTTGTTGGTCAGCACGCTGCACGGTGCCGTGGCCTTAGGTTTGATATTGAAATAGAGCTGCATCTGGTTGTCACCGTAAATCAGGTACGGATCCAGTTTCAGGGTATATTTCTCCTGGCGCGCATCCCCACCCAGGCGGTGCCAGATATTTTCCAGCAGGCCGACCTTATTGACTGTCAGGTTACGCAGGAAGGTTCCGTTCAGCGTGACGTTGAGCAGAGAGTTATCTTCATCAATCCAGCTTTCTGACGGGAAGCGATAGTTCAGCTGGACAGGAATGCTGTCACCGTCCCACAGAAACAGATCGGGTGCCGCACGGAAGTTAACGCGCAGCGCATCATGCCAGATGCCTGTGGTGGTCAGATTCTGATCCTTACGCAGGAGCTCGCTGAGACGTACCGGGCGTTCGGTATTGATCCAGCGCGGCGCATCGTACGGCTTGCGCAGCGGCATACTCTGCGGCGTGACGGCCAGCGACGGTTCATCTGCCGTCATCGGCTGCAGAAGACGCCACGCTGCCTGACGCAGCTGATCGTCGGTTTTGCCAGTCACCAGCAGCAATTTGTACACCGGGTTATCCGGGTTACTCACCATATGCAGGGAGGGACCGTCACTTTCCGGTAAGGTCAGGCTACCGATTTTTTCACCGGGGTGACCAAACACCACGCCGTTTTTCTCCGGCAGCGCGCCACGTAATACCGGAAAGCTGATGCCGCGATAGTCTGCCTGAATTCCCATCCAGGATGAGAGGATCGCCGCCGCGCTGACTTCACCCGGCGTGATGTCATTGCCAAAGATAATGGCTACGCTGGCCGGGCTCATGCGCAGCGGGTCAATAAACGGACGCGGGAAATTGCGCAGGTTGGTTCCGATATTCAGCTGCTGGCCTTCCAGTGCCAGCGTGGTATTCGGCAGAATAGTCACCTGATACTGCCGGGCGCTGTCGCGCTCACACAGCAGCTGGTCAGCATCGTTAATTTTAAAGCTCAGGTTATTGCTGGACACCACCATCGCCGCCGGAATATCCAGCTGATAATCCTCGCTGGCGCGATCGGAGGCACTCAGCGGCAGGGTCCCCAGCGGCTGGCCGTTCAGCATCAGCTGCAGCGATGTATTCCGCGCCGCCAGCGCCTGGGACACTTTCAGCGACAGGTTCAGGCGCGCATTGGTGACCACTTCATCGGTCGGCAGGGTGAAAACAATCCCGGATTGCAGCTGCCCCCCGGTCAGCGTGATCCCCTGCTTCTGGCCCATCTGCGCCACGCTGACCGTGCTGGAAAGCGGTTGATTGAGCGATACGGCAGGCTGCGTCTCAGCCTCGTCCATGACCGGGGCCGGCAGCGGCGGCAGGCCCGCAGGCAGGCCTTCGTTGGTGCCCGGTGGTAGCGCGGCTTCATCACCCGCTGGCAGGCTGCTTTCCGCCGATCCGGCAGGCAGATCCGTTGCTACGGCCTGGCCCTCCGCTGGCGGAGACGTCTCCGCAGGCAGGGAGCCAGCAGGCGCCTGTGCCGGCATGGCCGGGGTTTCCGTCGCCGTGGCCGGGGTGTCGGTCTGCGCCGGGGGAGCGGCGTCTGCCGCTGGCGGCGTGACTTCAGCCCCCACATCTGCCGGCGGCGGAATATCCGATAATGCGCTGCTGTCGCGGGTGACGCTGCCCGGATCGGCCTGCGCGCTGCCCAGCGTGAGCAGGGTACTCAGGCACAATGCCCGGAGGAGGAGTGGCTTCATACCGCGCTATCCTCTTCCACTTGTGCCCGACGTTTTTTTCTTGCCCGCCGATCCTGGAATGTCAGCCAGAACAGCTCAAACACGGTACGAATAATGTTCAGTAACGAACGCAACGGTTTATCTTTAGGCCCCACAGGCTGGATCCAGGCGTCGGCGCGCGACAACACCACCCGAACCAGCTCACGACGGCGTGACAGCGGCATCTCATCAAACTGCAGTCGGATAACGCCATCCTTCGCACCAATCACCTGGACCGGAATGGAGATCACCCCGGACTGCAGGATGAGGTCAATGGCTTCAATCTCGTCCTTCTCATGACGCGAGTCTGGCGCATCGATCTGCGCACCGCCCATCGACAGGTTAACGGTATTTGAACGCGATGAGATGCCACTGGCGTAGTGCACCACCACGGGAAGATTGACATCAACACGGATGGTTTTACGCACCTGTTTGGTTTCACGCGCCACGGCAATGGCTGCCATCAGAATAATCAGGCTGAAGGTCGCCCAGCCGACGTTCAGCGCAATAACGTAGGGATCCACGCCAAAGTAGTCATGCGCTGTCGCCCGGACAATGCCACTCACGACGCCCACCAGTAACAGCAGAGCGCAGATCACGTGCGGGCGCACGATATTGAAGTCAAAGAAACCGACGTCCAGCAGGCCACCTTTATCCGTCACGTTAAATTTACCGTGCTTCGGTGAAATCATCGTTAACAGGGTCGGGATCACCAGATGGAAAGCCATCACGGTTTCGTAAATCTCTCCCCAGAAGGTGGCGCGGAAGCGACCGTTCATACGAGAGTTAACGTAAAGCGACATTACCAGGTGCGGCAGAACGTAGGCAAAGATCAGGCCTGCCGACGAGTGGATGATATTCAGATTGAACAGCAGGTACGCCAGCGGCGCCGTCAGGAAGACAACACGCGGCAGGCCAAACTGGAAATGCAGCATGGCGTTGAGATAGCAGAGCCGCTGCTGCCATTTCAGCCCGCGACCCAACAGCGGGTTATCGACGCGGAAAATCTGCGTCATGCCTCGCGCCCAGCGCGTACGTTGGACAATATGCAGACCCAGACGCTCGGTCGCCAGACCGGCGGCCAGCGGGATAGCGAGGAAGGCAGAGCCCCAGCCAAGACGCTGCATTTTCAGCGCGGTGTGGGCATCTTCTGTCACGGTTTCCACCGCGAACCCACCAATCTCTTCCAGCGCTGAACGACGAATGACCGCGCAGGAGCCACAGAAAAAGGTCGCATTCCAGTTATCATTACCCTGCTGAACCGGGCCGTAGAACAGGGCCCCTTCGTTCGGAATGTCGCGGGCGGCTTTCAGGTTGCGCTCAAACGGATCCGGTGAATAGAAGTAGTGCGGCGTCTGGAGCAGGGCCAGCTTTTCATCTTTCAGGAAAGCACCGACGGTGGCCTGCAGGAAGGTGCGTGTTGCCACATGGTCGCAGTCAAAAATGCAAATCAGCTCACCTTTGGTGATTTTCATTGCATGGTTAAGGTTACCGGCCTTGGCGTGGCGATTGTCATCACGCGTGATGTAACCCACGCCAACATCGGCGGCAAAGCGGGCAAACTCGCTGCGCTTACCGTCATCCAGCAGATAGATTTTGATCTTATCGCGCGGATAGTCGATGCACTGTGCCGCCAGCACCGTATCACGTACCACGTCCAGGCTTTCGTTATAGCTGGGGACGTAGACATCAACGGTAGGCCACAGGCTGATATCGTCGGGCAACGGCTCAATGGTGCGCTTCAGCGGCCATGAGGTTTGCAGATAACCGAGGATTAATATCAGCCAGACATAAAGCTCGGCCATAAATAGCCCGATGCCAAGAATGGCTTCGACCTCAGAATTAAAATGCAGTGTTTCCGTCGCCCGCCAGTAAATATAGCGTGTGGACATCATCGCTGAGAGGATCACCATCACGATGGTGATTTTTTTGCTTTTGCTAATACCTAATAAAAACAGAATAGCAATCGAGATTAAGCCAAAAATATATTGCTTAGCGCTATCCATCGGTGTCGTCACGATGACGGCTGCGACGGGGAATAATACCAGCAGCAGGAGATAAAAGAGGACTTTATTCATAAGTCATCCTGAATATGTATTGTTATAATTCGTGGCAATCCCAACATAATCGGATTACGCGTATTCAGGCCTCCCTGCCTGGTCATAATCCGGCCGTTAACGGGGCTTTAGCGGAGCATGCAGTTCTCCGTCACCGACTTTAATATCAAGCAGCGCAGCAAGGCGCTTAGCGATCAACTCAATATCAAACGCCGCGGCGGAGACAGGGCTAAAATCAAAAATCGACTGTTGGGACGCATTGGCTTCTGCCACACTTTCATCACGATTCACGACGCCCATCAGCCTGTCGCCAAGGCGCTGCTGCATAAATGCGGTCACATCGCGGCTGATATTTCTGCGGCTATCGCTCTGATTCAGGACGAAATAATGACCTCCCCGGTGATTCAGCGCCCCACCAATCATTTTTTCTTTTTCAATCTGCGGGAGCAGCGACAAGGATGCCGTGTCTGCCAGCATCACCACTAAATGCATATCGGCCAGCGCCGTCATGGCTTTAAGCGCCGGCCCGGGGCCGGGAGGGAAATCAGCGATAATCACCAGCCCGGGGTAGTTCAGCACCGTGTGCAGGCCACGGGACAGGAAGTTAGGATCCCGGGTCAGGTTGTCTTCAAACCCGAGACGCTGATCTTCCGTCACGTCACCGTAAGGCAGGACAAAAATATTGCCCCCGGTGGTGAGAATGGACTGACTCCAGTCAGAGGATTCGGCAGATTTTGCGACAAAACCCCGGCTGTCCGCCAGTGGGACACCAAAGTGCAGGCGCAGGGCATTTTGCACGTCAAAATCGATCGCCAGCACCTTGCTGCCGCCACGGGCGAGGGCATGAGCAAGATTGGCTGCCATGGTGGTTTTCCCCACGCCGCCTTTCGGTGAGCAGACACAAACTAACGGCATGAGGCGATTTTCTCCAGCAGGGGATGTAGCAATATATCTTTCGGAAGCGACGCGGAAGACGGGGTGGCAGCAGGGCTGAACAGCCGCTTAAAACTGACATTAGCGGTAGCCTCTGACGCTGATGAGCGCGGCGCGATGGCCGGTGTGGCCGCTGGCGCAATATGCAGGGGTGTCGGAACGGCTGAGGGTGCCGATGCAATGTCGGCCACGGGCTGTGCCGCAGGGGCTGAACGGGCGGCCAGCTGCGCTAACAGTGAACTGCCGGATACCGCCGTTTGCTGTGCGATCGGCATGGCTTGCAGGGGAGCGGTATCGCCCCCGTCAGCCGGGGCTGCCACCGGGACAGGCACGGCAGGAGACGTGGCAGCAGGCGGCAATGAAGCAGAGATACTGTCCAGCAGTGAAGCCCCCACCCGCCCCGAAGACGCGGGTGCGACCGCCTTAAAAGACTGAACAGGCAGATGCGACGTGGCCGGCTCAGACGCGGCCAGAGGCGGCGTAAAGGCGGCCGGATCGGCGGGCTGAGGCGCTGCTCTGTCAATACGCTGACTGTTATCCAAAACCGACCCTGCGCCCTCTTTCAGCAACTGTCGGATCACGCTCCAGTTGGTGGTATCAGCGTTCAGCACCTGCTCAGACATGTCTTTGAATTCAATGTGGTTTGTTTGCGTTTTTTCTTTAAAACGCTGCAGGTCATCATAGCTTTTCATGAGTATGATCGCGCAAGGTGGAGGATTTCGCGGCAATATAACATATAAATTTTGAATTACTCAGACTAATCTCATACCCCAGATAAAAGGCGTTGAACGATTAATTCACGTCAATAGATTTCAATTATTCATTGCGACAGTTATATATCAACACAGTGATTATTTGGTTTAGTTAATTATTTTGCACAGGCTAATTAAAAGCTATTTCCTGTCACTGAAATATCTTTCTGCTGCTTACCCCTGCTTAATACAACGTCCCCTTTTTTCTGGCAAGACTATCCCATAATCCTCTCCCGGATGAAGAAAAGCTGACACAAGTCTCTTGCAAAAGCCCCTGTGACAGACCGAATCTTCGACGCCTGCAGATTCGGCTTAAGTACGACAGATAAGGAGACTTTTTATACAGCATAGCAGTGGTTAGGGAATGATGCATTTTGCTTAAGGATTTTATGCGATGTGTAACAGCGGGCGGGCCGGAAAAGCAGCCCGGCCCCTGCGCGATACGGTGAACGGCAGGGGGCGGGCCAGGGTCATAGGTTAAGCCGTCGGGGTCGACCCTTTCTTCCGGCCTGCCCACAGGGGTTAAGCGCCGGGATTTTCATCCTGATCCACGGCGAAGCAGGCGACCTGCTGTCCGCCCCAGGTCTTCAGCTGCGGCTGGAGCTGCACGCAGGTGCCGAACTGGCGGCGGCAGCGCGCGTTAAAGGCACAGCCCGGCGGCGGATTCAGCGGGCTGGGCAGCTCACCGGTCAGCTTGATGCGCTCGCGGCGCTCATCCGGGTTAAGCCGTGGCGTGGCCGACAGCAGTGCCTGAGTATAGGGGTGCAGCGGATTTGAGAAGATCTGCTCCTTACTTCCCTTCTCCACGCAGCGGCCCAGGTACATCACCATCACTTCATCCGCAATATGTTCGACCACCGACAGGTCATGAGAAATAAACACGTAGGAGAGGCCGAGGTCCTGCTGCAAATCCATCATCAGATTCAGCACCTGCGCCCGCACCGAGACGTCGAGCGCGGAAACCGGCTCATCGGCGATCAGCACGTCCGGATCCAGCATCAGCCCGCGAGCAATGGCAATACGCTGACGCTGGCCGCCGGAGAACATATGCGGGTAGCGGTCGTAGTGCTCGGTCTTCAGACCGACCTTCGCCATCATCTCCAGCGTTTTTTCCCGGCGCTCGGCTTTGCTCAGTTGGGTATTAATCAGCAACGGCTCTTCCAGGATCTGGCTGACCTTTTTACGCGGATTCAGGGAACCGTACGGGTTCTGGAAAACGATCTGGATTTTCTGACGGCGCAGCTTCTCCGCTTCCGGATCGTGCTTCAGCAGATCCTGTCCCTGGTAGAACAGCTGCCCTTCGGTTGGCGTTTCGATCATCGTCAGCAGGCGGCCCAGGGTCGACTTACCGCAGCCGGACTCGCCCACCACGGCCAGTGTTTTACCGCGTTCCAGGTCAAATGACACGCCATCCAGCGCTTTGACCAGCCGCTCCTGGCCGAACAGGCCTTTTTTAACCGGGTAGTGCTTCTTCAGATCGATGGCCTGCATCAGCAGGGTCGGTTTATCGTGTTCAGGCTTCATAAGCAGGTCTCCCGGCATCATCCAGTGGGAAATGACATTTGGACTGACGCCCGGCAATATCACGTAAAGGCGGTTCCTCGCTGCGACAGCGATCCTGCGCATACGGGCAGCGCGGGTTGAGCAGACAGCCGTTCGGGCGGTCGTACTTGCCGGGGACGACACCCGGCAGTGACGCCAGCCGGGCTTTATCCACCGCGAACTCCGGCAGCGCACGCAGCAGCGCCTGAGTATACGGATGGCGCGGGGCCTTAAAGATATCCACCGCTTTACCCGTTTCTACCACCTGACCGGCGTACATCACGATAATGTGCTGTGCGGCTTCGGCCACCAGCGCCAGATCGTGGGTGATCAGGATCAGCGCCATATTTTCCTGGCGTTGCAGATCGAGCAGCAGTTCAATGATCTGCGCCTGGATCGTCACGTCGAGCGCCGTAGTGGGCTCGTCAGCGATCAGCAGCTTGGGACGGCAGGCAATCGCCATGGCGATCATCACGCGCTGGCTCATGCCGCCGGACAGCTGATGCGGATAGACATCCAGACGGGACGCCGGATCGGGAATCCCCACCTGGTTCAGCAGGTCAATGGCGCGCTGACGGCGGGTACGCTTATTCCCGCCCTGATGCACCTTGATGGCTTCCATGATCTGGAAGCCCACCGTGTAGCAGGGGTTAAGGCTGGTCATCGGATCCTGGAAAATCATCGCCACGTCCGAGCCCACCAGCTGGCGGCGCTCTTTTTCCGAAATGCGTTTCAGGTCACGCTGGTTAAATACCAGGTTATCCGCCATCACCTTACCGGGGTAATCAATCAGCCCCATAATCGCCAGCGAGCTGACCGATTTACCGGAGCCGGACTCGCCGACAATACCCACCACCTGACCCTGCTCAACCTGATAGCTGATGCGGTCGACGGCGCGGAACGGTGCTTTTTCGTCGCCGAAATGCACCGAGAGTTTATCTACCGTTAATAGTGCCATCTCGTCGCCTACTGTTTGAGTTTCGGGTCGAGAGCGTCGCGTAAACCGTCGCCCATCAGGTTAAATGCCAGTACCGTCAGCAGAATGGCAACACCCGGGAAGGTGACCACCCACCAGGCACTCTGCGCAAACTGCAACACGTCGGAGAGCATGGTGCCCCACTCCGGCGTGGGCGGTTGTGCCCCCATACCCAGGAAACCCAGCGCGGCCATATCGAGGATCGCGTTGGAAAAACCGAGAGACGCCTGCACGATCAGCGGTGCCAGGCAGTTTGGTAAGATATTAATGAACATCTGACGCACGGCACCCGCTCCGGCCACGCGGGAAGCCGTGACGTAGTCGCGGGTGACTTCCACCAGCACCGCCGCACGGGTCAGTCGAATATAGTGCGGCAGGGCGACAAAGGTCAGCGCTATCGAGGCGTTAACAATCGACGGGCCGAAGATAGCCACCAGCACCAGCGCCAGCAGCAGGCTTGGCAGCGCCAGCATAATATCGACCAGACGCATAATCGCTGCGTCTACCGCGCCGCCCACATAGCCGGCAATCAGACCAAAAATCACGCCAAAAATCAGTGACAGCACTACCACCAGACAGCCGACCAGCAGCGACAGGCGGGCACCGTACATCAGCCGCGACAGCACATCACGGCCGACGTCATCCGTGCCGAATACATACTGCCAGCTACCGCCTTCCTGCCAGGCCGGAGGCTTCAGCAACGCATCACGGAACTGCTCCGCCGGGGCATGAGGTGCCAGCACGCTGGCAAAGACCGCGATGAAAATCATCACAACCACGTACACCAGGCCGATTACCGCGCCTTTGTTACGCTTAAAGTAGTGCCAGAATTCCTGTAACGGGGTCATCGGCTTGGGTGCAGCGTTAACGCTACCTGGATCCACAACAGACATGTTGGCCCCTTATTTCTTATGACGAATGCGTGGATTAACCACGCCGTAAAGCACGTCGACCAGCAGGTTGACGACGATAATCAACGTGGCCACCATCAGTACCCCACCCTGCACAACCGGGTAGTCGCGGCGCTGCAGTGCGTCGATTAACCAGCGCCCCAGGCCTGGCCAGGAGAAGATGGTTTCCGTCAGGATGGCACCTGCCAGCAGCGTACCGACCTGAAGACCAATCACCGTGACGACCGGCAGCATGGCATTGCGCAGCGCGTGGACCACGATGACCCGCATCGGGGTCAGTCCCTTAGCGCGTGCGGTACGGATATAGTCCTCACCCAACACTTCCAGCATCGCCGAGCGCGTCATACGCACAATCACCGCCAGCGGGATAGTGCCCAGCACGATGGCCGGCAGGATCATATGCATCACGGCATCGTTGAAATCGCCGGGTTCGCCCCAGAACAGGGTGTCGATCAGCATAAAGCCGGTCAGTGGCATGGTGTCATCAAGGAACACCGTGTCCCCGATGCGCCCGGAAACCGGGGTCAGATTAAGCTGCACCGAAACCAGCATGATCAGCATCATGCCCCACCAGAAAATCGGCATCGAGTAACCGGTCAGGGAGATCCCCACGGCCGTATGGTCAAAGATGGAACCGCGTTTAACGGCTGCCAGCACGCCGACCGGGATACCGACGGCAACGGCGAACAGCATGGCGCAGATGCCCAGCTCAAGCGTGGCCTTAAAGCGCGGGACAAATTCGTCCCACACCGGTACGCGACTTTTCAGTGACATACCGAGGTCGCCGTGCAGAACGCCTTTGATATAAGTGAGGTACTGCTGCCAGAGAGGCTGATCCAGACCGAGCTGGGCCATTAACTGGGCGTGACGTTCCGGGGAAATACCGCGCTCGCCCACCATAATCATCACCGGATCGCCGGGGATCATATGAACAAACGCAAAGGTTAACAGGGTGATACCGATAAACGTTGGGATAACAAGACCCAAGCGTCGGAGTATGAACTGCAACATATTCCGTATTCTCTTTTAGTTCCTGCCAGCCGTAACCGACAGGATTATTATTGCTCACATCTTGCGCGCGAATATCCGCAGGGGACATCCACCCGCGACGCAGCGAACTGCGCCTTGACGACCTGTTTGCATCCTGGCAAAAGGGCCGGGGAAGACCCGGCCCTGGGGAAAGTTATCAGAGCCGGACAGCCCGGCCCGTAACATTATTCCTTGATATCGACCTGAGCGAAGTAGTGACCACCCAGCGGATCGACAACATAGCCGGAGACTTTTTTGCTCACCGGCTCATACACCGTGGAGTGGGCAACAATCAGTGCAGGGGCCTGATCGTGCATGACCACCTGAGCCTGCTTGTACAGTTCGATACGCTTGTTGTGATCGTCGGTCGCACGTGCAGGCTGGATCAGGTCTTCAAACGACTTGTCACACCAGCGCGAATAGTTCGAACCGTCTTTCGCCGCAGCGCAGCTGAACAGGGTGGCGAAGAAGTTATCCGGGTCCCCGTTGTCACCGGTCCAGCCCATCATTACGGTCTGGTGTTCACCGGCTTTAGCACGCTTCAGGTACTCGCCCCACTCGTAGGTGACGATTTTGGCTTTTACGCCAATCTTCACCCAGTCGCTCTGGATCATCTCTGCCATGCGGCGCGCATTCGGGTTGTAAGGACGCTGTACCGGCATCGCCCACAGGTCAATAGTGAACCCGTCAGCCATACCGGCTTCTTTCAGCAGCGCTTTCGCTTTGACCGGATCGTACGGGTAGTCCTGAACGGCGTCGTTATAGCCCCACATGGTCGGTGGGATCAGGTTTTTCGCTTCCTGCCCTGCGCCCTGGTAGACCGCTTCGATAATCGCTTTCTTGTTTACTGACATGGTCAGCGCCTGACGGACTTTCAGGTTATCCAGCGGTTTTTTCTCAACGTTAAACGACAGATAGCCGACGTTCAGGCCAGGCTGCTCCAGCAGGTTGATATTTTTGTCCTGCTTCATACGTGCGATATCAGCCGGGTTCGGGTACGGCATCACCTGACATTCGCCTTTTTGCATTTTGGCGTAGCGCACGGAAGCATCCGGGGTGATAGAGAACACCAGACGGTCAATCTTCGGCTTGGTGCCCCAGTATTCTGCGTTCGCTTTATACAGAATGCGGGAATCTTTCTGGTACTGCAGCAGCTGGAACGGGCCGGTTCCCACCGGGTTCAGATCCACTTTTTCCGGGGTACCCGCTTTCAGCATATTGTCGGCGTATTCTGCTGACAGGATCGACGCAAAGTCCATCCCCAGGTCAGCGAGGAACGGTGACTCAGGGCGGGTAAGTTCGAAACGCACCGTATTGTCATCAACCTTAACAATTTTGCTGATAAGCGCAGGCATGTCCATGCCTTCGAAATACTCGTAGCTGCCGCCGGAAACGCCGTGATATTTGTTGTTTTTATCCAGCTGGCGTTCGAAGGTAAACACCACATCGTCAGCGTTGAAATCGCGCGTCGGTTTAAAGTCTTTGGTGGTCTGCCACTTCACGCCTTTGCGCAGGTGGAAGGTATAGGTTTTCCCGTCTGCACTCACATCCCATTTTTCCGCCAGCCCGGGGTGTAATTCCGTGGTTCCGATGGTGAATTCCACCAGACGGTTATAGATCTGACGCGAGCTAGCGTCATAAGTGGTGCCAGAGGTAAATAACTGTGGGTTAAAACCTTCAGGCGAACCTTCAGAACAGTAAACCAGGGTCTTCGCCTGAACACCTGTAGCCATTAACAGCGCGATGGCGCTGAGACCGACCTTCAGCATCCCGGATTTAGCCAGGGAAATACTCATGCTTATGCTCCAGTAGTGATGTGATGTTGTGTGCGTTACCCGGCAATGTGTTGCCGGGTATTCACGCCGACCGATAATTTTTTTAGGTGGTCTGTGCGTGGCGCCTTGCGGCATCAGTCAAAAGGACAGGATCAGAGAGATGCTGACGAAATGAAACTATCAGACAAATCCCCTTACCTTTTGTACTGAGGGTTCAATTTGTCAATAGTTTCAGGGAACGTCAATACAAGTGTCGGGTATTTACTCTTTCTGTGAGAAACAGCAAGCAAATATAAAAAAAACAATTCAATAACATTTCCAGTGTTAAACGTTATTAAATGTGATCTTAACCACATTAAACCCTGGCTTACTGTCGCCAGAGCAGCACATCGCGTCGGGAAAAAACCCAAAAAATAATCCACAAAAAGTCGATTATTACCCGATAAAGTGGGCTATATGGCTAACTTATAGATAAAAATGCTGCAACGCAGAGATAAGTAATGAGCAACAAGCCACAATCGGTCATAAGAAAAACGCGACGCGAATTAAGTGATTTATCGCAGGTGGGATAAGGCTTTTATGCCGTTTTACAGGAGAGATTTCTCGATAAATCCCCGTTCCCCAGGGCTGAGCGGCAGCAGATTATTCGGCAGGGGCCGGTAAGAACGTCATACCCTGGCGATGTAAACCACCACTGCGGGTAAGCATGTTTGAGGGGGCTGGGCACGCAGGGAGGCGTCTTTTGCCGCTCGGGCATCAGGGAGGGAATAAAGAAGGGGGGAGCTCAGGGGACGACCTTTTGCCGGTCGTCCCCTGTAACGGTTACGGTTTTTTCGGGTCCGCACACCAGTTGTTCGCCTGCTTAATCCCACCGTCCGGTGACGTATAGCCCAGGCATCCCATGATGGTGTCAAACAGCTCAACATGACGATGCGTTTTGCCCGCCTTCTGTTCTGCCTGTAGCTGTTCGAAGGCGCGTTTGTTCGTCGGATCAGCCAGGTACTTATCTGAAGCCCAGACAATCATCGGCACGCGGAACTGCTCTGGCGGCGCCATATTGCGTGGCGTTCCGTGCAGGTGCATGTTTTCGCTGATGGACTCACCGTGGTCGGCAGCATAGAACACGATCGCTTTCTTATCGCGCAGCTGGTCATAGACGCTGTCCAGCATCGTATCGACATACAGAATCGAGTTGTCATACGCGTTGATCAGCATCTCTTTACTGCAGGTATCGTCCACGCCCAGGCACTCCGGCTGGTAACGGGCGAACTCGCGCGGATAACGCTGAGAGTATAAGTAATGTGAGCCTTTGGTATGCAGGATCACCAGGTGTTTACCCTTAGGGTGATCGTCAATAGAGGCCTTCAGCTCCGGGATCAGCAGCATGTCATCCACTGATTTCCCCTGGTTGCGCTTCTCTGAACCAATCTGCTCGCGGAAGGCGTAGCTGTCAGCGTCGGTGTTGTTATAGAACCACACCTCACTCTGCATGGCGAAGAGATCGGAGCTAAAGCCCAGCTCCTTCAGCACCGCAAAGACATTCTGCTCCTTCAGCGTGCGGCCAGGGTTATCCATGGTACCGCCTTCGCGCACGAACATGCAGCGCAGGGAGAGCTTGGTCGAGGTATCGCAGGACTCCCCACGGAACGCCACCAGGTTTTTCTCCTTCGACAGCTTCGGCGTGTTATCACGCTCGTAGCCCAGCAGGCCCATATGATCCCAGCGCGTGGTTTCACCAATAACAAACACCACGTAGGTGTCATCCAGCCCTTCTGGTGCGTTATAGGTGAATTTTTTCGCCGGATCGAGCAGGTTTCCGCTGTCCATCCGCTCATCATAGGTGGTGTAGGCAAACAGCCCTACCGCACTCAGCCAGTTAGACGGCAGATAGGAGTGTGCCACCACGCCGCCATAGCTCGGCAGATCAACGTTGGTGATCTTCTCATTGGCGCTCTGGATTTTATCGAAATAGCGGATAGGCCCCCAGGTCAGTAGCAGGGCCAGCAGCAACGTCAGCAACGGCTTTATGCGCTGGCCCGGCGTTTTAAGCTGTTCCAGCAGCGTCATGCGCAGGCTGCTCCACCAGATCAGCACCAGCGGCGGCAGACTGACCAGCACCATCCAGAGAATAAAGTGGTAACCCACCACCTCTTTCGACAGATCGGTGTCCGTGGTCATCACCGAGGCGACAATGCCATAGCCAATCACCACATTAAAGAAGGCCATGTAGTAACTGGCAGAAACGGAAACCACTACCAGCAGCGTGGCGGTTATCCGCCAGAACCATTTTCCACCCAGCGACAGCAGGCGAAACAGGAAGAACGTCAGCAGTACGGCCGCCATCCCTTCTGCCAGCGCAGACAGCCACTGCATGATGTGAAATTTATCGAAAAAGGGACTAAATCGACGATAAAACACCGGAAGATTCAAAAACAGTCCGACGTAGAAAGCCAGCAACAGCGACAACTTTTGCTGGGAATACATTTTAATAGAATTCATTCGACCTTTAATCCTGGCGTAACCTAAACGAGTGCTAACACGATCTGAACGCTAATCAGACCCTGGCACCGCCTCAGAGTTCGGTAATAACGCCGATAAACCTTAAGGCCGCTCATAACCAGAGGAATCTGATAAGAAAAGTTGGGGGGCATAGTTAACCATACTCAGGGACGTTAGTCTGTGAACAACGAAAATTTAGGCATTTTACGGTTAAGCCCAGAGGGGCGCTGAACAGGGAAGATCCGGGAAGGGGAAGTAACCGGGGCCGTAACCCCGGTCAGGGGCGTTAGTTGATAATCGTTAACGTCACGTCGATATTGCCCTGGGTGGCATTAGAGTAAGGGCAAACGATATGAGCCGCATCAACCAGTTTCTGGGCGTCGGCGCTGTCCATGCCCGGCAGGTGGATGTTCAGCGTGGCTTCAATGCCAAAACCGGTTGGCAACGGGCCGATACCCACTTCGCCTTCTACGAACGCGTCTTTTGGCATGGCCAGTTTGTCACGCCCGGCAACAAACTTCATCGCCCCGAGGAAACAGGCCGAGTAGCCGGCAGCGAACAGCTGTTCCGGGTTGGTGACGTTACCGCCTGCCCCGCCCATCTCTTTTGGCAGGCCAAGCTGGAGATCCAGCACGCCGTCGGAGGAGGTCGCACGGCCTTCACGGCCACCGGTGGCTTTTGCTTTTGCACGGTATACAACTTTTTCTAAAGACATGGTGAGCTTCCTGTTAGTTTATTTAACGAGCTATTAAATCGCGTACTATATATATGATTCAAGCATAGCATCATGCGCAACCTTCACCGCCGTCAGCGGTTAAGGTTGTCGCGGAGTATTTCCAGTTCGCCCTTCAGGGACTGAAGTGTCTCCAGCTCACAGGCCGAAGCACAGCGGACTGACTCGGGAATATCCAGCGCTTTCATGCGCAGTTCACGCCCGGCGTCGGTCAGAGTGACCACCACCTGCCGTTCATCTTTACGGGAGCGGAGGCGATGTAACAGGCCCGCCGTCTCCAGACGCTTCAGCAGCGGAGTCAGGGTCGCGGAGTCAAGAAACAGCCGCTCTCCGATTTCCGATACCGTCACGTCATCACGCTCCCACAGCACCATCATCACCAGGTACTGAGGATAGGTGATCTCCAGCGGAGCCAGCAGCTGACGGTAGAGCTTATGCAGCGCCAGGTTAGCGGAGTAAAGGGCGAAGCACATCTGCTGATCGAGCAACAGTGGCGCATCCGCCGCTTTTTTGTCATCTTTATCTGTAGTCATCGCCATAATATAAATAGTGCGCTATATATTTGCAAGCAACTTTATTATCAGGGAGTGTAATATGCAGACACTGGAAGAACAGGCACAGCGCTATGCCAGTAAAGCCCATGCCGAAGCCGGGCAGCGACGAAAGTATACCGATGAACCCTATATAGTGCATCCGGCCGCCGTAGTTGAACTGGTGCGCAGCGTCAGTGACGATGAAGAGATGCTGGCCGCCGCATGGCTGCACGATACCGTTGAGGATACCCCCAGTACGCTGGAGGATATCCGCACCCACTTCGGTGAAAGGGTGGCATCGCTGGTCGGGATGCTGACCAACAAAGGTGCCACCACCGGGCAGAACCGCACGGCACGCAAAGTGGCCCATTTTCGCCATACCCAGCAGGCCTCTGCCGATGCGCAGACCATTAAGCTGGCTGATATTATCGACAATACGCGCTCCATTGTTCACTTCGATCCGCATTTTGCGCGCGTCTATCTGATTGAAAAACGAGTACAAATTCGCCTGTTAACCGACGGCAATGCCACCCTGCACCAGATGGCAGACCAGGTCATCGAACAGGGGATCGCGCAGCTGCAGCATGCGCCCTGGCATGTCGCTGGCGAGTGGTTTGAAAAACAGGAAAAAAAATACAATATATAACAACCGGTTAATATTAAAAGTCATGCAATGCGTGACATTATGTGCGGTAGTAACAACAACCGCATAAAATGGCTAGTTCTGCCAGATAACATCCCTATCATTGCCCCCCAATTAATCACTGGGAGGCAACATGTCTACTGACTTAACAATAATAAAAAATAAAACACTCGCATTCTTAGGGGCCGCCCTGTTCCTCAGTATCATGATGGGGCTGGTATTTATTGATATTGTCTGGATGAACAATGCCCTCCATGAAACCTCATTCACGGAAATCGCTCAGGAAACAATGCTGGCGGCGATCGCGCTGATGTTCTTTCACCGTGCCTGGCGTTCCCCGGTACAGCGCCCGGTGATGGTGCTGGTAGGCGGTTTCTTCAGTTGCATGTTGATCCGCGAGCTGGATTTTTTGTTTGATAAGATTACGCACGGCAGCTGGTTCTGGTTTGCACTGGCACTGGCGCTGGCCTGCCTTGCTCAGGCATTGCGACAACCGCGCGGCATCGTCGCTGGCCTGGCAGCCTTTATGTCACACCCGGCATGGGGCGTAATGGCCGCCGGCATGCTAACCATCCTGGTGTTCTCCCGTCTGTTTGGTATGCATCAACTGTGGGAACACCTGATGCTGGAAGGCTATAACCGTACGGTTAAAAACATGGCGGAAGAAGGGAGTGAGCTGCTGGGGTATTCCCTGTGCCTGTTTGCCACGCTCAGTTACCTGTGGCAGGGAAAGCACAACGTCAGGCACTCACGGACCGCACCTGACATCACGTTATGATTTACCGGATATTACGCGGCTGAGTAGCCAGCGCATTTCGTGACGACAGGTATTTTCACGCGGACGGCGCTTAGAACTGGCTTGATTTTCAGGGGTCTTTTTTCCGTTTTCAGGCGCTAAAAAGACCTTTTCAATGAGGATCTCATGACACAGATGGCGTGAACCCTTCGCTTTAGTTTTACGCGTCTGGCAATGAATAATCTCATTTTTACGGATAATGTAAGACATCAGGAAGGAAGCACGGCGTTCGGTGATCGCAAACGCGGTGGAGATTTGTTTGCGGTCTATCCATTTATGCTGATGGCGGCACCACAGCGCGATCAGGATATAAAGCGGCCTGTCAGCATATTCACTCAGCTCTTCAGGAATGAGCCCGCCATCATGGTTACTTTGTGAGACAGTTTTGACGACTTTCTCTTGCTGCTTATGCGCCGACGCTACGACCTTTTTCATCATATAGTTGCCATCCATAGCCGGAAAGTCCCCGCCTCAGACCCAAGGCGGGGAAAATTAACAGGCAATCACCAGGAGTAACTGATCCCTACGTTTGCCTGCCACGGACGCTCAATGTCATCGCCTTTGGTATAGTTGAAGCTGGCGAAACCACCGACATCCTTCATCAGTTTCACTTCGGCACCTGCCCCCACCTGAACCGCCGCACCATCAATGCTGTTGTTCATGGTGACGTTATTCAGCTTCACTTCATTGCTGTCAGCAAATTCGTTCAGACCCGCCAGGTGGAAATAAGGTTTGATGTAACCCTGATTAATATCAAAGGTGTACCCCACGTCAGCACCAATCTCACCCTGCAGCGATTTGTAGTCATCACTGTTGACCACCATCCCGTTGTTCATGGTGTAGTGGGCACCATCAATCGTCCGGCCGGTGGCTTTGATATAGGGTTCTGCGAAGTAACCGTTATCAGCCCAGGTGTAACCCACGGCCATACCCAGACCGTAGCCGTTGCCCGAGAAATCAGAACGTGAACGCTGACCATCCAGCGTGCGGGCGTCACCGCTGTTACTGAAGTGGTCAAACTGCGCGGTGGTATCGACAAAGAGACCATTGTCAAAGTGACGGGACAGATAGAACTGCGCACCGTAGCTGTCCAGGTCGCCGCTGCTGTTCATTACGCTCATATCTGAACGTGCAGAAGAGAACGCCAGGCCTGCTAACCAGCTGCCGCCATTTTTGGCATCAAAGAGGTTATCCACACCCAACATGACGCCGTTGGTATCCAGAGAGTAGTCTGCCCCTGCGCTGGTGGTATTTTTGCTCTTACCGCCAAAGTAAGAAACCCAGACACCCCCATCGTCCATCGCGTGACGTGAGGCTTTCATATGCTGGGATAACGCTTCATTTTCCAGGCTGGCCACATTTACCTGAGATGCCGCCATACTTAACGCCGTAGCAGCGCTGTTCGACAGGTGACCATTATTTTTGAAGTACACATTATGTTCGTTGTGCACGCTGTCATTTAACTGATCGACCGCATCATACTGCCAGACACCCATTTCGGTGCGTCCGTAGAAGTGGGCATTGCTACCGCTGGCCTGATAGTTAACAAAACTGTGCGGGTTGTACTTGCTGGCCGCATTTTTGTCACCGCGATCGGCGATATATCCCTGTTTCACGTAGGGTTCCACGCCCGAGTTAGCGATAGCCAGCTTGTAGGAGCCCTGCGCAGATCCTTTCACCTGCATCGAACCATAGGTGTACTCACCGCCCAGGTTCAGCAGCGGATCGGCCACCGCCTTACCGATATTAATCAGTGATGTCAGATTGTTGCCCTGGCTGTCTTTACCCTGCATCAGGTTACCGTGCACCACAACGCGCGCTGCGCCGACATCTTCATAGCGGCCACGGTCACCCAGTGTCGCATTGTCAGTTTCCATGTTGATCATGTTCAGCGTGGAAGCGGAGAGATTCAGATCGTGCACGTCGCTGATTGCCAGGCCACCCTCTGCCGTTGCTGCTGCATTCCATACGGAACCGTTAGTGACGTTCAAATCCGGATGGCGGGACAACACATCGGTGCCCCCCACAATGAAATCAGGCTGCGCGACAGAGGTAATACCCGCCACGCGGCCATTCAGGGTACTGTGGTTGAGGTTAACGGTCGCTGGCGTCCAGGCGGCACCGGCGTTGGCCAGCAGCGTCTGATTAGCGCTGCTGACAGCATTTTTGTAAATCGCCGTCGCCGAGCTGGAACCGGTGATCACGTCCCCGGTCAGCGTCACCGGCGCATCCGACGCCGTCACGTCAACCAGTTGTACGAAGTACCCCGTCTGGCCAGAAGCCGTAATATCGCCATTAACCACGCTGTTATTGGCGATGTTCAGGGCGGTGCCGTTATGCTCACGGTTAAGCAGGCTGTTGTTAGCCACGGCCGCACCACTGGCGATGTAATGGCCGGTCTTGCTGTCCCGCACCACCGTCACGGTGATGGTCGGGCGATAGCCGTCATGATCCAACTGGACGTTACCATTGAGCGTTGAATGATTCACATCAACACGGTTGGCATGGCCGGACAGGCTCAGGGCATTACCGGCATGGTTTACCCCACCGGAGAGGGTAGACTGGTTGGCGATAGAGACAAACAGTCCAGAACCGGTAATCGCCACTGCCGTGGAACGCTTATCAGCATAACGGTCGTAGGCGTCACCACGATGACTGCCGTTATTGTTGTCATCAGAGCGTACGGCGGCGATGTTTTTTGCCGTAATCTGGGCATTATCCAGCACCACGTTGGCCGAACTGGCGACCTGATGAGTCAACACGCCGGACGAGACGACCTGTCCGTCTTTATCAAACTGATGGTCGACGCTGCTGCTGTTGATGCTCAGGCCGGTGGCAAACGGACGCTCACTATATGTGTGCTCATCACCGTGCTGGTCACCATTGATTCCGGAAGCGCCCACGGGCACGGTATCTTTATCCAGGGTGTTGTCGATGGTGGTATTTTTCATTACCAGCACATCGCGGGCGCGCTGATTGCCGGTGTTCTCCTGCAGATCACCGTTAACGGCAACCGCCGCAGTAACATCATTCTGCAGGCTAACCACTTTAGAATAGATCGCCGCATTCAGCAGGCCAAAATCGCCGCCCACGCTGGTCACCGGCTTGAGGTAAACATCCGAATTGCGGTCAAGGACCAGGGAGGAGGTCACGGTTAGAGGGATTTTATTGCCACTCGGATCCAGCACGAAGGTGTCATCTGCATTTTTCTTATACTGGATAACCCCCGCCGCATCACGCTGGTAAAGCGTAACGGACTGCGTTTTCTGATATCGCTGATCGGCCGTGCCCATTTTCAGACCGTTAACAACGCCAACCGGCACCGAATAGCCGTTCTGGCTGACGGCATGGGCCTGACGTTCACCGTGCAGTGCACGTTGATCGTCTTCATTGATCAGATAATTTACGTCGCCCTGCAGGCTGGCTGCACTGGCATCCATGTAACCTTTATAACCGCTGCTGTTCAGCAGGGCTTCAAATCCCGGCGTGTGCGGGTTGATATTCACCCAGCGGGAACCGGTCAGCGTGTTGTTAACCACGGTCAGGTTATCGCCACCAATAAAGACTGAGCCCCCGCCGGTGTACTGACCCTGGCCGTTATGGCTTAGTGCGGTGATATCTTTTACGGCGGGCGTTACGCCGGCGGCGAAAGCAGCACTACTCATACCAACGATAACGGAGACCGTCAGTGCACTCAGCCTGAAACTGTTTTTTTTCATCACTGCAATTCCTTTTTATAAAAAACAATTAAACAGTCGCCTCACTGGCAGCTGCTTTTGCTCATCCATTTATTTAAAGCAAAGTCTTCCACACCAGAAATAATCGCTATTTCAGTGACAGGTAATGACGCAATATAATTTACGGGAATCGTTATACTGAGTCTTAATGGCCTCTTTAAATAAGATAGAGTATGAAGAAGTCTGTGGACTGCAGGTAATTAATGTAAAGTGACAATAAATGATCATTTCGATAAATTTTATTAATCGATAAGGCAATCAACTAACAGGCCACTCAACAGCATAAAATCAAAATAAATAGCTTATTAAAATGCATTAAAAAAGAATATACGCTTAAAAAGGGCAGGTGAACGTATCGTAAAAAAATAACATGATAAAATAATCGCAAAAAACAGGCCCTCCTGATTATCCCTACTCATTTCAATATCAGGATAAACTGACCTTTCCGGCTTATTAAGCACTAACAGCAAAAGAATATAAATAGGCACAACAGCCACCTTTATCATCAGAACAAATAATAAAAAAAGCTATTTCCCGCAAAAAAACCTTCGACCCAGAATCCCACACCATGCACTCTTAACGTTCGCATGCTATTTTGCGCACTAAAAAAAGAGACGGAAATTATAATATTCCAACACAGGGAAAAGAATTTACTTTTATTCATACCAATAATAAAAAGTAGAAAATTTGGCCGTTTCAGGCCGTCTGCCCCCTCATCTGGCCAGGCCTGAAGCTTTTTGTCTTACAAGCGTCATCCACCGTTAATAAAAACGTCATTCCGCCCCGCTAGCGTAAGCCCACTTATTATTGCAAAGATGCACAGCGGGTATGAGCTATCTCTCTCTTCACCATATTCACAAAGCCTGGGGCAGCAAAACCGCGCTCAACGACATCAGCTTCGGGGTGGCAGAAGGCGATTTTATCGCGCTCCTCGGGCCTTCCGGCTGTGGCAAGTCGACCCTGCTGCGTACCATCGCCGGACTGGAGTCTGCCGACAGTGGCGCTATCTGCTTTCAGCAGACCGATGTCACCACCCTGCCGCCATCGCAGCGTAAGCTGTCGATGGTGTTCCAGTCTTATGCGCTCTTCCCCCACCTTAACGTGCGGGAAAATCTGCTGTTTGGCCTGCGCGCCCGTGGCGAAGACAAGCGTCATTTCCCCGCGCGTCTGGAGGAAGTCAGCCGCCTGATGGAGCTGGCACCGCTGCTTGACCGGCTGCCGTCCCAGCTGTCAGGCGGGCAGCAGCAGCGCGTGGCGCTGGGCCGTGCGGTGATCGCCAACAATAAACTGTGTCTGATGGATGAGCCGCTCTCTAACCTGGACGCCAAGCTACGCCAGAGCATGCGCCGCGAAATTCGCGCCCTACAGAAGAAGCTCGGCCTGACGATGCTGTACGTCACTCACGATCAAACTGAAGCCATGAGCATGGCCGATAAGATTATTTTGCTGAACGACGGCGCTATCGAACAGCACGACACCCCGGATAATCTTTACAACAACCCCGCCAGCATTTTTGCCGCACAGTTCATTGGCGCGCCTCCGATGAATATCATTCCGCTCCGGCGCGAGGGCCAGCACCATTACCTTGGAGAGATGCCGATCCCGGTGGTGGAGCACCGCCATGAAGAGGCCCTGAGCCTGGGGCTGCGCGCGGAAGATATTCAGCTGACCGCTGCCGACCGGGCAGCGCTCACCGCCCGGGTCATCAGCTACGAATATATGGGAGCCGACACCCTGCTGGTTTGTCAGATCGCCGCCTGCCGGGAGCCGATCACCGTCAAGGTCGCCGGCATGAGGCGTTTCAGTGAACACAGCCTGGTCGGGCTGCAGTGGTCAGCCTCCCGGCACTATTTCTTCGTCACCGCCAGCGGCAAACGCTGCTACGGTGCGGAACAGACCGCTTTACCGTCAGAACAAAAATATGCCGTTTAATCATCATTTTATCGCCTAAGGGAAAACCATGTCTCCAGTTCGCCACTTTTCACGTCTGACCTCTGCCCTGCTGCTCTGTGCGGCATCGTCGGCCTTCGCCGCCGATCCGGTGAAACTACAGATGTACTACCCGATAGCGGTGGGCGGCAAGGTCAGCCACACCGTCGATACGCTGGTCGCGGACTTTGAAAAACTGCATCCGGACATCAGCATTCAGCCGGTCTATACCGGTGATTACGCCACCACGGTAACCAAGGCTCTGACCGCATTTCGCGGCGGCAACGCCCCGCAGATGGCAGTAATTGGTGACATTGAGGCCTATTCGCTGATTGACGCCGGTGCCATCAGCGCTGCCAGCGACCTTGCAAATAATGATGAAGGGAAAAAGTGGATCGACAGTTTTTATCCGGCCTTCCTGCGTCATATCGATGGCAAGGTCTGGGGCATTCCTTTTCAGCGTTCCACCGTGGTGATGTACTGGAACAAACAGGCATTTGAAAAAGCGGGCCTCGACGGCAATACGCCGCCTGCCAGCTGGCAGCAGGTGGTCGACTTCGGGAAAAAACTGGTGGTGAAAGACGATAAAGGCGTGAGCCAGTGGGGTATTGAGATCCCGTCCACGCCGAACGGCTACTGGAACTTCCAGGGTCTGGCTGCCACCAACGGTGGCCGTCTGGATAATGGCAAAGGCACCGCCGTGACCTTCGACACGCCGGCTAATATTGAAACCCTGCAGTGGCTGACCGACCTTGGGCAGAAAGAGGGCGTATCCCCTAAAGGTGCTATCGCCTGGAGCACCACCCCACAGGACTTTATCAGCGGCAAAACGGCCATGATGGTTACCACCACCGGTAATCTGACCACGGTACGTGAAAATGCAAAGTTCCCGTTTGGCGTCGCCATGCTGCCAGAGAAAACGCAGCGCGGCAGCCCGACCGGCGGCGGCAACCTTTACGTGTTTAAAAACGCCAGCCCGGAACAGCAGAAAGCCGCCATGGCCTTTATCCGCTGGGTGTCCGCACCGGAACAGGCGGCACGCTGGAGTATCGCTACGGGTTACGTAGCCACCTCCCCGGCAGCATGGGATACCGCCGTGATGCAGGATTACGTGAAGCAGGTACCGCAGGCTCTGGTGGCACGTGAGCAGCTCAAATACTCCCAGCCCGAGCTGTCGACCTCTAACAGCGTACAGATTCAGGAAGTCCTGAACCATGCGATCGAAGCGGCCGTCACTCAGGATAAAACCCCTGAGCAGGCACTGAAATCGGCGCAGAAGCAGGCCGACCGCCTGCTGAAACCTTACCAGTAACGGGCACAAGATGAGCACGTTTCATATCGCCGCCCCTGCCGCGCGTCAGCGCGGCCTGTCGCTGCAGATTTACGGTTATCTGCTGCTGCTCCCGGCGCTGGGTTTTCTCCTGACGTTTACCCATTACCCGGCCGTGGCGACGATGTGGGAGAGCCTGTTTTCTGCCGCACGCAACGGTCATCCGGCCCATTTTGTCGGGCTGGATAACTATGCCGCGCTGCTGGATGACGACATCTTTATGCTGTCACTGCGCAATAACCTGCTGTACGCGGCGATCACCATTCCGCTGGCGGTGGGGCTGGCGCTGCTGATGGCGCTGGCGGTTAATCGCCGCCTGCGCGGCAGTGCGCTGACCCGCGCCGCCTTTTTCATTCCGTCGCTGCTGCCAATGATTGCCATCGCCAATTTGTGGCTGTTTTTTTACACGCCGCAGCTCGGGCTGCTGAATCAGCTGCTGGCGCTGTTTTCGCTGCCGCCCGTCAACTGGCTGGGCGATCCTGACAGCGCGCTCTGGAGCCTGATGGCGGTGTCCGTCTGGCGTGAGGCCGGATTCTTTATGATCTTCTACCTGGCGGCGCTGCAGCAGATTGACCCGCGTCTGAGCGAGGCGGCAGAGATTGAGGGGGCATCCCGCCGCTACTTCTTCCGCCGCGTGCAGTGGCCACTGCTGATGCCGACCACGCTGTTTATTCTGATCAATGCCTCGATGAACGCCTTCCGCATCGTCGATCAGGTGATCGCCATGACCAACGGCGGGCCTAATAACAGCAGCAGCCTGCTGCTGTTTTATATCTACCGCACCGCCTTCAGCTTCTGGGATTTACCGGCCGCCTCCGCGATGACCGTTGTATTGCTGGTTATCCTCGGCGCGGTGGCTCTCATCAAATTCCACCTGCTGGATAAGCGAGCCCACTACCAATGAGCCTGACGATGATACGTCCTGCACGCCCGTTTTCCGTGGGCCGCCTGTGCCTGAACCTGGCGATCTGGCTGGCGGCGCTGCTGTGGTTTTTACCCATTCTGGTGGCCATCTGGGTGGCGGTTCACCCGGCGTCCGATCAGGGCACCTTTATCCTGTTTTCACCGCTGACGGCGCAGAACTTTATTGACGCCTGGCATGCCGCCCCGTTTGCCCGTTACTTTCTCAACACCACGCTGCTGGTGCTGATGATTGTTATCTGTCAACTGGTGCTGGCCACCATGGCGGCCTATGCGCTGGTCAGGTTCAGGCTGAAATTTTCCGGCCTGCTGTTTGCGCTGATCCTGCTGCAGCTGATGATCAGCCCCGATGTCCTGATCCTCAGTAACTACAAAACCGTCGGCGCCCTGGGCCTGCGCGACAGCCTGTGGGGAATTGCGCTGCCTTACCTTGCCTCGGCATTTGCCATCTTTCTGCTGCGCCAGACCTTTAAAAGCATCCCGCTGGTGCTGGAAGAGGCGGCCATTGTTGAAGGTGCCAGCCGCTGGACTATCTTACGTCGTATTTATGTGCCGCTGGCAAAGCCGGTGTACATCGCCTTTGCCCTGGTATCGATCAGCTTCCACTGGAATGATTTCCTCTGGCCGCTGGTGATCACCGACTCGGTCAGCGTGCGGCCGATTACCGTCGGGCTTCAGCTTTTCTCTGCGCCGGAGCAGGGTGTGCAGTGGGCGCTGGTGGGGGCAGCAACGCTGATGACCTCGTTACCGCTGCTGGTGCTGTTTCTGGTCTTCCAGCGTCAGTTTGTTCAGTCTTTTATGCGTGCCGGTATCCGCTAACGGAGTTTCATCATGTCCATTGACACCCTGCCTCACCCCCTTTCTGACCTGCAACGCCAGGCACTGGGCGCTGCCGCCGTGATGTACCAGCCACCCCGGATGCGCGCCACGCATCCGGCCGATCGCACGCTGCGCTTTGGGCTGATGGCCGACCCGCAGTACGCCGACGTTGATGCCGACGTGCCGAAAAATCTTTACTACCGTCACGCCCTGCACAAGCTGCCGAAGGCGATCGCCGCCCTTAACCGACAGCCACTCGATTTTGTCGTCACCCTGGGTGACATGGTGGATCGCCACTGGCCGAGCTATCAGGCGCTGCTGCCGCTGTATGAAACGCTGCATCACCCCCATGCGATGGTCATCGGCAACCATGACGCACAGGTCATTTCCGACCGCCTGACGTCGGCACACACGCCCCCCGCCGGTTTACCAAAAAGCTATTATCAGTTTCGCCTGGCGGGCTACCGCTTTATTATTTTCGACGGTAACGACATCAGCCTGTACTGCAATCAGGGTAACGGCGACGACCGCCAGCAGGCGAAGGCCATGCTGGCCGATCTGATCGCTCGTCAGCAGCCGCAGGGCCAGCTGTGGAACGGTGCCGTAGGCGGCGCCCAGTTCGCCTGGATTGAGGAGCAACTGAAACAGGCCCGGCTGCTGGGAGAAACGGTGGTGGTGTTCGGCCACTATCCGCTGGCCCCGCATACCGGGCATATTCTGTGGAACGGCGGCGAGCTGGCCGATCTGCTGTGCCGCTATCAGGTACGCGCCTGCTTTACCGGGCACGACCATCGTGGCGGCTACGTGCGGCGTGAGAATACCGACTTTATCATCATGAAAGGAATGCTCGACGGCGCGGAAGACGTGCCGTTTGCGGTGGTGGAGCTGCTGGATGGGGTGCTGACGGTGCGGGGATATGGCAGCGAAATCAGCCGGATACTGACTGCAGACATCCACGAATCTGACGCTTTCTCATCAAGTCCGGCGGACTAACCGGTCTTATCCCATCAGTCTGCCGCGCCGGGCGCAGATCGGCACATGACAAAACCGCCCGCAGGATCGTCCGGCGGGCGGTTTATGGCGCAGGTTAAGCCGCCTTAAAAGTTATACTGAATGCCGACGCGCAGCCGCGTCTGCCGGTCATCCGCCGTTTTCCTGACGGAGACATCACCCACCTGCACATACGGCGTCCACTGCTTATTAATGTTATAGGCCACTTTCAGATCCTGCTCGTAATCCCATTTATCGTTGTCATACAACACCTGATCGCTGTGCTTATAAATATAGTTATATTCAAAGCGCCAGTCGGCCAGACGATAGCCCAGCCAGAACTCACCCCGGTTGGTTTTCTTATCGTCGGTATTTTCTTTGGTATAGCGCGTATATTCATAGCGATAGCGCACGTTAAAATAAATACCGCTATCAAACTGGTAGCCGGTGGTTAAAAACGGCTTATAGATGCTGCTGTCAGAGCTGGATTCCAGCGTAAACCCCGGCTGTAAAAACCAGGCGGGCGTCACTTTGTACTGATAGCTGACGGTACTTTCCGTGCCGTTATCCACCAGATTATTAAAAGCTTTATTCGAATTATCTCCGCCTGATTTCCACTTTGCCTCCAGCGAGAAACCCAGGCCGTTAGCAAAACGGTGCGACACCATGGCGCGGTCTTTATGTTGTTTACTGTCATCCAGCCACTCGTGGCGAAGATCGATTGTCACAGCCTGACTGCCGGCGCTGGCCAGCAGCAGACCGCAGAGCAGCAGTCTGTTATTTTTCATTATGTTATCCCAGAGATATTGATGTTTTTTTTAGAACTTCGTGTTAATTACTCATATAAAAATCATTGCCGGCAGCGATATTGCCGCTGACCACATCAGGATATTTTCCCGGTGTCGTCCGCTGCGAGATATTGCCGCGAAAGTGCCCCTGCTGATCCGGCGTGACATAAGGTGACGGGCGGAACAGGAAGTTAAAGCGCCGGTTATCCCGCGCGCGGTTCCCCTCAACCACCAGCGCGCCGGGATTAAAGTTATCGCTGAAGCCGTCCATACCGTTTTCCTCCGCCAGGCTGTTGCGAACCGTATGCGCCACCGGCAGGCCTTCGCCCCCCAGCTTGAAGCCGTTGCTGCCGTTATGCGCGGAGCGGCTGTTTTCGATGGTGACGCGACCGTTCGCGCCGTCTTCAATCTTATTGAACAGGTCGAAACCGTCGTCGATGTTGTCGTGCGCGTAACAGTTCATCAGCCGGTTGCCCTCGCCCACGCGCATTTTCACCGCAAAGCCGTCGGCATTTTTCCGCCCCGGGTCCTGATTGCCCCAGGATTCCGAGTTGCTGATCAGGTTATGGCTGGCCCACAGGGCACGGCCAATCCCCTCCGGCGAGGCGACCCAGATGCCGGTATCGTCGGCGTGATGGGCGCGAACGCGATCGATATGGTTATAACTGCCGGCAATATGAAAACTTTTCTCCGTCACGGTGATGTCCTGTACCTGCCAGTAGCTTCCGTCAAGCTTCAGCCCGTGAAACACCACACTGCGGCCCTGAGGACGCAGGGTTTTCGGCTGTTTTTCTGTGCCGCTGGCGGTGGCCGGTATCACGCTGGCCGGGTAGTCACCGTCCGCCAGCCACAGGGTGCCTCCCGGGGCTAACAGATTCACCGCACTGGCAACGTCCAGCGGATGCTGCGGCGAGCCGTCATTGCCCGCCACGCCCTGCGCTGAGGCGTACAGCACCAGCGGATTGCTCACCTTCGCCAGGCGAACCGGCAGGATCTGCGTCAGGGCCGGGCCGCTGTCCGGTGTGAACGTCACCGTCAGCTCGCTACCGCCCGCCGTGGCCTGTACCGGCACCGTCACCACCTGCCCGCCGTGTACCGTCTGGCTGAGCAGCGTGTTACTGCCCTGTGCAACCGCAATCTGGCCGTTACCGTTAGTACGCAGCTGGAAAAGGCTGGCAGAACGGGTGAGCACCGGTGATGACATCACTTCGATGCGCGGCTTCAGCGGCGGTGCCACATAGGGGATGCCGGGCTGCGGATGTGCCTCACTGAGCGTCAGCGTGGCCTGATTAACCGTAAGACGGGCATTGCGCGCGGCAAAAAAACCGACGTAATAACCCGCTTTATCCAGCTGCGTGATGCGATCTGCACCTGCCACCGTTTTACTGATCCACGCGCTGCTGCCCTGCGGGGCATACGCCACCTCAAAGCCGGCATCCGTGCGGCTCAGGCGCAGTGAAAAATGTTGCGGGCTGGCCAGCGGCTGATACGGCTCACGCACGATGCCAATGCCGGTATTGCCCCAGGGCTGCTGCACGCCCTGCCGGGCCACCAGCGCCACCACTGGCGGCTTATCACCGACGGCCATCACCGTGTTCATCACCATATTCGACGCGGCCGGGAGCTCTTCATTACCAGGAATGACCTCCGGGGAGCGTGCCGGCCCGAGGATATCGCGTACCAGCAGGCCCGCGCCCTCCTGTCCGGCCGGTCTGGCACCGTTTTCCGGGCCAAACTGGTTAAGCGTCACCTCCGCGTCCAGCTGGAAGTTGGCATCCGCCGGCAGGCGCGTGTAGTAATACGTCAGCCCGTCGTGGCTGTTGCCGACCTTGCCGCCCCGGCTTTCCAGCGTAAAGGGGACACTCAGCGCACTGCCTGCCGGCGGGACGGGATCGCCGCCAGCCAGACGGGTTTCATTGCGGCCAATTTTTTCCGCCAGCACGTTGGTGGCGAAATTAACGTCGGTCGACTGACCGAAGGTGATGCTGTGCCAGACCAGCCGGCTGCTGTCCGGCAGGGCGGCGACGGCGGGCGTACTCAGCCCGAGGGACAACGTGACGATACACAGTTGACGTTCCCAGTTCATGGTTCCCATCCTCAATGCGCAGGGGGCCGCTGGCCGGTTTCCCGGCCAGTCGGAGAGTCAGTAAAGGGTTGGTAAAAACGAAGGATTACGGGTGCTGCGTGCGGCTCACCAGCGATTCAGGTTTTGCCACGGGGAGCACCTCAACGGCGGGCGTATCAAAGATTTTGCGGCACACTTTACTGTTGCCCCAGCACTCTTCATACGGGTAGCCGATCAGCTCTTCCATCACCGCACGCACCTCGGGCTGCACGTGGCCAATCAGGCCACCGGCCTTGATCCTGGCGACTTCACCCAGCACGACCAGGTGCGTTTTGCGGTTCAGCTTCATCTGATGGCTGAAGACCATGGCCATCAGCGCCAGTGCAATCACCCCCACGCAGAACACCAGAGCGATCGCCGTAACGGCACTTTCCGGCTGCGTCTGCGATTTAGACTGGAAGCCATAGAAGCTGAGGATGGCGCCCATCGCGAAAACAATCACCGAGCGCATCAGCTTGCCGGAGAAGGTCATCGCCCCGGCGTAGATGCCTTCACGACGACGGCCGGTAAAGGCTTCATCGATATCCGCAAGGAAGGTGTAGACCGTCCACGGGATGTAGTACACGCCACCCGTACCGATGCCGAACACCACGGTGATGGCCAGCATCGCCGCCGTCGCGTACTGCTGCGGCAGATGCAGGAAGTGCAGCAGGCTGTAACACACCACGGAGAACACCACGATACTCAGTGCCAGAATGTACGGCTTGCTGAAGCCGTGCTTCACGCAGATACCGATAAAGATGGCAGTGGAGAAGAGCTGTAACAGGGAGTTAAGACTGCTTAATCCCGCCACCATGGCCGGATCGTACTGCAGCACAAAGATAATGAAGTAGGTGAAGACCGAAGCAAACAGCCACTCCGCGCCAAACCCGCACAGGTACATGCCCAGATGCTTGCGGAAGACGCGCAGATGGAAGGTCGACTTCATATCGCGCACCAGCGTCACCATGGTTTTCGCCAGCGTCATTTTCTTCTCATCAACCGGCGTGGTCTCTTCCACCGGGCGTTCCCAGGAGGAGATATACAGCATGATCATTGCCACGCATAAAATCACTCCGTAAGTTAGCGCGGTAAAGAAGAACGGCTCTGCCGACTCTTTGCCGTAGATCAGGATGAACTGGCCGGGGATAAATGCCGCGAGGAAGTTGGCCACTTTACCGAAAATCGCCTTGTAACCGGTCAGCTTAGAGCGCGCCGAGAAGTCGGTGGTCATTTCGGTGGCGAGGGTTTCGTACGGCACCATCACCGAGGTATAGATCAGCTCGAACAGCACGTAGGTAGAGAGGTAGTACCAGAAACCGAAGCCCTCCACCCACAGCAGCGGGTAGACCATCATCAGCGGGATACCGAGCAGGATAAAGAACCGGCGACGCCCAAAGCGCTTGCCCAGCCGCGTTTTGCCAAAGTTATCCGAGAGATAGCCCATCAGCGGATTGCTGATGGCATCAATGATGCTGGCAACAGAGAAGATGGCTGAAGCCTGCAACAGCGTCAGCCCGCAAAAGGTGGTATAGAAGTAAAGCAGCCAGATACCGGCAATGGCCAGCGCCCCGCTACCGAGTAAATTACCACCGCCGTATGCCAGCTGATGTCTGAAGAGAATTGGTTTTTCTGCGTTCATGTGAGCCCCGCCCAGAGAGATTTTATAAAAATGAACCGTTGTTTTATTTTTATAGATACGGTGTTTTATATAGATCTCCAGACGGAATAGATGTGAATTAACTCACAGTTAAAACAGCGGCCGGTGATTTCTCAGACAGATTTGCGATACGTGTAGCATTCTTAATAGTAAAACATCCAATTCGCCTCTCTCCGCACGTGTTTCTATACGCTTTACACGGTAAAAAGCCTGTTATTTTTTACTACAATACAGTCACTTAAATTCAACAGCGCACAGGAAGTGGATCACCGGGCATAAGCTGCAAAGCCGACGTCTTACCGTCCCTGGTAGAGTGATCATCCTGCATTTCTGCAGAATATGCCGCACTTTTGTGATCCGCATAGCATTTCTGTCAGCCACTCCCGCTGTTTCATTCGTCACAGTGGTAATCTGTTTTCATATTTATGAAACACCATTTCATTTTAATAAGGTCATCCCCCTCACGGGTGATACCCCTTGCCACCGATGGAGTGAATCATGGCTAAAGGCTCTCAGATCTCATTCGACTTCCACACCGTTCAGGATGCGCAGACCGGCGCACGGGTTACGCGTTTAACGCCGCCTGACGTGCTGTGCCACCGCAACTACTTCTACCAGAAATGCTTTACCCGCGACGGCAGCCAGCTGCTGTTTGCCGGGGAGTTTGACGGTCACCGCAACTATTATCTGCTCGACCTGGGCACGCAGCAGGCCGTCCAGCTTACCGAAGGCCCGGGAGATAATACTTTTGGCGGTTTCCTCTCCCCGGATGATCAGTACCTTTATTACGTGAAAAATGAACGCCTGCTGCAGCGCGTCACGCTGGCGGACTACAGCGAAACAACGGTATATCAGGTGCCGGAAGCCTGGGTCGGCTACGGTACCTGGGTCGCCAACAGCGAATGCACCAGCCTGGTAGGGATTGAGATCGACCGCCGGGACTGGACGCCGCTCTCTGACTGGAAAATTTTCCAGACGTTCTACCACAGTAACCCGCACTGCCGTCTGCTGCGCATTGACCTGCACAGCGGCCAGTCACACGTTATCCACGAGAAAAACGAATGGCTGGGCCACCCGATCTACCGGCCGTTTGACGACAGTACCGTGGCGTTCTGCCACGAAGGCCCGCACGACCTGGTAGACGCCAGGATGTGGCTGGTCAATGAAGACGGCAGCAATGTGCGGAAAGTGAAGGAACATGCTCCGGGAGAAAGTTGCACTCATGAGTTCTGGGTGCCGGACGGCTCTGCGCTCATGTATGTTTCCTACCTGAAAGGCCAGCACGACCGCCATATCCGCCGCTTTGACCCACAGACAGGTGAAGACGTCAGCCTGATGACCATGCCTGCCTGCTCACATCTGATGAGCAATGATAACGGCACGCTGCTGGTCGGTGACGGCTCCGGAACGCCGGTGGACGTGAAGGACACCGCCAGCCACACCATTGAGAATGACCCGTGGCTGTACCTGTTCGACGCGCGCACGAGGAAATACGCGCCGCTGGCAGCACATAACAGTTCCTGGCAGGTGCTGGACGGTGACCGGCAGGTGACTCATCCGCACCCCTCTTTCTCGCCAGACGATCGTCACGTGTTGTTCACCACCGATTACGAAGGGCAGCCCGCGCTCTATCTTGCTGAGATCCCGGACGCGCTTCGCCACTCATTACAGAAGGATTAACCCGTGTTTATTTACAGACAGGACAGACCCCTGCAGGATTTAGGCGACGGCGTCAGCCGTCGCGTACTGGCACACGGCGGCAGCATGATGGCGGTAGAGGTCAGCTTTGAGACCGGAGCCGTCGGCCCGCTGCACCATCACGTCCACGAACAGCTGACCTATGTACTGTCCGGCCGCTTTCGCTTTACCATCGGTGACGAAACCCACGAGGTGACCGCCGGCGACACGCTGTATAAAAAGCCGGACATCGTTCACGGCTGCGTCTGCCTGGAGAAAGGGGTGCTGCTGGATACGTTCACCCCGCAGCGCCAGGATTTTTTGTAATTTATCCGGCATAAAAAAAACCGGTGCTCACAGAGCACCGGTTTTTTTATCCGCGTAAAAAAGGAAAAATTTTACGCGAGGATTTCACGCACAAAGTTTTCGATCTCTTTGTTCTGACTGTTTTCGAAGAAGCATTTCTGGAAGCGTTCCCCCGAAACGGCGGTTTTCACCAGTTCTTTGTCGATGGCGCGCAGCGTATCCAGGTAGTTTTCTTTGACGATCGCTGCCTTTACCTGATTGAGAATGCCCGCATTGCGTACCTGCGGCTCTTTACGCTCGGCCGGATAACCTTGACCTTTCTCACCTGCAAAGGCTTTTTCGAAGATAAAGCGCACGTTCAGCTCGGCACCCCAGCCAAAGCCTTTGGCGAACGGCAGCGACAGCGCATTGCCGTTGTTGATCTGGGCAAACAGGAACGCATCTGCCGGGTCAATGCAGTAACCGCAGATCACGCCCGGATGCAGGTTGAGCGACATCAGCGCCCCCTGCCCGGTGCCGCAGCCCGCCACCACAAAGTCCACCGCCTTCGAGTTCAGCAGAATGCTGGCCATGATCCCCAGATGAATATAAGTCAGGTGGTGATCCTGCTCGTCAGACATGCCGACGTTATACACCGGATACTCTTTCTCCCCGGCAACTGCGTTCAGTTCTTTCAGGATAATCGCGTTTTTTGCCGCCTGGCTGTTTTCCATCATCAGTGCAATTTTCATATTCGTCGTCCTCTTGTGTGCGGCAGGCCTGGCTGCCGCAGGTCAGTAAACAGGGAAATTAACGGGCCAGCCAGCCGCCATCGACGGCGAGGGTATAGCCATTAACATAGTCAGATGCCGGGGAAGAGAGGAACACCACCGGCCCCATCAGGTCGGCCGGCAGGCCCCAGCGCCCGGCCGGAATACGGCCGAGGATCTCTTCGCTGCGCGCTTCATCCGCCCGCAGCTGCTGCGTGTTGTTGGTGGCCATATAACCGGGCGCTATCGCGTTAACGTTGATCTTGTGCTGCGCCCATTCGTTCGCCAGCAGACGGGTGACGCCCATCACGGCACTTTTCGATGCGGTATACGAGGGCACGCGGATGCCGCCCTGATAAGAGAGCATCGACGCGATATTAATGATTTTCCCGCCCGTTCCCTGGGCGATAAACTGCTTCGCCACCGCCTGCGACATAAAGAACACCGACTTGATGTTCAGATTCATCACATCGTCCCAGTTCTTTTCACTGAAATCGATAGCGTCTTCACGGCGGATGATCCCGGCGTTATTCACCAGAATATCCAGGTGGCCCATCTCGGCGACCGCACGCTCCAGCAGACCCGGAATGACCTGGGTATCGCTAAGGTCAGCGGTGAGGCTGAGAAAACGACGCCCGGTGGCCGCGATGCGCTCAATGGTTTCCACCGGCTCAACAATATTAATGCCGACAATATCGCAGCCCGCTTCCGCCAGACCCAGCGCCATCCCCTGCCCCAGACCGGTATCACACCCGGTCACCACCGCCACTTTTCCCGCCAGGGAGAAATTATCCAGAATCATGGTGTTTCCTTGAGTTAACCCACATATTCAGGCGCTTTCCGTGACCCTGACAGGTGGCGGAGCGTGCCCGATGCCAAAACTGATAAAAACAGCTTAACGGCAAAATGGCAGAAACTCAACAAAATGAAACAGCATTTCATTTTATATGAACCTGAGTATTGGATTTTGTCGCTGGGATCACATCATGGGGAGTCAGAACGGACATGCTATCCTACGGCGTGCCCTGTCGGCCCCATCCGTACAGGAGGGGCGTGACAGGTTTTACGGTTCCTCCAAAGCCTGACGCTGAGAGGCAATGTTAACCCGGGCCTGCCGGGCTTTTTTTATGGTGTATAGCGATGCAGAAGTACAGTAACAGCGCGTTTCACGGCACCGTCCTGGTCGTTGCAACCATTGTCGGCGGTGGGATGTTTGCGCTGCCGATCGCGTTAGAAGCACTGTGGTTTACCAAAGGCGTTCTTTTTCTCCTGCTCTCCGCATTATTTATGCTCGCGTCGGGTCTGATGCTGGTCGATGTGAACATGAGATTTCCGCAGGGTTCGAGCTTCCATACGTTTACAAAAAAACTGCTCGGCAGAAAGGTCAATTTCATCGTTGGACTGAGCCTGGTGTTTGTGCTCTACCTGGTGACCTATGCGTATCTTTCCGGGGCCTCTGCGGTCTTTTCCACCCTGCAATCTGACCTGACGGGGAAACGCTATCCGGTGCTTTCCGTCATGCTGATCACCCTGTTTGTCTCCGCCGTGGTTTGCAAGGGCGGGCGGTTCTCTGCCCACATCATCTCCTTTTTTATTGCCGCTAAATTCACCGCCTTTTTTATGGCAACGGCAGGGCATTTGCATCGCATCTCCCCGGAGCTGGTATTCACCAGCCCGGCGTTCGGCAGCTTTTCCGCAATATTATTAACGCTCCCTGTCTGTATCATTTCATTCGGATTTCATGGCAGCATCCCCTCATTAATCAAAATGTATGGCGGGAAGGAACACAAATTAGTGGTTAAGTCCCTGTGCTTCGGCGTGGGGATTTCCGCACTCATTTATATCTACTGGCTGGGCATGACGATGGGCATCCTCGATCGCGGGGCATTTGCCGCCATCAAAGACCAGGGAGGCAATATTAATGTCTTTATGACCGCCCTGAGCCAAAATGAACTGAGCCACTACATCAACGGGCTGTTACTGTTCTTTGCCTTTTTTGCCGTGACCTCGTCTTTACTGTCCGCCTCCCTCGGTCTTTTTGACTATCTTCATGACCTGTTGGGCTCCTTTTTAGGGATAACATCGTCCTTCCCTGCCGCAGCGATGACCTATCTGCCCCCTGCACTGTTGTGCATCATCACCCCTGACGGCTTTATCCCGGCGCTGGCCTATGCCGGGATTGCGCTGGTGATCTGGAGTGTGCTTCTTCCTCCTCTGCTGCTGTTAAAAGCAAGAAAGGCGGGCATTGAGGGGCCTTATCAGTTCCCGGCGGGCAATAAGTTTCTCTATGGCTACTTCCTGTCAGGCTTTCTGCTGTGGGTGGCCATGCTGGTCAACATGATCAAAGTCTGAGGAGAGGGGATAAGAAAGACATCGCTGCCCCGTAAAATCAGACGACAGGATAGGGTGATTTACGCGCGCCTGTCCTAATATTATTAAGATAAAACCACTGGGGAAACGATCATGTTCAGACGCCGCAGTTTAACGGCTGTTTTAGCCGCTATTATTTCCTGTTCACTGCTTGCCACACCGGCGCTGGCGGATCCGGGTAACGGGAATGGAAAGGGTAACGGCAATGGCAAGCACGGCCACAGCCAGAAAGACAAGCCGGGCAAAAATGAGGGCGGCCCCTCAAACCGTAAAAATCACGGTAAGCCGGATCGGGTCAGTGACGATATCAGCTTTGATGCCGCGCGCCACCTGGCGCTGAACTATGGCCTGACCGGCTATCGCTCCCTGCCCCCCGGCATTGCGAAAAACCTGGCGCGCGGCAAGCCGCTGCCGCCGGGCATTGCGAAAAAAGCCGTTCCCGCCTCAATGCTCGACCAGTTGCCCTATTATCCGGGCTATGAGTGGAAGATTGTCGGTGACAATCTGGTGCTGATTGCGCTGAGTACCGCCTTAGTGACGGCGGTGATTAACGGGGTATTTGATTAAAGAACAGGCGGGCAACCCTGCCCGCCTTATTTCCGCGGTGCCGTACAAGATGCCGGAACGTTACGCGCTACGGCGCTTTATTTTCTCCAGCACCGCGTCTTCTCCGTACCTGCGCAGATATGCCGTCACCTCCCGCGCCCAGCGCTCCCCCTCACCCAGCACGGCCCGGCTCTGGCCCGGAGCGTAAATCTCCGCATTGTCATACAGGTTGATCAGCGTCTGATTCATGCCGTCGATACTGCTGACGGGGTTCTTTTGCTGCTGTGCTGCCAGCGCAGCCACGATCTTCGCCTGATGTTCCGGATTGGACGGAAAGGTCCTTTCCCCCAGTTCACTGAGCACCAGGAACGATGGCGGAATGCCCTCTTCGATAGCGGCCTGTAAGCGGTAATGCCCGTCCAGAATCACGAACGAACCCAGCCCGGCAAAAAAGCGTACCAGCACCGGCGGCAGCGTCCCTTCCCGGCTCTTTTTACGCCACCACTTCAGGCGCCCGGCGTCGGGCTGAATAGCATAGCGCGCCAGCAGTGGCGTGCCGTTCCACCACCAGTCCACCTGCGCGACGCGCACCGGGGCCGTCAGATCCGGGATATCCTCCGCGAACAGTGACCAGCTAAACCCGATATTGCCGCTCTGCGCGGGCGCGTGAAAACGCCAGTCCTTCAGCGCGGGCTGTCGCTGCAGCGCGTAAGGCGCAGTGGGAACAGCGGGCAGCATCGGGCGCAGCAGCCAGCGGCCCGCCGGCAGCAGCGGAACATCCGCCGTCAGCAGATAGCGGGCAAAGTAACGGCACCATTCACCGATCCACGCCTCCGGCCCGGTACGAAGAATGGACTCCAGCGCCGGTGAGGTAATGGGAGGGAAGACGGCCTGCGGATCGGGATGTTCAGTGTTGAACACCAGCCACAGGCCGGAGTGATCCTTCAGCATTGAGGCCCAGAACAGCGGCACACCGCGCAGCGACAGCGCCATGCGGCCATGATGCCCGCTGTGCATTTCCAGAATGGGCGACGTCAGCGGCCTCTGGCTGTGTAATGCCAGCCCCAGCCAGGCCTGATTGCGGTCGTGCAGATCCTTCCACCAGTACTGTGACATCCGATGTTCCTTGCGCTAAAGAGAGGGAAATTTTAGGCCAGTGCCGGGAAGATGCAAGGGGTGACCGATACGCCGTTTTACCGGAACGGGTATCGTCGGGTCGGCCCCTGAGGTGTCCCCAGAAAATCACCAGGGCGCTATCGCGGGAGGCACGATACCCGGTTTCCGGAGGAAGGGCTGCTTGCTGCAACGGCATAAACACGTCCCTGTGGCCTGGCTGCCGGCCTTCCCTGGCCGGCAGCCTGCTGCAATCAGCCCTTCCTCTTTCACCCGCTACCCCCGGTGTGGCTGTTTCCAAACCCACAGCGGGCAAGAATGGTTGAGGAGATGGGGTCCGCTGACCTCACTATCCCCCTCCCCTTAATACCGAAGCCACTTTGGTTTTTAAACCGCCACCTTGCCCAGTCCTTCGCGGATCAGCAGCGCTTCCATCACCGTGCGCAGTTCCTTCAGTGCCGCTTCCGGCAGCGCTTCGCTGCGGGCCAGCAGTTGACGGGCAGGCGTAACGGGCGGCGGGGCGGGCTGTGCGGTGATCACCAGACAGCCCGGCATCACCCGCACCGTGACGGGCGTGTCGGTGGCAAAACCGCACTCTTCCAGCCACAGCCCCTTGAGATTCAGCGACGGGCTGCGCGAATAATGATGCGTTAACCCGGTTTTGGCATCCTCATGCCGAATGCTGATATAGCCCACTTTCAACTTTCGCTGGATTTTGGAAATAACGGGTTCTGACTTACAATCGTATTTAGCCATGATAACTAGTCCTGTTAGTTGTTGTGGTCAGCGGTGCTGGCGGGGTGCGAACCCGTTAGCGCCGCGATTATTAAAATCACCTTCCTGTATAAAAACACACTGATGACTCACCCTAAAATAGCGAAAAAAGAATGATAAATCGCTGTAACAGAGAAAATAAAATGCGAGGGGAATTCCAGAATGGGGAAATAATGGATGGGAACTATTTTCAGAATTGAGGATTTAAAAAGTGAGTTGAATAAATAATAACAATTGGCATTTACATCCCTTTTTAATGACTCATGAAATATCCAAAAGGCTTTAAAAATCCAGTCTTATGTAATTAATAACGCGTGTATCCTTGCTTTGGCGAGTTAGGCTTATTAGGGAATGCCAGCCTGATCTGCTTCGCATCAACCATGGGCTTGAGGTAATTCTAGCGAATGCTTTGTGATTTTCTCCCAAGCAATATCTCCATAACAGCAACGGAAAGATAGTGACCATCACAGAGCTCAATGATAATTCTTTTCATGACTTCCGTATCCATACGCCCATTATTTCTCGACAACTCGGTCAAATCTTCCAAACGCTGACGGAATTCATGGGTTAATAAATCGACAGTACCAATAAACGGTTTATCCAGTAACTGATTGATAAAACGTCAATTATCATCTCTCTCATGCTGTTCTGACTGACGATCTTTATGCGTTAAGTCATCGCTACTATGCGTTAAGTCGCTTCCACTATGCGTTAAGCTTTGTGCCACACTTAACGCATTAGCGAATACGTCTTCAGGTGAAGGGGGCTCCATTCCTGGAAGGCTGTAGGATTTGTCGCGCTTTTCGCCACTGGCGACAAGGAAGCCTTTATCGACCAATCTTGGCAATGATGGCGGTAAAAACCGGACGGAGCCAGTCAGGTTTTTTAAGGGTCGCTACATGCCGCACCGTGGCCGATTCAGCCTGTCCGATCACTGTTAGGCAGAGAGGCAGGCGTTTAGAATACGGTGACTAAAACGTATCAGGGCCTTGAAAATTGTCTTTTATCAGGCGATTCACCCAGTCTTAACTACTGGAGTTAGGCTATCGTAAAAGTTTTATGACGCCTATGAGCGAGAAGCAGAATTTTTTAGACGTTTGAACGAAAGATAAAGTATATTTTATCAATCTTTGGAAATCGCTACATAATAAAGTCATAGTTAAGTAGGGTGTCATTCAATTAGGAGAGATGCTATTCAATACTGAAGGTTTTTCAAATAATAATCAACATCATGTATTGTTATAATAATTATTAATTTCATCTCTGAAAAATGTTATCGGGTTGCAAGAGATGCAACCCATAATGATTATTTTTCTTATTTCCAGATGCTTGCTAGCTTACCTTCCAAACATTAACCGCCTGCTGAGACAACCATTTCTGAAAATCATTTACTGAGTCTAAGTTCCAGCTTTTATATTCTGCTACCTTAGAAGATAACTTATAATTTGATTTATTGTATTCAACTTTCTTTTCCTCAAATGAAGATCGCTTCAGATTATCCTTGTCCATTAAAATCATATTTCCCAACCGATCTTTTACATCATTGACTCCCTCGCCAAATGAGTCATACCAGTTCTTTTCCGGATTATAAGGGCAAATATGTTCCAATGTGGTCTTTTCATAATTACATTGATTACCTAAACACCCCTCAATTTCAGCCAAGAGAAATCTGATTTTTTTCCCTGTTTGCCTGCTTGGCATTCTATGAAACTCAAAGGCATTAAAGAATACATTATCATCTGGATACAGTCGCCTAAATTCTTCACTGTTTTTTACATGGCTAGCTCTAAGGTATTCACTACTTGAAACTTTTATTGCAATTTGGTTATAAACAGATTCTTGCTCGCTTGGTGATAAGTGGCAGATTACATTATATCGAATTGATAATACATACATATAGCGCACAAGCTTAACAAACTCTTCTGGTGTGAATTTACTGAAGGCCGCTAATAATATAGTTAGAGGTTGTTTTATATTGAAAAGTCGTATGCCAGCCAAATAATGCAATGCTTCTTTGTATTTTACATCTTGCTCTCCCCACCATGAATCATTTGGGTTTATCAATGAGGCATAAATAGGTGAAGATTTTATCAGTTCTTTTAAGTACTTATATGCTTCTTCTGGGGTTGTTAATGCTTTTCTCATGGACGAGAAAAGATTATTCTTTGTAACCATTTTCCTGTGAGAATTATGATGATATCTTATGTAATCAGAAACGTTACTTTCTCCAAGCTGTACAATGATTTCCGACCACTGCTCATCTAAATCATCTAGTTCATCATCCCCAATTTTGTCATCTTTGGTTACAATGGAGAATAAGTAATTTTTTAATAAGTCTGGGGTTGATAATTGCACGCCTCTCGCATTCAAAGTTTCGAAAACTTTGTATGCGTTAAGATCGTCTTGAACAATTATTTTTGTGAAGATCATACTTGAAGAAAAGTCAGCTATGAACTGAGCAATTTCAGCACCAGTGCTTCCAAAATCTTTCTTAGTGAAAAACTCAAAGCATTTACGTAGAAGTTTATTGGTGGATGTTATTCCACGACTGTTATGAGCCTCTAAGTCCGAACATATTCTTTGGAAGTATCTTTTGTTATTTCTATTTAATTCAAGTTTATTAATAACTTTCAATGAGACAAAATTTTTACTACCCACGAAATTTTTTGTTATACCATCAAGTCGTTCATTATTCTCATCAACATCTTCTCCTCTATCGATTAAGGTTTTTATGGCTTTCATCGCTGACAATACTATTATAGACAATGTCACTAATCGTTGCTGGCCATCAATAACCTCATGCTGATATTGCTCTGTTTGTTGAAGAACAATGTAACCCATGTAGTGAAAGCCCTCATCATCTAGCGCATTGATATCACTCCATAAGTCCTCCCACTGAGCTATGTCCCATGCGTAGTCTCGTTGGAATCTTGGAACTATATATTTGTTTGGACCACCAATTAACTCATTAAAGTTTTCATTTTTTGGTTCCATTAGCATGAATTGCTTAGGCATATGGTTTTGATCCTTTGTTAATTGATGTCGACACTGTAGCGGTGACGGATTATTCCTTGCATATTATGATAATGATCTTAGCTTGTCTCTGATTTACCTAAGAAATATAACATTTTTTTCGATTTTATTAATTTACTTTTATTATTCGGAATGTCAGTTTTTGGCACAAACCGGCTGAAGCCGGTTTGTGGTATTGCGTTACTCAACCATCGCAACGCGGCAGCCAGTCAGATTCGCAGTCGTCACTTAGCTCCAGGCTGGTCTGAATGCCGTTTTTCGTCTTGCGCTTCAGCAGCTCTATCTCGTACTCCTTCAGCGTCTGCGGGATAGCCTGCCCGAATGCCGTCAGGCTCATGGGGTGCTGATGTGACCTGCCCCCTGTATTAGATACAACACTCAGTTAGTAATGTCGGAATCTTGACCCTGACCCCGAATATGATCCAGTCATAATCAGGAATAACCGGCTTCTGACCCTGACCCCGAATATGATCCAGTCATAATCAGGAATAACCGGCTTCTGACCCTGACCCCGAATATGATCCAGTCATAATCAGGAATAACCGGCTTCAGTCTGGCTGCATATTCTGGCAACCGGCAGATTTTTTGGCAAATTCGGTCGGAGTCATCCAGCCCAGCGCAGAATGGGGACGCCTCTGGTTATAGTGTATGCGCCAGGCCTCGATTTTGCACCGTGCATCCTCCAGAGACATAAACCAGTTCTCGTTCAGACACTCCTGCCGTAACCTGCCGTTGAAGGACTCGACCGTCGCATTGTCCGTCGGTGTTCCCGGGCGTGAGAAGTCGATTCTGATGCCTCTTTCGTACACCCATCTGTCCAGCATTTTCCCTGCAAATTCAGAACCATTATCGGTTTTCAGCAACTGAGGTAAAGGACGTCTGAGCGCTATGCTGTTCAGCATTTCTGCCACTTCTGCTGAACGCAAATTCTGCCCCACGCAGATCCCTAGGCATTCGCGGGTGTACAGGTCGATAACCGTCAGCAGGCGCAGTCGTCGCCCGTCAAACAGCGCATCAGAGACAAAATCCATGCCCCAGACGTGATTCGGATACAGACCCTGAGGCTGCGGTTGTCGGCGCTGGGCCGATTTATTGCGGCGTGGCCGTTTGAGGCGCAGTGACAGCCCCTGTTCGCTGTAAAGCCGGTAGATCCGTTTGTGATTATCGTGCCAGCCTTCCCGCCTGAGCATCACGTGTACCCGGCGGTACCCGTAATGAACCCGGGTTTCTGTGATCTCACGGATACGCAGCCGCAGTGCGCTGTCATCGGCGGCCACAGAACGATATCGAAACGAGCTGCGGCTGACCCGCAGCGCAAAACAGACCTGTCTCTCACTGGCACCGTAGCGGACTTGCAAATCCCTGACCCATTCGCGCAGGCGTGCCAGCGTCAGCTCTTTTTTGCCAGCACGTCCTGCAGCATCGCCTTGTCGAGGCTCAGATCGGCAACCAGCCTCTTCAGCCGCAGATTTTCCTCTTCCAGTTGCCGCATATGCTTCAGCTCCGAAGGAGAAATGCCGCCGTATTTTTTACGCCACGTATAGAAAGTGGCATCCGAAATGCCCAGCTTGCGACAGACATCCGGCACTGACGTACCCAGTTCAGCCTGCTTCAGGGCAAAAACAATCTGCTCTTCGGTGAATCGTGACTTTTTCATCGGCACATCCTCCGTTCAGGGGAGTGTATATCATGCCGGAATTCTGTTTCTGAATGGAGCAGGATTTCGGGTCAGGGTCA
>Ga0308168_1000134_pt1 | contig 122472 bp, 101 predicted proteins | sample PhyCR2_FD_202133 | JGI IMG/M metagenome (GOLD analysis project Ga0308168, IMG submission 202133) | Phyllosphere microbial communities from UC Gill Tract Community Farm, Albany, California, United States - DLSLRC.R2 | ecosystem: Host-associated > Plants > Phyllosphere > Unclassified | place...
CTACCCGTAACTGGTTACGATATAAGTTGCCAAAACGTTTGGTGCGTTGGGACACAAAGCCGGTTTGTATCGGCCAAAAACAGAAGTGGTATCTTCTGCAGCTGATGTGCAATGACGCGGATATCAACATGCAAACCAGCAGTACGCCAGAATTTGATGGCTGGCGGTGGGTGAGCTTTTGGTATCCGGTTCGCCAGGTGGTCTCTTTTAAACGCGACGTTTACCGACGCGTGATGAAAGAGTTTGCCGGCGTGGTTATGCCCCTGCAGGAGAATGCCGTACAACGAAATGCGCCAGGTTTTCGACGGAAGAGAGGTTAAGCCACGTAGATTATGCTCACACAGCTACGCGAAATAGTTGAGAAAGTGGCGGCAGCGCCCCGGCTTACCGAGGCGCTGGACATTTTGGTTAACGAAATCTGTCTGGCGATGCAAACCGAAGTGTGTTCGGTCTACCTCGCGGATCACGATCGTCGCTGCTACTACCTGATGGCTACGCGTGGGCTAAAAAAGCCGCGTGGGCGCACCGTCGCCCTGGCCTTTGATGAAGGGATTGTCGGGCTGGTGGGGCGTCTGGCCGAGCCGATTAACCTTGCTGATGCGCAGAGTCACCCAAGTTTTAAATACATCCCCTCCGTAAAGGAAGAGCGTTTTCGCTCTTTCCTTGGCGTGCCGATTATCAGCCGTCGCCAGTTGCTTGGTGTGCTGGTGGTTCAGCAACGTGAGCACCGCCAGTTTGATGAAAGTGAAGAGTCATTTCTGGTTACGCTGGCCACTCAGATGGCGGCCATTCTCTCTCAGTCCCAGCTGAATGCCCTGTTTGGTCAATACCGGCAAACCCGTATCCGTGCTCTGGCAGCCGCGCCTGGCGTGGCCGTCGCCCAGGGCTGGGTCGACTCCAGCCAACCCTCGCTGGAAAATGTGTTTGCGGCTTCAACCCTCGATACGGTCAGAGAGCGTGAACGACTGGCGCTGGCAATGAGTGAAGCTTCCAGTGAGTTTCGCCGCTACAGCAAGCGTTTCACCGCCAGTATGCATAAAGAGAGTGCGGCGATCTTTGATCTCTACTCGCACCTGTTAACTGACGCCCGACTGAAAAAAGATCTGCTGGCGGAAATCGACGCCGGTTCCGTCGCCGAGTGGGCGGTTAAAAAGGTGATCGAGAAGTTCGCCGCCCAGTTTGCCAGCCTTCAGGACAGCTATCTGCGCGAGCGCTCCGGTGACCTGCGTGTGCTGGGGCAGCGCCTGCTGTTTCACCTCGATGACACGGTGCAGGGTACCAATACCTGGCCCGAGCGCTTTGTGCTGGTGGCCGATGAACTGACGGCAACCACCCTTGCCGAGCTGCCGCGTGACCGGCTGGCGGGCGTGGTGGTGCGCGATGGGGCCGCGAATTCCCACGCCGCTATTATGGTTCGGGCGATGGGGATCCCTACCGTGATGGGGGCCGACATTCAGCCTGAGCTGATGAAAGGGCGTCTGCTGATCGTTGACGGCTATCGTGGCGAACTGCTGGTGGATCCGGAACCGGTGCTGGTGCAGGAATACCAGCGTCTGATCAGTGAAGAGAATGAACTGAGCCTGCTGGCGGAGGATTTTGTCTTCCTGCCTGGCGCGCTCAAAAGCGGCGAGCCGGTCAAGGTGATGCTGAACGCCGGCCTGAGCGCAGAGCATGAACAGATGGTGGGTAACCGGGTAGATGGCGTGGGCCTCTACCGCACCGAAATTCCCTTTATGCTACAAAACGGTTTCCCTTCGGAAGAAGAGCAGGTGGCGCAATATCAGGGCATGTTGCAGCTCTTCCTCGATAAACCCGTCACTTTACGTACGCTGGATGTCGGGGCGGATAAACAGCTGCCGTATATGCCGATCAGCGAAGAGAACCCGTGCCTGGGCTGGCGGGGCATCCGCCTGACGCTCGACCAGCCGGAAATTTTCCTGGTACAACTCCGGGCCATGCTACGCGCCAACGTAGCCAGTGATAATCTCAATATCCTGCTGCCGATGATCACCAGCCTGGAAGAGATTGATGAGGCAAGACGCCTGATCGCCCGCGCTGCGCGTGAAGTGGAAGAGATGCTCGGTTACGCCATTCCGCAGCCGCGCATTGGTGTGATGGTTGAAGTGCCGTCGATGATCTTTATGATTGGTCAGCTAAAAGGCCGGGTGGACTTTGTCTCCGTCGGGACCAACGATCTGACGCAGTACCTGCTGGCGGTCGATCGAAATAACACCCGGGTGGCCAGCCTGTATGACAGTCTGCATCCGGCCATGCTGCGTGCGTTAAAAAGTATTGCAGAAGAGACACAACGAGCGGGAATCGAGCTCTGTTTGTGTGGTGAAATGGCCGGTGACCCGATGTGCGTAGCACTGCTGGTGGGTATGGGATACCACCATCTCAGTATGAACGGCCGCAACGTGGCGCGCGTGAAATACCTGCTGAGGCATCTCGACCAGGAAGAGGCACAACACCTGGCGCAACGTGGACTGGAAGCGCAGTTCGCCACCGAAGTGCGGCATCAGGTGGCCTCGTTCATGGAAAGACGGGGACTGGGCGGGCTGATTCGCGGCGGCAGGTGAAAGGGGCTTAAGGGCTGTTTTGTTTGCCGGTGCCTCATGGCTCAGGCGCCGATCCTGATTTATTATCTGCACATTCTGCTGGTCTGCGCGCTGGCTGGCTTAAGACGGGTGGCAACCGAAACAGCTGAAACGTCATTGCCTCTGCAGCCTGCTTAATAAAGTTTACAGTTCGCTGAGAACGCAGTAATTCGCATTATGCTATCATGCGCGCCTTATGCAGCCCCTCCTTGCGCGGCTGCCTGTCAGGACTGACTTTAACAATGGTGAAAGATGAATAACGGCTATCTGGCTTTCCCTCAATTTGATCCGGTGATTTTCTCCATCGGGCCAGTTTCTCTGCACTGGTACGGACTGATGTACCTTGTGGGCTTTGTTTTCGCGATGTGGCTGGCCGTGCGCCGGGCTAACAAACCGGGCAGTGGCTGGAAAAAAGAAGAGGTGGAGAACCTGCTGTATGCGGGCTTCCTTGGCGTCTTCCTTGGTGGGCGTATCGGCTATGTCCTGTTCTATAACATGCCGTTGTTCCTCGACAACCCGCTGTATCTGTTCAAAGTCTGGGATGGCGGTATGTCGTTCCACGGTGGCCTGATTGGGGTGATCGTGGTGATGATGATCTTTGCTTACCGCACTAAACGTCATTTCTTCCAGGTGGCTGATTTCATGGCACCGCTGATCCCGTTCGGTCTGGGCGCGGGTCGCCTCGGTAACTTTATTAACGGCGAGCTGTGGGGACGTGTCGATCCGAACCTGCCGTGGGCGATGCTGTTCCCGGGCTCCCGTAGCGAAGATATCGCTCTGGTGGCGACTCACCCTGAGTGGCAGCAGTTGCTGTCGACTTACGGGGTATTGCCGCGCCATCCTTCACAGCTTTATGAGCTGATCCTTGAAGGCATCGTGCTGTTTATTATTCTCAACGTCTTTATTCGCAAATCCCGTCCGATGGGTGCGGTGTCCGGGCTGTTCCTGATTGGTTACGGTGCGTTCCGCATTATCGTTGAGTTCTTCCGCCAGCCTGATCAGCAGCTTGGTCTGTTCAGCGGTATCAGTATGGGGCAGATCCTCTCCATACCGATGATTGTGGCTGGTGTGATTATGATGGTTTGGGCGTATCGTCGTCGCCCGCAGACTCAGGTTCGTGGGGAAAAATGAAACAGTATCTGGCGTTAATGCAGCACGTGCTCGATCAGGGCACACCAAAAAACGATCGTACCGGTACCGGCACACTGTCGATTTTTGGTCATCAGATGCGTTTCAACCTGCAGGAAGGTTTCCCACTGGTGACCACCAAGAAGTGTCATCTGCGCTCCATTATTCATGAGCTGTTATGGTTCCTGAATGGCGACACCAACATTGCTTACCTGAAAGAAAATAAGGTGTCGATCTGGGACGAGTGGGCTGATGAAAATGGCGATCTTGGCCCGGTTTACGGCAAGCAATGGCGCAGCTGGGGCGCACCTGACGGGGCACAGATTGACCAGCTGACAAAGGTGGTTGAACAGCTGAAAAGCGACCCGGACTCTCGCCGTATTATTGTGTCAGCCTGGAACGTCGGTGAGCTGGATCAGATGGCGCTGGCACCCTGCCATGCCTTTTTCCAGTTCTATGTGGCCGACGGTAAACTCTCCTGCCAGCTTTATCAGCGTTCGTGCGATATCTTCCTTGGCCTGCCGTTCAATATCGCCAGCTATGCGTTACTGGTGCATATGATGGCACAGCAGTGCGACCTGGAAGTGGGTGATTTTGTCTGGACTGGCGGGGACACCCATCTTTACAGTAACCACCTTGAACAGTCGCGCCTGCAGCTGTCACGTGAACCCCGTGCGCTGCCGAAACTGATCATCAAACGCAAACCGGCCTCCCTGTTTGACTATCGTTTCGACGATTTTGAGATTGAAGGCTACGATCCGCACCCGGCCATTAAAGCACCGGTCGCGATCTGAGGCGTACCGCCCCCTTTCCCGGGGGCGTCATCGCCAGACGCGGTGCCCCCCCACAGTTGTCTGCCCTTCTGGAATCTTCCTCTCAACGTAAATGAATATGCCTGCAAGCGGGCAATCACTCTGCATGACGTCGCGCAATAACGCGAACAGGCGCTGGCCCCTGCGGGTTAAAAGCGCACAATGCCGTTCATGAAAAAGCAAAACCTTAATGGATTTACCCTGCTGGAAATGATGGTGGTGCTGACTCTGCTTGCCCTGCTCAGTCTGAGTGGTTGGAGCGGCTGGCAGCGCTGGCAGCAGCGCCAGCAGCTCAATGACAGCGCGCAGCAGATCCAGCGTCTGTTATTCCGGCTACGCAGCGATGCCAACTGGCATAATGTCGATCATATCCTTTGGCTGAAGCGGGGGGCGCGCTGGTGTCTGGGGGCGGGAGCGGTAAGGTGCGATCGTTCCCTGAGGCACACCCTTCTGGCACCGCATGCCGGCGTCAACATCCGTTCGCTCACGGCCGGTATGGGGTTCTATGGCCTGAAAAATACGGCCCGTCCCGGCAGTATCGTTATTGCCAGTGAGGCCGGGGAGCGACGCATCATTGTCTCTTCTCGCGGGCGGGTGCGTACCTGCAGGCAGACAGAGGAGGCGTGCCGGTGAAATCGCAGGGGTTTACGCTGCTGGAAACGTTAATCGCCCTGGCTGTCAGCAGCATACTGATGGTGGGGGCAATGCGAACCCTGCCGCAGCTGCAGTCACAAAATCTACGCTTAATGCTCCGGGCACAGCTCTATGAAGAACTGCAGCAGATGATGCATACCCTGGAAAAAGCCGTGCGGCGGGCCGGTTACTGCCACGGGCGCTGCCAGGGGATCGGGATGCAGGGCATACGGGTTGCCAGCGGTTGCCTGTTGGTGCGCTGGGATGAAAACAGCAATGGTCAGTGGGAGGCCGCAGGGCATGAAAACAGTGAGGTGTGGGGCTACCGGTTGCGGGCATCCAGTCTGGAGGCACAGCGTGGTGTCACGGACTGTCAGGGGAGTGGTTGGGAGCGATTAAACGACCCGCGTACCAGTGGTATTAGCGCGTTTCAGGTGATCCGCAGCGGACGACAGGTGAAAGTGATGTTGAGTGGATTTACGTATCGTTTTCCGGATATCAGACTCGATCTGGAGCACTGGCTAACGGCGGAGAACTTGTGATGTCTTTGGCGATGCAGCGCGGCAGCGGGGCCCTGATTGCGGTGATGATCGTTCTGTTAATGGGAACTCTGATGCTGCACGCTACCCGGCGGCAGTTAAGTGATGCGATGAGCCAGGTGGGAGATGAACGACGTTATATCCAGCAGTTTACCGGCGCAATGTCCGCACTTGCCTGGGGGGAGCGTTTGCGCTGGCCCGCTGCGCAAAAGTGGCAGTGTCAGCATCAGGCGGAGTATCACTGGCGTGCCTGTGTGGCGTCCTCGCTATTATTGCTCCGTGCCGATAGCGGTCCGGGTACGCTGGCGCTCTGGCGCTGGATCCGTCCGGGCGACAATGGGGCGATTCACCCCCAGCCCCACGGCTGGCTGGATTTTTGCCCGTTAGCCCCAGGAGAGGCTTGCCATGTTGAATAATCGTCTGCTCCAGAGAGGGGCCAGCCTGCCCGAAGTCCTGTTCGCGCTGCTGATTTTCAGCCTCAGTTACACGGCCCTGATGCGGTATCAGCAGGCAACAGGGCAGGGGTTTCACCGACAATGGCAGCAGCGCGAAGCCTGGCGCTATGCCTTCCAGCGTTTACAGGGAAAAGAGACCGCAGGCTGGCAGACACAACTACACTCACGCAGCGGCCCCGGTGGCTGCCGACTGGTTACGGCGAAAGCCATCAGTCCTGCAGGGCAAGCGGCAGAACTGACGCGACTGCAATGTGATGACCACGCTGACTGAACCATGACATTTTCAAGCCGGGCGTAACGGGGTAAAGTAGCCTCCGGCGTATTATTAAAGGGCGTGTGTGTATGTTTACCGTTTACCATTCGAATCAGCTGGATCTGCTCAAGACGCTGGCGTGCTGGCAGATAGAGAATCAGCCTCTGGGCGATCCGCTGCGTTCTGAAGTGGTGCTGGTACAAAGCCCGGGCATGGCGCAGTGGCTGCAAATGTCACTGGCTGAAGAGTTTGGTATTGCGGCCAATATTGACTTTCCACTCCCCGCCAGTTTTATCTGGGACATGTTTGTCAGGATCCTGCCGGAAATTCCGAAAGAGAGCGCATTTAATAAATCCAGTATGAGCTGGAAGCTGATGGCGATCCTGCCTGCCATGCTGTCGGGTGACGAGTTTGAGATACTGCGCCACTATCTCACCGAAGACACCGACAGTCGTAAACTGTTCCAACTGGCCTCACGCGTGGCGGATCTCTTTGACCAGTATCTGGTTTACCGCCCGCACTGGTTAAACAGCTGGGAAAAAGGTCAGCTGATTGATGGCCTGGGCGAGGCGCAGCGCTGGCAGGCCCCGCTGTGGGCTGCCCTGGTTGAGTACACCCATCAACTCGGCCAGCCAGAGTGGCACCGCGCCAATCTCTATCAGCGCTTTATCAGCAGGCTGGAAAACAGTGCTGAACGTCCGGCCAGTCTGCCCGACCGCGTGTTTATCTGCGGTATCTCCGCACTTCCTCCGGTCTATCTGCAGGCCCTGCAGGCACTGGGCAGACATATTGATATCCATCTGCTTTTCACCAACCCCTGCCGCCACTACTGGGGTGACATTCAGGACTACGCTTTCCTCGCTAAACTGCAAAGCCGCCATCGACGCCATTACCAGGATAACCGTGAGATCCCTCAGTTCCTCGACGGTGATTCCGCGTCCTCTTTGTTTAACGAGGGGGGAGAGCAGCAGTTGAGTAACCCGCTGCTGGCCTCCTGGGGCAAGCTGGGGCGTGACAACCTGTATCTCCTGGCACAGATGGAACCCAATGAAGTCTTTGCCTTTGTCGATATTGAACCGGATAACCTGCTTCATACGCTGAAGCGCGATCTGCTGGAACTGGAGGACCATGCGGCCATTGGCCTTAAACAGAGCGACTGGTCTCACAGCCGCAGCAAGCGGGTACTGGCCCCGGACGATCGCTCCATAGCGATTCACCTGTGCCACAGCCCGCAACGTGAGGTCGAAGTATTACAGGATCGGCTGCTGGCGATGATGGCAGACGATCCCACGCTGACCGCACGCGACATTATCGTGATGGTGGCCGATATAGATGCCTATACCCCTTATATTCAGGCCGTCTTTGGCAATGCGCCAGTGGAGCGCGCGCTGCCGTTTGCTATTTCTGACCGTCGTGCCAGTCAGGCCCATCCGGCATTACAGGCATTTATTTCTCTGCTCAGCCTGCCGGAAAGCCGCTTCACTGCTGAGGACGTACTGGGGCTGCTGGAAGTTCCTGCCGTCGCCAGCCGGTTTACGATAGATGAAGAGGGATTACGTCTGCTGCGTTACTGGGTAGCGGAGTCCGGGGTTCGCTGGGGGCTGGATGATGACAGCGTGCGTGAGCTGGATCTGCCCGCGACCGGTCAGCACACCTGGCATTTCGGGTTGACGCGGATGCTGCTGGGCTACGCCATGAACAGTGAAGCAGGGGACTGGCAGGGCATTCTGCCCTACGACGAGTCCAGCGGCCTGATCGCGGAACTGGCGGGTAACCTGGCGGAACTGCTGATGCAGCTTAATCGCTGGCGGCAGTGGCTGAGTGAACCCCGTGCGCTTCAGGACTGGCTGCCGCTGTGCCGTCAGATGCTGGATGACTTCTTTACCAGCGATGCAGAAACGGAAGCGGCCCTGGCGCTGATTGAAGAGCAGTGGCAGCAGGCGATCACCTATGGTATTGAGGCAGGCTATCAGCAGGCAGTGCCGCTCGCGCTGCTGCGTGATGATTTGTCCTCACGTCTGGATCAGCAACGCATCAGCCAGCGTTTCCTCGCCGGCCCGGTTAACTTCTGTACGCTGATGCCGATGCGCTCTATTCCGTTCAAGGTGGTCTGCCTGCTGGGGATGAACGATGGCGTCTATCCGCGCACGCTGCCGCCACTGGGGTTTGATTTAATGAGCCAGCAGGCGCAGAAGGGAGATCGCAGCCGCCGTGACGATGACCGGTATCTGTTTCTTGAAGCACTCAATTCGGCGCAGCAGCAGCTCTATATCAGCTATATCGGCCGCTCGATTCAGGACAACACGGAGCGCTATCCGTCGGTGCTGGTCAGTGAATTAGTGGAGTACATCAGTCAGAGTTTCTGTCTGGAACAGGATCGCGAACGCGATGTCGACAGCAGTGCCGACGCGGTGGTGAAGCATCTGCACCATCTGCACACCCGGATGCCTTTCTCGCCTGAAAACTTCAGTACGGGTTCTGAATTCCGCAGTTTTGCCGCCGAGTGGCTGCCTGCTGCCAGCGCGAAGGGGACAGCACACCCGCCTTTTATGCAGCCGTTACCTGACGAACCCTCTGATACGCTGAGTTTTGACAAACTGGTGCGTTTCTGGCGGCATCCGGTGCGGGCTTTCTTTAGCCTGCGGCTTGGGGTCAGCTTCCATCTTGAGGAGACCGGGCTGCCCGATGCCGAGCCGTTTTCCCTGCAGGGGCTGAGCCGTTATCAGGTGAACATGCAACTGCTGAACAGCCTGATTGAGGGCAACGAGAGCGAACGGCTGTATGCCCGCCAGCGTGCCGCCGGGGTGCTGCCTTACGGTGCCTTTGGTGAACTGTTCTGGCAGGAGCAGGAACAGGAAATGCGTGAACTGGCCGGTCGCGTACGGGCATTGCGGGCGTCGGCAGAAAGCTGGGAGATTCAGTTGACTGTGGGGAACATGGCTCTCAGCGGCTGGTTGCCCCAGGTGCAGGACAGTGGCCTGCTGCGCTGGCGGCCGGGGATGCTTAACTTTAATGACGGGCTGACACTGTGGCTTGAGCATCTGGTCTACTGTGCGCTGGGCGGGACCGGCAGCAGTACGATGCTGGGACGTAAGGAGAGCGAGTGGCGCTTCGCCCCTCTGGCTGCCAGTGAAGCGATGCAGCACCTTAACCGTTACGTTGAAGGCTACCGTCAGGGCATGTGCATACCGCTGCTGCTAACCGCATCCGGTGGTGCCTGGCTAAAGGCTTGTTTTGACGACAAAACAGGCGCGCTGTTGCGCGATGACGCCACGCTGAAAAAAGCCCGGGGAAAACTGCTGCAGTGCTGGCAGGGGAATTATCAAATCGACGGTGAGGGCACCGATCCTTACCTGCAACGTCTGCTGCGTACGCTAAATAGCTCCAGCGAACAGGAGATGATTGAGCAGGCAGAGCGCTGGCTGTTGTCATTGTTGCAGCATCATTGCCCAGGCTAGGGCATGTTTTCAGGACATTCAGGCCTGCATCCTGTATGTTTTTATTGAGTTAAGTGCGCAAAATAACCTGCGCTCTGAAATCTGTAAGCCGATATTTAACCGGCAGGGAGCCGGTGAATAATAGTCCGTTGAGGAGTTTGAATGCGTCGTTATGCAGTCTGGTTAGCTTGTTTTGTTTCTGTCACGCTGTTTGCCCCACTGGTTCAGGCGCAGCAAGGTTGGCAGCCAATTACCGACACTATCCGTAAAAGTGAGAAGGATCCTCGCCAGTACCAGGCCATCACATTAGATAACGGCATGGTTGTGCTGCTGGTTTCCGATGCGCAGGCGACAAAATCGCTGGCGGCGCTGACGCTCCCCGTCGGCTCCCTGGAAAATCCCACCGAACAGCCTGGCCTGGCGCACTATCTTGAGCATATGGTGCTGATGGGATCAAAGCGCTATCCCCAGCCGGATAATCTTGCCGAATTCCTGAAAAAACACGGCGGCAGCCATAATGCCAGCACCGCATCTTACCGCACGGCTTTCTATCTTGAGGTGGAAAACGATGCGCTGCAGCCGGCTGTCGATCGCCTGGCCGATGCCATTGCTGAACCGCTGCTTGACCCGGTTAACGCTGACCGGGAACGCCATGCGGTCAACGCCGAGCTGACGATGGCCCGTTCGCGTGACGGTCTGCGCATGTCGCAGGTGAATGCCGAGACGCTTAACCCGCTGCACCCCAGTTCGCGTTTTGCCGGCGGTAACCTGGAAACACTGAGCGATAAGCCGGGCAGCAAACTGCACGATGCGCTGAAAGCCTTTTATCATCGCTATTACTCTGCCAATTTAATGAAAGCGGTGATCTACGGTAATCAGCCGATGCCTGAACTGGAAAAAATTGCTGCCGCAACGTTTGGTCGTGTGGAAAACCGCCAGGCGACGGTGCCCGATATCACCGTGCCGGTGGTGACTGCGCAGCAGAAAGGCATCATTATTCACTACGTCCCTGCTCAGCCGCGCAAGCAGCTAAAAATCGAATTCCGCATTGATAACAACAGCGATAAGTTCCGCAGCAAAACGGACACGCTGATCGGTTATCTGATAGGCAATCGCAGCAAAAACACGCTGTCCGACTGGCTGCAAAATCAGGGGCTGGCCGATTCAGTGAATGCCGGTGCTGACCCGATGATAGACCGCAACGGTGGCGTTTTCGCCATCGCGATTTCCCTGACTGATAAAGGGCAGGCTAACCGCGATGAGGTCATTGCGGCGGTCTTCAGTTATCTGAAAACCCTGCGTACCCAGGGCATTGATAAACGTTACTTCGATGAAGTGTCGCACGTGCTGGATCTCGATTTCCGCTATCCGTCGATCACCCGTGACATGGACTATATCGAGTGGCTGGTGGATACCATGCTGCGAGTACCGGTGACTGATACCCTGGTCGCCCCGTATATCGCCGATCGCTTTGATCCCGAGGCGGTCAACGCGCGGCTTGACGAGATGATCCCGCAGAATGCCCGTATCTGGTTCATCAGCCCGAAAGAGCCGCACAATAAAACTGCCTACTTTGTCGATGCCCCCTATCAGGTGGATCATATTTCCGCACAGCGCTTCAGTGACTGGCAGAAAGCCAGCGATAAAATGTCCCTGTCACTGCCGGAGCTTAACCCCTACATACCGGATGATTTCAGCCTGATTAAACCGGAGAAGCCGTATTCACGTCCGCAGGAACTGGTGAATGAGAAAGGGCTGCGCGTGTTCTACATGCCCAGCCAGTATTATGCCGATGAACCGAAAGCGAACATCACGCTGGCACTGCGTAATAAAGCATCAATGAGTACCGCGCAGAACCAGGTATTGTTTGCACTGAATGACTACCTGGCGGGAGTGGCGCTGGATGAACTGAGCTCACAGGCTTCGGTGGGCGGCATCAGTTTCTCCACCGGTGAAGATGATGGTGTTTCATTCAGCGCCAGTGGCTTTACCCAGCGCCTGCCGAAACTGATGGGCCAGCTGCTGGCCGGTTATGCCAGCTTTACCCCTACTGAACAACAGCTGGAACAGGCGAAGTCCTGGTACCTTGAGCGTCTTGACGCCGCCGAGAAGGGCAAAGCGTTTGAGCTGGCGATCCAGCCTGCACAGTTACTGTCACAGCTGCCCTATACCCAACGCAGCGAACGGCGCAAGCTCCTGCCAGGCATAACGCTGCAGCAGCTACTCGACTACCGTAAAATGCTGCTGGAAAACGCCACGCCTGAACTGATGGTGGTCGGTAATATGACTCCTGAGGCGGTACGCCAGCTGGCGAATGAGGTAAAACATCAGCTTAATTGTGAGGGCAGCGACTGGTGGCACAGCCAGCACGTTACAGTGGATAAAAAAGTGCTGGCTAACCTGCAACAGCCGGGAAGCAGCACCGACTCAGCGCTGGCGGCGGTGTATGTCCCCCTGGGCTTCTCTGAATATCAGAGCATGGCCAGCAGTGCCATGCTAAGCCAGATCGTCCAGCCGTGGTTCTACAATCAGCTGCGAACCGAAGAGCAGCTCGGCTATGCGGTGTTCTCTTTCCAGATGCCGGTCGGCCGCCAGTGGGGGATTGGCTTCCTGCTGCAAAGCAACGTTAAGCAGCCTGCCTACCTGTTAAGCCGCTTTAAAGCGTTTTATCCGACGGCTGAAAAGCGTCTGCGCGAGATGAGCAAAGTCGATTTCGCCCAGTATCAGGCCGCGATGATCAATGAGCTCAGGCAGCGTCCACAGACGCTGGATGAAGAAGCCGGGCGCTACACCAAAGATTTTGACCGCGAAAACTACCGTTTCGATACCCGTGAGAAGGTGATAGCCCAGGTTCAGGCGCTGACGCCGCAGGCTATCGCTGATTTCTTCCATCAGGCAGTGATGGCACCGACGGGACTGGCGCTGCTGTCGCAGGTATCGGGCAGCCATCACGGCAAGGCTGACTATGCCGCAGAGAAAGGTTTCACCACGTGGAAAGACCTCTCTACACTGCAGCAGTCATTGCCGGTGAGCCAGGATAAGCCATGAATCAACGGGTACCTGAGCGGCTCGATCCGTTAATCCTGCCGCTGCATGGCGAACGGCTGATTGAGGCCTCGGCCGGCACCGGGAAAACCTTTACCATCGGGCTGCTGTATCTGCGCCTGTTGCTGGGGCTGGGCGGCGAGGCCGCCTTCAGTCGTCCGTTGTCGGTGGAAGAGATACTGGTCGTCACCTTTACCGAAGCCGCCACGGCGGAGCTGCGCGGGCGTATCCGCGCCAATATTCACGAACTGCGCATTGCCTGTGTGCGGGGGGAGAGTCAGAATCCGATGCTGGCAGCCCTGATGGCCGAAATAACTGACTTATCCCGGGCGGCATCGATGCTGCTGGCAGCGGAACGGCAGATGGATGAGGCCGGGATCTTTACCATTCACGGCTTCTGCCAGCGTATGCTCAACCTCAATGCCTTTGAATCAGGCATGCTGTTTGAACAGGTTTTAATTGAGGACGAAACGCCGCTGCGCCGCCGGGCCACGGCGGATTTCTGGCGCAGGCACTGTTATCCGCTCCCGCTCCCTGTCGCCCGGGTGGTTCGCCAGCTCTGGGACGGGCCGGAACAGCTGTTGAAAACGCTGTCGCCGTGGCTGGGTGGTGAAGCACCGGTATTAAAATCTGCACCGGCGCCTGATGAAACGCTGGCGCAGCGTCATGAGAAAATTATTGCGCAAATCGATGCGCTGAAACAGGCGTGGCTGGCAGCGGGCGATCTGCTGTCGCTGGTGGAATCCTCTGGCGTAGACAAGCGAAGTTACAGTAGTAAGCACTTACCAAACTGGCTGGAGAAAATCACCCAGTGGGCGCAGACAGTGACGGAAGACTATGAGGTGATTAAAGACCTTGAACGCTTCGGTCAGCGCGTGCTGTCAGAGAAAACAAAAAAGGGCGAGCCGCCCCGTCATGCGCTGTTTGAGCAGATTGATGCGTTCCTGGCTCAACCGCTTTCGCTGCGCGACCTGGTGATTGCCCGCGCGCTGCACGAAGTGCGCTTTGTGACTCAGCAGGAGAAACGTTTGCATGCCCAGCTCGGCTTTGACGATCTGCTCGGGCGTTTTGATGCGGCGTTACAGCAGCCTGGCGGCGCGGCGCTGGCGATGGCTATCCGTCAACGCTATCCGGTGGCGCTCATCGATGAGTTCCAGGACACCGATCCGCAGCAATATCGCATATTTCATACGCTGTATGCCGGACAGCCGGACAGCGCACTGCTGCTGATCGGGGATCCGAAACAGGCTATCTATGCTTTCCGTGGAGCGGATATCTTCACCTACATGAAAGCACGCGCAGAAGTTAGCGCTCACTATACGCTGGAGACCAACTGGCGATCATCACCGGCGATGGTTGAGAGCGTTAATCAGCTGTTTTTACACCAGCGTAACCCCTTTCTCTTCAGCGATATCCCCTTTATCACCGTGAGTCCGGCAGAACCCAACGCCAGCCTGAGTTTTAGCATCGGCGGCGAAGAGCAGCCGGCGCTGCAATTCTGGTTACAGCCGGGCGAGGGTGTGGGGGTAAGTGATTACCAACAGTTTATGGCGCGCCAGTGTGCGGCGGAGATCCGCCGCTGGCTTACGGCGGGCCAGCAGGGTACCGCGCTGATCGGCAAAGCGGGAAAACAGCAGCCGGTACGTGCCTCAGATATTACTATCCTGGTACGCAGCCGCAGCGAGGCGTCAGTGATGCGGGAGGCGCTGAAGGGGCTGGCGATCCCGTCGGTGTACCTCTCTAACCGCGACAGCGTCTTCACCACCCCGGAAGCCCGGGAGATGCTGTGGCTGCTGCAGGCGGTGCTGGCGCCTGAACAGGAGCGCACGCTGCGCAGCGCGCTGGCCAGCAGTCTGCTGGGTCTGGATGCGCGGGAACTGGATGCGCTGAATCAGGATGAGCGTGCCTGGGATGCGCTGGTGGATGAGTTTGCTGAATACCGTCAGCGCTGGCTGAAGCGTGGCGTGCTGCCGATGCTGCGCGATCTGATGGTGAAACGGCATATTGCCGAAAACCTGCTGGCCTCCGACAGCGGTGAACGTCGCCTGACGGACCTGCTTCATCTGGGCGAACTGTTGCAGGAGGCAGCGGCGACCCTGGACAGTGAACATGCGCTGGTGCGCTGGCTGGCTCAAATGGTGGAACAACCGGATGGCCAGGTCAGCAATCAGCAGCTGCGCCTTGAGAGCGACCGTCACCTGGTGCAGATTGTCACCATTCACAAATCAAAAGGCTTACAGTATCCGCTGGTGTGGCTGCCGTTTGTCGCCAATTTCCGTGAGGCGGAAAATGGCGTCTATCACGACCGCCAGACGTTTGAAGCGCTGCTTGACCTGCAACAGGGTGAAGAGAGCGTGGCGCTGGCCGGGGAGGAGAGACTGGCTGAAGACCTGCGTCTGCTTTACGTCGCGCTGACCCGATCTGTTTTCCACTGCAGCGTCGGCATCGCGCCGTTGATCAAAGGCACCCGTAAAAAAGAAGGTAACAGCGACCTGCACCGTAGCGCACTGGGCTATCTGATTCAGCAGGGTGAACCGGCGGATGCAGTGGGTCTGAGGGCCGCCCTGCTGACGCTGCAAAGCGCCGCGACGGCGATTATGCACCCGCTGGAGCCAGACGATACGCCCTGGCAGCCGGAGCGGGAAGATCCGCAGGTACTGAGCAGCCAGCCGATGCGGCGTTCACTGCGCGACGACTGGCGCGTGACCAGTTATTCCGGCCTGCAACAGCATGGCCATTCCCCGGCGCTGGACCTGCTGCCGCGCCTGGATGTGGATGCGGTGGGTGAAGCCACTGATGAGCTGCTGCCACAGCTGACACCGCACAGTTTTCCTCGCGGTGCGGCACCGGGCACGTTCCTGCACGGTCTGTTTGAAACACTGGAATTCACCGCTCCGCTGGACGACGACTGGCTTGCACAACAGCTGAGTGGCCAGGGGCTTGACGAGGCCTGGCTTCCCGTCATGCGTGACTGGATTGAGCGTATTCTGACAACGCCATTGAACGAGAGCGGTGTCTGTCTGCAGCAGCTGACACCGGACGTCAGACGGGTTGAGCTACAGTTTTATCTGCCGATTTCACGTCTGCTCACCGCAGACGCGCTGGATAACGTCGTGCGCCAGGATCCGCTCTCTGCTGAGTGCCCCCCCCTCGATTTTTATCAGGTGCAGGGCATGCTGAAAGGCTTTATCGATCTGGTGTTCTGCTGGCAGGGGAAATATTACCTGCTGGACTACAAATCGAACTGGCTGGGGGAAGATAGTCACGCCTATACCCAGGAGGCGATGGCGCAGGCAATGCGGTCGCATCGTTACGACCTTCAGTATCAGCTTTATACGCTGGCATTGCATCGCTATCTGCGCCATCGCCTGGCGGACTACGACTACGACCGTCATTTTGGCGGCGTCATTTATCTGTTCCTGCGTGGCCTGGACGGCGCGGAGGGGAGCAACGGGATTTACAGCACACGGCCGCAGACAGCGTTTGTCGCCGCCCTTGATCGGCTGTTTGCAAACGACGCGGAGCCTGCATGACGCTAATGGAAGGGTTACAGCAGGCACAGCGTCTGCGGCTGCTGCGTCCGCTTGACGTCCAGTTTGCGCAGATGGTGGCGAGCGAACAGCAGCTTGCGCTGATGCTGGCTGCCGCGCTGGTCAGTCGTGATGCGGGAGAAGGGCACGTCTGTCTGCCACTCGAACAGCTTCACCCGGAGGCCTTTTTTGCCGGGCGTCACCCGGAGCTGGCGCAGGCCTTATGGCAGGCCGCAGGCGCCCCCGAGGACTGGTCAGCCTGTCTGCGGGCGCAACATGCGGTCAGTGACGGGCAGTCAGCCACACCGCTGGTGCTGTATCAGCACCGCCTCTATCTGCACCGGATGTGGCAGAGCGAAGGTGAGGTGGCGCAGTTTGTGCAGCGCCAGCAGCCAGCCGTGGCACTGGATGAAGGGCAGATGCGCCAGACGCTGGATCGCTATTTTGGCCGGCAGCCTGATGACTGGCAGAAGATTGCCGCCGCCGTGGCGTTAACCTGCCAGGTGTCGGTGATTTCCGGCGGGCCGGGTACCGGGAAAACGACGACGGTGGCCAAACTCCTTGCCAGCCTGATTGAACTGTCAGCCAGTACGCCACGCATCGAACTGGCGGCACCCACCGGAAAAGCGGCGGCCAGGCTGACAGAGTCGCTGGGTAAAACCCTGCAGGAACTGCAGCTCGATGAAGCGATCCAGCGTCGTTTCCCCGGCGAAGCGACCACGCTGCACCGCCTGCTCGGCGCGCTGCCGGGCAGCCAACGGATGCGCTATCACCGGGGGAATCCGCTGCATCTTGATGTGCTGGTGGTGGATGAGGCCTCCATGGTCGATCTGCCGATGCTGGCCAACCTGATTGCGGCCCTGCCACCGCAGGCGCGGGTGATTTTTCTCGGTGACCGCGATCAGCTGGCCTCGGTAGAAGCCGGAGCCGTGCTGGGGGATATCTGCCGCTGCGCCGAACTGGGCTACAGTCCGGAGCGTGCTGCGCAACTGACAAGGCTGACCGGGTGCGAGGTGGCGGGACGTGAAGACCCCGGAGCTTCAGCCGTTCGCGATACGATTTGCCTGCTGCGTAAAAGCTATCGTTTCACCGAGTCATCTGGCATCGGGCAGCTGGCGCTGGCAGTTAATGCCGGGGAGGTGAAACGGGTTGACCAGGTGTTTCAGGGGGCATTCAGTGATATCCGACATCATGCGTTAAGCAGTACAGAAGATTATCAGCAGTTGCTGAATGACTGTGTGGCGGGCTATCGCGGGTATCTCAAACTGCTGGCGTCCGGAGCCGCTGCGGCGGAGGTTCTGGCTGAGTTTGGCCGTTTCCAGTTGTTGTGCGCCCTGCGTGAGGGCCCGTTTGGCGTCGCCGGGTTGAATGAACGCATTGAGCAGTCGCTGCGGCAGGTGGGATTGATCCGCCGAAACGTGGCGGTAAACGGAAAATGGTTCGCCGGACGTCCCGTGATGATAGCCCGTAACGATCGGGCGCTTGGCCTGTTTAACGGCGATATCGGGATTGCGATGCCGGACAGCGAGCAGCAGTTGAAAGTGTACTTCCCGCTGCCGGACGGCACGATCAAAGCGGTACAGCCCAGCCGGCTGCCGCCGCATGACAGTGCGTGGGCAATGACAGTTCATAAGTCTCAGGGCTCGGAGTTTGAACATACGCTGATGGTGTTGCCGAATCAGATGATGCCGGTGTTAACGCGGGAGCTGGTTTATACCGCCATTACCCGCGCTAAACGCCAGCTGACGCTGTATGCGGATAAAACCGTATTCAACAGTGCGGTGAAGATGCGCACGCAGCGGCGCAGCGGGCTGGTCGATCGTTTAACGAAGGTATAGGGACGGCGTGTGGATCCGGCCGGGGCGACCAGAACAGACGGTCGCCCCGGGAAGCTCATCGCACTTTGCGTGGTTAGCTTTGCCGGGAATGGGCGCTGGCTTCACGCAGGTCGACCATCAGCACTTTTGAGCGGCGCTGGTAGTTATACATCTGCTTTTTGCTTTCCGGCAGCAGTTCAATATCCACCGGTACAAAGCCGCGCTCCTGGAACCAGTGAATGCTGCGTGTGGTTAGCACAAACAGTTTTTTCAGCCCCATCTGCCGGGCCTGAAGCGCCACGCGCTCCAGCAGCGCTTCGCCGCGCGCCGAACTGCGATAATCCGGGTGGACCGCCACACAGGCCATTTCACCGATCTGCTCTTCCGGGAAGGGATAAAGCGCCGCACAGCCGATAGTCAGGTTGTCACGTTCAACAATCGTAAACTTATCGATCTCCATTTCCAGCTGTTCGCGCGAGCGACGCACCAGGATGCCCTGCTGCTCCAGCGGACGAATCAACTCCAGAATGCCCCCGATATCATTAATCGTGGCACGACGGATCTGTTCGGCGCTCTCCATCACAATCTGCGTACCGATACCGTCGCGGGAGAACAGCTCCTGTAACAGCGCACCGTCTTCCTGATAGCTGATCAGATGACTGCGGCGGACGCCGCTGCGGCAGGCTTTAACGGCACCGCGCAGGAAGCGCACCGTGCCGGAATGGTAATCATCGCTGGTTTCCAGCTCTTCGATGCGCTGCTGCGCTTCGTTAGGAAACAGCTCAGACACAATGTCACCTTCGCTGTTAATCACGCCCTGCTCCGAGCAGAAGCCAATCATTTTTTCGGCTTTCAGCTTAATGGCCAGTTGTGTCGCCACCTCTTCCGAGGTCAGGTTGAAACTCTCCCCGGTGACAGACACGGCAACCGGCCCCATCAGCACAATGGCGCCGCTGTCCAGCTGACGGTGGATCGCTTCTTCATCAATACGACGGATGCGACCGCTGTGGCAGTAGTCCACGCCGTCATCCACACCCAGCGGCTGCGCAATAATAAAGTTACCGCTCACCACATTAATATGCGCGCCCTGCAGCGGCGTATTGTTGAGGCTCATCGACAGGCGGGCAGTGATATCGAGCTGCAAACGACCGGCTGCCTGCTTTACCAGCTCCAGGGAGGGGGCATCCGTGACGCGGGTATGTTTATGATAGAGGGGGGCCAGATTGCGCTCTGCGAGGCTGGCGTCAATCTGTGGCCGTGCGCCGTACACCACGACCAGGCGGATGCCCAGGCTGTGGAGCAGACCGATATCGTTAACGATACTTGAGAAGTTCTCATGCTCGATGGCTTCCCCACCCAGCATAATGACAAACGTTTTACCACGGTGGGCGTTGATATAGGGAACGGTATGGCGAAATCCCTGAACCAGCTCGGTACTACGTTCCTTCACGGCAAACCCTCTTTGAATTATTATTCGGTAAAAGTGTATTTTTATTCTTTTATCGGGTCGGGTGCAAGTATCATTTATCCTTACTTATCACCCATTACCGCTTTTCCTCATGGCTAATGCCCTGCATTTATTCGCTTTTTTCGGGTGACACTGCCGGGTGGATTCGTTAAAGTTTTTGCAAAATTTTTCGTATTGGCTTTTTATTAGGCACATCACAGCATCAGGAGCGGCATGACCGATTCAACTTCTCTTAACCGGCGGCGGTTAATACAGGGAGCAGGGGCAGCCTGCTTACTCAGCTTCAGCCGTATCGGCTTCGCCGCCAGCAGTCACGTCCTGGCTATCCGTCTCTGGCCTTCCTCGACTTACTCACGTCTGACTATTGAGTCAAATACCGCACTGAAGTATAAGCAGTTTGCCCTCAGTAACCCCGAGCGCGTCGTGGTGGATATCGAAAATATCCGGCTGAACGCGGTACTGAACCGCGTGGGAAACCTGGTGCGATCGGACGACCCTTATATTAAAAATGCCCGCGTCGGCCAGTTTACCCCCAATACCGTCCGGCTGGTGCTGGAGCTGAAGCAGAATGTCGCCCCTCGCATCTTTACGCTGGCCCCGGTGGCCGGAATTAACAACCGTCTGGTGCTGGATCTCTATCCGGCCATGTCGCAGAAGTACACGGATGATCCCCTGCTGGCATTGCTGGAAGATTACAATCAGGGGGAGCTGGAGCGCAGCCAGCCCGCCGATGCAGCGCTACCGGGTAAGGCCGGAAGGGACCGGCCCATCGTCATTATGATCGACCCCGGCCACGGAGGCGAAGACTCCGGTGCGGTGGGGAAACATAAGACCCGAGAAAAAGATGTGGTGCTGAAGATTGGCCGCCGTCTGAAGGCGCTGATCGACAAGCAGCCGAATATGCGCGCCTATATGACGCGTAATGAAGATGTCTTTATTCCATTGAAGGTACGGGTTGCTAAAGCGCGAAAACAGCGGGCCGACCTGTTCGTCTCTATTCACGCGGATGCGTTTACCAGCCGTGCGGCGCGCGGCTCGTCGGTATTTGCGCTGTCAACGAAAGGGGCCACCAGTACCGCCGCCCGTTTTCTGGCGAAGACGCAAAATGAGTCGGATTTGATTGGTGGAGTGAGCATGAGCGGTGACCGTTACCTCGACCACACCATGTTCGATATGGTGCAAAGCCTGACGATCAATGACAGCCTTAAGTTCGGTAAAGAGGTGCTCTCACGGATGGGAAAAATTAATCATCTGCATAAACGCACTGTGGACCAGGCGGGCTTCGCGGTATTGAAAGCACCGGATATTCCGTCGATTCTGGTGGAAACCGCCTTTATCAGTAACATTGAAGAAGAGCGTAAATTGCGCACCACGCGTTTTCAGCATCAGGTGGCAGATTCGATTCTGGCCGGGATTAAAGCCTACTTTGCCAGCGGCGCACCACTGGCCCCGCATAAATAGTCATTCGGCGGAAGGGATTCCGCTGCAATTCAGAAGAGAGGGGGGGGGTAAACGACAGATACAAAAAAACACCCTTAAGGGTGCTTGATTGGTTGCGGGAGCCGGATTTGAACCGACGACCTTCGGGTTATGAGCCCGACGAGCTACCAGGCTGCTCCATCCCGCGTCCGATTGACGCTTTTACTACTTTTCGTTCCCATCCACGGCGGAAATTGGTTGCGGGAGCCGGATTTGAACCGACGACCTTCGGGTTATGAGCCCGACGAGCTACCAGACTGCTCCATCCCGCGTCCGCGTGGTTTGTCGCTTCCATCACGACAACGTTCTTTTACTGCTGCTTAACTCAATCATAAAGACTTCAGTTAATTGGTTGCGGGAGCCGGATTTGAACCGACGACCTTCGGGTTATGAGCCCGACGAGCTACCAGGCTGCTCCATCCCGCGTCCGTGGATGCGCACTATACGCCTGATGGGTTTTCTTGCAACCCCTTTTTGCAGATAAGTCGCTAAAATCGTGCCTGTTATACATTTCTTAGCCAGAATGTTGAAATGTTGCACAAGTGCCGGTGCTCTTTACCACTGGCGCATTTTATTCTGACGATGCCTTTGCTATCTTCGCGCAGGGTTCCCGTATAAAGGTAGAGATGGCATGAAAGCAGGTTGGGCAAAATATCTGGTGACCGGCACGCTGCTGGCGCTGCTGGCAGGGTGTTCATCAAAACCCACCGATCGTGGGCAGCAGTATAAGGACGGGAAACTCGATCAGCCGCTGGCGCTGGTCAATCAACCCAATGCGAAAGGACGCCCGGTCAACGGTAAGGACTTTGCCGACCAGGTTTCTCAGATTCGTTTTGCCTCGTCGGCAATGTATTCCCGACAGGCGGGGACTTACAGCGCGATAGAGAGCTGGCTGATGGCCGGTGGCGATACCCGCCAGCTTCGCCAGTTTGGTCTGGACGCATACCAGATGGAAGGAACCGATAATTACGGCAACGTCCAGTTTACCGGTTACTACACGCCGGTGATTCAGGCGCGCTATACCCGTCAGGGCGAATTCCAGTATCCTTTATATCGTATGCCACCGCGTGCAAAGGGCAGGAAACTGCCCAGCCGTGCGGAGATTTACAGCGGTGCGCTGGATGACCGCTACGTGGCGGCTTACAGCAATTCGCTGATGGATAACTTTATTATGGATGTGCAGGGCAGCGGTTATGTTGACTATGGCGACGGCCGCCCGCTGATGTTCTTTGGCTATGGTGGTAAAAATGGCCATGCCTATCGCAGCATCGGTAAGGTTCTGATCGATCGTGGTGAAGTGAAACGGGAAGACATGTCAATGCAGGCTATCCGCCAGTGGGGGGAAGAGCACAGCCCGGCTGAGGTACGTGAACTGCTGGAACAGAACCCTTCCTTTGTGTTCTTTAAGCCTGAGAATTTTGCCCCGGTGCGCGGTGCCAGCGCGGTACCTCTGGTCGCGAAAGCGTCTGTGGCGTCTGACCGATCGTTGATCCCTCCGGGAACCGCTCTGCTGGCAGAAATTCCACTGCTGGACAACAACGGTAAATTTACCGGAAAATACGAAATGCGCATGATGGTATCGCTGGACGTTGGCGGTGCCATTAAAGGTCAGCACTTCGATATTTACCAGGGAATTGGCCCGGATGCCGGGCATATGGCGGGCTGGTTCAACCATTATGGCCGTGTCTGGGTGCTGAAAAATGCGCCCGGCGCCGGAACGCCACTCTTCTCGTCTGCACAGAATAACGCTTCTCAGCGTGGTCTGCTGGTCAGCCAGTAAATCGCGGTGGGCCGGGTACCGGCCCGCCGTTCGTTGGGACGCGTTTCGAGGAATAATGAATGATGGTTCTTTCAGACGCCTGGCGGCAACGCTTTGGCGGAACGGCGCGCCTGTATGGTCAGTCAGCGCTCCAGCTTTTTGCTGATTCACACGTCTGCGTGGTGGGCATTGGCGGCGTGGGCTCATGGGCGGCGGAAGCGCTGGTGCGAACAGGCATCGGGGCGATCACGCTGATCGATATGGATGACGTCTGCGTCACTAACACCAATCGCCAGGTTCACGCACTGAAAGAAAACGTGGGCCGGGCGAAAACCGAGGTCATGGCCGAACGTCTGCTGGCTATCAATCCCGAATGTCGGGTGATCTGCGTGGATGATTTTATTACGCCAGATAATACTGCCGCGCTGATTGGTAAAGATTTCAGCTATGTCATTGATGCAATTGACAGCGTACGGCCAAAAGCCGCGCTGCTGGCCTGGTGCCGCCGTAATAAAGTCCCGTTGGTCACCACGGGCGGTGCGGGCGGTCAGATTGATCCGACGCAGATCCAGGTGGCAGACCTGGCGAAAACCATTCAGGATCCGCTGGCGGCGAAATTGCGTGAGCGGCTGAAAGGCGATTTTAATATCGTGAAAAACAGCAAAGGCAAACTGGGAATTGACTGCGTCTTTTCTACCGAGGCGCTGATGTACCCGCAGCCCGACGGTTCGGTCTGTGCATCACGCAGTACCGCAGAAGGGCCAAAGCGGATGGACTGTGCGGCCGGATTTGGCGCGGCCACCATGGTGACCGCCACGTTTGGTTTTGTCGCGGTTTCACACGTGCTGAAGAAAATGATGGCGAAAGCGACCCGTGAGGGTAACCCCACATAGGGGAGAACTTCGTCATGATCAGACCTTTTTGCACCGGCCGCCCGAATTAACCCGTCTGCAGTGGTAAGTGACCCCCTCTCTTAACCGGTGGCAGCCCGCATGACCGCTGCCGCCATCGCCTGTAAGCCTGCGCTGCGTGAGGCGCTAAGCTGTTCCATTAAACCCAGTGCGGCAAACAGCGCCAGCGGATCTTCCTGCTGCAGCCGGGCGGCGGTTTTGCCCTCTACCGCCGTTAACAGTACTGCCAGCAGCCCGCGAACAATTCGTCCTTCGCTGTCACCAAAGAAATGCAGCCGGCCGTCTTCCATCAGCTGATGGCCCAGCCAGACACGGTTTTCACAGCCGCTTAATTCAATAGCGGCGCTTTTCATTGCCTCGGGCAGCGGGGGCAGTTGTTTGCCCAGCAGGATAAGCTGGCGGTAGCGATCTTCCCACTGCCTGAAGTGGGAAAATTGCGCCCGCAGAGCGTCGGGGGTTATCGTGATGCCAAAAGGGTGCGGCGCGACAGGGGATAAAGTCATGATTAATCAGCCAGTAAGGTCAGGGCGGTGGTCATGGCCGCGACCAGCGCGTCCACGTCTTCCGGGGTGTTATAAGGCGCGAATGAGGCGCGTAGCGTACCGCTGACGCCCAATGCGGCCAGCAGCGGCTGGGCGCAGTGCTGACCCGCGCGAACGGCAATACCGCTGCCAGCCAGCAGCATCACCACATCGCTGTGATGGACGCCGGCAATATCAAATGCCAGCAGGCTGGAGTGGCTGGCACGGTAGCTGCGGAAACCTGGCAGCAGTGACAGACGGGCTTCCGCCTGGGAGGCCAGCTCACAGCTCCAGCGCTCGGCGGCGGTGACATCCACATGGCTTAACCACTCCAGCGCGGCGCTCAGGCCAATCACACCGGCCACGTTCGGCGTACCGGCCTCGAAGCACCAGGGGACGGCCTGGGGAGTAAATCCATCGAAGTCCACGCGGCTGATCATTTTGCCGCCGCCCTGCCACGGCGCCATTTCTGCCAGCCGTTCAGCCTGGCCATACAGGACACCGATCCCCATTGGTCCATACAGTTTATGGCCAGAAAAAGCGTAAAAATCAATATTCAGCGCCTGTACGTCCGGGGGACAATGAACCACGCCCTGCGCGCCATCCACCATCACTTTTGCCCCGCAGCCATGGGCCAGATCGATGATCTGTTTCAGATCAGGACAGCCGCCGGTGACGTTGGACATCTGTCCGATGGCCACCAGGCGGGTTCGGGCATTGAGCAGATCCGGGAGCAGGTGCAGGTCCGGCAGGCGATCCTGCCCAATGGGCCACTTCACGACGCGGGCCCCCGTCTGCTCTGCCACCATCAGCCACGGCACGAGGTTAGCATGGTGTTCTGCTTCGCTGACCACAATCTCATCCCCTGGCCGCAGGCGCGGACGCAGCCAGCTTTGCGCCACGAGGTTAATGGCCTCGGTGGTGCCTTTCGTCCAGACGATGCTGTGACGGTCTGCGGCATTTAGCAGTTCCGCAACCTGTGCGCGCGCGTGTTCAAAACGGTCGGTCAGGTGCTGTGCAGCGGCATACTGGCTGCGGTGAACCGTACCGGCGCTCAGACGATAAAACTGTTCCGTCGCGTCGATGACGCTCTGTGGTTTCAGCGCGGTCGCTGCACTGTCAAGATAGCAGGATCCCTCGTTCAGGGCGGGAAACTGCTGACGAAACAGCGATGGATTAAATGATGTCATACTTTTTGCGCGTTCCTGTGGAATGGGGCGTGCTTTTTAGGACCAAACTGAAATGACTGAGGATTTCTGGCAAAGCTGAAAAAGCGCGTTATGCTGAATTATGACTGCTTTACCTGTTTGCCCGCAATGATACGCACTGTTCAGTAGGCTTTTTTAATGTGTTTTTGGCCACGATTCCGACAGTGCTTCGGGTATTTCCTGTCTCAAAATGGAGAAATAAAAATGAAAAAGTTAGCTGCTGTAATCGCTGCCTGTGCCATGACGTTCACGCTGGCGGCCTGTTCAAGCAATTACGTTATGCACACCAATGATGGACGGACGATCGTTGCCGACGGCAAGCCTATGGTAGACGATGAAACCGGGATGATCAGCTACAAAGATGCCAACGGGACAAAACAGCAGATCAACCGCTCAGATGTCAAAGAGATGGTCGAAGCGGGACAGTAAATTCCAGATAAAAAAAAGCACCGCGCTTGGCGGTGCTATTAACAATCAATATGGACAGACAGGGTAAATCTACAGGAATAAAAGGTAGCCAGGCTACCAGACCTGAAAATCGTCAGGTCAAATGCAAACACAACATCACGACACAAGCCAAAAGCCCCTCAAAATTCCGCGAGTTAACACCAAATTTTAATGCGCTTTTCGTTCCGGCTCAGGAAGTGCCGCAACTATAGGTATTTGCTGGTAGTTCCTCAACGGACAATTTATAATGCCTCGGATAAAAAAAACTAATACGTAACTCTGTGTAACAGAGCAACATCTTGCTGTGATGAAAAGTACCCCTCTACCATGTCGAAACGTTTACCACCTTTAAATGCGCTGCGTGTTTTTGATGCTGCAGCGCGTCATCTCAGCTTTACCAAAGCTGCAGAAGAACTGTTCGTTACCCAGGCCGCCGTCAGCCACCAGATTAAGTCACTGGAGGACTTTCTGGGCCTGAAGCTGTTCCGCCGCCGTAACCGGTCTCTGTTGCTGACCGAAGAAGGGCAAAGTTATTATCTCGATATTAAAGAGATTTTCACCGCGCTGAATGACGCCACGCGCAAGCTGCAGGCCCGCAGTGCGAAAGGGGCGCTGACGGTCAGTTTGCTGCCCAGTTTTGCTATTCAATGGCTGGTTCCCCGGCTGACCAGCTTTAACTCAGCTTATCCGGGGATCGATGTGCGTATCCAGGCGGTGGATCGTGATGAAGAGAAACTGGCCGATGATGTCGATGTGGCCATCTTCTACGGGCGCGGCAACTGGCCAGGTCTGCGCGTAGAGAAACTTTATGCGGAGTATCTGCTGCCCGTCTGCTCACCGCTGCTGTTAACCGGGGAACGCCCTCTGACCTCACCCGCTGCGCTGGCAGGGCATACGCTGCTGCATGATGCCTCACGCCGTGACTGGCAGGCGTATACCCGTCAGTTGGGCCTTAACAGTATCAATGTGCAGCAGGGACCGATTTTCAGCCACAGTGCGATGGTCCTGCAGGCGGCGATCCACGGTCAGGGGGTGGCGCTGGCCAATAATGTGATGGCAGAGAGTGAAATCGAAGCCGGCAGGCTGGTGTGTCCTTTTAATGACGTGTTAGTCAGTAAAAATGCTTTTTATCTGGTTTGTCATGACAGTCAGGCAGAACTGGGTAAAATAGCGGCCTTCCGCCAGTGGATCCTGGCAAAAGCGGCCAGCGAACAAGAAAAATTTCGCTTTCGCTACGATCACTGATTGAACGGCCCCCGCCGATACGCGGCAGGGAAGAAGAACGGGCAGCAGGAGGCACGCCTCCCTGCCCCGAAAGAGGATGAGGTCATGTCCAGTCGTGCAATGCTAATTTTTGCCGCCATCAGTGGATTTTTCTACGTGATGCTGGGGGCGTTTGGTGCCCACGTGTTAAGTAAGTCGCTCGGAAGCGCAGAAATGGCCTGGATGAAAACCGGGCTGGAATATCAGGGGTTTCATACCCTGGCGATACTGGGTCTGGCGACAGCGATGCTGCGTCGGGCCAATATCTGGTTTTACTGGAGTAGCGCGTTTCTGGCTCTCGGTACCGTATTGTTCAGCGGCAGTCTTTATTGTCTGGCGTTGTCGCACCTGAAGCTGTGGGTGTATATCACTCCGATTGGTGGCACCTGCTTCCTGCTGGGTTGGGTTTTGATGTTGGTTGGCGCACTGCGTCTGAAAAAAAGGGCAGAACGCCATGAATAAGATTTTACTGTATTGCCGTCAGGGTTTTGAGAAAGAGTGTGCCGCCGAAATTACGGCCAAGGCCGCTGAGCGTGAAGTGTATGGCTTTGCCCGGGTTAAAGACGACTCGGCTTACGTGCTTTTCGAGTGCTACCAGCAGGGCGAAGCAGAAAAGCTGCTTAATACGCTGCCGTTCAGTGAGCTGATCTTTTCCCGTCAGATGATCGTGGTCGGCGAACTGTTGCGCGACCTGTCAACGGAAGATCGCATCTCGCCGGTGGCGGGCATGCTGACCGGTGTGGTGGAGAAGGGCGGCGATTTGCGCGTTGAGGTACCAGATACCAATGCCAGCAAAGAGCTGCTCAAGTTCTGCCGCAAGTTTACCGTACCGCTGCGTGCCAGCCTGCGGAAACAGGGGATCCTCCTTAACTATGAAAGCAATAAGCGCCCGGTGGTTCACGTGTTCTTTATTGCGTCCGGCTGTTGCTATGTGGGCTATTCGCTGCCGGAGAATAACTCAGCGCTGTTTATGGGCATCCCCCGTCTTAAGTTTCCTTCCGATGCACCAAGCCGTTCAACCCTGAAGCTGGAAGAGGCTTTCCATGTCTTTATCCCTGCCGATGAGTGGGATGAACGTCTGGCCAGCGGCATGTGGGCCGTCGATCTCGGCGCGTGCCCTGGCGGCTGGACCTATCAGCTGGTGCAGCGCAGCATGATGGTGAATGCAGTCGATAACGGACCCATGGCGCCCAGCCTGATGGATACCGGACAGGTGTTCCACCAGCGTGAAGACGGTTTCAAATACCGGCCAACACGCAGCAATAACTACTGGGTGGTCTGCGATATGGTGGAAAAACCCATCCGCGTGGCGAATCTTATGGCCGACTGGCTGGTCAATGGCTGGTGCCGAGAGGCGATCTTCAACCTCAAGTTGCCGATGAAAAAACGCTACGAAGAAGTGTCACAGAATCTGGCGATGATCGACGAAAAACTGAAAGAGAATGGGATCAATGCCCAGATTCAGGCGCGCCAGCTTTACCATGACCGTGAAGAAGTGACGGTGCATATCCGTCGTATCTGGAGTGCCGCACCGGGTCGTCGCGACGAGCGCTAACATCCGCTGCGTTGCCGGGCCGATCGTGGATCCGATCGGCCCGCAGACCGGATAGTATGTCTGCTTTGCCTGCTATTTATGGCAAGCGTAAATCCTTCAGGTTCCCTTCCAGCACTAAATCGGTTTTCAGCGTGGCCACCTGACGGCAAATCTCAGCCATCTGCTGGTGTTCTGCCAGTTTTTTACGCCATTTTTCCGGCACCTGATCCAACTGCTGATAGAGCGCTGTCAGCGTGCCGAACTGTTGCAGCAGCTGGCTGGCGCTTTTGCCGCCAATGCCTGCCACGCCGGGGATCTTGCTGCTGCTGATGCCGGCCAGCCCCCAGTAATCGGGCAGCTGCGCGGGGGACACGCCAAACTCTGCGGCAATAAAAGGCACATCCAGCCAGCGCTTCTGAAAGTAATCGCGGATTTGTATCGTCGGTGCCAGGAGCTGACAGTAGCCCTTATCGGTAGAGACAATCGTTGCCTGTTGGCCTGCTGCGGCCACCTTGCTGGCCAGGGTCGCCGCCAGGTCGTCAGCCTCATCGCCCTCAGAATGCCAGCTGGCGATGCCGATGCTGGCAAACGCCTTGCGTAACAGCGGCATCTCATCACGCAGCGTATCCGGCATCGGGGAACGGCCCGCTTTATAATCCGGCAACAGTCGGTGACGCCAGCTGTCGCTGCGATCGTCATCATCGAAGACGGCCACGGCGTGGGTGGGGCGGGTGTGCAGCAACAGCTGTTGCAGGGCATTCAGACAGGTATCCTGGCAGGGAGAGCCCTGGACGGCGTGAATGCGCCGAATCAGATTCAGCGCATCGATAATTAACAGATGTATCATCAGATAACCCTGAGCGGCCCGCAGGCCGCTCTTTTACTTAATGATTTCGTAGCAGGGGATATAAGCGCTGCCCGGCAGTTTCATACGATGCTGGGCAACGAAGCCTTGCAGCAGATCGTCCATGCGTCGCATGATTTCCGGATCGCCGTGCAGTTTATAGGGCCCTTTCTCTTTAATGGCCTGGATGCCAACATCCTTTACATTTCCCGCCACGATGCCGGAGAATGCGCGCCGCAGAGCGGCTGCCAGCTGTTCGGCCGGCTGGTCAGGTGAGAGATTAAGGTTCGCCATATTCTCATGGCTCGGCATAAACGGCATTTGCAGATCGGGGGCAATACGCAGTGCCCAGTTAAAGCTGTAGGCATCGCCGGTTTCGCGACGGTACTCTTTGACCTTCGGCATGGCTTTTTTCATTACCCGCGCCACTTCTGCCGCATCATCAATAATGATGGTGTAGTGCCTGCGCGCCTCATCGCCCAGCGTGTTGACGATAAACTCGTCCAGCACGCGGAAGTAATCAGCGCTTTCTTTCGGGCCGGTCAGGATCAGCGGCAGTACCTGGTCGTGATTGTGTGGGTTCATCATAATACCCAGCAGATACAGCAGCTCTTCCGCCGTGCCCACACCGCCCGGGAAGATAATGATGCCGTGAGCGATGCGCACAAAGGCTTCCAGACGTTTTTCAATGTCCGGCATGATGATCAGTTCATTGACCAGCGGATTGGGCGGCTCGGCAGCAATGATCGAGGGCTCTGTCAGGCCGATAAAGCGGCTGTCCCGGTAGCGCTGCTGGGCGTGACCCACTGCCGCGCCTTTCATTGGTGCTTCCATCACCCCCGGCCCACAGCCGGTACAGATGTTCAGTTCGCGCAGGCCCAGCTGGGAGCCCACGCTCCGGCAGTACTGGTATTCAATGGCATTAATGGAGTGCCCTCCCCAGCACACCACGGTGTTCGGCTCCTCACCCACGTGCAGGGCGCGGGCATGTCGCAGGATAGAGAACACCAGGTTAGTGATATGCACCGGGTCTTCTGTTTCAAACTGCTGAAAACGCCCGGCGTTATCAATTTTCCCGTTCAGGAAGAGAATGTCGCGCAGTACGGCAAACAGGTTAGCCTGCAGCGCACGAATAATCCGTCCGTCCACAAAGGCTTCTTCTGGCGGATTAATCAGTTCCAGTTTCACGCCCCGCTCGCGGCGCAGCACGTTAATGTCAAAATTTTCAAAGCGTGAGAGCAGTTCATGGCTGCTGTCGGTCTGGCTGCCGGAGTTGAGCACGGCCAGTGAGCAGTTACGAAAGAGCTGATAGAGGTCGCTGCTGGCCGTGCGTTTCAGCATATCGACTTCAAGCTGAGAGAGCAGATCCATTGAGCCGAGTGGGCTGACATGTGTAATCAAGTGAACTCCTTTACACCCGCCGGGTGTGCAGTGACTCCACGGCCTCGCGGTCGCAGAGAAAAGATATCCTTAAGCAATATCGCGACCTGACCGAAAGCGAAGATTTGCCCTTACAGGCATCGGATCGGGTGGGCAGGTTCGCCGCGCGTTGGGGGCGACGTATCGCTGTCCGCTGTCAGAGTAGCGTTTTCCAGTGATATTTAACAACAGGTTAACGTGCGGCAGGACAGAATTACTGACGAACCAGCCGTGAGCGACTTGCCACAAAAGTATCATTCGTACGCCACGGGTTGATATCCAGCCCACCCCGCCGCGTGTAGCGCGCATAGACTGTCAGGCTTTCCGGCTGGCAGTAATGCTGAATGTCGTTGAAAATACGTTCAACACACTGTTCGTGAAACTCATTATGATTGCGGAAAGAGACCAGATATCGCAGCAGCGCTTCACGGCGGATACGTGGACCGCGGTAGGTGATCTGCACGGATCCCCAATCCGGCTGGTTGGTGATCAGGCAGTTCGATTTCAGCAGATGGCTCACCAGTTGCTCTTCTACCCGTTCAGGGGTCGTGGCATCACGCAGATAGTCAGCACTGAACGCATAGTTATCAATCGTAATGTCCTGTTCATCAATGCATTCGCCGCTAAAGCGGCCAACAGGCTGCCCTTCGATTTCCTGCAGGCGGAACAGTGCCACGCTCACCTTGCCCTGGGCACAGGCGCTGAGGTCACGTTCCAGTGTCTGACGGACCTCTCCCCAGTTGGCAAATGAAGTCTGATTAAAGCTGTTCAGATAAAGTTTGAAGCTTTTTGACTCAATGAGATTCACACTGCCGGCATCCAGCGTAACTTCCCCTATCGCGACCTGCGGCAGTCCCTTGCTGTTGAGCCAGGAGAGCTCATACAGCGTCCAGATATCTGCACCGCTGAACGGCAGATTTTCGGGATACAACCCCAGCGGCTCGCGGTTAAGGCTGCGCGGCACGGCCTGCAACAGTTCCGGCTGGTAGTGATCGTGATATTCTGTGGGTTTCCCCAGGCTCAGGCCTTCCAGTGCCTGATGATGCTCGTATGAAGACATGGTGTTACCTTGTGTTACCTTAATGCACCCGCCGTGGCAGATGTGTGGATACGTTCGGGTACTGTCAGTGCGCGAAGAGCGTGACAAGTACATCAGGCTGTCAGTGTAACTCAGCAAGCAAAGAGTGAAAAAATAATGATCGAAGAAACCTCCCAGGCATTACGCGATTTTAGTCATCGCTACTGCGAACTCTGGCAGCAACATCATGGCCATGCCCCGGCCAGTACAGAACTGCACGGCATACCTTCTCCCTGCATTGTTGCTGCGCACGAGAATGAGGTCTGGTGGCAGCCACAGCCCTTTACGCTGGCCAAAAATCTTGAGGCGGTTGAACGGGCGCTCGATCTGCGACTGCAACCTTCAATAGCGGGCTTCTATACCACGCAATTTTCTGGCGATATGAAGGGAACTTTTGCCGGACGGCGTGTGTCTCTTGTACAGGTGTGGAGTGAAGACGACTTTGTCCGTGTCCAGGAAAACCTGATTGGGCATCTGGTGATGAAGCGTCGTCTTAAACACTCCCCCACAATCTTTATTGCCACAACAGAGTCTGAACTCGAAGTGGTGTCGGTGTGTAACATCAGCGGCGAAGTCATTATTGAGCAGTTAGGTACGACAAAACGTGAAGTCATCACCCCCTCTCTTAAGAAATTTCTTATTCTTTTACAACCTCTTAGTGAGCGTTGATCAGATTTAAGCCATTCCTTGTGTGCGATATCTCTCACAAACACTGTGAGAGATCGCTACGATTCTTGCAGATATCGCATTCGTTCATTTTGTAAAAATATTGTAGATCATAACGTTATGAGACCGGTTGCTGATATTGGCGTGTAAGACGCTTAAAAAGCACGACAGGGTGTCTTGTTTGCTTATGCTGATCGGGCAGAATAGCACCCAACGCAAAGGATGCGCAGGACTGGAACAGACATCATGATGATGTCACTCATGGAATGAGACGGACCCGTCTGGATGATGTATCAGGGAAAGGCTTCGGGAAGAAGCGAGGACACCTCAGGATGAGGTAAGGGACACCTCCAGGAAGGAGAATGTGAACCGAACAGGATGGTTTGGTTGGCAGGGATGTCAAAGGACTTGCATCAGGATGATGCTTAGCTCAGGAGAGCACAGGAATAGTTTTCAAGGATGAGCAGGGAGCATAAAGGTAGCTGGAGCGCTGCAAACGAACCAGGGGCACTGTTAACACAGTGCCCCTTTTTTTTGTTGAAATTTTTGCCCTGCGCAGTGCCAGTGATATGCTTTGCGCTCATTATCCCCGAAGCCTAATCAGGAGGTTGCTTATGATGCGTGAACAGCAGGTTCAGGAACGATTGCTGGCGATTGAAACGCAGCTTAAAACCGCCGGTCTCTGGCAGGCGGTCGCCCCCAATAGTGAAGCGTTTGCCAGCACAGAGCCTTTCTGTGTGGATACCATGACGCCACTGCAGTGGCTGCAATGGGTGTTTTTGCCGCGTATGCAGGCACTGCTTGATGCCGGGGCCGCATTACCGGTTTCACTGGCCATCGCCCCTTATTATGAAGTCTGGCTTGAGGGAGAAATCCCGGAGCGTGCCCAACTGCTGCACTGTTTAAATGCGCTTGACCAGCTGTTCGAGTCGCCCAACTGATGCTGGAGATTATTTACCAGGATCAGTGGCTGGTGGCGGTCAATAAACCCTCCGGCTGGCTGGTACATCGCAGCTGGCTGGATCGCCATGAAACGCAGTTTGTGATGCAGACGGTGCGCGACCAGATTGCACAGCATGTGTTTACCGTACACCGTCTGGACAGACCTACCTCCGGCGTACTGCTGATGGCGCTGTCCAGCGAAGTGGCGCGCCTGCTTTCTCAACAGTTTGAGCAGCACCAGCTGCAAAAAACCTACCATGCCGTGGTGCGTGGCTGGCTGGAAGGCGAGGACAGGCTGGACTATGCCCTGACCGAAGAGCTGGATAAAATTGCGGATAAATTCAGCCAGCCGGAAAAAGCGCCGCAGCCAGCCGTTACCCACTGGCGCGGGCTGGCCACGGTCGAGCAGCCTTTCCCGGCCGGTCCGTACCCGACATCGCGCTATTCGCTGATGGAGATGAAGCCTGAATCCGGACGCAAGCATCAGCTCCGGCGACATATGACTCATCTGCGTCACCCCATCATCGGTGACAGCGCCCACGGTGATCTCAAGCAGAACCGGGCTGCGGCAGCGAACTTTGGCATGAATCGTCTGATGCTGCACGCCAGCGAGCTTTCACTGAAACATCCGGTCACGGGTGACCCCCTGCGGATCCATGCAGGGCTGGATGACGTCTGGCAAACGGCGATGTTCCGGTTCGGCTGGCAGCACTGCCTTCCTGACGTGCCGCGGGTTGAGTTCGCGACGCAACGCCCGCAGGATAGTGAATAATAATCAGCATCAACAATGGAGAAAAAGCATGTCTGAGGTAGGCATTTTTGTCGGTACCGTTTACGGTAACGCCCTGTTAGTGGCGGAAGAAGCGGAACCCCTGCTGGTGGCCGCAGGCCATCAGGTAAAGATTTTTGAGGATCCCACGCTGGAAGAGTGGCAGCGCTATGCCGAGAAGGTCGCGCTGGTGATCACTTCAACCACCGGCCAGGGCGATCTGCCGGACTGCATTGTCTCGCTGTACAACGGCATCAAAAAAAAGCTCGGTTATCAGCCGACTCTGCGTTACGGCATCATTGCGCTGGGTGACAGCAGTTATGACGCGTTTTGCGGTGGAGGGAAAAAGTTTGCAGAGCTGCTGCAGGATCAGCAAGCGGTTCGCGTCGGAGAGATGCTGCTGGTTGATGCCACGGAGAACCCGGAGCCGGAAGAGGTGACCTCCCCCTGGGTAGAGCAATGGGCGAAACTCCTCGGTTAAAGATAACCATCCCCCGGGTTTTCTGTCTGTGACGGTGAGGCACGCCTCACCGTCACAGACCTTACAGCTTCAGGCGTTCTTTCGCCAACTGCGCCACGTTTTGCATCTCATCCAACAGCTCGAAAAGCTCCGGTTCGACCAGCGTCAGGTCTCTGCTGTTGCGCAGGCTCTGCTCCAGTTGCAGACAGAGCTGTTTCATTCGGGGCACACCGCTGTAGCTGGCGCTGCCATGCAGTTTATGAATGATATCGCTCAGGGCATCCGGATTATCCTCTGCCATATATTGCTCAACCAGCCCCTGCACTTCCGGCAGGAAATCTACCAGCATCTGTAACAGATCGCGGGCCAGATCGGGCTTATTCGCGGCCTGACGCAGTGCCAGCGGCCAGTCGAGGGAGGCGGGGACCTCAATGATTTTCGGTATTGCCCGCTGCCCGCCGGGCGTATATCGGGCGAGCAAACGGCTGAGTTTTTGTTCATCGATCGGTTTAGCCAGATAATCATTCATTCCCGCTTTAATCAGCTGTTCACGTTCACCGTCCATGGCATGTGCCGTCACGGCAACAATCGGCGTATTGGCGTGCTGGGGCAGGGTACGTATGGCTTCACTGGCGCGGATACCGTCGATCTCCGGCATCTGAATATCCATCAGGATAATATCCAGATGCTGCTGACGTGCCTGAGTGATCGCCCCTTCACCGCTGTCGCACAGGACGATCTCTGCCACCTGCTCTTCCAGCAGGGCACCAATCAGCTTGAGGTTAGCCGGGTTATCGTCTACCGCCATCACGCGTAACGGCAGACGGGGACGTTCAGGTAAGGGCAGGGTATCACGACGATGATGATCGACCAGTAATGGGATCAGGCGGGTCATGGATATCGGCTTAATCAGACAGGCGGTTACGCCGCGTGCTTTCAGCTCCTCAGCGAAGACCTGCATCTGGAAGGGCAGTGCCATAATCACGCTGCTTGCCCGTTGCAGAATGGGCTGCAACTGTTCACTGCTCATCTCCAGATTTTGCGCATCGGCCACCGGCAGCCCCATCAGCAGCACGTCATAGTGTTCGTCCGGAAGGGCGCTGAGCGTCGGACTGTAGCTGATTTTCATTGGTGTCGCTGCCAGCATATCCAGCAGGGCTTTCGCCGCCGTCTCGTTTGGCTCGACATAGGCCATGTGCTGCCCTTCAATACAGTCCATCACGCGTGGATCGCTGGCAGCATTAGGGTTAAGTGCCAGATTCACGTGGAACCAGAAGGTGGAACCGTGGTTAAGGCGGCTGTGGAAGGAGATTTCCCCGCCCATTTCATTGACCAGTTTCTGGGTGATCACCAGCCCCAGGCCGGTCCCGCCATGGCGGCGAGAAATGCTGGCATCTGCCTGGCGGAAGGCCTGGAACAGCTGTGACTGCTGCTTTTCGGAAATGCCGATGCCGCTGTCATGGATCTGCACCTCCAGCTCCATGCGATTGTTGCTCAGCGCGCGCTTTTCCACGCGAATATCGATATTGCCGCGTTCGGTAAATTTGATCGCATTACCCAGCAGGTTGACGATGATTTGCTGCATACGCAGTGGATCGCCAATGGCATTATCCGGAACGTCTCCCTGAATGTTCAGCGTCAGTTCCAGCCCTTTTTCATGCGCTGACTGCGCCAGCAGCACGACAACCTCATCCAGGGTGGCGCGCAGCGGGAAAGGGATGGTTTCCAGAACCAGCTTCCCGGCTTCCAGCTTCGAAAAGTCGAGAACATCATTGATGATACTCAACAAATTGTTCGCCGAGCGTTCAATGGTATGCAGGTAGTCGCGCTGAGTGGAGTTCAGCATGGTTTTCAGCGTCTGGCGGGTAAAGCCGATTACCCCGTTTAATGGTGTACGCAGCTCATGCGACATATTGGCGAGGAACTCTGATTTAATGCGTGCCGCCTCCTGAGCGCGTTTTTTCGCCAGATCCAGCTCGACGTTCTGGATCTCCATCTGCTCCAGTGTCTCACGCAGATCGGAGGTGGCCTGGTCGATATTTTGCTGCATCTCTTCATGGTACGCGGTGAGAGACATGGCCATCGAGTTGATACCATTCTTCAGCACGTCCAGCTCACCGAGCATATGACCTTCTACGCGACTGTCGAGCTGACCACGGCGGATGCGGTCAACGGTGCTGACCATGTTGCGAATCGGCCCAGTGACATCGCGCATCAGGCGGTAGGCAAACACCATGGCAATACACAGGCACAGCAGCAGCAGCAGGGTGGAGATAAACACTTCTTTATACTGCTGAAGCCGGACTGACTGTAAATCCAGCTCAATGGCAACGTATCCGAGGGGGTTACCGGTGGGTTTGGCGTCCTGGCCCGGGGATTCATCCGGGTAGTAGGTTTCAGACAAAATCGGCGTGCGCAGAATCACCGAGTTACCGTGGCGTTCCTTCATAAAGCGCATCGTTAATGGGGTGTTATCAGGCAGGCGAAGCAGGTCCGGTGTCTGGTGATAGTTTGAGGTAACAAACAGCTGATTCTGGTCATCGAAAACAGAAATTGCCCGCACAATATCGGAATGGCGGCGGTGCAGCAGGCTGACCAGCTGACGCACTGACTCACGGCTGTGAAAGGTCATGCCATATTCACTGGAGACAGCCAGGGGTTCGATAATATTGACTCCGGCATCGGTCAGCTGGCTCTGCAGTTCGTTGTAACGGTTAACCACGAAAAAGGTCGAGAGCAGCAGCCCGATCATCAGCGTCGGAGCCAGAATCAAGATCATCATTCGCGCCCGCAGGCTGTATTTGGTCATAGTATTCCCTGTAGGCGGCGATTCGCGCTGTGCCGTTCCCATGGCATGAAGGTCTGTACGGGCAATAACCGGTTCGCCGGCAGGCGATGTCCGATTATTTCTGCTGATAATGATGACGTGTGAACATCAAAGAAACAATGACCAAATGCGTGCGGTAAAAAGAGGGCCGTTGCTCCATGATGAGGCCCGCACTTAAGGCATTTTGTCCGTGATGCTATGATTGTCACGGATTTCACCGGCAGAATTCTCCAGACTGCGCCCGTATTGTGGGCCAGCCGGCTGTGGGCAGGTGCAGATTTATGCGATATTTTTGAATATCAGGGACTATTTCCTGCAAAAACTGGAACAATTTTCGCATAAGCCTAAGCTATGACGGCAGCCACCCGCTGATCGGGGACGGCTGTGTGATTAGTATTGGAAGTTTTATCCCATTATCGGGAAAATATGGGCCGAAAATGTCGCAGGTATTGCTGGCAGTGCAGCATTAGCGGCCAAGGCTGCGTATAATGTCACGACACGAACCCGGGACAGTCAGGTATGACTGCGGTCCGGCTACCTACAGGAACGGATGCGGCTGTGCGTCGGGGGGGAACCTGTCGGCAGGCGGTGTCCATGGCGTGTTTAGCCGAAAATGAGCCCCTGAACAGAGGCGATGCCAGGAGAGGATATGGTTGCGGTAAGAAGTGCACATCTGAACACGGCTGGCGAGTTTGCACTCGACCAATGGATCACCAGTCTGGGGATCTCCAACCAGCAGTCATGTGAACGACTGGCCGAAACCTGGCGCTACTGTGAAGCCACCACCCAGGGCCACCCCGATGCTGCACTGCTGCTGTGGCGCGGCGTTGAGATGGTGGAAATCCTGTCGATGCTCAGTATGGACTGCGAAACGCTTTGCGCCTCATTGCTGTTCCCGCTGGCCGATGCGGGCGTGGTCAGTGAAGCACTGCTGGAGGAGCAGCACGGTAAAGCTATCGTCTCGCTGGTGCACGGCGTGCGTGATATGGATGCCATCCGTCAGTTAAAAGCCACCCATAATGATTCGATGGCCTCAGAGCAGGTCGATAATGTACGCCGGATGCTGCTGGCGATGGTGGAAGATTTCCGCTGCGTGGTGATCAAGCTGGCGGAGCGTATTGCGCACCTGCGTGAAGTGAAAGACGCACCGGAAGATGAGCGCGTACTGGCAGCCAAAGAGTGCACCAATATCTATGCTCCCCTGGCAAACCGTCTAGGCATCGGCCAGTTAAAATGGGAGCTGGAAGACTTCTGCTTCCGCTATCTGCATCCGGACGAATACAAGCGCATTGCCAAACTGCTGCACGAGCGCCGCATTGACCGTGAAGACTATATTGATACCTTCGTGCAGTCACTGCGCACCGAGATTGTGAAAGAGGGCGTGAAAGCCGAAGTCTATGGCCGCCCGAAACATATCTACAGCATCTGGCGCAAGATGCAGAAAAAATCCCTGGCCTTTGACGAGTTGTTTGACGTGCGTGCGGTGCGTATCGTGGCCGAACGCCTGCAGGACTGTTATGGCGCGCTGGGTATTGTCCACACGCTTTATCGCCATCTGCCGAGCGAGTTCGACGACTACGTCGCCAATCCTAAACCTAACGGCTATCAGTCCATTCATACCGTGGTACTGGGGCCGAAAGGCAAAACCGTTGAAATTCAGATCCGCACCCGTCAGATGCATGAGGATGCCGAGCTGGGCGTGGCCGCGCACTGGAAATACAAAGAGGGCGCGACAGCGGGCGGCAGTGCGCGCGGTGCTTCCGGTCACGAAGGGCGCATTGCCTGGCTGCGTAAGCTGATCACGTGGCAGGAAGAGATGGCGGACTCCGGCGAGATGCTCGACGAGGTGCGCAGTCAGGTATTTGACGATCGGGTCTATGTGTTTACCCCGAAAGGCGACGTGGTCGATCTGCCGGCCGGCTCCACGCCGCTGGATTTTGCTTACCATATCCACAGCGATATTGGCCATCGCTGCATCGGTGCCAAGATTGGCGGGCGCATCGTGCCGTTCACCTATCAGCTGCAGATGGGTGACCAGATCGACATTATTACCCAGAAGCAGCCGAACCCGAGCCGCGACTGGCTTAACCCGAATCTGGGGTATGTTACCACCAGCCGGGGGCGCTCCAAGGTTCACGCCTGGTTCCGTAAGCAGGATCGGGACAAGAACATCATCGCCGGACGTCAGATCCTCGACAGCGAGCTGGATCACCTCGATATCAATCTGAAAGATGCTGAAAAGCTGCTGCTGCCGCGCTACAACTTCAATTCCCTGGACGAACTGCTGGCGGCCATTGGTGGCGGCGATATTCGTCTGAATCAGATGAGCAACTTCCTGCAGTCGAAGCTGAATAAGCCCAGCGCCGAGGAAGAGGATCGCGAGGCGTTGCAGAAGCTGACGCAGAAAACCTCGAACAGCGTGCCGCGCAGTAAAGAGAGTGGCCGCGTGGTGGTGGAAGGTGTCGGTAATCTGATGCACCATATTGCCCGCTGCTGCCAGCCTATCCCCGGTGACGATATCACCGGGTTTATCACCCAGGGGCGCGGTATCTCCATCCACCGCGCCGACTGTGACCAGCTGGCTGACCTGATATCACACGCGCCGGAACGTATCGTCGATGCAGTCTGGGGAGAGACTTATTCCAGCGGTTATTCGCTGGTGGTGCGCGTCACCGCCAACGATCGCAGCGGGCTGCTGCGTGATATCACCACCATACTGGCCAATGAAAAGGTTAACGTGCTGGGGGTGTCCAGCCACAGCGATACGAAGAAGCAGCTGGCCACCATCGATATGGATATTGAGATATACAACCAGCAGGTGCTGGGACGGGTGATTGCCCGGCTCAACCAGGTGCCGGACATCATCGACGCCAGACGATTACACTGATCTGCCATGTTGTCCTCCGGCAGTGCTCACCCCTGGTCACATACTCGTGTAGATGACCAGGGGGATTGCGCGCTGGCGGTGAACAAACGGCCTGCGCCAGTAACGCCACGACGTGGCCTGTTGTAAAACCCCATCAGGCCTGCCAAACAAATAAGACTTAAATGGATTAAATTATGACTTCTCTCGATCGCCTGCTGGGCATCATGAAAACCCTGCGCGATCCGGAAAGCGGCTGCCCGTGGGATCGCCAGCAGACCTTTGCTTCCATCGCCCCTTATACTCTTGAAGAAACCTATGAAGTCATCGATGCGATTAACCGCGCTGACTTCGACGATCTGCGCGGAGAACTTGGGGATCTGCTGTTCCAGGTGGTGTTCTATGCCCAGATGGCACAGGAAGAGGGGCGCTTTAACTTTGATGATATCTGCAACGCCATCAGCGACAAACTCGAACGCCGTCATCCGCACATTTTTGCCGACGCTCAGGTCAGCGGCAGCGCTGAGGTGCTGGTGAACTGGGAGCAGATCAAAAGCAACGAGCGGGCCGGTAAAGCCCAGCATTCTGCGCTGGATGATATTCCGCAGGCGTTACCGGCGCTGATGCGCGCGCATAAAATTCAGAAGCGCTGCAGCAACGTCGGTTTCGACTGGACGACCCTTGGCCCGGTGCTGGACAAAGTGCATGAAGAGATCGATGAAGTGATGCACGAAGCGCAACAGGCGGTGATAGACCAGGACAAGTTGGAAGAGGAGATCGGTGACCTGCTCTTCGCGACGGTAAACCTGTCACGCCACCTCGGCAGTAAAGCGGAAACTGCGCTGCAAAAAGCCAACACCAAGTTTGAACGCCGCTTCCGTCAGGTTGAACAGATTATCGCCGCGCAGGGGATGACGATGCAGCAGGCCACGCTTGAAGAGATGGAAGCCGCATGGCAGGTGGTCAAATCTCAGGAATAACAGGCTGACACGATTCAACAAAAGTGTGACGTGCATCAACCTCCTGGGGCGCATATTCCGGTAATCTCAGGGTGGTAAATGCGGTGGGAAGCACACAACCGGAAACGATCAATTGTCGCCACGGGGTGTTTCGGGTATACTATTTTCCCGTCCTGGTTATCCATTCCATCGTCTTTAAACCTACATTCTCAGGTTCAGCATGACAACGAACTATATATTTGTGACCGGCGGGGTCGTTTCCTCTCTGGGTAAAGGCATTGCCGCAGCTTCCCTGGCCGCTATCCTTGAAGCACGTGGTCTTAACGTGACTATCATGAAGCTGGACCCGTACATTAACGTGGATCCAGGTACCATGAGTCCCACCCAGCACGGTGAAGTCTTCGTCACCGATGACGGGGCGGAGACCGATCTGGATCTTGGCCACTATGAGCGTTTCATCCGGACTAAGATGAGCCGCCGTAACAACTTCACCACCGGTCGAATCTACTCAGAAGTGCTGCGCAAAGAACGTCGCGGTGACTACCTGGGCGCGACCATTCAGGTGATCCCACACATTACCAATGCAATCAAAGAACGCATCATCGAAGGCGGCGAAGGCCACGATGTGGTGCTGGTAGAAATTGGTGGCACCGTAGGTGACATCGAATCCCTGCCGTTCCTTGAGGCGATCCGCCAGATGGCGGTAGACGTGGGTCGTGAGCACACGATCTACATGCACCTGACGCTGGTGCCGTACATGGCAGCAGCGGGCGAAGTCAAAACCAAGCCTACTCAGCACTCCGTTAAAGAACTGCTTTCTATCGGTATTCAGCCGGATGTGCTGATTTGCCGTTCAGACCGTGCCGTTCCGGCAAATGAGCGTGCGAAAATTGCGCTGTTCTGTAACGTGCCTGAAAAAGCGGTTATCTCGCTGAAAGACGTCGACTCCATTTATAAAATCCCAGGCATGTTGAAATCGCAGGGCCTGGATGACTACATCTGCAAGCGCTTCAACCTGAACGCCCCGGAAGCCAATCTGGCCGAGTGGGAACAGGTGATTTATGAAGAAGCTAACCCGGGTGGTGAAGTTAACATTGGTATGGTCGGCAAATATGTCGAGCTGCCGGATGCCTACAAATCAGTGATTGAAGCCCTGAAGCACGGTGGCCTGAAAAATCGCGTTACTGTGAATATCAAACTTATTGACTCTCAGGATGTCGAAACCCGTGGTGTTGAAGTGCTGAAGAATCTGGATGCTATCCTTATTCCTGGCGGTTTCGGCTATCGCGGCGTAGAAGGCAAACTGATGACCGCGCAGTACGCCCGTGAAAATAACATCCCTTACCTGGGCATCTGCCTGGGAATGCAGGTGGCGTTGATGGAGTTTGCCCGTAACGTGGCGAACATGCCGGGTGCGAACTCGACTGAGTTTGTCCCTGACTGTAAGTACCCGGTTGTCGCGCTGATTACTGAATGGCGTGATGAAGACGGCAACGTTGAGCAGCGTTCTGAGCAGAGCGATCTGGGTGGAACCATGCGTCTGGGCAGCCAGCAGTGCCAGCTGACCGAAAACAGCCTGGTGCAGAAGCTGTACGGCTCTGACACTATTGTTGAGCGTCACCGTCATCGTTATGAAGTCAACAATATGCTATTGAAGCAGATTGAAGCGGCTGGATTACGTGTTGCAGGCCGCTCAGGGGATGACCAGCTGGTGGAGATCATTGAGCTTCCTGACCACCCCTGGTTTGTTGCGTGTCAGTTCCATCCGGAATTCACCTCAACACCTCGAGACGGGCACCCGCTGTTCAGTGGCTTTGTTAAAGCCGCCAGTGAGTACCAGAAGCGTTTGGCAAAATAAGTGTTTTCATAACCTCTTGAAATCGTAAGGCTTCAAGAGGTGCGTCTAAGTTTAAGCTAACTTGTACTGAGGAAAAACTAATGTCCAAAATCGTAAAAGTCATCGGTCGTGAAATCATCGACTCCCGTGGAAATCCGACCGTTGAAGCTGAAGTGCACCTGGAAGGTGGCTTTGTTGGTCTGGCAGCAGCACCATCAGGGGCTTCTACCGGTTCCCGCGAAGCGCTGGAACTGCGTGACGGTGACAAATCTCGTTTCCTGGGTAAAGGCGTGACCAAAGCGGTTGCTGCGGTTAACGGTCCAATCGCTGATGCGGTCACCGGTAAAGACGCGAAAGACCAGGCCAACATCGATAAAATCATGATCGATCTGGACGGTACAGAGAACAAATCTCAGTTTGGTGCTAACGCCATCCTGGCCGTTTCTCTGGCGGCGGCGAAAGCTGCTGCGGCAGCGAAAGGCATGCCACTGTACGAGCACATCGCTGAACTGAACGGCACCCCAGGCAAGTTCTCTATGCCACTGCCAATGATGAACATCATCAACGGCGGCGAGCACGCAGACAACAACGTCGATATCCAGGAATTCATGATCCAGCCTGTTGGCGCGAAAACGCTGAAAGAAGCGGTTCGCATGGGTTCTGAAGTTTTCCACACCCTGGCAAAAGTGCTGAAGTCTAAAGGTATGGGTACTGCGGTTGGTGACGAAGGTGGCTACGCGCCAAACCTGGGTTCTAACGCCGAAGCACTGGCTGTTATCGCTGAAGCGGTAAAAGAAGCGGGCTACGTTCTGGGTAAAGACATCACCCTGGCGATGGACTGTGCAGCCTCTGAATTCTACAAAGACGGCAAATATGTGCTGGCTGGCGAAGGCAACAAAGCCTTCACTTCTGAAGAGTTCACTCACTTCCTGGAAGACCTGACCAAACAGTACCCAATCGTCTCTATCGAAGACGGTCTGGACGAATCTGACTGGGCTGGCTTCAAATACCAGACCGAAGTGCTGGGCGACAAAATCCAGCTGGTGGGCGACGACCTGTTCGTTACCAACACCAAGATCCTGAAAGAAGGTATCGATAAAGGCATCGCTAACTCCATCCTGATCAAATTCAACCAGATCGGTTCTCTGACCGAAACCCTGGCTGCGATCAAAATGGCAAAAGACGCGGGCTACACTGCGGTGATCTCTCACCGTTCAGGCGAAACCGAAGATGCCACTATCGCTGACCTGGCGGTAGGTACTGCAGCGGGCCAGATTAAAACCGGTTCGATGAGCCGTTCTGACCGTGTTGCTAAGTACAACCAGCTGATCCGTATTGAAGAAGCGCTGGGCAACCGTGCGCCGTTCAATGGCCTGAAAGAAGTTAAAGGTCAGTAAGCTGCTGTTATTCTGAGCCGTTTATCAGGCTGAGGATAATCTGAAAAGCCCCGTCTCCGGACGGGGCTTTTTTTTGTTTATTTTTATTTTTCAAAGCGTTAACTGAATTTTGTCTGATGCGGAAAAATCCTGGTTATCTGTTACGGGGCGTTTTATGCGGTTATTTTGTGTAAATTCCTGGTCACTATTTGTAATCAGGATCAGGAAATATGAAATACCGTGCTGATGTTGACGGGCTTCGCGCACTCGCCGTGCTACCCGTTATCGCTTACCACATGGGGATCGGGGGGATACCCGGTGGGTTTACCGGCGTGGATATCTTCTTTGTTATTTCCGGCTATCTGATCTGCGGCATTATTTATAACAGTGCTATCAGCGACAACTTCTCCTGGCTGGATTTCTATAAGCGCCGCTGCCTGCGTATTCTGCCGCCGCTGTTTGTGGTGCTGCTGGCGACAATGATCTTTGGCTACTACCATCTGTTGCCTGCGCAGTTCACCGATCTGAGTAACAGCGCGCTGGCGGCGCTGCTTTCTGCGTCCAATATCTTTTTCTGGAAGACCACGGGCTACTTTGACGGGCCGGCCGACCTGAAACCGCTGCTGCACACCTGGTCGCTGGCGGTAGAGGAACAGTTCTATATTCTCTTCCCGGTCGTGCTGCTGCTGGTGATCCGGCTCTTCCGCCGCCGCACCACGCAGGTGATGCTGCTGGTGATTGCCGGATCGCTGCTGCTGAGTATTTACGGCGTAACGCGCAAGCCAACCTTTACCTTCTATATGCTGCCAACCCGTGCGTGGGAGCTGGCGCTTGGTGGGATTATTGCTATCGCCGGGCTGGAGGCGAAAACCGCCCATTACAGTGCCGCGCTGAAACACGGCATGAGTCTGGCCGGGCTTGGGCTGATTCTGTTTGGCTTCCTGTGGCTGGATACCACTCTGCCATTCCCGGCGTGGAATGCGCTCTATCCCTGCCTCGGCAGCTTCCTGATTATCCTCGCAGGCCAGCAGTCGGTGGTCTCGCGTCTGCTGGCGCTGAAGCCGGTGGTGTACATCGGTATGATCTCCTACTGCCTGTATCTGTGGCACTGGCCGATTATTGTCTACTCCCGCATGTTCTTTAATATCGAACCCGGTGTACGCGAGCTGGTGATCCTGGCCTTAACCTTTGGTCTTGCCGTTGCCTCTCGCTATCTGATCGAGATCCCCTTCCGTTACCGTCTTGCCTGGGTATCGCCGGGGCGTATTGTGACGGCATCGGTTATTGGTCTGGCAGTGATGGCCAGCGGTGCGGTGTATAAAGGGCATATCAGTAACAGCTCCGGGCAGTTTTCTGCGGAAGCGCTGGCGCTGGCACAGTATTCCGAATACAGCAAAATGCCGGAGTTTGACTACCAGTACCGCCGGGGCCAGTGCTTTGTGGATGGAAAGAACGAAGAGGATAAGCCTTTTAACCGTGAGTTCTGTCTGAAGACCTCCAGCACGGCGAAGAACTACGTGATGATCGGCGACAGCCATGCCGCCCACCTGTGGCGTGCCGTCAGTCTGGCTGCGGGCGAGGGGGTGAACGTCATCCAGGCCACCTCAGCGGGCTGTAAGCCGCTCTACAAACAGGACCTGCGTAATCCCTGCACGAAGCTGGTCGACTACGTCTACGATGAGTGGATCCCCGCGCATCACATTGACGGCATTATTATTTCGGCACGCTGGGCGCCGGAGGATATCGCTCCGCTGCGCGCCACCCTCGACCATCTTAAATCCCGCTCTGACAATATCATCGTGATGGGGCCTACCGTGGAATACACCGAGGCGCTGCCAGATCTGCTGGCGTACCAGACGGACGGGCGCAAAGATTTGGTGGCGTCTTCGATTAAAAAAGAGGTCAGGGGAACCGATGCCCAACTGCATGCGGCGATGGCGCAGCAGGGGACGCCTTATATCTCGGTTTATTCGATAGTCTGTCCGGGGAACGTCTGCCGTGGCCTGGCGTCTGACGGCCACCCGACGTCGAATGACTACGGGCACTTCACCCTCAGCGGGGCGAAGGACGTGGCGAAGCAGGCGATGATGCAGATGCACGAGAACGGATTTATGTAGCTTATCCACGCGGGCGGCCAGCAAAGGGCCGCCCGCGGGGTTTTGTAATTATTTAAAGTAAAGTGCACTTTGTACCGATATTAGCTGTTACCGGGCTAACCCCATGACAGAGTGCGCACCATGCTTAAAAATATAAAAGTTGTCACCAGCATCGTTATCATGCTGATCGTTTTCAGCGCGTTATTGCTCGTCTCCAGCGCGCTCTCCTTTAATGCCATCAGCCAGGACAAGGCCAACTTCACCCGCGCCAGTATTTTGACCGAACAGCAGGGGCAACTGAGTGATGCCTGGCAGACGCTGGTCAAAACACGTGTAACCATCAACCGGGTCGCAATCCGTATCCTGAAAAAGCAGACCGATCCCGCTTCCATGGCGGCAATAGAAAAGCTGCTGGGTCAGGCGACGGAAACGCTGGACGACGCCGGGCAGCATTTTGCCCGCTATAAAAGTTATCCTACGGTCGACGGGCAAAATCCGGCACTGGATGAGGCTATCGTCAGCAGCTATCAGCTGATGTATGACACCATGAAGCAGTCTATCCAGTTCCTGGGCGCGAATAACTACGAGGCCTACGGTAATCTGGAAGCGCAGAAAGCGCAGGACGACCTGGAAAAAAATTATGACGGCTGGCGTGAGCAGAACAGCAAGCTGCTGGCGGTCGGGGTCACGGATAATCACGAAGGCTACAGCCATATGGTATGGACGCTGGGCGCGATTATTCTGGTGCTGCTGGTGCTGGTTGCTTCGGTCTGGGTAGTGATCAAACGCGTCCTGCTGACGCCGCTGAAACAGCTGCTGGTGCATATTCAGCGCATCGCCGCCGGTGACCTTTCTGAAACCCTGGTGGTGGATGGACGCAGTGAAATGGGGCTGCTGGCCAGTAACCTGACGCAGATGCAGCAGTCGCTCGTCGCCACTGTGGGTAACGTGCGCGACAGTTCCAATGCCATCTACACCGGAGCCAGTGAAATTTCGCAGGGTAATAATGACCTCTCTTCCCGTACCGAGCAGCAGGCCGCCTCTCTGGAGCAAACGGCGGCGAGTATGGAAGAGTTGACGGCCACCGTGAAGCAGAACGCAGAAAATGCCCGTCAGGCGTCCCAGCTGGCCAAAAATGCCTCTGAGACGGCGGCGAAAGGAGGCCGTGTGGTCGACGGGGTGGTGAAAACCATGCAGGAGATCGCCGGCAGCTCGAAGAAGATTGCCGATATCACCAGCGTGATCGACGGTATCGCCTTCCAGACCAACATCCTGGCGCTGAATGCGGCTGTGGAAGCGGCACGGGCCGGTGAGCAGGGGCGCGGTTTTGCCGTGGTCGCCGGGGAGGTTCGCAACCTTGCCCAGCGCAGCGCGCAGGCCGCCAAAGAGATCAAAACGCTGATCGAGGACTCCGTTAACCGCGTTGACGCCGGTTCGCAGCAGGTCGCGACGGCGGGGGACACCATGACGGACATCGTCAGTGCGGTGGTCCGTGTCACCGATATCATGGGGGAGATTTCCTCTGCCTCGGACGAACAGAGCCGGGGTATCGACCAGATTGGCCTTGCAGTGACCGAAATGGATCGGGTCACCCAGCAGAATGCCGCGCTGGTGCAGGAATCAGCGGCAGCATCCGCGTCGCTGGAAGAGCAGGCCAGCCTGCTGTCTCAGGCAGTGGCGGTGTTTAAAATCGGTTCACAGAACGCCGCAGCGATCCGTCATGTCGCACCGGCGTTGAAAACGCCGCGCCTGGCCGCACCGCGTAATATCACTGTGCAGAGTGAGGGCCACTGGGAAACGTTCTAGCCCTGTCTGACCGTCGCCTTTTCAGGGCGGCGGTCAACCTCAGTACAATCACAGGCACGCTTTGTTTGGTCTTCTTCTGTCAATCTGCCATAATCTGCGCCCGTATTTTAGCCACCAGTCGAGATGTAAATGCAGTACCCGATAAATGAAATGTTCCAGACGTTGCAGGGCGAAGGTCTTTATACCGGCGTTCCGGCAATTTTTATCCGCCTGCAGGGATGCCCGGTGGGCTGCAGCTGGTGTGATACCAAGCATACCTGGGATAAGCTGGCCGATCGGGAGACATCGCTGGGAGATATCCTGCTGAAAACCGTGGAAACGGATGCCTGGGGAGCGGCCGATGCGCAGGCGTTAATCGGTGTGATCCGCCAGCACGGCTGGACGGCAAAGCATATTGTGATCACCGGCGGTGAGCCCTGCATTCACGATCTGACGCCGCTGACCGCCGCCCTTGAGCAAGAGGGTTTCGGCTGCCAGATCGAAACCAGCGGCACTCATGAGGTGCGCTGTACGCCGGAAACGTGGGTGACCGTGTCGCCCAAGGTGAACATGCGTGGCGGCTATGACGTGCTGAATCAGGCGCTGGTGCGGGCAGATGAGGTCAAGCATCCGGTGGCGCGCCAGCGTGACGTGGACGCGCTGGATACTTTACTGGCAACACTGAGTGATGACAAAGCGCGGATTATCGCGCTGCAGCCCATCAGCCAGAAGGCGGATGCGACGAAGCTCTGTATTGAAACCTGTATCGCGCGCAACTGGCGGCTGTCGATGCAGACGCATAAATACCTGAATATCGCCTGAGGTCAAGGGTAGCGGGGCGGCCAGAAAAAGGCCGACCCGCTACGCCCTGTTATCCGCTTACTGCGGCCACTTCATCTCCCCTTTCAGCACTTTTGCACTCAGTTCCAGACTTGAGGCTTCCTTCAGTGCCGGATACCGGGTCTTCATCGCCGCCGTATAGCTGGCTGCATCCTGACTCTCCGCCAGCACGATTTCAGCGGTTTTCAGATACTGTTGGGTGAAGTTAACCGATGCCAGCGTCTCGGCTGCGCCCGGCAGGAAATGGCCCGGCACCACGCGCGCGGGCTTCAGGGCCTGAATCGCTTCCAGCTTCTGCTGCCAGGCAGAACGTTCAGCAGGCGTCTGGGCATCGGCCATCCAGACGTGGATATTATTGCCATACACCACCACGCCGCCCATCACCGTTTTCAGCGCGGGCACCCACAGATACGTATTCTGCGGCTGCGGGCCGTCAATGCCTTTCACCTCAATGGTTTCACCATCGACCCGGAAACTGTTGCCGGTTAACACGTCAGGCACCACCAGCGACTGTGGCGCATTCGCGCCCATTTTCGGGCCCCAGAACGCCAGCTTACCGTCTTTCGATTGCTTAATCAGATCGACCGTGGCCGCCGTGGCGATAATTTTAGCCTGCGGGAATGCCTGCTTAATGGTCTCCAGGCCAAAGTAAAAGTCCGGATCGGACTGGCTGATAAACACCGTGGTCAGCCGCTTTCCGGTGGCTTTGATGCGTTTCACCAGGGCTTCAGCGTCATTGCGCTGGAACTGGGCATCGATCAGCACCACCTCATGCGGGCCGGAGATTATTTCGCTGGAGACGGCAAACATGCTGGCTTCGCCCGGGTTATAGACCTCCAGCTTCAGCGTTTCAGCGGCATACAGCGGTGCGCTGGCGGTCAGGGCCAGCAGTAATGTCAGACGGGTTTTCATGATGAGCTACCTGATTACGGGAAAGAGAACAGTGTAGGTTGCAAAATTCAGCAGATAAACCGACTATCAGGCAACAGATTGTTGCATATAACGGACAGATTATGGATCGCATCACGGCGGCGAAGGTTTTTATCACCATCGTGCAGCGCGGCAGCCTGTCGGCGGCGGCGGACACGCTGGATATCTCACGCGCGATGGTCACGCGCTATCTCAGCCAGATGGAGAGCTGGGCCGGCGCGCGCCTGCTGCACCGCAGCACGCGACGCCTGAGCCTGACGCCGGCCGGAGAACATGCGCTGGCCCGCTGCCAGCAGATGATGGCGCTGGCCGCGGAAATTGAGCTCAGTAACCAGCCGGAAGGTGAAGCGCTGTCCGGTCTGCTGCGGGTGTCCTGCTCGCTGTCGCTGGGCCAGAGCGTGCTGATGGTGGCGCTGACCGCCTTCCAGCAGCGTTACCCCCTGGTGCGTATCGACCTGCACATCAGTAATCAGCGGGTTAACCTGGTGGAAGAGCGCATCGATCTGGCCCTGCGCATCACCGCCCAGTTGGAGCCGAACCTGATTGCCCGACCGCTGCACCGCTGCCGGTCGGTAATCTGTGCGGCACCAGCCTATCTGGCACGGGCGGGGATCCCGGTGGTGCCGCAGGATCTGGTACATCACAACTGTCTGGCCTACTCGCACTTTGGTAAAAGCCTGTGGCACTTTACCCGTCGTCAGGAGAAGGAGGCGGTGGCCGTCAGTGGCAATCTGAGTGGTAATGATTCGGTGATGCTGCTGGCGGCGACGCTGGCTGGAGCTGGTATCGCCATGCAGCCGGTGTACAGCGCGCAGCCGTTTCTTGCCCGCGGTGAACTGGTGGCGCTCCTGCCCGATTACCAGCTGGATGAACTGGGGGTGTATGCTATTTATGCCTCCCGTCAGTATCAGTCAGCGCGCCTGCGCGCCCTGCTGGATTTTCTGGTGGAGTGGTTTGGATCAGAAGACGCGGGACAATTACTGAGCGGTACGGCCCTCTGACAGCAAGGAAACCTGACCGGGCGGAGAGGACTCCGCAGGGGAACGCCCTGCGGAGGGATAACAGCGATTATTTCGAAACGTCAGCGGCAAAGTAGTGCTGGGAAATACGCTGATAGGTGCCGTCATTTTTCATTTCGGTCAGCGCCTTATCAATGGCGGCCTTCAGCTCCGGGTTACCTTTGCGCAGCAGAATACCGGAATGTTCGGCATCACTCTGGGTGGCAGCAATTTTAACTTTTGCCTCTGGCTTGTGCTTTTTGAAGTCGAGGTATGACAGGTTATCGTTGATTGTCGCATCTGCGCGGCCGCTGGCCACCAGATCGACCGACTGGTTAAAGCCATCCGTCCCGACGATCTCCGCACCATAACTGCGGGCCAGCTGAGCATAGTTGCTGGTCAGCGTGTGGGCAGATTTTTTCCCTTTCAAATCCGCGAAGGTCTTAATGGTGTCGTTATCACTGCGCACAATCAGCACGCCTTTAGACGCAATATACGGCGCAGAGAAATCAAATTTCTGCTGGCGCTCCGGGGTGATGGAAACCTGATTAATGACTGCCTCGTAGCGTTTAGCATCCAGCCCGGCAATCAGTCCGTCCCATTTACCTTCAACAAACTCCGCTTTAACGTTCAGACGCTTTGCGACTTCACGACCGATATCGACATCAAAACCGGTCAGTGCCCCGGATGCATCGTGGAAGGTAAACGGTGGGTAGGTGCCCTCCGTGCCGATTTTCAGCACGCCTGCCGACTGGATTTTTGCCAGATCGTTCTCTGCCAGTGCGGCAGAAGAAAAACCGAGCTGAATCAGTCCGGCGAATAACAGTGTGGCTATCTTTTTCATGTCATAACTCCTGAATGCAGTCTGTGATGAGGTCTTTAATTATATTTCCCATGAATCGGGCAGGGTGTCTGTCAGGGTGGAAATAAACGCTTTGGTTCGGGGCTTTTCTGCACGGGTAAACAGGTCACGGGAGGTGCCCGTCTCGACGATCTCGCCCGCTTCCAGAAACACCACGTTATTGGCAATATTTGCCGCCAGCCGCAGGTCGTGGGTGGCCATCAGCATGGTCATTCCCTCTTTCGCCAGCTGTTTCAGTACCGCCACCACTTCCAGCGACAGTTCGGGATCCAGAGCCGAGGTCGGTTCATCACACAGCAGCACTTTAGGCGAGGGGGCCAGCGCCCGGGCAATGGCCACACGCTGTTGTTGACCCCCTGACAGCGTGCCGGGCAGGGCATCGCGTTTATGGCCCATCCCCACCTTTTCCAGCAGGGCTTCTGCCCGCTGCCGCGCCTGCTGAACGGGCTGCTTATGGACAGTGATCAGACCTTCCATAATGTTTTCTATCACCGTCAGATGAGGAAACAGCTGAAAGTTTTGAAATACCATGCCGGTTTGCTGGCAGATACGGCGAATATCTTTACGGCCCGGGCGGGCGCTGCCGGTAAAAACGAGGTGCTCATGGCCGATAGTCAGCTCCCCCGCCTGGGGGATTTCCAGCAAATTAATGCAGCGCAATAAGGTGCTCTTGCCACTGCCGGAAGGGCCGATGAGGGCGGTGACGCTGCCTTCATTAATGGTCAGGTTAATCTTTTTTAAGACCGGGTTGCCATCGAACTGTTTATCAATGTTGGATAATTTTATCATTATCTCTTACCTTTACTGCGCCATTATTGGCGAGCTTATTTTCCAGTCGGGTCTGTAACGCCGATAATACCGAGCTGATCAGTAAATAAATTATGGCGGCTTCGGTATACAGGATTAAGGGCTGATAGGTCACCGCTGCAATACGCTGTGCCGCCAGAAACATTTCAGGCACGGTAATCACCGAGGCCAGCGACGTGTCTTTTACCAGTGAAATAAAGGTGTTGGACAGCGGCGGAACGGCAATCCGCGCCGCCTGAGGGATAATGATACGACGCAGTGCCTGAGCCCAGCTCATGCTGATCGAGTGTGCGGCTTCCCACTGGCCTTTCGGCACCGAGAGCAGCGTGGCGCGTATCACTTCGGAGGTATAGGCCCCGATATTCAGGGTAAAGCCAATAACGGCTGCCGGGAAGGCATCCAGCGTTATACCCACCCCGGGCAGGGCATAGAAAATAAGGAAAAGCTGTACCAGTAACGGGGTGCCGCGAATAAGCCAGACATAAAAGCGAACAATGTACTGTAATGGCTTCGGGCCATATAATCGTGCCAGGGCCACAATAAAGCCCAGCGATAAACCCAGCGCAAATGAAATAAGTGTTAATGGAATAGTGAAGGTGACGCCGGCATACAGCATCGGCCAGAATGAATCAATTGCCAGACTTAACCATGGGGGCATGTTGCACCTGTCCTGAGACACGATTATTGCTATTTTATTTTATGGCGAGAGATTATCACGGGGCAGAAAAAGACGCTTATATCTTGCGGTGCTACCATAGATTCGAATGGAATATGTTTTTTACCCCCCAGTGATAATGGCAAAAAAGAGAAAGAAAAAGGCCCGCGAGCGCAGCGAGCCTTCTTGTCATTATCCGCGATAAACGCAACCGGCAGTGCAGGTTTCTTTTACCAGTACAGCGCTTAACAGCGGCAGTACCGGCTTCATCTGCTGCCAGATCCATGCAGCCAGCACTTCGCTGGTTGGGTTCTCAAGGCCAGGAATATCATTGAGATAGTAGTGATCCAGACGATCGTAGATCGGCTTAAAAGCCGCTTTGATCTCGGAAAAGTCCATCACCCAGCCGGTATGCGCATCCACTTCGCCAGTAATTTCCAGACGAACCATAAAGGAGTGCCCGTGCAGGCGTCCGCATTTGTGCCCTTCCGGCACATTCGGCAGGTGGTGTGCGGCTTCGAATTGAAAATCTTTAAACAGCGTAGTAGCCATAGTGACAGTCTCAGTCTTCATCAATAAAACCGCCGCAGGATACCGGAAAACCGCTTTTTTCGCACCCGTTTCCCGGCTGAACGACATAACCGGAAACACCTGAGAACGGTGTGGTTTGTAATCCATTGAAAAATAAAATAATAATCAATCTGTTTTGTCGCTAACCGTTACCCATAAAACCGCTTAGTCATTTTGGTTATTTATTATTTCCAACCCTTATTTAAGGGTTATTATGCTTGCCCTTACCCTGTTGTTAATAGATCTCCGACCTTGGACTTTTCAACGAAATGACGACTCAGGCACCCCCCAACATGCTTCCCCTTAATCCGGAACAGCTTGCCCGCTTGCAGGCAGCCACCGGTGATTATTCACCTACTCAGCTGGCGTGGCTTTCCGGTTACTTCTGGGGCATGGTCAATCAGGCGCCGGGTGCGACGGTCACCAGCGCACCGGCGGTTGAGGTGCCTGCGATTACGCTTCTTTCTGCCTCGCAGACCGGAAATGCACGCCGCCTGGCTGAACAGCTGCGCGACGACCTGCTGAGCGAAAAGCTGAACGTTAACCTGGTCAATGCCGGTGATTACAAATTTAAGCAGATCGGTCAGGAAAAACTGCTGGTGGTGGTGACCTCCACGCAGGGTGAGGGCGAGCCACCGGAAGAAGCTGTGGCGCTGCATAAATTCCTGATGTCGAAAAAAGCACCGAAAATGGACGGCTGCGCATTTGCGGTGTTTGGTCTGGGGGACACCTCTTACGAATTCTTCAGCCAGGCCAGTAAAGATTTCGACAGCAAGCTGGCGGAACTGGGCGGTGAGCGTCTGCTGGAGCGCGTTGATGCCGACGTGGAGTATGCCGCGCAGGCGGAAGACTGGCGCAAACAGATCGTTGCGGTGCTGAAGGCACGCGTGCCGGATGCCAGCGCCCTCCAGGTGACTGCCGCCGTGGCGGGGAGTGTGAATGAGATCCACAGCAGCCCTTACAGCAAAGAAGCGCCCCTGACCGCCAGTTTTGCCGTAAACCAGAAAATTACCGGCCGCGATTCCGATAAAGATGTGCGGCATATTGAAATTGATCTTGGTGATTCTGGACTGCGCTATCAGCCGGGAGATGCCCTGGGCGTATGGTATGAGAACGACCCCCTGTTGGTCAAAGAGCTGCTGGAACTGCTGTGGCTGAAAGGCGATGAGCCCGTGTCCGTTGACGGGATCACGCTGCCACTGACGGAAGCGCTGCAAAAACATTACGAACTGACGGTCAATACGCCGCAGATTGTTGAACATTATGCCAGGCTTTCCCGTAATGAAGCGCTGCTGGCGGAGACGGAAGAGAAAGCCAGACTGCAACAGTATGCGCAGAACACCCCTATTGTGGATATGGTGCGTTATGCCCCTACGGAACTGAACGCGGAACAGCTCACCGGGCTGCTGCGCCCGCTGACGCCTCGTCTATATTCTATCGCTTCTTCGCAGGCGGAAAATGAAACCGAAGTCCATATCACCGTGGGGGCGGTGCGCTACGAGATTGAAGGCCGAGCCCGTGCAGGAGGCGCTTCCAGCTATCTGGCCGACCGGCTGCAGGAGGATGACGGGGTGCGCATCTTCATTGAACATAATGATAACTTCCGCCTGCCTGCCAGTCCGGATACGCCAGTGATTATGATTGGCCCGGGTACTGGTATTGCACCGTTCCGCGCTTTTATGCAGCAGCGTGACAGCGACGGTGCCGGTGGTAAAAACTGGCTGTTCTTCGGTAACCCGCACTTTACCGAAGATTTTCTTTACCAGGTGGAGTGGCAGCGCTATGTCAAAGACGGCCTGCTGACGCATATCGATTTGGCCTGGTCGCGTGACCAGAAACACAAAATTTACGTGCAGGATAAAATTCGCGCAAAAGGGGCGGAGCTGTGGCGCTGGATAGAAGAGGGTGCCCACATCTATGTCTGCGGCGATGCCAATCGCATGGCAAAAGATGTTGAACAGGCATTACTGGAAGTGGTAGCTGAATTTGGTGCAATGGACATCGAATCGGCCGATGAGTTTTTAAGTGAGCTGCGCATTGAGCGCCGTTATCAGCGAGATGTGTACTAATGAGCAATGAAAAATACCCAGGGCCGCTGGTCGTTGAAGGGAAGCTGGTCGACGCCGAGCGCCTGAAAAAAGAGAGTAACTATCTGCGCGGTGGCATTGCCGAAGACCTGCATGACGGGCTGACCGGCGGCTTTAACGGCGATAACTTCCTGCTGATCCGTTTTCACGGTATGTACCAGCAGGATGACCGCGACATTCGTGCTGAACGTGCAGAGCAGAAGCTGGAGGCGCGCCATGCGATGATGCTGCGCTGCCGTCTGCCGGGCGGGATCATCACGCCGACGCAGTGGCTGGCCATTGATAAGTTCGCCGCCGATAACACCATTTACGGCAGTATCCGTCTGACCAACCGCCAGACCTTCCAGTTTCACGGCATTCTGAAAGGTAACGTGAAACCGGCGCACCAGATGCTGCATGAAGTGGGGCTGGATGCGCTGGCGACGGCGAACGACGTTAACCGTAACGTGCTCTGCAGCTCAAACCCGATTGAGTCTGAACTGCATCAGGAAGCGTATGAGTGGGCAAAAAAACTCTCTGAGCACCTGCTGCCGCAGACCCGTGCTTATGCTGAAATCTGGCTGGACCAGGAAAAGGTCGCTACCACCGATGTCGAGCCGATCCTCGGTGAAACTTACCTGCCGCGTAAATTTAAAACGACCGTAGTGGTGCCGCCGCATAACGATGTCGATCTGCACGCCAATGACCTGAACTTTATCGCCATTGCTGAGAACGGCAGGCTGGTCGGCTTTAACCTGCTGGTGGGCGGTGGCCTGTCGATCGACCACGGTAATAAAGCGACCTATGCGCGCACGGCGTCTGAATTTGGTTATTTGCCAGTTGATAAGATCCTGGATGTGGCCACCGCAGTCGTGACGACCCAGCGTGACTGGGGCAACCGTACTGACCGTAAAAATGCTAAAACGAAATACACGCTGGAACGGGTGGGGCCGGATGTCTTTAAGGCGGAAGTGGAGCGCCGTGCCGGCATCACCTTTGAACCAACCCGTCCGTATGAATTTACTACCCGTGGCGATCGCTTTGGCTGGGTTAAAGGCATTGATAATAAATGGCACCTGACGCTGTTTATTGAGAATGGCCGACTGCTGGACTATCCGGGCCGGCCGCTGAAAACCGGTCTGGCTGAAATTGCCAAAATCCATCAGGGCGACTTCCGCTTAACGGCCAATCAGAACCTGATTGTTGCGGGCGTGCCGGAGTCTGAAAAAGAGGTCATCGAACAGCTGGCGGTGTCGCATGGTCTGATGGAAAACGTCAGTCACCAGCGCGAAAACTCCATGGCCTGCGTGTCCTTCCCTACCTGCCCGCTGGCGATGGCCGAAGCCGAACGCTTCCTGCCGGAATTTGTCACGCGTGTGGAGGGCATCATGACCGCCCACGGGGTGGGAGATGAGCACATTGTCCTGCGCGTCACCGGCTGCCCGAACGGCTGTGGCCGTGCACTGCTGGCTGAGGTGGGGCTGGTGGGCAAGGCTCCGGGGCGTTATAACCTCCATCTTGGAGGTAACCGCATCGGCACACGCATCCCGCGGATGTACAGCGAAAACATCAATGAAGAGCAGATCCTGGCGACCCTGGACGAACTGATTGGCCGCTGGGCGAAAGAGCGCGAAGCAAATGAAGGCTTCGGTGATTTCACCATCCGTACCGGTATTATCAGACCGGTGCTCGATCCGGCCCGCGATTTCTGGGAATGATGGAGGTGTAATATGGCCGTTCTCGATCTCACTGCACTGAACGACTTACCAAAGGTGGAGCGCATCATGGCGCTCGCTGAAATCAATAATATGCTGGATAAACTTTCCGCCGAGGATCGGGTGATCTGGGGGCTGGAAAATCTGCCGGGTGAAGCCGTGCTGACCTCCAGTTTTGGTATTCAGGCAGCGGTCAGTCTGCATCTGGTGGCACGCCAGAAGCCGGATATTCCGGTGATCCTGACCGATACGGGCTATCTGTTCCCGGAAACCTATCAGTTTATTGATCAGCTGACGGAGAAGCTGGATCTTAATCTTCAGGTGTTCCGCGCAGCGCACAGCCCGGCCTGGCAGGAAGCACGCTATGGCAAGCTGTGGGAACAGGGCGTGGAGGGCATTGAGCGCTACAACCAGATTAATAAGGTTGAGCCGATGAACCGTGCGCTGGCGACGCTGAAAGCGCAGACGTGGTTTGCCGGGCTGCGCCGCGACCAGTCAGGTAGCCGCGCGCATCTGCCAGTGCTGGCGATCAAGAAGGGCGTCTTCAAGCTGTTGCCGATCATCGACTGGGACAACCGTCAGGTATATCAGTATCTGCAGCAACACGGTCTGAGCTACCATCCGCTGTGGGAGCAGGGCTATCTCTCGGTGGGGGATACGCACACGACGCGTAAATGGGAACCGGGCATGGCAGAGGAAGAGACCCGCTTCTTTGGCCTGAAGCGCGAGTGCGGATTGCACGAGTAGATTAGGCTTTCACAAAAACAGCGGTAGCCGCCTGACTGCTTCAATTCTCTGTGGTGGCCGACCTTCTTTTCGGGGGCGGCCAGGTAACCGGCACTCATCCCCCATTTGTACGACATCAGATCCCGGTCAGTGCGGCAAACTTATTGGCGGAGCGGGTGATATTCACTTTCGTCACCTCGTAGCTGGCGACCTGCTGGAAGGGGTCTTCCGCCAGAATGGCATCCAGCTGTTTCCTGTCCATCTCTTTCACCATGATCATCCCTCCGGTGCGCGGATCTTTACGCCCGGCGCTGATAAACGCCCCGGCGGTAAAGTAACGATTGAGCCACGCCACGTGTGGTTCCAGCAGGGCTTCCACCTCTTCCATCGGGCGGGTGTAGGTGAGAAAAACAATGTACATGGATGACTCCAGAGATTAAGGGTTAGCCAGTTCACGGATCAGCGGCAGCAGCACGGCGACAGAATCATGGGCGCGGCGGGTGATGCGGCCAGGTAACCAGTGATCAATATAAGCCAGATTATCGCGCTGTGCCTGGTGACGCAGGGCCAGCGGGAAATGCAGCGCGACCGGGCGCGACAGCTTGCCGCCGGGCGCATCGCTGGCCCTGACCATTAACAGCGGGAAACCGGCGCGGTCAAAAGGCCCTTCATCTTGCGCGGTCTGTGTCGTCGCGCTGATCCCCAGGTGACGCGCCAGCGACCGGGCGCGATCGCGCGTCTGGCGGGCCACGGCCTTCGGTGTTTGACGGCCGCTAATAAAAGTAAGGTGACTGCCCACAACCAGACTGTCGAGATTAATGACCAGCAGCGTATTGTGTTTCTCTTCGGGAGTCATGCGTGACACATAATCTTCGCTGCCCTGCAGCCCGATCTCTTCGCCGCTCAGGGCCACGAAGCGCAGGCTGTAATGCAGCGACTGCGTGCTGAGACGCTGTGCCAGCTCCAGCATGACGCCCAGCCCTGAGGCGTTATCGTCAACCCCCTGATTGGTCAGACCGCCGAGGTTAAGCTGCGTTTCGTTATCGTTATGCGGTGTCCAGCTGTCGCTGTGAGCGACAATCACAATCTGCTGCGCAACCTTTCCCTCGCGTGCGGCAATGACCGAGGTGGCATTGACGTTACGCCACGTCTGGTCGCCTGCCTGATGCTGATAAGCATAGCGGGTGGTGAAACGACGCTGGTTTGTCTGATAGCCGAGTGCGGTAAACTGCTGCTGCAGATAGTCGGCAGTCAGCATATCGGCCGGGCTGCCTGCCATGCGGCCGGGAAAATAGGTGGCAATATGGCGTAGCTGCTGTTCGGCAATGCTACCGGTCTTCATGCTGGCGGCATTCGCGGACAGACTGATGCCGCAAATAAAAATGGCTGCCAACGCCCCCAGGCGCATAAGGGTCAACATGGAAGGTTCCTTAATTCGTTATCCTGTAACGAAATGTGCGAATTTTTTTGCGCAGACAGTATGAAATCATGACGCGTTTTAGACAATTTCATTCTCTCTGAAAGGTGCGAAATATCATCCGTTAAGCACATTTTGTTCGCAGCTTTACCGGGTCGTTATTCCATTCAGTAACTACTCATTCCAATTAGTAATTTCATAAGCTTCAAGGGCGGGACGTATAGTCCCTTTAACAATAGTGATATAGACAGGGTTCCCGTGGATTATCTCCCTCTTTTTGCCGACATCAGACACAAGCCGGTGCTGGTTGTTGGCGGTGGCGATGTCGCTGCACGCAAAATCGAACTGTTGCGCCGTGCCGGTGCCCGCGTGCAGGTCGTTTCACACCATCTGTGTGAGGAGCTCGCCGCACTGCACGACAATGACAGCATTGAATGGCTGGCGAAGGATTATCAGCCTGCGCAGCTGGATACGGTGTTCCTGGTGATTGCCGCCACCGATGATGGCGACCTTAACGGCCAGGTCTATCTGGACGCCACTGAACGCCATCTGCTGGCCAACGTGGTCGATGATCAGCCGAAATGCTCCTTTATCTTTCCTTCTATTGTCGATCGCTCCCCGCTGGTGGTGGCGATCTCCTCCAGCGGAACGGCGCCGGTGCTGGCGCGCCTGCTGCGTGAAAAACTGGAATCGCTACTGCCGGCTAACCTTGGGCAGATGGCTGAGATTGCCGGGCAGTGGCGTGGGAAGGTCAAAGCCCGCTTTAACAAAATGACCGATCGCCGTCGTTTCTGGGAAAAAGCGTTTAACGGTTTATTTGCCAATCAGGTGGCCTCCGGCAACGTAGAAGGGGCCAAACGTACCCTCGACCAGCAGCTAACCGACCCGGAAGCCCCGCAGGGTGAGATTATCCTCGTTGGTGCCGGACCCGGAGACAGTGGACTGCTGACGCTGCGGGGCCTGCAGGTGATGCAACTGGCCGATGTCGTGCTTTATGACCACCTGGTCAGCGATGAGATTCTGGATCTGGTACGCCGTGATGCCGACCGCATTTGTGTGGGCAAGCGGGCTAATGCTCACAGCGTACCGCAGGAAGAGATCAACCAGATGCTGGTGACGCTGGCGAAAAAAGGCAAACGTGTGGTGCGCCTGAAAGGCGGCGACCCGTTTATTTTCGGACGGGGTGGGGAAGAGCTTCAGGCTGCGGTAGCGGCAGGCATCCCTTTCCAGGTGGTACCAGGGGTCACTGCCGCTTCCGGGGCGACGGCCTACGCGGGGATTCCGCTGACACATCGCGATCATGCTCAGAGCGTCCTGTTTGTCACCGGGCACTGCCGCGCAGATGGGCAGGGAACGGACTGGCCATCGCTGGCCCGGGCGCGTCAGACGCTGGCTATCTATATGGGCACCATGGCGGCAGGCGACATTGCCAGTCAGCTGATGGCGCATGGGCGCGATCCGGCCACGCCGGCAGCGGTGATTGGCCGTGGTACCCGCCAGGATCAGCAGGTGCTGATCGGTACATTAGACCAACTTGAAGAACTGGCACGAAACGCCCCAACGCCGGCGCTGTTAGTGATTGGCGAAGTGGTCAATCTCCATCAGGAGTTGGCATGGTTCCAACATTCAGCGCAGCAGGACAGACGAGAGTCTCCTGTTGTGAATTTGGCTTGAGGAAAAGATATGGATCAGAAACGACTCACTCATCTGCGTCAACTGGAGGCGGAAAGCATCCATATTATCCGCGAAGTGGCGGCAGAATTCGGTAACCCGGTGATGATGTACTCCATCGGGAAAGACTCATCGGTGATGCTGCACCTGGCGCGTAAGGCGTTCTATCCGGGAACACTGCCGTTCCCGCTGCTGCATGTTGATACCGGCTGGAAATTCCGCGAAATGTACGAGTTCCGCGATCGTATGGTGAAAAATATTGGCGCGGAGCTGCTGGTTCACCGTAACCCGGAAGGCGTGGCAATGGGCATCAACCCGTTTGTACACGGCAGTGCCAAGCACACGGATATTATGAAAACCGAGGGGCTGAAGCAGGCGCTGAATAAATACGGTTTTGATGCCGCTTTCGGCGGCGCACGTCGCGATGAAGAGAAATCACGTGCTAAAGAGCGTATTTACTCATTCCGCGACCGCTTCCACCGCTGGGATCCTAAAAACCAGCGCCCGGAGCTATGGCATAACTACAACGGCCAGATCAATAAAGGCGAGAGTATCCGTGTATTCCCGCTTTCTAACTGGACCGAGCTGGATATCTGGCAGTATATCTTCCTGGAAAACATTGAGATTGTTCCGTTGTACCTGGCCGCTGAACGCCCGGTGCTGGAGCGTGACGGCATGCTGATGATGATCGACGATGACCGCATCGATCTGCAGCCGGGCGAAGTGATCGAGCAACGCATGGTGCGCTTCCGTACCCTGGGCTGCTGGCCGCTGACCGGCGCGGTTGAGTCTGAAGCGCAAACGCTGCCAGGGATCATCGAAGAGATGCTGGTGTCCACCACCAGTGAGCGCCAGGGTCGCATGATCGACCGCGATCAGGCCGGCTCAATGGAGCTGAAAAAACGGCAGGGCTACTTTTAAGGAATCGTCATGAATACAGTAATTGCACAACAGATTGCCGACCAGGGCGGCGTGGAAGCCTGGCTGCACACCCAGCAGCACAAAAGCCTGCTGCGTTTCCTGACCTGCGGCAGCGTCGACGATGGTAAAAGTACGCTGATTGGTCGCCTGCTGCACGACACGCGCCAGATTTATGAAGACCAGCTCTCTTCCCTGCACAACGACAGTAAACGTCATGGTACTCAGGGGGAAAAGCTGGATCTCGCGCTGCTGGTGGACGGTTTACAGGCCGAACGTGAGCAGGGCATCACCATCGATGTGGCGTACCGTTACTTCTCCACCGAGAAGCGCAAATTTATTATTGCGGATACCCCGGGGCACGAGCAGTACACCCGGAATATGGCCACCGGTGCCTCCACCTGCGATCTGGCGATCCTGTTGATCGATGCGCGTAAAGGCGTGCTGGATCAAACCCGCCGCCACAGCTTTATCTCGACCTTGCTGGGCATTAAGCATCTGATCGTGGCGATCAATAAGATGGATCTGGTGGACTACAGCCAGGAGACCTTCGAGCAGATCAAACAGGACTATCTGGACTTTGCCGGACAGCTGCCTGGCGATCTGGATATTCGCTTTGTCCCGCTGTCGGCGCTGGAAGGCGAAAACGTCGCGTCCCCGAGTGCTGCGATGTCCTGGTACAGCGGCCCGACGCTGCTGGATGTGCTGGAAACCGTTGATGTGCAGCGCGTGGTTGAACAGCAGCCCATGCGCTTCCCGGTGCAGTATGTTAACCGTCCTAACCTCGACTTCCGGGGGTATGCCGGTACGCTGGCGTCCGGCGTGGTACAGGTCGGCCAGCGGGTAAAAGTGCTCCCCTCTGGTGTTGAGTCCGCTGTGGCGCGTATTGTGACTTTCGACGGAGACCTGCAGCAGGCTGTGGCTGGTGAAGCGATTACCCTGGTGCTGAAAGATGAAATTGATATCAGTCGGGGCGATCTGCTGGTTGCCGCCGATGCCGATCTCACGCCCGTGCAGGCTGCTGCTGTCGATGTGGTCTGGATGGCGGAAAAGCCCCTGGTACCCGGGCAGAGCTTCGATATTAAAATCGCTGGCAAGAAAACCCGGGCGCGTGTGGAACGTATCCGCCATCAGGTTGAGATCAACAATCTGACGCAGCATGACGTAGAGGCATTGCCGCTGAACGGCATCGGGCTGGTGGATCTGATCTTCGATGAACCGATGGTGCTCGATCCCTATCAGCAGAACCCGGTCACCGGCGGGATGATCTTTATCGATCGCCTGAGCAACGTCACCGTCGGCGCGGGTATGATCCGCCAGCCGCTGGACGAGGCGCAGCCCGTTCCTGGCGAGTTCAGCGCCTTTGAGCTTGAGCTGAATGCGTTGGTGCGTCGTCACTTCCCGCACTGGAATGTCCGCGACCTGCTGGGTGGTCAGTAAGATGGCGCAGCATGATGAGAATGTGGTGTGGCACGCGCATCCGGTCAGCCGCGAGCAGCGCGAACAGCAGCATGGTCATCAGGGTGTGGTGCTGTGGTTTACCGGGCTGTCAGGTTCCGGTAAATCCACGGTAGCCGGCGCGCTGGAGCAGGCGCTGCACCGGGCTGGCGTTAGCAGCTATCTGCTGGACGGGGATAACGTGCGACACGGTTTATGCCGGGATCTCGGCTTCAGTGATGCCGATCGCAAAGAAAATATCCGTCGCGTGGGCGAAGTGGCGAAGCTGATGATCGATGCCGGTCTGGTGGTTCTGACGGCCTTTATCTCGCCTCATCGTGCCGAGCGGGAGAGCGTACGTGAAATGGTTGGAGAAGGGCGTTTTATTGAAGTCTTCGTCGATACGCCGCTGGCCATCTGTGAAGCGCGCGATCCGAAAGGGCTGTATAAAAAGGCCCGTGCCGGGGAGTTGCGCAATTTCACTGGTATTGATGCTGTGTATGAGGCACCTGAAGCCGCCGATATTCATCTGGATGGCGAACAATTAGTAACACATTTAACCACCCAGATATTAGACCTGCTGCGTCAGCGGGATATTATCAAACCCTGAGAGCTTCGGCTAACGTCCGTTCAAACGGACGGTTACCCGGCGGTGGGCCGCTCCTGTTCCTCCGCCTGAGCGTCAACGGGATATTTATGCATAACGTCACCCCCATGCTGGCACGTAAAGACGAGCGCGATCGGGAAGAGCCTTCATGGGCTGTTCCCGGTGGCGTAATGGGCTTTGTTTCCTGGTGGGTCGCACTGGCGATTCCGTTCCTGCTTTACGGCTCTAACACGTTATTCTTCTTCCTCTATACCTGGCCCTTCTTCCTTGCACTCTTACCGGTATCGGTCATCGTGGGTATTGTTGCGACTGTGTTGTTGCGGGAGCGCCTTGTCTGGGCGGGACTGGCAACGGTGCTGGTGGTCGTCGCCCTGTTCTGGCTGCTGTTTACGCTGCTGACGGGCTGGTAACGGCTGGGTTAATATTTATAATTACGTCGCAACGTTACAAAATCTATCGATGCGGGGCGTCAATGGACCCCGATCCTGCTGTTTTTTAGCGCGTATTCGCACCTTATTCTGAGAAAGTGGTTCTATTTCACCGGCAGAGTGGAGTCGTACTAAAAGTTATGGGATGATTGAGCCGTTTTTCAGGGGGCGGGGATGGGAAAACTTACGTTGCTGTTACTTGTACTTCTCGGCTGGCTGCAGTATTCGCTCTGGCTGGGCAAGAACGGCATTCATGATTACACACGCGTTAATGAGGATGTTGCTGTGCAACAGGCCAATAACGCCAAGCTTAAAGCGCGAAACGATCAGCTTTTTGCCGAAATCGACGACTTAAACGGCGGTTCGGAAGCGATCGAGGAACGCGCACGCAATGAGCTGGGGATGATTAAACCCGGCGAGACTTTCTATCGCCTTGTGCCGGACCAAAATAAACGAAACGCACAGCAGCGAACCACCCGTCAGTAGCCATTACCATGAGCATCCGTCATTACTATCATGAATAGCGCCGTGTCCTTTCCGGAGATTATCGCCGTTGTCCCCGCTGCGGGGATCGGCAGCCGTATGCTCTCTGAGCGCCCCAAACAATACCTCACCATTGGCAGTAAAACGATTCTGGAACACAGCATTGATGCCCTGCTGGCCCATCCGGCCATCAGCCGGGTCATTGTGGCCCTCAGCCCGGAAGATGCGTATTTTTGCCAGTTACCGCTGGCGCACGATACGCGCGTGAGCACGGTCACCGGTGGCGGCCTGCGGGCGGATTCAGTGCTGGCCGGACTGCAGGCGGCAAAAGGAGCCGAGTGGGTGCTGGTGCATGACGCTGCGCGCCCCTGTCTGCATCTGAGTGATTTGACCCGGCTGCTGGCGCTGACGGCCACCAGCAAAGTGGGCGGCATTCTTGCCGCGCCGGTGCGTGATACCATGAAGCGTGCTGTTGCTGGCCGCAGTGATATCGGGCATACCGTCGAGCGTGAAGCCCTGTGGCACGCGCTGACACCACAACTTTTCCCGCTGGCGCTGCTGCGCGACTGTCTGCTGCGCGCGCTGAACGACGGCGCGACCATCACTGATGAGGCTTCGGCGCTGGAGCATTGCGGTTACCATCCTGAGCTGGTCAGTGGCCGCAGTGATAACCTGAAGGTGACGCGACCGGAAGACCTGGCGCTGGCGCAATTTTATCTGACCCAAATACAGAGTTAGGAGAACACATAATGCGTATCGGTCACGGTTTTGATGTACATGCCTTTGGCGGCGAAGGCCCGCTGATTATTGGTGGCGTGCGTATTCCTTACGAGAAAGGTCTGCTGGCACACTCCGACGGCGACGTTGCGCTGCATGCGCTGACGGATGCGTTGCTGGGGGCGGCCGCCCTGGGCGATATCGGCAAACTGTTCCCGGACACCGATGAGGCCTATAAAGGCGCAGACAGCCGTGAACTGCTGCGGGAAGCCCTGCGTCAGATTGCTAAAAAAGGCTATCGCGTGGGTAACGTTGATGTCACGATCATTGCTCAGGCCCCGAAGATGCTGCCCCATTCGCCACAGATGCGCATCAATATTGCGGAAGATCTCGGTATTCATATGGATGACGTCAACGTGAAAGCGACGACCACTGAGAAACTCGGGTTTACCGGGCGCGGCGAAGGCATTGCCTGTGAAGCCGTTGCCCTGTTGATAAAGGCGTAACGCATGGATTTAAGCAAACAGGGCTGGCTGCACGGTCAGCCGGTGGCCAGCGGCGTGCTGAAGGCCAGTGCTGAAGACTTCAGAGTCATTGAAGATCTCGGCTACGCGCCGGACGGAGAGGGTGAACAGCTGCTGGTACGCATCCGCAAAAATGGCTGCAATACACGCTTTGTCGCAGAGGCGCTGGCCAAATTTGTCGGTATTCATCCACGTGACGTCAGTTTTGCCGGGATGAAGGATCGCCACGCGGTGACCGAACAGTGGTTCTGCCTGCGCATACCGGGCAAAATCACGCCAGATCTGACCGCATTTGAATTGACTGGCGTCGAGGTGCTGGAAAGCGCCCGCCATCGCCGTAAATTGCGGACCGGTGCACTACAGGGCAATGCTTTCACGCTGGTACTGCGCCAGATTTCTGACCGTGATGCGGTGGAACAGCGCCTGCAGCTGATTGCCCGTGACGGTGTGCCCAACTATTTTGGCAGCCAGCGTTTTGGCCACGAAGGTAATAACCTGACAATGGCGCAACGCTGGGCCGCCGATGAAATCCGCGTGCGCGAGCGCAATAAACGCAGTTTCATTCTCTCTGCCGCGCGAAGCGCGATGTTTAATCAGGTGGTGAGTGACCGTCTGGCGCAGCAGGGCTCCCTGACCCGGGTCCTGCCGGGCGATGCTCTGCAGTTAACCGGACGCGGCAGCTGGTTTGTGGCAGAGGCGGCGGAACGGGATACCTTACAACAGCGTGTTGATGCCAGTGAACTGCGTATCACCGCACCGCTGCCGGGCAGCGGCGAGTGGGGTACGCGCGATGAAGCACTGGCCTTTGAGCAAAACAGCCTGTCAGGTGAAGGTGCGCTGATTGCCCTGATGGATCGTGAACGCGTGGAAGCCGCACGCCGCGCCATGCTGGTTATCCCCCGCGATTTGCAGTGGAACTGGCAGGATGACGTCACGCTGGAGATGTCCTTCTGGCTGCCAGCAGGCAGCTTTGCCACCAGCGTGGTGCGCGAACTGCTGCTGACCCAGGGCAGTGCGGCTGAGGTTGACGAGTAGTTTTTTCATCTGCCCCAGTGACAGAGCCTGCTATCCCAGCAGGCTCTGCTGTTTTACTCCCTTAAGTCAGCCAGTTCACTCTGTATTTCCCCGCTTCGTCCCCCTTCAATTGCTGACAATTTGCGGTGTTCCGCACTTTGGTTACAATGCGCAATAATTTTACAGTTTTGTTAATGGGAATACGGATGAATAAGCCCCATCAGCCTGTGCCGGAGCGCACAACGGCTTTTGTACCTCTGAAGATAATGGCCAGCGGCGTGGCGTTGCCACCCGGCTGTGTGACGTCCGCGATGCTCGACGAGCGTCTGGGATTCCGGCCCGGCTATGTTGAGAAACGTTCCGGGATAGCCCATCGCTTTCACGCCGACCATCAGGCGAGCCAGGCGCAGCTGGGGGCCGATGCGCTTGACGCCGCACTGCGTGCGCGGGATATCAACCCTGACAGTATTGACCTGCTGATATTTGCTTCCGCCATTGCGGTGCAGGCACTGCCCTGCAGCGCCATTCAGGTGCTGAAGCTGTCGCGCCTGACGCCAGGCACGGCGGTATTTGATATTAACAGTAGCTGCGTCAGCTTCGTTTCTGCCCTGCAGGTGGCGGGCGGCCTGGTGAACTGCGGTGCCTACCGGCGGATTGCCATTGTCTCTGCGGAACTGGCCTCGCGCGGTATCGACTGGGAACATGAGGAGTCGTCCCTGATCTTCGGGGACGGTGCCGCCTGCGCTATCGTTGAACGCGGTGACGGACAGAGCGGTATTCTCGCCTGCCTGATGGAAAGCTGGCCGGACGGCAGTGAACTCTGCGAGATCCGCGCCGGAGGCACACGCCGTAATCCGCGTGCCGGCATGTCCGACAGCGACTTTCTGTTCCACATGCAGGGTAAAAAACTGTTCCGCCAGGCATCCGGGCTGATTGAAGATTACCTGGCGCGGTTGCTGGGCATGGCCGGGCTGACCCTGGCGCAGGTGGCCACCGTGGTGCCGCATCAGGCCAGCCACCTGTCGCTGGAACACATGCGGAAACGGCTAAACGTCAGCAGCGACGCGCTGATCGATATCTATCGCTATCGCGGCAATCAGGTGGCCGCATCGATCCCCAGCGCCCTGCATGAGGCAATCGCCAGCGATCGCTTTGATAAAGGGCCGGTGATGCTGATAGGCACCGCCGCCGGCCTGACCCTGGGCGGCATGGTTCTGCTGCCGTGAAGGTGCTGGTGACGGGCGCGACCAGCGGACTGGGACGCAATGCCGTTGAGTGGTTACTGGCCGCCGGACATACGGTCTATGCCACCGGACGCGATCGCAGCGTGGGGGAACAGCTCAGACAGGCGGGGGCGGTTTTTACGGCGCTTGATCTGTCTGTTGCGACGGCAGCCGAATGCGCAGCGCTGATAGGTGATGCGGAAACGGTCTGGCACTGCGCCGCCAAATCGTCGCCCTGGGGGCGGCGTGAAGCATTCTGGCAGGCGAATGTTATCGCCACGGAACGCCTGACGGCCGCCGCCGGACAGCGGGGGGTGAAGCGATTTATTCACATCTCCACGCCCTCCCTCTACTTTGATTATTCTCCTCAGTTGCAGATTGAGGAGCACTTTCGCGCCCGGCACTTTGCCAACCACTACGCCGCCAGCAAATATGCCGCCGAGCAGGTGGTGTTGCAGCGGGTAGCCAACTATCCCGCGACCACCTTTGTCATGCTCCGGCCCCGTGCCATATTTGGCGCTCACGACCGGGTCATTGTGCCACGGCTGCTGGCCCAGCTGCGGCGTGACAACGGCATCCTGCGCCTCCCCAGGGGGGGCCAGGCACTGCTCGATCTGACATTCGTGCTCAACGTCGTGCAGGCGATGTGGCTGGCCAGCGATGTCCCCGGCCTTGCCTCCGGGGCCGTGTATAACATCACTAACCAGCAGCCGGTCACGCTGGCAGAGGCACTGTACCCGCTGCTCAATCAGCAACTGGGTCTGGCCTGCGCGATCCGCTCACTGCCCGTCGGTCTGCTGTATGGCGTGGCGACGCTGATGGAGGGGGTGGCGCTACTGACGCGGCGGGAACCGATGCTGACCCGCTACAGCGTGGGGGCCGTCAGCGTGGACATGACACTCAGCCAGCGGCGGGCAATCGACGAACTGGGCTATCGCCCGCACTATTCCATGGACGAGGCGATTGCGCTCACCGGTGCATGGTGGCGGCAGCAGGGAGTCGGCACCCATGGCTAAGCTGACAACGTTCGAGGTAGGTTACTGCACGCACCGTGGCTGCATGGCGCTGCGCGGGGCCGGACTGCGCGTCTGCCGCTTCCCCGCCCGGGCCTGGCTGCTGGAGGCAAATAACCGCCGCTGGCTGTGGGATACCGGTTATGCCAGCCACTTTATCGACCATACCCGTCAGGGCATTTTCCGCCTGTATCAGCAACTGACGCCAGTGTATTTCTCGCCGCAGCAGGCGCTGGTGGCACAGCTGGGCCAGGCCGGGTATCAGCCCGGCGATATGCAGGGACTGATTATTTCTCATTTTCACGGCGACCATATTGCCGGGCTGCATGATTTTCCGGGCGTACCGTTGATTTGTTCTGGGGATGGCTGGCAGAAAACCCGCCCGCTGCGAGGATTCCGGGCGGTAAAAAATGCTTTTGTGCCGGGGCTGATCCCGTCTGATTTTGACGCGAGAGTGCAGTTTGTGGAGCGCTTTCCGGTGGTGACATTACCCGCCGATCTCCACCCTTTTGAGCAGGGATGGGAGCTGCCTGGCAGTCACGGCGAAATTCTGCTGGTTTCCCTGCCGGGGCACGCCGCCGGACATCTGGGCGCGTTTGTGCGCCAGGATGACGGCTGGACACTGTTGGCCAGTGATGCGGCCTGGTGTCCGGATAACTATCAGAAGCTGCGCGGTCCTTCCCGGCTGGCCAGCCTGATCATGGATGACAGCGTCGCCTATTACGCCACCCTTAACCGGCTGAACCAGCTGTGGCGTGGTGGTAAGGTGCGTATTCTCCTGTGTCATGAGGGGGACTTATGATCCCGGTAAGAATGCTGTGGCACTATTTTCGCGCCCGCAGGCTGTCGTTCCCCGACCGCGCTGCGCTGGAACACTGGCAGGCGAGGCAGCTCCGGCGCTTTGCACGACGGGTGATGGCAAAAAGCCCGTTTTATGCCCCGTATCAGTCACTGCCGCTGTCGGCCTGGCCTGTCTGTGATAAGGCCCTGATGATGGCGGACTTTGATCGGATGAATACTGCCGGGCTGTCGGTTGACGCGCTGCTTGCGTGTGCCCTGAAAAGCGAACGGGAGCGGGATTTTGCGCCGAAAGTCGGGCGCTTCAGCGTTGGCTTATCCTCCGGAACCTCGGGACGTCGCGGCGTGTTCGTTGTCAGCCCACAGGAGCAGCGTATCTGGGCGGGGGGCATGCTGGCAAAAATGCTGCCGCGCGGGCTGCTCTCCGGCGAGCGGGTGGCGCTGTTCCTGCGCGCGGATAATCATCTGTATCACAGTGTGAATACCCGCTGGCTGAGTCTGGCATTTTTCGACCTGTTTGCCGCGTTTGAGCATCATTTGCAGACGCTGCCTCAGTTTTCGCCGACGATTATTGTGGCCCCGGCGCAGGTATTGCGCGCGCTGGCGCTGGCGGTACAGCGCGGAGAGCTGGTGCTGAAGGTCAGGCGGGTGATCTCGGTAGCAGAAGTGCTGGAGCCTCAGGATCGACAGCTGTTGACGGAGGTGTTCGGTGATGTGGCTGAGGTCTATCAGGCCACCGAAGGATTTCTTGCGGCCACCTGCTCCCACGGTCGCCTGCATCTTAATGAAGAGTTTATACACGTTGAACCGGAGTGGATTGACGAGCGCCGATTTACGCCTGTCATCACCGACTTTACCCGACGTACGCAGCCGGTCATCCGCTATCGTCTGGACGACGTGCTGGTGGCCGCTGCCGATCCCTGCCCCTGTGGGCGGCCGACCCGCGTACTGGACGCCATCGAAGGGCGGCGCGACGACCAGCTTCTGCTGCGTAACCTGAAGGGCGGGGAGCAGGGGGTGTTTGCCGATGTGTGCAGCCGGGCTATTGCCCGCACGCTGCCACTGACCAGTGATTACCGGCTGGTGCAGTCGGGAGAGCAGAGTCTGCAGCTGATCAGCGATGCCAGTGAACAGCAACTTATTGCCTGCCAGCAGGCGCTGATTGCGCTGTTTGCACAGCAGGGCATCGCCACGGCGTCGTTACGCTGGAAGCTGAGCGTGCAGCCGATGATGCCGCAGTTTGACCGCAAGCGGCGGCGAATTATCCGCCTGAAGGGAGAGGCGGTATGACATGGTTACATCGCTTACTGGCGATGCTGGTGGGCTGGGGCAGCGTGGGGGTGATTTATACCTTCAGCGATCGCTGGCAGGGGCCAGGAACGGTGATGCATGCGGGTCTCATTGACCGTATGATCCCTTTCAGTCCCGATGCGATCTGGCTTTACCTCTCGTTTTTCCTGTTGATCCCAGCCGGGTATCTGTTCTGCCGGAGGGAAAAACTGCGCTGGCTGACAGCCTCGATGATCCTGACGGCGCTGGTGTGCGGTGCTGTCTATCTGCTGTGGCCGACCACGCTGGTCTACCCGCACGACGGCGGCCTGGGGCTGAGTTCACAGCTGCTGGCGAAGCTGGCTGCCGCCGATTCGACGCAGAACTGTTTGCCGTCGCTGCATATGGCGCTGTCGTTGCTGGCGGTATGGGCACTCTACCGTCAGGACCGGCCTGCGCGCAGTGCACTACTGTTATTGTGGGGCGCGCTGATTGCCGTATCGATACTGCAACTGCGCCGTCACCTGTTTATTGACCTGGTGAGCGGCGCTGGCGTGGCGTTACTCTGCGGCGGGATCTGCCAGCGTGCCGCACAGGCGTTTACTTTTGTACGGAGAGAGCAGCGATGAGCGAGCTGGTACTGCCAATTGTGGCCATGGTGTTGCTGGTCATGGGAGAGGCGCTGGTGCTGCACCGTCAGGACAGACAACAGGTGCAGTGGCATGATGTGGTCTTTAACCTCAACTCCGGCCACATCATGCTGTGGCTCTTCCGCGGGCTGGAAGTCACCTGCTATGGCTATGTTGCCCTGCATTTCAGCCAGCACTGGCTGGACGCGCTGCCTACCTGGGGACTGTGGCTGTTTGCGCTACTGGCCTGGGATTTTGCTTTTTACTGGCTGCACCGCCTGCATCATCGATTCAGCCTGCTGTGGGCGGTACACGTGGTGCATCATCAGGGAGAGCACTTCAATCTGTCGCTTGGGGTGCGTAACTCCTGGTACTCTTCTCTGACATCGATCCCCTTCTTCCTGCTGCTGGCGGTAGCGGGCGTGCCGCTGTCGGTCTTTGTTACCGTCTCTATTTTCCACTACACCGTGCAGTTGTTTAACCATAATGCGCTGACCCCCAAGCTGGGCTGGCTGGAGTCGGTACTGGTGACGCCAAACCATCACCGGGTGCATCACGTCTGCGACCGTGCGTATTCTGACAAGAACTTCGGTGGCAGCTTTATTTTCTGGGACAAGCTGTTTGGTACCTTTGCCCGCCTGCCGGAAACAGAATACCGTTTTGGCACTGCGGGGGAACGGGCATCGCAAAATCCCTTCTGGGCCAGCAACCGGCCGCTGTTCCGTCTGCTTAAGCTGCCGTTTTCGCCGGTGAACGGTGCGGCCACGTTCCACTGTCGTGCGCGGGCGCTGATCAGCGGCATGCTGCTGCTGTTTGTGCTGGTGGCCAGCTATGTGTGGATTTACGGCTACGGTTACCAGAACATCAGCGGCGAGCAGGTGACGCTGTTTATGCTGCTGGCGCTGGGGGCTGTAGCGCTGGGAGGCCTGTCAGAAGGGCGGCGCTGGAGCCCCTTACTCTGGCTGACGGTCGGGCTGGCCTGTCCCTTCTGGTTTGCGCTGTGTCGGGAAACCGTTGAACCCTGGCTTTTCGCAGCCATGCTGGTGGCGCTGCACAGCATGGTGCTGGCGCTGGGCTGGGGGCGTCAGGCGCTGCAAGCGGAGGTGAAACATGGCTGATTCACTCCCGCCGCTGCGCTATCCGCCGGACGGGGAACAGGCGTTCCACCGGGCATTGCAGCGCGAGGCACATCAGTATCTGTCGTCGCATCAGGATCATCGCTTTGCCGGAGGCCGGCAGTGGCTGAAGGCCGGGCTGCTGCTGGGACTCTGTGTCTCCTGTTATCTTCTCAGCCTGTTTCAGTCCAGCCAGAGCGGTTTTTTTATCTGCTATATGCTGTTTATGCTGATGGCGATGCTGCTCAACATCAACGTTAATCACGATGCCAGTCACGGGGTCTTCAGCCGTTCGCCCCGGCTTAATCGTCTTATCAGCCGGGTAGTGACGCTGCCGCTCGGGCTGGATCCGGACTACTGGCGCGTGCGGCACGTCCATTTTCATCACGCTTACGCCAACATTGAACATTACGATCTGGATACCGAGGAGAATGGCTTCTTCCGGCAAACACCTTATCAGCGCTGGCGGCCCTGGATGCGCTGGCAGCATCTTTACTGGCCGCTGATTGCCGCGCTGTCGTTACCCTATCTGACCTGGGTGTTTGACTGGGCGGATCGCTGTGGAAAAACGCCGCTGGCGGAGCGACGCATAATGCCGGGCGCTCGCGGCTGGCTGCTCTTCTGCGGCTTTAAGGTGCTGCATTTACTGCTGGTGCTGGCTGTCCCGCTGTGGGCGGCAGAGCAGCAGGGGGTTGGCATGGGCGTGGTGCTGGTGGCCTGGTTATGCAGCCAGATGGTGGCGTCCCTGTTTGTTGTATTCCTGCTGCTGGGGACGCACTGGGCCGAGACGGAATTTTATGAGGTGGGGCCGGACGGCACGCTGCCGCAGGGCTGGTATCGCCATAACTTTGCCACCGCCTGCGACTGGCTGCCCGCCCCCGCCTGGCTGGGGCATTTTACCGGCGGGCTGAATCTGCACCTGACGCACCATCTGTTCCCGGGCTGGCATCACCGGCATTATCCCCGGCTGGCGGCGATTATCGCCCGGCTGGCCGCAGAGCACGGCATGCAGTACCGCTGTATTAGCTATCGTGAACTGCTGCGGCGCCAGCAGGTATTTCTGCGCCGCATGGGTGAGCCGGAGGCGATGCGATGACGCCTCCACCGCTGCGTTTTGCCCGTGAGAACCTGCAGTTTCACCGTGAGCTGACCCGCGCCACGCAGAACTGGCTTGATGCTCACGGTGAGCACCGCTTCGCCGACGGCGGGATGATCGCCAAAGTGGTACTGCTGGCGCTGCTGGCTGCCGCCTGTGGCGGGCTGGGGCTGCAACAGACGCACTGGCTGGGCTGGGCCGCCTGTCAGTTTGGTGTCAGTGTCTTTGCTATGCTGCTGGCAATCAACGTGGTCCATGACGCGTCGCATCAGGCGTTTTTCCGGTCGCGGGCCGCCAACCGCTGGCTTAGCGTGCTGGCGGCTATTCCGCTCGGACTGGATCCGGAGTGCTGGCGGGTTCGCCACGTGCTGATGCATCATGCCGGGAATAATGTCATGGGCTATGACCCGGATATGGAAGAGAACGGCATCCTGCGGCAGTCACGTTTTCAGCGTCTGCGGCCGTTAATGCGTTATCAGCGCTATTACTGGCCGCTGGTCGCGGCGCTGACGTTCCCCTATTACATCTGGTTGTTTGACTGGCTGGATCGCGCCGGTCAGACGCGTGTCGGTGCCAAAATGCGCCTGCAGGGCGCGAAGGGCTGGGCCGCATTTTTACTGGTTAAACTGGGCCATTTTTTACTGGTGCTGGCGCTGCCGTTCTGGCTGCTGCCGCCGTCACTGGGGATCGGTACCCTTGTGCTGGTCTATCTGGCCTGTCAGATGATGGCTTCGCTGGTGTTTGTCATGCTGATCCTCGGAACGCACTGGGCAAAAGGGAACAGCTACCTGCCCACGGAACAGGGCAAACTGCCGCACAGTCGCTATAGCCATCTGTTCGCCACGACCTGCGACTGGCTGACCCGGCCACGCTGGCTGGGCTACTGGCTGGGGGGGATGAATCTCCATCTGACGCACCATCTGTTTCCACACTGGTGTCACCGCCACTATCCGGTGCTGGCCGGGATCATTGCCACCGTTGCAGCGCGTTATGGGTATGATTATCAGTGCCTGACGCTGCGCCAGCTGCTGAACTCACAGCAGCAATTTTTACAGCTGCTGGGGAATGACCATGGCGAAAAATGACCGGGGCAGGTGGCAGGAACCGTCCATCATCCTTCGGCTTACCAGATATTTACACCTACCACTCCCTCGTGCATCCAGCTAAAATGTTTTCAGCCACACCTCTCCCCGGTTTTTCGGCAAGATCTGCCGGGAAAGGTGATCAAATTTATCAACAGGTTAGGTGACAATGCGCATTTTGCTGAGTAACGATGACGGTATCCACGCGCCAGGCATTCAGACGCTGGCAAAAGCGCTACGTGAGTTTGCCGAAGTGCAGCTGGTTGCGCCGGACCGTAATCGTAGCGGGGCATCGAACTCCCTGACGCTGGAAACCCCCCTGCGAACCTTTAATTATCCCAATGGTGATATAGCGGTCGAGATGGGTACGCCAACCGACTGCGTCTATCTGGGCGTTAATACCCTGATGCGGCCTAAGCCCGATATTGTGGTTTCAGGAATTAATGCTGGCCCTAATCTGGGTGATGATGTGATTTATTCTGGTACGGTGGCCGCTGCTATGGAAGGGCGACATCTGGGACTACCGGCGCTGGCGGTCTCTCTCAACGGGCATCTGCACTATGACACTGCGGCCGCCGTTACCTGCTCGATCCTGAAAGCATTGCAGCGCGAACCGCTGCGTACGGGGCGTATTCTCAATATTAATGTGCCGGACCTGCCGCTCGACCAAATCAAAGGTATTCGCGTTACCCGTTGTGGCAGCCGCCATCCCAGCGATCAGGCCATCCCGCAGCAGGATCCGCGCGGTAATACGATGTACTGGATTGGCCCACCGGGTGAAAAGCTGGATGCCGGCCCGGATACCGATTTTGCCGCCATTGATGAAGGCTATGTGTCCGTGACCGCTTTGCATGTTGACCTGACTGCTCATGCCGCGCAGGAGGTCGTCTCTTCCTGGTTAGACAGCGTTGAGGTCAACCGCGAATGGTGAGTGGGCGTATAGAGACGTTGCTGGCACAGCTGCGCCAGCAGGGTATTGATGACGAGCGTTTGCTGAAGGCCATTGAAGAGGTGCCGCGTGAGCGCTTTGTTGATGAGGCTTTTGAGCATAAAGCCTGGGAAAATATGGCGCTGCCGATTGGTTCCGGGCAGACCATCTCCCAGCCTTACATGGTGGCAAAAATGACCTCGCTGCTGGCGCTCACGCCGACATCACGTGTGCTGGAAATCGGTACCGGCTCCGGTTATCAGACCGCCATACTGGCGCATCTGGTCGGGCACGTCTGTTCGGTAGAGCGGATCAAAGGCTTACAGTGGCAGGCTAAGCGTCGTCTGAAGCAGCTCGACCTGCATAATGTCTCGACCCGGCACGGTGATGGCTGGCTGGGCTGGCCGTCACGGGGGCCGTTTGACGCGATCATCGTCACCGCGGCACCGCCAGAAATCCCGCAGGCCCTGATGTCACAGCTTGATGAGGGGGGGGTGATGGTGCTGCCGGTAGGAGAAGAGCACCAGGTGCTGCAGCGTATTCGCCGCAAAGGTGATGAGTTCATTATTGACACGGTTGAACCCGTCCGTTTTGTCCCGCTGGTGCAGGGGGATCTCGCCTGAGAGCCACAACCAGGATATTTCTATACAACTGTTTCGTGGCACCCTGCCATTGATATTGCTAGTATCTGACTGAATTTGCACATGCGGGCCCGGTTGCCGTCAGTCGTGCTGCTGTTATGAAGTTTTTTTCGTCAAAGTGTTGCCGTTATGGGGGATTAAATGAGCACGGGAAGCCCAGTATTTAAGTTACGCCGTCTTGCGGCCGTTTCATTAGTAGGATTTTGGCTGGCAGGCTGTTCCAGCAGCGACAACGCGCAAGCCCCCATCAGCTCAGTTGGCGGAAATGATGCCGGCATGATGAGCAGCAATACCGGAAATGCCGGTAATGCCGGTAACGCAGGTATGGTCAGCAATGGCGGTGGCGGCAACAGCGGCTTAGTGCCTTCTGCGCGTCCACCTGCCTCAGGCGGAGGGATGGTGGCTTCATCCTCAGCGGGCCAGAATCAAAATGTCGTGACTGAAAATGGTCGAATTGTGTACAACCGCAGCTATGGGAATATTCCGAAAGGTAGCTATGGCGGAGACACCTATACGGTTAAACGCGGTGATACACTCTTCTATATTGCCTGGATTACCGGCAACGATTTCCGCGATTTGGCCCAGCGCAATAATGTCGCGGCGCCTTACGGGCTCAATGTTGGCCAGCAATTACAGGTGGCTAATGGTTCCGGCACCCCGATTACCGGCGGTAATGCGGTCACGGCGGCAGATGCGAACGCAGGGGGAATGACAACGGCATCCTCTGGCTCACAAATGACTGCCGGAACGGTTGCACACCAACCGGTAATTACGTATTCTGAGGATTCAGGTACACCAAGTGAAGGCAAAATGCTGCCTTCGTCCGGGAAAACTGCTGCAACGACAACAGTTCCGGTTACCGCCCCGACCGTGAGTAGTACAACAGACAGCACCACGCCCGTGGGCAGCTGGCGTTGGCCGACAGACGGTAAAATTATCGATAACTTCTCTGCTTCCGAAGGGGGCAATAAAGGGATCGATATTGCGGGCTCGCGCGGTCAGTCCGTCATCTCCACCGCCTCTGGTCGTGTGGTGTATGCCGGTAACGCTCTGCGCGGTTACGGTAATTTGATTATCATCAAACATAATGATGACTACCTGAGTGCGTATGCCCATAACGATTCCATGCTGGTCCGTGAACAACAAGAAGTTAAAGCGGGCCAGAAGATTGCCACAATGGGTAGTACCGGCACGAGTTCGGTTAGATTGCACTTTGAAATTCGTTACAAGGGGAAATCCGTAAATCCGTTGCGTTATTTACCGCAACGTTAATCCGGCAGAACCCTGGTGTTCTGCCCTGAGATCACGGGTAGGAGCCGCTTATGAGCCAGAATACGCTGAAAGTTAATGATTTAAATGAAGACGCGGAATTCGACGAAAACGGAGCTGAGGTTTTTGACGAGAAGGCACTTGTCGGAAATGAACCTGGTGATAACGACTTAGCAGAAGAAGAGCTGTTATCACAGGGCGCAACCCAGCGCGTACTGGATGCAACCCAGCTCTACTTAGGGGAGATTGGTTACTCTCCATTGCTTACGGCTGAGGAAGAAGTTTTCTTTGCTCGTCGTGCACTCCGTGGTGACGTGCCATCGCGTCGCCGCATGATCGAAAGTAACCTGCGTCTGGTCGTGAAGATTGCCCGTCGTTACAGCAATCGTGGTCTGGCACTGCTTGACCTGATTGAAGAAGGTAACCTCGGCTTGATCCGCGCCGTCGAGAAGTTTGACCCGGAAAGAGGGTTCCGCTTCTCAACGTATGCCACATGGTGGATTCGTCAGACGATTGAACGGGCGATTATGAATCAAACCCGTACCATCCGCCTGCCGATTCATATCGTGAAAGAACTGAATGTTTATCTGCGTACCGCGCGTGAACTTTCCCACAAGCTCGATCATGAGCCGAGTGCGGAAGAGATCGCCGAACAGTTAGATAAGCCTGTTGATGATGTCAGCCGGATGCTGCGCCTCAACGAACGCATTACTTCGGTTGATACGCCACTGGGCGGTGATTCCGAGAAAGCGCTGCTGGACATCCTGGCCGATGATAAAGATAACGGCCCGGAAGATACCACGCAGGACGATGACATGAAGCAGAGCATCGTTAAATGGTTGTTCGAACTGAACGCCAAGCAGCGCGAAGTACTGGCACGCCGTTTCGGTTTGTTAGGCTATGAAGCAGCCACATTAGAAGATGTGGGTCGTGAAATTGGCCTGACCCGTGAGCGTGTTCGTCAGATTCAGGTTGAAGGATTGCGCCGCCTGCGTGAGATTCTGCAGGCTCAGGGATTGAATATTGAAGCGCTGTTTCGCGAATAAATAACGCGGATCCTGTTGTGCGGTACCGCGTGCAACGGCCTGATGAAAAGTAATGCCAGAGACGGTGACTTCGGTCACCGTTTTTTTTGCCTGCAATCAGCTTCCAACCTCACCGCACTGCAGGGCCCATACTGCGGCTTCAACGCGTGATTTCATCTGCAGCTTTTTCAGCAGATGCTTAACATGTACTTTCACCGTGCTCTCGCTGATGCCTAAACGACGGGCGATAAGCTTATTACTCATCCCCTGTGCAATCAGCCTGAGGACGTCCCGTTCCCGCGTCGTGAATTCGGGGGTGCCGGTCTGTACCGGCGTTCGCTGCTGCCGGAGGCTGGCCGCCAGGACGGGCGGGAGGGTGTCACTGAGTACCAGCTCACCGGCCGCAGCCCGGTGCAGGCATTCCAGTAGCGCCTCTGGCTCCATATCTTTCAGCAGATAGCCATCGGCTCCGCGTTTCAACGCATTAATCACATCATCTTCATAGTCTGAAACACTGAACACGACAATATGGCCGCAGGCATCTGTGGCCCTCAGTTGTTCCAGCGTCTCCAGCCCATTCATTCCGGGCATATTCAGATCGAGCAGGATCAGGTCAACCTCATGCTGTTCCGCCAGCCTGACGCCATCCACACCATTGCTGGCCTCAGCGACTACCTTCAGCCGCGCGTCAAGACCGATAAGCTGTTTAAGGCCGTTGCGGATCATCGGATGGTCGTCAATTAATAAAACACTGGCCGGTTCCGTGGAGAGTACCTGCGTAAGCTGTGTTGTCATCCTCTCTTCCTGCTGATGGGAATACCGTTTTTCAAGGTGAAGTTGAACCCGCGGATTGTCACTGATTCAGGGCGTTATGCCCATACCTATTTTGTGGTAGTACCGAATAGTCACCCCCAGCCTGCTGCCTTATCCCTGCAAAAAAAACGAACTCAAGTTACTGAATTACCTTGTTTATTTTAATGGTTTTTACTCGTGCTTAGGAAGTACCCCCTCCCTGAGGCCTGGGTGCCACCTGCCGCTGGGTTGATACACGTCAAGTCAGACCGTGCAGGAGGTGTTCAGGATAGGCTGGTTATTACACAGTCATTGAGAAAATTATGTCGAAAATTAACTCATCTTCAGGGAAAGAAAATAGTGCGGTAATCCAGGACTGGCAGCCTGAAAATACCGCGTTCTGGCAACAAACGGGCAAACGGATTGCCAGCCGCAATCTGTGGATATCCGTTTTTTGTCTGTTGCTGGCCTTCTGCGTCTGGATGTTATTCAGCGCCGTTGCCGTCAATCTTAATAAGGTGGGGTTTAACTTCTCCACCGACCAGCTGTTCCTGCTGACGGCACTCCCGTCCGTGTCCGGAGCTATTCTGCGTGTGCCTTACTCCTTTGTGGTGCCGGTGTTTGGTGGGCGTCGCTGGACGGCATTCAGTACTGCACTGATGCTCGTGCCCTGCATCTGGCTGGGGTTCGCTGTGCAGAACCCGGCCACGCCTTTTGCAGTTTTTGTGATTATTTCACTGCTGTGTGGTTTTGCCGGCGCTAATTTCGCCTCCAGCATGGGTAATATCAGCTTCTTCTTCCCAAAAGCCCGTCAGGGTGGCGCGCTGGGTATTAACGGCGGCTTAGGCAACCTTGGCGTCAGCGTGATGCAGTTGTTTGCCCCCCTCGCTATTTCAGTCGCGATGTTTACCTGGTTTACCGGACCTTCTGCTCATGCAGAAAACGGGCCGTGGCTGGAGAATGCCGCCTGGATGTGGGTGCCGCTGCTGGTAATTGCCACGCTGGCGGCCTGGTTCGGTATGAACGATCTGGCCGCGGCGAAAAGTTCTTTACGTCAGCAGCTGCCGGTGCTGAAGCGCGGTCATCTCTGGATCCTTTCGCTGCTCTATCTTGCCACATTCGGTTCCTTTATCGGCTTCTCTGCCGGTTTCGCCATGCTGTCCAAAACGCAGTTCCCCGATGTGGTCATTATGCATTATGCCTTCTTCGGGCCGTTTATTGGCGCGCTGGCGCGTTCGGCTGGCGGTATGCTGTCCGATCGCCTCGGGGGTGTGCGCGTTTCCCTGTTCACCTTCGTGCTGATGGCGGTTTTCACTGCCCTGCTGTTCCTGACGCTACCGGGAGAGGGCCAGTCGGGGTCATTTATCGCGTTTTACGGTGTGTTTATGGTGTTGTTCTTCGCGGCGGGATTAGGCAGTGGATCGACCTTCCAGATGATCGCCGTCATTTTCCGCAAAATCACGGTAGATCGGGTTAAAGCTGCAGGCGGAAGCGATGAAGCCGCGCAGCGCGAGGCCGTCACCGACACCAGCGCTGCGCTGGGCTTTATTTCCGCGATCGGTGCGCTCGGCGGCTTCTTTATTCCACAGACCTTCGGCATGTCCCTGTCACTGAGTGGTTCACCCGCCGGGGCAATGAAAGTCTTCCTGCTGTTTTATGTGATTTGCATCGCGATTACCTGGCTGGTTTACGGCCGAAAAAAAATGAAATAAGTGCGCGAACCCTTTTAGTTTTTTTGGAGCATGTCGAATGAGCAAGTTTCTTGATCGGTTACGTTATTTCAAACAACTCGGCGAACCCTTTTCTGGCCAGCACGGACAGACGCTGAATACCAACCGCGACTGGGAGGATGGTTATCGCAGCCGCTGGCAGCATGACAAAATTGTGCGCTCCACTCACGGTGTGAACTGCACGGGATCCTGTAGCTGGAAAATTTACGTCAAAAATGGTCTGGTGACCTGGGAAACCCAGCAGACGGACTATCCGCGTACCCGTCCGGATTTACCTAACCATGAGCCGCGCGGCTGCCCGCGTGGTGCCAGCTACTCGTGGTATTTATACAGCGCAAATCGCCTGAAATATCCGCTGGTGCGTAAGCGTTTAATCAGCCTGTGGCGCGCCGCAAAAGCGCAGCACAGTGACCCGGTGCTGGCGTGGCAGTCGATAGTCGAAAACCCCGAGCAGGCAAAAAGCTACAAAGAAGCGCGCGGGCGCGGTGGTTTCGTGCGCTCTGACTGGCAGGAAGTGAATGAACTGATCGCCTCAGCCAATATCTATACGGCGAAGGCATTCGGGCCTGACCGCATTATTGGATTTTCACCGATCCCGGCGATGTCGATGGTCTCCTATGCAGCGGGTTCCCGTTATCTTTCGCTGATTGGGGGAACCTGTCTCAGCTTCTATGACTGGTACTGTGACCTGCCGCCCGCTTCACCGATGACCTGGGGTGAGCAGACCGACGTCCCGGAATCCGCCGACTGGTATAACTCTGCCTATATCATCGCCTGGGGCAGTAACGTGCCGCAGACCCGTACACCGGATGCGCACTTCTTCACTGAAGTCCGTTACAAAGGGACGAAAACCGTGGCGGTGACCCCGGACTATGCTGAAATCGCCAAATTGTGCGATCAGTGGCTGAGTCCGAAACAGGGGACTGACAGCGCACTGGCGCTGGCCTTCGGGCATGTGATCCTGACGGAGTTCCACCAGCAGCGTGAGGTGGAGTATTTCCGCAACTATGTGCGCCAGTATACCGATATGCCAATGCTGGTTCTGCTGGAACAGCGTGAGGGCGGGTACTATGCCGCCGGCCGGATGCTGCGCGCCAGCGATCTGGTGGACGGCTTAGGTCAGGAAAATAATCCGCAGTGGAAGACCATCGCCATTAACCAGCAGAATGGCGAACTGGTTGCGCCGCAGGGCTCTATTGGCTACCGCTGGGGTGAAAAAGGCAAATGGAACCTTGAGCAGCGTGAAGGGAAAAATCAGCAGGAAGTGGAGCTGCAACTCAGTCTGCTGGGGCAGCATGATGATATCGCCGACGTCGGATTCCCTTACTTTGGCGCGATAGATAACCCTAACTTCAAGAGCGTTCAACTGGACGAAATCCTGCTGCACAAACTGCCGGTCAAACGCCTGCAACTGGCGGATGGTTCTGTTGCTCTGGTCACCAGCGTGTACGACCTGACGCTGGCTAACTACGGGATTGAACGCGGGCTGGATGATGCGAACTGTGCGGCCAGCTTTGATGAAGTGAAAGCCTACTCCCCGGCCTGGGCTGAACAGATCACCGGCGTACCGCGGCAGAACATCGTGCGGATTGCGCGCGAGTTTGCGGAAACGGCAGAAAAAACACGTGGTCGTTCGATGATTATTGTCGGTGCCGGTCTTAACCACTGGTATCACATGGATATGAACTACCGTGGTCTGATCAACATGCTGGTGTTCTGCGGCTGCGTCGGTCAGAGCGGCGGTGGCTGGGCACACTATGTCGGGCAGGAAAAACTCCGTCCGCAAACGGGCTGGTTACCCCTGGCATTTGGCCTTGACTGGCAGCGTCCGCCGCGCCAGATGAACGGCACCTCATTCTTCTATAACCACTCCAGCCAGTGGCGCTATGAAACGCTGCGCACCGATGAGCTGCTGTCACCGCTGGCCGATAAGTCACGCTACGGCGGCAGCCTGATCGACTTTAACGTGCGCTCAGAGAGAATGGGGTGGTTGCCTTCTGCACCACAGCTGAATACCAACCCGCTGCACCTTGCCGCCCAGGCAGAGGCGGCTGGCAAGACACCACTGGCCTTTACTGTGGACGGTCTGAAGGATGGCAGCCTGCGTTTTGCCGCAGAACAGCCTGACAGCCAGGAAAACTTCCCGCGTAATCTGTTTGTCTGGCGCTCCAACCTGCTCGGCTCCTCCGGTAAGGGGCATGAGTATCTGCTGAAGTATCTGCTGGGGACCGAAAGCGGCGTGCAGGGCGGCGATCTGGGTCAGCAGGGTGGGGTCAAACCCCAGGAAGTGGAGTGGCAGGACAACCCGGGAGAAGGGAAACTCGATCTGGTCGTCACCCTCGATTTCCGCATGTCCAGTACCTGTCTCTATTCGGATATCGTTCTGCCGACGGCGACCTGGTATGAAAAAGACGACATGAATACCTCGGATATGCATCCGTTTATTCACCCGCTGTCGGCGGCGGTTGACCCGGCCTGGGAATCGCGCAGCGACTGGGAAATTTATAAGGGGATTGCCAAAACGTTCTCTGAGCTCTGCGTGGGGCATTTAGGTAAAGAGACGGACGTGGTATTGCAGCCGATCCAGCATGACTCCGCCGCTGAACTGGGACAGCCGTTCGACGTTAAGGACTGGCACCGGGGTGAGTGCGACCTGATCCCGGGGAAAACGGCACCGCATATTATGATGGTTGAGCGTGACTACCCGGCCACCTGGGAGCGCTTTACCTCGCTGGGGCCGCTGCTGGACACGCTGGGTAACGGCGGAAAAGGGATCGGCTGGAACACCCAGACTGAAATCGATTTCCTGAAAAAACTGAACTACGTCAAAACTGAGGGGCCGGCGGCCGGTCGCCCAAATATCAACAGTGCGATTGATGCCGCTGAGGTGATCCTGTCGCTGGCACCGGAGACCAATGGTCAGGTCGCGGTTAAAGCCTGGCAGGCGCTGGGTGAGTTTACCGGGCGCGATCACACCCATCTGGCGCTGAATAAAGAGGATGAAAAGATCCGCTTCCGCGATATTCAGGCGCAGCCGCGCAAAATCATCTCCAGCCCGACCTGGTCTGGCCTGGAAGATGAGCACGTCTCTTACAACGCCGGTTACACCAATGTGCATGAGCTGATCCCGTGGCGTACCCTTAGCGGCCGTCAGCAGCTTTACCAGGATCATCAGTGGATGCGTGATTTCGGGGAAAGCCTGCTGGTGTACCGTCCGCCTATCGATACCCGCACGGTACAGCCGCTGTTGAACAAAAAGCCGAACGGCAATCCGGAGATGGCGCTGAACTTCCTCACGCCGCATCAGAAGTGGGGGATCCACTCAACCTACAGTGACAACCTGTTAATGCTGACGCTGTCACGCGGTGGGCCGATTGTCTGGCTGAGTGAAGAGGATGCCAGGGTGCTGGGCATTGAAGATAACGACTGGATCGAGGCATTTAACGCCAATGGCGCACTGACCGCCCGTGCGGTTGTCAGCCAGCGCGTACCGGCGGGGATGACGATGATGTACCACGCGCAGGAGCGCATTGTGAATATCCCGGGCTCAGAAATCACCAGCCAGCGTGGAGGTATCCATAACTCGGTAACGCGTGTGTGTCCTAAACCGACGCATATGATTGGCGGCTATGCGCAACTGGCTTACAGCTTCAACTATTACGGTACGGTCGGTTCCAACCGGGATGAGTTCGTTGTGGTGAGAAAAATGAATAACATTAACTGGTTAGATGGCGAAGGCAACGACGATTGCCAGGGAAGCCAGCAGGAGAAAGGCCAATGAAAATTCGCTCTCAGGTCGGAATGGTTCTGAATCTCGACAAATGTATCGGCTGCCACACCTGCTCGGTAACCTGTAAAAACGTCTGGACCAGCCGTGAAGGTATGGAGTACGCCTGGTTTAACAACGTGGAAAGTAAACCCGGTGTCGGTTTCCCTAACGCGTGGGAAGATCAGGAAAAGTGGAAGGGCGGGTGGATCCGTAAGATCAACGGCAGGCTGGTGCCTCGCATGGGTAACCGTGTCGGCGTTCTGTCTAAAATCTTCGCTAACCCTGATGTACCCGGGCTTGACGATTATTATGAGCCGTTCGACTTTGACTATCAGCATCTGCATAACGCCCCTGCCGGCAAGCATCAGCCCATTGCCCGTCCGCGATCGCTGATCACCGGGCAGCGTATGAAAAAGATCGAAAAAGGCCCGAACTGGGAAGAGATCCTCGGCGGCGAATTCTCAAAGCGCTCTGAGGATAAAAACTTCGATCATATGCAGAAGGAGATGTACGGACAGTTCGAAAACACCTTCATGATGTATCTGCCGCGTCTGTGTGAACACTGTCTGAACCCAACCTGCGTGGCGACCTGCCCGAGTGGGGCGATCTACAAGCGTGCTGAAGATGGCATCGTGCTGATCGACCAGGACAAGTGCCGCGGCTGGCGGATGTGTATTACCGGCTGCCCGTACAAAAAAATCTACTTCAACTGGAAAAGCGGCAAGTCAGAAAAATGTATTTTCTGTTATCCGCGCATTGAAGCTGGCCAGCCGACGGTGTGCTCAGAAACCTGCGTCGGGCGTATTCGTTACCTCGGCGTGCTGCTGTATGACGCCGACCGTATTGAACAGGCGGCGGCGGTAGAGAACGAAAAAGATCTCTATCAGAGCCAGCTGGATGTCTTCCTTGATCCGCACGATCCGCAGGTGATTACGCAGGCGCTGAAGGATGGCATACCGCAGAGCGTGATTGATGCTGCACAGCAGTCCCCGGTGTACAAAATGGCAATGGACTGGAAGCTGGCGCTGCCGCTGCATCCTGAATATCGCACGCTGCCGATGGTGTGGTACGTGCCGCCGTTGTCTCCGATCCAGTCAGTATCGGATGCCGGTATGCTTGCCCACAGCGGCGTGCTGCCGGATGTGGAGAGCCTGCGTATCCCGGTGCAATACCTGGCCAACCTGCTGACGGCCGGGGATACCGCCCCGGTACTGCAGGCCCTGAATCGTCTGATGGCCATGCGTCACTACAAGCGTGCTGAAACGGTGGACGGCGTTCATGACGTGCGTGCGCTGGAGCAGGTCGGGCTGACGGAAGCACAGGCACAGGAGATGTATCGCTACCTGGCGATTGCCAACTATGAAGATCGCTTTGTGATCCCGAGCAGCCACCGTGAAATGGCGCGTGAAGCGTTCCCGGAAAGCAAAGGCTGCGGCTTCAGCTTTGGCGATGGTTGCCATGGCAGTGACGGCAAGTTCAACCTGTTCAACAGCCGACGTATAGATGCCATCGACGTTTCGAAGAAAACGGTGCCGGACGCGGAGAAAAACTCATGATTGCGCTGCGCATCATTGCACGTCTGCTGGACTATCCTCAGCAGGACTTCGTTGACCACCAGGAAGAGGTGATAGCTGCCCTGGCGGAGGCTGATGAACTGGATGCACACCAGCACCAGTTCCTGGCGCAGTTTATTCAGCAGGCCGCTGCCCGGCCTTTGCTGGACAGACAGGCGGAATACAGCGAGCTGTTCGATCGCGGCCGGGCGACGTCACTGCTGCTTTTTGAACATGTGCACGGCGAGTCGCGCGATCGCGGTCAGGCGATGGTGGATCTGCTGGCACAGTATCGTGCCGATGGTCTTGAACTGAACGCCAAAGAGCTGCCTGATTTTCTACCGCTTTATCTGGAGTATCTGGCGCAGGGCGACCTGGCCCGCATCCGGCGTGGGCTACAGGATATTGCGCCGATTCTGGCGCTGCTGGCAGCCCGTCTGGCGCAGCGGCAGAGTGACTATGCGCCGCTTTTCCCGCTGCTGCTTGCGCTGTCCGGCAGCAGTGCCGACCCGCAGTCGCTTCAGACGCAGGTGGCTCAGGAAGCGCGCGATGATACTCCCGCGGCTCTGGATGCCGTCTGGGAGGAAGAGCAGGTGGCCTTTATCGCGCAGATGAACCCAGGCGGTGGCGGATGTGAGTCCGCGCAGAAACCGCATCCGGCTGCGGCAGTGATGCCGCAGTATCTTGATGTTTCAGCATTAACCATGGCGGCGAAAGGAGAGTAAATCATGGAGTTTTTGAATCGTTTCTTCTTTGATATTTACCCCTATCTGGCCGGGACGGTATTTCTCGTTGGGAGCTGGCTGCGCTATGACTACGGGCAGTACAGCTGGCGGGCAGGTTCAAGTCAGATGTTAAGTAAAAAAGGGATGCGCCTGGCGTCGAACCTGTTTCATATCGGCATCATTGGCATTCTGCTGGGGCATTTCGTCGGCCTGCTCACGCCGCACTGGGTGTATGAGCCTTTCCTGTCGGCTGGCGAAAAGCAGCTGCTGGCGATGGGAGCCGGCGGGGTGTTTGGCGCCATGACGCTGATTGGCGGTGCTCTGCTGCTGAAGCGTCGTCTGACCAATGAACGGGTGCGGGCGACCAGCAGCTTTGCCGATATCCTTATCCTGACGTTGCTGGTGCTGCAGGCGGCTCTGGGGCTGACGACTATCCTGTTCTCAGCGCAACATCTGGATGGCAGTGAAATGCTGAAGCTGGCCGGATGGGCGCAGAGTATTGTGACGTTCCAGGGCGGGGCATCGGCACATCTTGACGGTGTGGCGATTATCTTCCGTCTGCATATGGTGCTGGGAATGACGCTGTTCCTGCTGTTCCCGTTCTGCCGGCTGGTACATATCTGGAGCGCACCGGTCGAATACCTGACCCGTCGCTATCAGCTGGTACGTAACCGTCGTTAATCTGTAAAGCGGGGGCGAACCGGAACAGCCGGTCCGCCCTCAGAATAAGGGCCGATCGTATGACGATCGGCCCGCTGTTTATGCCAGTGATTTCAACCGGTAAATCCATTCCAGCGCCTGACGCGGGGACAGGGAGTCCGGATCCAGTGCCTCCAGGGCTTCCATCGCCGGGGAGGTTTCCTCCACCAGCAGCGGTAGCTGCGAACCATCCGCTTTCGTGGCCGCCGCGCTGCCCGACAACGCTTCCAGCTCTTTCAGTTTCTGACGCGCCCGTTTAATCACGTCTTTTGGCACGCCGGCCAGCGCGGCCACGGCCAGGCCGTAGCTTTTACTCGCTGCGCCGTCCTGTACGCTGTGCATAAAGGCGATGGTATCGCCGTGCTCCACTGCATCCAGATGCACGTTCGCCACGCCTTCAATCTGTTCGGGCAGCGTGGTCAGCTCGAAATAGTGCGTAGCGAACAGCGTCATCGCCTTGATACGGCTGGCCAGGCTTTCGGCACAGGCCCAGGCCAGCGACAGGCCATCATAGGTTGACGTACCCCGGCCAATCTCATCCATCAGCACCAGGCTGAACTCGGTAGCGTTATGCAGAATATTGGCGGTTTCGGTCATCTCAACCATAAAGGTTGAGCGCCCGGAGGCCAGATCGTCGGCCGCGCCAACGCGGGTAAAGATGCGGTCTATGGGGCCAATCACCGCCTGGGTCGCCGGGACGAAACTGCCGATATAGGCCATCAGGGTGATCAGGGCTGCCTGACGCATATAGGTACTTTTACCGCCCATGTTCGGGCCGGTGACAATCAGCATCCGGCGCTGCGGTGACAGTGACAGAGGATTGGCGATAAAGGGTTCTTTCAGTACCTGCTCGACCACCGGATGGCGTCCACCCGTCAGTTTAATCCCCGCTTTATCGCTTAACGTCGGGCAGCTGTAGTTCAGCGTCCAGGCGCGTTCGGCCAGGTTACTCAGCACATCCAGTTCTGCCAGCGCCGCCGCACTTTCCTGCAGGGCCGCCAGATGTGGTAACAGCATGTCGAACAGCTGCTCGTATAAGGCTTTTTCCAGCGACAGGGCCTTGCCTTTCGAGGTCAGCACCTTGTCTTCGTACTCTTTCAGCTCGGGGATAATATAGCGTTCGGCATTTTTCAGGGTCTGGCGGCGCACGTAATGGATCGGCACCAGATGGCTCTGTCCACGGCTGACCTGGATGTAATAGCCATGTACGCCGTTAAAGCCGACCTTCAGGGTATCCAGACCCAGCTTTTCGCGTTCGCGGATTTCCAGGCGATCGAGATAATCAGTGGCCCCGTCAGCCAGCGCCCGCCACTCGTCCAGCTCGGCGTTATAGCCGGGGGCGATGACGCCACCGTCACGCACCAGCACCGGCGGCGTTTCAATAATGGCACGCTCCAGCAGCTCACGCAGTTCGGTGAATTCGCCCATCTGTCCGCGCAGGGTTTGCAGATGCGCAGTCTGATTTCCTTCCAGCTCACCGTTCAGCAGCGGCAACTGCTGGAACGCGTGGCGCATGCGCGCCAGATCGCGCGGGCGGGCCGTACGCAGTGCCAGACGAGCGAGGATACGCTCAAGGTCGCCCACCTGACGTAGCAGCGGCGTCAGTGACTCATGAAGATCCTGCAAGGCGCTGATGCTTTCCTGGCGGCGGGTGATGACCTGCGTATCACGTACCGGCATGTGCAGCCAGCGTTTCAGCATCCTGCTGCCCATCGGCGTAACGGTTTTATCCAGCACCGAGGCCAGCGTGTTTTCAATACCCCCGGAGAGATTCTGGGTGATCTCCAGATTACGACGAGTGGCCGCGTCCATGATAATGCCATCCTGCTGGCGCTCCATGGTCAGCGCCCGGATATGCGGCAGCGAGGTGCGCTGGGTATCTTTGACGTACTGTAGCAGGCAGCCTGCCGCACGCAGGGCATGATGAGCCTGTTCGACGCCAAAGCCGCTGAGGTCGCGGGTGGCGAACTGCAGGTTCAGCTGCTGGCGGGCAGTGTCCAGCTCGTATTCCCATAGCGGACGGCGGCGCAGGCCGCGACGATTTTCAATCAGCGCCATGGCGGCGAAGTCTTCCGGGTAGAGCAGTTCAGCCGGATTAGTCCGCTGCAGTTCGGCGGCCATGGTTTCCTGGTCCGTCGGTTCTGCCAGACGAAAACGCCCGGAGCTGATATCCAGCGTCGCATAACCAAAGCCGCGCGGGCTCTGCCAGATGGCCGCCAGCAGATTGTCCTGACGCTCATTCAGCAGCGCTTCATCGCTGATGGTGCCGGGGGTGACGATACGAACAACTTTGCGCTCGACCGGCCCTTTACTTAAGGCAGGGTCACCAATCTGTTCGCAGATCGCCACCGACTCGCCCAGCTGTACCAGCTTTGCCAGGTAGTTTTCCAGCGAATGGTAAGGCACGCCCGCCATGGGAATGGGCTCTCCGGCCGAGGCCCCGCGTTTGGTCAGGGAGATCTCAAGTAACTGAGAGGCGCGTTTCGCATCATCGTAGAACAGCTCATAAAAATCCCCCATGCGATAGAACAGGAGGATCTCAGGATGATCTGCCTTGAGGCGCAGATACTGCTGCATCATGGGCGTGTGGTCTGATAGATCCTTGCTTGCAGACTCTTTCATATTGATTTTACTCATTTTTTAAGTCTTGCGAGTACTCATATGGCCCCAAGTGAAACCCTTCTGAACTCACATAAATCCAAAAATTTGTATACCATAAGTATTCTAGCTACTATCTGGTATACACACTTGAACTGCTGGTATACATCGATGAAAATGACACTCAATCAGTCGATTATAATCAATAAGTTATCTATCGACGTCAAACCAAGTCTCGATCAAGATGGGCGAGTAGTGTACTTACCCAACATAGATAGAAAACCTTATCTTATCACTGACAGCCATCGTGATTCACCAGTCGGTTTCGGTGTCAAAATCAGTGCAACGAAAAAGACCTATATCGTTCAGCGTCGAGTGTCTTCTCCTGGCAACCGCCCTAAGACAGGGGGAAAATCCCCATCTGAGGTTATCAGGTCTACAATTGGCAATGTCTCTGATTTTGCTAACATCGATCAAGCCCGCGAGGTTGCCCGCAATTTCGTGCAAACGATGAAGTTGACCAAAAGGAATCCAAATGCAGTGAAGCGGGAAGCTGACGTTTCTGAACTCACTCTTAGTGAAATTTTTGCTCAATACAGAAATCATTTGATGGGTAGATCTAAACCAGCGAAACCCAACACACTTAATGTGCTGAACAAAGCAGAAAATAGACTTTCTGAATGGTCAGGACTTCGAGTGAAGGATCTAACAGGAAACGCAATTCTTCGTAAGTTTGATGAAATCGCAAGCAGAGCGAGAACAGCAGCAGAGCAGACCTTCCGGTGGGCAAATGTTGCTGTCAGACATGCAATCGAGATTGAAGCAGGAAACGCTCAAACTCAACGACGACAACCCACGTTGTCTTACAACCCTTTCAACATCCTCAAAGTGCAAAAAAAATTTCGGACTCGATCAGAGCTGGAGGATAGCTACAAAGCCAAAGGCATCAGAAACCCATTATCTCATCAGGATACATTAGGTCAGTTTTTGAAAGCTCTACATAGCAAGAGAAGCTTTAATCGCTTAGGTTGCGACTATTTGCTCCTGACGATCCTTTTAGGTGCGAGAAAAGAAGAAACAGCACCATTATGCTGGAGAGAATCTCTTACCGATGAAGAAGCAAGAACAGCGAACTACGTAGATCTAAAAAACCTGAAAGTCCGGTTTTACGACACGAAGAACAGAAACGATCACGAGCTACCCATCACTGATGGGATGAAACGTATTCTCGAAGACAGACGAGATATCGTTTTTGATGAAGCAAGTCCAGAGAAACGCAAATGGGTGTTCCCTGCACGTTCGTCAAGGAGTAAGGTAGGTCATTATTCGGACAGTAAAAGTTTACGTCAATACTTGTGTGAGGATGCTGGAATTATCAAACTTGGGATGCATGATCTTCGCAGAACATTTGGCCGAGTTGCAGAAGAGCTTACATCGTATGCAGTAGTCAAGAAACTGCTTAACCATCGTAATACGACTGATCCAACAGAACGTTATGTTGAACCGGATCAAGAACGTGTTCGTGAAGCTCTGCAACGTATCGAACTACACATGCTGATGACTGCACCTAAGCTATATAATGCGCTTTTAGCGTCAGCAAAATATCCTCCATTACCAGAGAACAAGGACTGATTTCGTTATGAAAACCACTCAAGAGAGGCTTGATTTTTACAATAAAAATTATATTTCATTATTTCAAGCATTCATTTCAAAAGGAGAAAAGGAAGTTTGTATTGGCATGGATGATAAATGCCGATATTGTGGAAAATCACACACTGAAACTACCTTCAAGAACAAATCCCATGCAATACCACTTTTTTTAGGCAATTATGTTTACATTTCCAAAGATGAATGCGATGAATGCAATAAAGCTTTCTCTGAGGGAATAGAAGATCATCTTGATAAATACACTAAACCATTCCGTCTGGTTGCCAAAATAAAAGGAAGGAAAAAAGTCCCTGCCTATAAATCAAAGGATCAGAAATCAAGATTCTCATTTAGTAGTGGAAGTGGGATATCTGAAATAACAGATACAATTGGATTTGAGAAAGTTGAAATAGATCATGACAAGAAAAAATTAAAATACACCTTCGAAAGAGAACCTTACATACCAATTGCGGTATACAAAGCTCTTGTTAAAATAGGCATTTCCCTAATGCCAGAATCTTTACTTCCTATGTTTACTAAAACCATTGAATGGATAATGGATAGTAATCATAACAATATATTATTTAAGCCTGCAATTTTACTATATAAATTTATACCGGGGGAAAAACCTAATAAACCCTTAGTCGTTCAACTAATGCACAAAAAAAATGAAGAAATAAAAGGTTATCCTTCATGTGTCCTTGTTATAGGTTTTGGTAATGTCATAATGCAAGTTATGATACCTTCTGCGTTCGATGCTGTCTCCAAAGATGTAAAAATGAGCTTCATACCATTTCCCACACCATTTGATGAAAAATGGAGGCATGGAGATCCACAACAAAAAATATTGGATCTAACAAGTGGTGAGATGGTAGTTAATGAAAAATTCCATATGACGTTCAAAGCCGAAGATATTATTCCAGTTGACCCTAACGCTCTCAAAGAGCGGGATAAATAATTTAAGGGGATAAAAGATGAATGTAGTAGAAACATTACGGGATCTTTCCGAAGTTTGGAAGCTGTTTAGCGAGATACCAGATGACGCTACGCTAAGCGTTGATTTGGCTGCTCTTTACCTTGGCATAAGTGTCAAAACGTTAGCGAGATATCGACAGAACGGTGGCGGTCCTCAATATATTCAATACCAAACTGAGGATAGCAAAGCCCGGAATCAACGGGTAAATTATCTCTTAAGAGATCTTCGTTCCTGGCGAGATAACCACAAAGTAAGCAGCACGATGCACGCTGCACAAGTCCGGGGATTAGCTTTTACCTGCCTTTCAGATTTCACTGAACCTCAACCATTCTGGCGAATCACCAGCGATAGTGGTTCTGAAAGTAAAATCATATCCCATGCGCTTACTATCCCTGATGATGGTTTCAGGCAACTTCTTTTAGAGCCTAATGCCGAAGTTGTCTGGATCTCTGTTGGGAAAGCTCTCTTTATGGAATGGGATAGTAAAAATGGACGAACTATCTGTCACTTAGTATTTTCTTCGGCGTTAAAAAACATTATTCTTTCAACGAATGCTGAAGAGGAAAAAAATATGCTGAATGATGCTTTGAATACTTAATTCATGGTTGGAATTTTTCTCAAACTTAGATATCTAATATAAGTAATTTTTAATGGAATAAGTATGCTACTGCGAAATGAACATTTATCTCACTTTAAAACAAGTAGAATTAAAACTAACGGCATTAGCACTATTAATTTTGTCTTCAAAGATAGGGAATATCTCATTAACTTTGAAGATGGCCGAATTGAAAAAGGTTATGGTTATTGTCTAAAAAGCATAGATGGAAATGTCGTGGAATGGAGTTTATTACAATGGCTCACTTTGTATTTCGGAGAAAGTGCTGATGATCCTTATGCTGTTCGAAATAACACTTATTTTTTTGAACGAGGTTATCAGGTTTTTGATGGAAAAGTCTTTTTAAAATTTATGGCTAAGGTTTCTAAATTTCCTTTCACATCATATCCGCAATGGAGGAATGAACTTTTAAGGAAATCTCTAGCGATATATTGCATGGGGGTTAGAATATCTATTGATGATATGCCTATTACAGTTGGATACTTTGCTAATTCAATAGAAGGACTCTCTAATGCATATTGGAATGACCGCTCTAATTATAAAACATTAGGTAGTAATCCATATAAGAAACTTATCAATGCAAGATTTATGAGGTTAAAGAAAAGCAAAAAGCATGGCGAAGAAGTAAAAAGATGGTTAAAATATATTGAGCAAGAAATTGATGTTATCACTGAGATTAGGAATGTCTATTGTGGTCATAGCCTTATGCACTCAAAAAAAGAACGCAAAAAGTTGATCTCTGTTATGAATAATTGGTCTGTAAAGCATGGGTGGGATAGAAAAAATGCAAAAAGAAAAGCCTACAGAACAAGTATTACTGAGAAGACTCTGGGTGGGGTACATTCTGGCGCAATATTCAAACTATCAATGAATACAAACCGAATATTGTTTTTTTTCTATTTTAATTTGATTAGGGATCTTCCTTTTACTGAGCATGATTTCACATTGTTTGGCGTTAAGCTTGATAAAGATCCATTGGTCATTGAACATCCAGATAGAATTGCTTGAAAGGTAGATAGGAAGGGGAAGTATGTATGAAATACTTTTTCATTGAATCCTTTTGACATTTATCACTGATATGTTATCTACATCGGATAGAAGAATAAAAAGGAACAGATGAGATGAGTAATAAGTTCTACCTTGGTCTGAAAAAAGTATTTAACAATGAAGTATCAGTGGATAGTTTTTTTGAGAAAGAGCTTTCTTATTTAGATTGCAAACATATTGCAGCATTATCGGCACTGGCTTTTGTTGAAGATAAGATAAACGCTAATAAACTAAAGACATACAGTAATATTATTGTAAGATTGAATCTTGATGATTTTGCTTTTGCTATCGTATGTCTTTACGAAATGTATCAGGACAATGACATCCCTTTTCCGCTCCAGAAAAGACAAGATATAACATGGTCTATATATCAGGCTTTAGTTGAGAATGGTAATTCTGATTATGATGAATATACCCGAAGGCTACGATGTGCCATATCTGGATTATACCGATTCGACCGATATTTGGTGAAAGATAATGGGCATGACCTCCCTTTATATGGTGTATGGAATTAGTAAAGTTAGGTAGCATCCTTGCTATCTAAGTAATCATCTATTAATTTGGATCAATTCGTTGATGCTGATTTGGATTTAATTTATCTGCTATTTCAAGATATTCTAAGATTTCTTGTGCCATCTCTTCTGTATCCAGCCCGCTGCGAAAGACCTGCCCTTCTTCATCATAGATATCCCAGAATGTTGAGATAACAGAGCCATCTAGCGCGTATTCGATTTTTTTTTCAATCTTGTATTGAGGCATAATGTTTATCCATAACATAGGTGTAAGAAACTATCAACAGAGAGAAGAAGCATACATACTGACGTTCGGAACGGCAAGAAGTAGAGTAGCGCCTCATTCCGTCAGGGATAGGCACGTAGGGGATCTGGTAGCGATAAAGCAGGATGCGATGGAGGGACAAACACGAACAATGGAGTACTGTTCGAGTTTGTGGATACTCCTATTTTTTTCTATACATCTCTATGTTGAAGTTTTTGCCGAAGGGATTTATGGCTTCTAATAGCTTTATGTCATGGTCATCATTTTTTATAATGTAAGACTGACTTGCTCCAGGTGCTGTGAAATCTTCTATGGTTTTAATTTTCTGATTGGAAATTCGTTCCATCATATCAAAATCTTGGGATTCCAACACTTTTCCTTTATAAACCATTTTAGTGGGAGCAGACTTTAACGCATTAAGTGTTGTTATTAGCTCTTTATCGTGAATATTCCACTCTCCAGCACCATTAATAGCAAAAGTTATGATGGTTGCACTATCTGGTTGAAAAGACATATCAGCATTAACATTGTATTTCCCATTAGAAAAATATGATGTCTCTCCATTTACTCTAACTATAACCCCTCCAGTATCATATGAATAATCTGATGTCCATGTGCCAATGATGTCATCACTTTTGTGCGTATCTGGAGCTTTGGGAAAGAAGTAAGCACATATTCCAACAAGAGCGGCAATAAATAATACCATCTCCATGCCTAATTTCATTTTTTTATTCATAATGATATATCCGTTAAAGTCGGTTTATGATTATAGATGAATCTTATCATTTTTCAGTGCAAGTTAAAAAGCAATATTTAACTATCAATTCAAAATAAATTTGAATTCTTAATATTTATTGTGGTTATATAATAAAGGAATGTTTTGGGGAAGTGTAAATTAAAAATGTAGTAAATTATCATTACGTTTACTATTTACTTTACAAATCAATAATTATTATTTTATTTCAATGAATTATTGTTATTAGGTGAATATAAAATCTCCGGGTCTTGAGTGCTTGTCATTCCTGATATAATTAATAGAATGCAATAAAATTTGTAAATTTAATATTTTGAGTGTTTTATTATATGTTGGAAAACAACACTTTGTAAATAAAGGAGGGGTTATGTCTGTTGAATATGGTTTAAAATGTTTTACTTTAAATAGTGGGGAGAGATATTGTCAGGTAATTGATAAAACAAGTGGGGTTCCATTATATTATCCGAATTTGTATATTACTCTTGAAAGTAGAAATAAAGGAGCATCTATATCAACCATTGAACTTGTTGCTGGTAGTTTGCTATCTTTTGAACGATACTTGTTTTACGCAAAAATAGATATTAGAAATCGTATTACAGATTTTTCATTTCTATCTAATGCAGAATTAGATGTGCTTTATAATTACATATCCAAAAGGCACAAAAGGCTGAAAGTTGTAAATATACGAAGGTTGCCAGAGGTTGCGGATAGAACGCGACACTTTAGAATTACGACTATTATTAACTATCTGAAATGGTATATATCAGAGATTATACCGTTTATGTCAGATGAGCAGATTCACAAAACTGGTTTGTTCATCAAAAGAATTGGAAGTAGAAAGCCACGAATAAAACAATCATACTACTCAGATGTTGAAAGTAAAGCTCTGGATGAGAAGCAGCAGAAAGAACTAAGGAAGATTATCGATATTGGAAATTTGAAAAACCCTTTCAAACCTGAAGTGCAATTGAGAAATTATTTACTTATACATATTCTGCTTGAACTTGGCATAAGATGCGGGGAAATATTAAACATCCAAATTAAAGATATCAATTTTGATAACAGCATTCTTTCCATTATTAGAAGGCCAGATGAGATAAAAGATCCAAGGAAAAAACAGCCATTAGTGAAAACTAATGAAAGAACCTTACCTCTTTCCCCACATTTAGTTTCTAAAATTAAAGAGTATATATTTGATCATAGGAAGCAAACACCAGGGGTAAGTTCTAATGCATATTTATTTATTACCCATAAAAAGGGGGCTACATTAGGTCATCCTTTATCAATATCAGCCTACCACAAGATTATTGATAAAATACGTTCGTCAAGTTTATTACTAAATAAGTTCACTGGCCATACGCTGAGACATACATGGAATTATAACTTTTCAGTGATGGCAATTAATAAGCAGAGAAACATAAAATCGTACAATGCTGAAAAATACAGATCATATCTAATGGGGTGGGAACAAAACTCTGGGACTGCTCAAACATATAATAAGAAGTTTATAGAGAGTGAATCTCATAAATTAATGATGGAAATGAGCGAGGCATTTTTTTATGGTTTAGGAGAGAATAAAGATGGGAGATAATCATTTTATTGCAAGTTTCCAAAATGAAGTAATGTATGCAAAAGATAAAAGCTACAATTTTAATCTTTATAACAATAATTGGATTGTCGGGAAGAGGATTTTTTTTAATTTTGAAATAGTAGACTCTGTTTTACCTGAGAATTTTAAATTTATTTTTAGGAATGTCATGGCTACTTTTGCTCAAAACTACAGCGCGTCTTATGCCAAGAAAATGTTCTGGAGTGCTTATAATTTCTTTAGAAGAAACAAATCTAAATAACTTACTTTCGAGAGAGGTTTTTTGTTTGAGATATTTATCTTTTTCGATGGCCAAACTTAGGCTTTTTTCATCAAGGATAGCTTTTATGTTGGCTGCAAAAAGATCTAGATCTTTTTTTATAGTGTCAATTTTATTGTCGATAACATTTAAATCTTGTTTTGCTTGCCTATATTCTTTTAAATTTACTTTTTTGACAAAACCCTGCTTGAACGCTATATCAATATTCTTTCTTTTTACTTCGTTTTCGGCTTTCTTTTTTTCAATTTCTTCAATTAAGTTATAATAGCCGAAGGATTTAATGAGAAATTCTTTGATAGATGCATATCCTTCCCCGGTATAGCGTAGAAGAGGTTTATTTGGATTGTAATTATCTTTTCCCCAAATTCTCGTGAATCTGGAGACTAAATTTCTTAATGAAGGATCGTTTGATGAAAAACCATATTTCTGAGCCAAGAAGATTCTAAAATCTTCAATTGACCACTCTAATTTTTCTTCGTTATTTCTAAAAATCACACTATTATTGGTTTCGGTATTTCTTATGAAGTGATAGGATTTTCCATCAAATTCAAAAGTAAATTCGATGTTTAGATGACCAACTTGAGAAATAACGTCTTTGCATAGGGTGATAAAATCATCACCACCAAAAACATAATCAATTAACATTAGAACTGATGATTTACCGATAGAGTTGGCACCATTTTTAGGTCCCAATATGGCATTCAAACCATTTTTGAAAATCAGTTCTTTTCTAATTAATTTTTCACAGTATATGTTCTTTAGCATTTTATTACCGTCCCATTAGCTGGGTTTAGTATGATTTTCTCTAAAATAAACAAAAAATCGAGTGAGTAAACAAATTCGTCCAGAGATGAAAAGTTGCTTGATGTTTTTTCGTATAAATCAGTAATCTTAATTTCGTTAAACTCAGTTTCTAAGATGATTGTCATCTTGTATAATATTGAATCTTGGATTGAGATAGATTTACTTGGTGTAATCATGAGTAAACCTCGCAATTTTGGATGAAAAAATACACCAAAACTTCGGCGGCTACACTATTAGTTTCCTTTGTGTTTGTTTTTATCCAATTAATCAAATGGTTATATATTTCGGATTGAGATAAATTCTCTCTTTTTAAAATCAAATAGTATGTTTTAACTTCGTTGAATATTATTTCTGATGTGTTTGGAACTCGTTGATCGAGTTGTTGGAATAATTTTTTATTTCAGTGTAAAAATAAGCAACTTGAGCTTTGACCTTTATCTTGAATGCAGGGCCAGATTCGGGAAGAATTTTATCATCAACTCTCATAGCTTTGTACGATAATTGAGAACCCTCACTTGGTTCAAGAGTTGATAGTATATCAATTATCTCTTTGATCTCTTCTTCAATCTTAAAATTAAATTGGCTGTTTTTGATTTGTGCTGCTTGTCTCAACTGCTTTTTGATAGCGTACATTTCCCGATAACCCTCAATCGTTCTTGGGTTGTCGAACAACTTATGACAGTCTCTGCACAAGGCAATTAAATTATCTTCGCTATCAACATCATCGCAAAGAAGTTGCTCATCTTTAAGTAATTCCTTTTCCTCTTTACGAGGGGAAAATGGATATATGTGTGCTACTTCATAGAGCTTTATTTTTCGTTTGCCATTCTGAACCATTAAAGGTTTAAAGCATTTTGGACAAAGACCACTTACCTCATCATATAAAACTATATGCGTATTATGATTGATGTTCTTGCGTTCTTCACCCACTAATGACTCCTTGCTAAGGGGAAATGACTTTCTGTGGATATTTTATTATTATAACATCAATAGGATTTAGCTTTAATTATTGTAAATGTGATCAATATCACGTTTGTGGCGGGGTTTGCAACATGTGGCTAACTTTCTCTAAAGAATCTGTATTCTTTTATCTTCGTTTTCTGATAGTGAAGCTGGGAAGCGGCTATGTGATCAAAGAATAGACTTGTTTTCCTTTTCAACCGAAGGGAAGAAAAGCAAGGGAACTTAGTGAAGCGTAGCTTCGATAAGTTAGCCCTTGCTTTGATATATGAAGTTATTCTTTTGATATGGTGATATTGAACCATACCTCAATGATCTCTATCAATAGAGTACATATATTATTAGTGATTTCATCTAAGCGTTCTATATCAACTTCTTCTTCGATGTTGAATCCGAAGTGTATTGTAATAGAAGCTAGAACTGCTTCGTAATTATTTTTTTTATCACCATTAAGTGCGCCGAGTAAGCCAGTTGTTCCTCTTAATTTAATATAGGAACGTATTTTTTCTTGGGCATCGGTCTTGAAGTTTAAGTGTTCATCAAAGAGTGCGTTGTACAGTTTTTTCTTGTTAAGTATTTCTATCAATTCTTTTTGTTCATTTGTGTTTTCTTTTAAATAAGAATAAAAATCACGCTCTTTATTAAGTGTGTTGTTGTTTTTCGCATTTATTATCGCCAGCTTATAATTGTATAGGCCTATAAAAAATACAAAAATAGGTATGAGTATTAATGATTGCTTCAGAAGAGATATTGGAGTTTTAAAAATTTTCTGAGCATTTAATACGCAATTTTCAGAGAAGCAAAGATGTAAATCTCTTGTCCTAACTATATCTACGCAGACAATTATCGCAGCGGTAATCATTGAGATGAAACACAATGTTACAATTATGATGATGGTATAGGAAATTATATCAGTTAAAGGCTTTTTAATTCTCATTCTTAGTTGGACCTATTTGTCTTAACCGTGCTCTAAACTCATTTGCTTCAACTGGATATAGTTTTTTTAATATATCTAAACGAAAAACAACTTGAAAATACCTACTTTTGTATCTTTCCGTATGACCAATGCTAACATGATCTTTCGACAAGTTTGATATAACACGATTAATTCTTTTTATTTCTTTATGCTCAGGAAGAGGATCGCAATGTTTTTTTAGAAGATTTTTAAGAACTGGATAATCAGGGCAATCTACACGCTTAAGTTTCGTTATTTTACCTTTCACAGAGAAATATTTCTTGTGATAACTTGGTTGCATTCGGATTTGATCTCGCCCATAACCGGTCCTTACAACTTGATGTACTTGCGTTTTTATGTTAGTTCTTTCAGTTTTACTAAATCGTGGCGCATCATCCTCAATACATAATCCGTGAACTTTAAATGATTGTGGCGATTTAGCAGATAGAAGTTTTGTTTTCTCATTATTTACAGTCAATTCTTTTTGTTTAATAAAGTTAGAAATAACAGACTCAACAAACTTCCAATCTTCCTCTTTATCTAAACGGGATATTGTTATGTCATCAATCAAACGAGTATATCTGAATCCAAGCTTACGAAGATAACTGACTTTGCTTGGTTCACAATCATAAAAATATAAGTTGGCTAAATAAGTACTCGTTGGTGCGCCTTGAGGAACGAAACCCTCATATGTTGTTAAAGTTGTTAATATATTGGAAACTTCATCTGAAAATCTGAATAATTCTTTAAAAATTTGATAAACAAATTTTGACTTCATCGTTGGGAAAAAATTTTCGATATCCATTTTCACAAGGATTTTAGATTTGCAATGCTGTTGGGCACACAAGATATAATCACGAGGATTTTCTTTGTCAGGAATGGAGCCGTAAAGGTAATCTGGAAAATTAATTTGGCTGAAAATTTTATTGTTTATTTTTCTTAGAATCGATTTCAGCATTCGGTTTGGTGCGTAGACAATTCTATGACCACCGTTCTTTTTTTCAATTGGTGGCTTTATGTAGTAAGCTTTTTCTACACCATCGGAAATCAGCTTTTCAAATTTATCGATATCACTTATACCCAATAAGGCAAGTAAGCTTTCTTTCTTCTGAATGGGGGTGAAAGTGTTTTTGAAAGAGAAATCCTTTGCCATGTGATCCTTCTTAGATAAAAGTTAGCGTCCTCACGGCCAGGAAGGGCAGTTGAATCCGAGGGAAGCAACGCAAGAGTATAAAGTCCACCCCACCTTCACTAACTTTTTCCAACTGTGTACTGTACTCCGTGGTCTAGCTTTCGCATGGCTCGCCAGAGTGCACCCAGAAAGACCTCTCGGTCGTCCTAGACTTAAGGACAGATCTTCTTGCTTTAACGCTTCCATTTTCATCAAGTGAGGTATTCGTCCCACAGCTAATTTTTACCAGAAATCGGATTGATCTTAAAGTACTTTTTTACACATTATAAAATGTATGCCATATGTATGCTGAATTTTAATTAATTTTAAAATTAACATAAAATACAATGAGTTAATTATTTAATTGCATACTGCTGCATCATGGGCGTGTGTGACGAATAGTTTTCGGTGTTGTTCATAGGGTTGAATGCTCCAATCCATTGAAAACCCTTGCCCTCTTAAGGTTGCTGCACAGTGCAGCATAGCGGCAAGGATAAGGCTGACATGGGTGAAAACCGAGTCTTACGCGTGGATGTAGCGCGACGGGCATCAGGACATTTTTCTGCCGCTATATTATCTCAGCGGGCAATCCTCTGTCACAGGTAAAAGTTGAAGACGCTGCGCAAACTTCGCTTGCCGTAGCCTGCCAGAGGCGATGCAGAGTGGAGAAGGCCATATCTGGCATCCTCCAGCTTTGGACTGCATTTTTTTTCAAAAATCAGATGGCATTGGAATTCATTCGATGGAGTCATATCTGCCCACAGATTGGGCAGCACGGGTAAGATTAATTGATTTGCAAGACAGGCTGGGAAGCCGCCATTACACGCATAAAATCCTCCTTTGTGATCACTGTGGCACCCTGGCGGTTGATATTCATGATCCTGTCTGCACTCAGGATTGTTTCGGGTCTGTGTGCAATAATGATGCGAGTGATATTCATCTGTTTTATCGCTGTATTAATGGCGCTTTCTCTGGCGACGTCAAGATGACTTGTGGCCTCATCCAGGATTAAAATGCGTGGGTTGCGGTAGAGTGCACGAGCGAGGATGACGCGCTGTATTTGCCCACCGGACAGTGATGACCCCATGTCACCGACCATACTGTTATATCCCATCGGCATGGACATAATGTCACCATGAATTTGTGCTACACGAGCGGCCCGCTCAACCTGCTCTCTGTCGAGGTCAGCGTCAAAAAAGCTAATATTATCCATTATCGAGCCGGCGAAAAGCATGTCGTTTTGCATCACGCTGCCAATCAGATCGCGGTAATGGGCCATACCGAGCTGCGTATGATCGATCCCATTAACGCAAATCGTCCCCGCGACGGGTTTAAGTAAGCCTAATAATAATTTTGCCAGCGTGGTTTTCCCCTGCCCGGATGGGCCAATGATGGCCACTGATTTACCGGCTTTAATCGCCAGATTGAAGTCAGTGAAAATATCAGCATCCGTGCTGGAATAACGAAAAGTAAGCGCGTTAATATCCAGACTCATCGACCCCTCTTTATCCGGCAGGGCGACGTTACTTGCCATGTTCGGTTCTTTTTCGGTCAGCACGATATCAGCGAGACGTTCGCCGTGCAGACGAAGCATTCGAAAATCGATTAACGCGTTAATGAGCCCACCGGAACGCGAGATAAACTGGTCAGAAAAAGAGATGAACGCCACCAGCATACCGCTGGTGAAGTTGCCATCCAGCACCTGTATAGCGGCCAGCCATATCAGCACAATTTTACCGATACCTGAAATACTGGCCTGTAACGTGCTGAAGCCAATGGAGAGTTTTTGTATGCTAATTCCCTTATTGGTCGATTCCACTGTTTCATTGGTATAAGTGGAGACGCGTAAATCCTGTTTATTGTTAAGCTTTATCGCCTGTACACCGCGGATAGATTCCAGCAGTTGCGACTGCACAACGGCTGACGCCATCAGTTGATCTTCATTGGCGCTACGGAAAGGCTCAAAGGAAATCCAGCGTATCAAGGCATACAGCAGGAACAGGCCTATGACCACAAAGGTAAGAGTGGCGTTGTAGGTAAAAATCACGCCCAGAGTGACCAGCGCCATCACGCCATCGAAGATGGAGGAGATAAACCGGCCTGTTAGCGTGCTTTGAATATTCGAGAGGGAGCCAAAGCGAGACAAAATATCCCCAACGTGACGCTCCTCAAAATAGTGCATTGGCAGCCCAAGCAAGTGTGCACAAAGGTTACTTGACCACTGTACGCTTAACAGACTGGAAAACCACGTAGTCACCCAACTGCGCAAAGCCGAAACCAGATTCTGAAAGAGCGTGATGCAGATAAAGGACACCCCGAGTAGCGTAAGCAGTTCACGATCCGTAGAGACCAGAACCTGATCGATAACCCACTGCATATAAAACGGTGTAATGATGCCGAAAAATTCCAGCGCCAGAGATAAACATGCCACCTGAAAGAAGGCTGAACCAATCCCGGAAACGTTGCGGATTAGGTTGAGCATCGAGATGCTTTTCTTTTCGTTTTTCTTCTCAAATGTTGCTGCCGGAAAGAGCTCCAGCGCTATTCCTGTAAAAGAAGTTGAGACTTCATCCATGGGGACTTTACGTACCCCGCGAGCGGGGTCGTGAATAATAAGTTTGTTTTTTTCAATGCGTTTCAGGACGACAAAATGGTTCATTTCCCAGTGCAAAACACAGGGCATCGAGAGTTGATGCAACTCATCCAGGTCAAGACGCAATGCACGGCTACCCATGCCCAGACTCTGTGCAACAGACATCACATCAGCCAGTGTGCTGCCTTTCAGCGATGCTGGAAATCGCTGGCGTAATGACACCATGTCAATCTGATGACCGTAATAGCTGGCAATCATCCCGACGCAGGTCAGCCCACACTCCGCCGCCTGTGTCTGACGCAGTACCGATAGCTTAGGGCGAAATGACAAATGAAGTTTGTGAAATAAATCCATGATAAACCTGATAATTAATAATTATATTGATGTCATCTTGCCCAGCGCATTGAGCGGTTCAAGAACCCATTGATAAATGCGGCGTTTGTCGACAATAAAATCGGCTTCCAGGCCACTACCGGCTCTCAGGCTGACTTCTTTGCCATATGCCTGCACTGTCTGGTGATCGACGGCGACCTTGACCTGGTACATCGGCTCCTGGACCTGACTGTCACCAGTGATGGTGGATATTTCCTGGGGTGACAGCGCCGACGTGGAAATGTCCTTCACTGTGCCGTATTGCTGACCAAATGTTTGCCACGGGAAAGACTGATAGCGCAGTACGACTCGCTGGCCGGGACGGATAAAGCCCACCGCCCGACTGCTTAACATGATGCGAGCCTGTAAATGCGCATTGTCAGGCAAGATGATGGCCAGCGTTTGGCCGGCGGAAACAATCTGCCCTTGCTTGACCAGCACGGCACTGACCGTGCCCCTTTCAGGCGTGCGGAGATCGACCGATCGGCGCGACTCGTTTTCCATCATCGATTGCGCAATTTCCGAAAGTTTTTGTTTAATATCGTTCTTTTGCTGGGAGTAGGTGATGGGCTGTTCGCGCAGCTGTTGGCGTGCCTGCGACAGCTGCTGTCGGACATCAATCCTCTGTCGTGCCACATCCTGAAGACGCACGCTGGCATCCAGCATGTCGTTCTGCTGCTTCTCGACCTCAGTATTCGACGCATAGCCTTCCGCACGCATCGCTCTGGCTTTATCCAGCTGTTTTTTTGCCAGCCCTATCTGCTCTGTACGCTGTCGGTAAATCGTGTCCAGTTCCACGGACTGCTGCTGTAAAAGACTTGCTTTTTCCTGCAACGATTTCAGGGTTTCCGCATTCAATTGTTCAAGATTGCTTAACTGCTGTTTCAGCCCCTCTTGCTGCAGATCCAACTGGCGGGCGATGGCTTCACGTGTCTGACCAAATCGTGTGGAGATTTCCGATGAGATGGAGGCGACCTGGGCGCTTTTTTCTAACCGATCGCCCTCATGGGCGGGAAGGGTAATGACCGTGCCTGCCGTCATGGCAGTAATGGTCATCATGCCATTTTCCGGTACCAGCACACCTTTAGCCGTTTCACGTTTGGTATAGCTGCCAAAAATGCAAAACGTAATGAGCACTGCGACTAAGGCACACACCAGGGTGATAATCAGCCAGCGAAACGGTGGACAATAAAGTGCCACCGAACCCAGTACTTTGGTCTTTTTCGCCTCCAGCGCTTCCTGGCGAAATAAGTCATTATTCATAAGTAATATCCCTGTTGATGATGAAGGGCTCCCTGCAGTTGAAGCTTTCCATCGCGGCATAATCCAGCGCACCGGTGGCTGACTTTAATTTGACGATGGACTGGATGAGGTTGTTACGGGCCTGAGCCAGTTGCTGAATCGCCTGGTAATAATCTTTCTCTGCATTGAACTCGTCGATCAGCGTGCGCTGGCCGATTTCCCGTCCATATTGTGTCGAGGAGAGGCGTTTCCTGGCGGAAATAATCGCCCGTTCATAGGCTTTAATTCGCGACTGACTGCTCTTCACTCCGGATACCGCCTGCAGAGCCTGCTGTGCCGCTTTACGGCGCGCTTCTGTTACGAGATCTTTACTTTCTTCAAAGCGGTGCGCGGCCTCTATACTTTGAGATATCTGGCTGCCTCCTGAAAATATAGGAATGGATACATTGACACCTACGACGGTGTTATCGGTTTTAGATGTGGTGCCAAATAATGAGTCGAGGAAGTTTGCATTTTCAGCACGGTTCCAGTTTTTACCGTAACTGGCCTGAAAAGTGACTACCGGGAGATAATTCGATGAGCTGGAAATAATATCGACTTCACTGCCTTTCTGCGTCTGAATCGCAGCCAGGACATCCAGATTATTTGATACCGCATCACGTGCGATCTGCTCTGTTTTCAACGGTACTTTCACGCTGACGCAGCTCAGGCTTTTGTCGGGAATACCTTCGGCATCTAACCCTGTTAACTGATGAAAGGCGATATAGGCATCGTCGAGATCGTTCTCTGAGGACAATTTATCAGCGACAGCTGTGTCATAGTTAGCCTGTGCTTCATCTTCATCCAGTCTTGTGCTATCGCCTAATGCCAGTGCCTTCTGAACCTGTTTGAGCCTGGCAGCAAAGGCGGTCAGAATTCTCTGGTTGGTCTGCAACACACTGCGCTGATAGTCAACATTGTAAAATGCTGTTGTCACATCTGAAATTAATTTTTGCTGAGAAAGCAGCAGCTTAACATCTGCCGCATTGCTGATGACCAGGCTTTTTCGCCAGGAGGCATACTTAGCAACATCAATAATGGGTTGGGTAAGATTAACGCTGTAATTGTGGCGGGTGACCCCGGCAGAATAAGTCGCATCCGGCTGGTCGGTCTTATTCCATCCCCCCTGAAGCGTGACTACCGGCAACAGCCCCGCAAATCCCTGATACTTCTTCTGCTGTACTGCTGCATGCAGACTTCGGGCCGCTTTCATTTCGGCGTTATAACTGTTTGCTGCAATTAATGATTCCTGAAGAGACAGGGCGCAGACAGACGTCGAGAGAAGACATCCTGGTAACAATAGTAAGGTTGTTTTGATCAAAATGGCGTTCCTGTGAATATCCATAATCAGAAAAATGCCTGTTGTTGTAATCATCCTGATAGCTCATTCCCACTCCTGAGATTGAGTTTTTACTGCATCTTATTTTTTTAAAAATAGCACGGTGTTTTTGTGTCTGTTTCTGTCAGGGATATCCCTGATGATTTAAATTGATTCCCCGCTCTTCAGTGGTTAATGCGCCACGTATTGCTGATGTCACATTGTGGTGACTTTTTAATTCTACGGATTATAGTCAGTGTTCATCAGGGTTTTTAGACCGCTAAAGCGTGTTTAATCAATGTTGCGAAAAGTGAACGTAATACTACGCTTTAACGTCCTTTTTTAATTGCAGTAATATTCATATCGGTTAAGGTTTCATGGTAATGGCTTGCCTTTTTTAACTTATTAACTCATGATTTTTCAACTTCATTTTCCAGAAAGTTATCATTAATTCCCGAAGTGTTAATAAGGATAGCGGTTTTATTTCTCGCCGCGCATTTTAACAGTTTCGTCTTATAATTAAAATAATATGGAAAGAAATCGTCATTTCCCAGATCCCTTTTGAACTCAGCAAGAGTGACCAGGGACTGTGAGGTAATCATTACAGGGGGAGGTGGCGTGTCATTGCGGCTGCGGATTGCCAGTGTCATGTAATAAGGCGTTAATTTCCCCGGGAGAAGATTTTTTTCTGCGCTCAGGGCAGCTCCGCTGAATTTTGCAGTGGTTTATGAGATTTCATGTCAATATGTAACTCTTATTTTACCTACGGGACGTTGGCATGGATGATCTTCTGATAGCAGCCGGGTTGATAGCCATACTGGTGCTGGTGGTGATGCCGGTCATGATCTTTATTGCATTGTCACGCAGTAAGCGTAATGAACGCGAGCTGACGCAGCTTAAAAAGACCGTGCTCACCCTGCAGCAACAGCTGGCAAAATGGCAGCGGGGCGAAACGCGGTCCGCAGGCAGTGAGAACGCGGCCAGTGAACGGACGGACAGGACCCGCGCTCCGGAAGTGTTAACCGCTGCGCCAGCCGTCAGCCTCAGCACACAGCCTGCTCCGGCGACAGTAAAGGCGCCTGCTTCTGCACCGGCAACCGCTGCGCCGCCGCCGCGAGTTAAGCCGCAGCCTGATATGTTCACCGGTCTGCTGTCTGGCCTGCTGGCCTGGTTTATGAAGGGTAACCCGCTGGCGAAGCTTGGCGTGCTGCTGATGTTCTTCGGTCTGGCGTATCTGCTGAAATATACGGTTGAGCGCGATATGCTGCCGATTGAGCTGCGCCTGGCCGGAGCGGCACTGGCCAGTCTGGCAATGCTGGGACTGGGCTGGCGGCTGAGGGCTAAACAATCGCTCTATGCATTAATTTTGCAGGGCGGGGCAGTCGGCGCACTTTATATCACTGTGTTTGGCGCTTTCCGGCTTTATGCCCTGTTGCCGCATCTGCTGGCGTTTGCCCTGATGCTGGTGATCTGTGCGGCCAGTGTCGGACTTGCCGTCCTGCAGCGAGCCCTGAGCCTGGCGATGCTGGCCAGCATTGGCGGCTATCTCTCCCCCCTCCTGCTGTCGACCGGAGGCGGCAGTCACATTGCGCTCTTCTCTTATTATCTGCTGCTGTCGCTCGGTATTCTGGCCATCACCGTCTGGCAGCCGTGGCGTCCGCTCAACCTGCTGGGCTTTGCCTTCTCCTTTGGGGTGGCGGGCCTCTGGGGGCTCAACGGCTATCAGCCAGAGTATTATCTGAGCTGCCAGCTGTTTCTCATCGCCAATATCGTCATTTTCGGCGTGCTGTCGCTGGGACTCTCGCTGCGCGGTCAGGTGAAGGGGGAAAAGGTCATCGATGGTGTGCTGCTCTTCGGCCCTCCGCTGATCGGTTTTGGCATGCAGTATCACATTACGCAGCACTGGGCGTTTGGACCGGCGTTTTCTGCGCTGGGCTTTGGCCTGGCATATCTGTTGCTGGCATGGGTCGGGCTGCGTCGCTACCCGTCACTGGGGCGCCAGCTGGCGGTGGCGGGTCTGGCGCTGGGGGCCGTGTTTACTACCCTGGCGATCCCGCTGGCGCTCTCCGCACAGTGGACGTCAATGGCCTGGGCGCTGGAAGGGCTGGGCATTTTGTGGCTGGGCCATACTCAGCGGCAGTCGCGTGTCAGCTACAGCGGTACCGGACTGCTGCTGCTGGCGCTGGGTTCTGCGCTGATGGCCAGCTATAACGGTATCACCTCACTCTCATTCAGCCTGATTTTTGCCGTACTGGCCCTGACATGGCTGGGGGCGGCCTGGCTGTGGCGCAGCGTTAACCTGATGGTGTCACGCACGCTGCTGGGTGGCGGCACGCTGTTCTGGCTGGCCGCGCTGTGTGGTGCGGTCTCCGCCAGCCCACTTTATGACACGGATCTCCTGTTTGTGCTGTTGGCACTGATCACCCTCTCTGCGCTGGTGTGGCATCAGGCCAGTCGCCGTCTTGCCTGGACGGATCTCGGATACCTGCCGTGGCTGCTATGGATCGCCATGCTGCTTGCCCTGCTGTATCAGCAGCTGATCGATAACGCCCTGCTGGCAGCAGGCTGGATGAATCTGGTCTGGCTGCCGGTGCTGGGCGCGGCTTACCGCTTGTTGAAACGGGAACAGGGCAGAGTCAGACCGGCCTACCTGGAGAAGGGGCTGCATTTATCCCTGTTCTGGATGCTGTTGTCCACCTGGGCCGAGGTCTGGCGTGTGACGGATACGCTGCCATGGGGCATGGACGAATGGCGCATGTCTGCGCTGATGGTGTTTATTGCAGCCATTATCCTGCTGACGCTGTGGGCGCTGCGCCGTGGCCTGTGGCCGTTCGCGGCTTTCCCGCGGTTGTATCCGTCGCTCGGGCTGTTGCCGCTGGCACCCTGTGCACTGATCGTGCTGCTGCTGGGTAATCTGCACGATGGTGTGATGATCGACTGGCGCTACCTGCCGCTGATCAATCCCCTGGAAGAAGGGGCTCTGATGCTGATGTTTGCCCTGCTATTCTGGGGCCGGCAACTGCGCGGGCAGTTTGCGGCAGCCCTGCCCGGTGGCGATCTTGCCCTGCGTCTTGGCGCGATTGCGCTGCTGTTCTGGTGGGGCAATGGTCTGGTGATGCGCATTCTGTCGTACTACGCCGGGATCGCCTGGCAGGCCGATGTGCTCTGGTCGTCGCGCCTGGTGCAGACGACCTTTACGCTTCTGTGGATGCTGACTGCACTGCTGACGATGCTGTGGTCAACCCGCTACCGCCATCGTCAGGCCTGGTTCGGGGGCGCAGCCCTGCTTGTGGTGGTCATTATTAAACTGATGCTGGTGGACAGCGCACACGGCGGAGGGCTGGCGCGTGCGGTGGGCTTTATTGGCGTGGCGGTTCTGGTACTGATTGCCGGATATTTCTCGCCGCTGCCGCCGAAAAACGGACATCAAAAAGAGGCGGTCACCGCCACTGAGGGAAAAGATGAACAATAAATTAAGCCAGGCCTTATTGCTGGTTACGCTATGTCTGACGGCCGGCGCAGCAGCGAACGCGAACGAGGTGCCAAAGGATTATGCTTACGGCCTGCCGTTGATGACCCCGGGGGTAGAACCCTTTTACCGGGTAAAACTGCCGGAAGAGGTCTATCAGCAAACGGCCTGGCCCGATATGCGCGACCTGCGGGTGTTTAACAGTCAGGGAGTGACGGTGCCTTTTGCCCTCTATTCAACGGAGATAAGCGAAAACAAAACGAAGAGCTGGCCATTGCGTGTTTTTCCCATGGCCAGCCAGCCGCGTCAGACAAGCGAAGGTGCACAGGTAACCCTGAAATCGGCCAGCGGCATTGAGGTTACGCTGCCCGTTGAGGGGGAAAAACCGCTGGGCCGCAGCCTGCTGCTGGAAGTACCGCAGGAGGAGGAGGGCATTTCCCCCAGGTTGAGTGGATTGAAACTGACCTGGGAACGTTTGCCGCAGAACTGGCAGGCGCGGATCAGTGTATTCTACAGCAGCGATTTGAAAGACTGGGAGGCCGTGACGGATGACACTCCGCTGATGGATTTGACCTCCGGGGACAGCAGACTGTTGCTGGATACGGTCGATTTCAACGTCGAACGGGGCCTTCGCTCGCGCTATCTGATGCTGGTATTTAAGGATGATGCCCAGCCGGAGAATCTTAACCTCAGTGCCGTCACGGGCATTGAGGCCGTGGCAAACCCGGTTCAGCACTTTATCAGTCTGACGCCGTCAGTTAAGGCTGTCTCAGCAAGCGAAGCGGAATACAGCTGGCCCACTCCCCAGCCTCTGATCCGACTGAAGATTACGCCCGCCCAGACTAATGCCGTATTACCGCTGCAGATAGCGTATCGCAGCACCGCGGAGGGTGTCTGGCAGCCGCTGGCTGACCAGGTGGTCTACAGCCTGGGAGAAAACGCCTCCGCGCCGCTTATTCTTCAGGGCACGTTAATCCAGGCCATACGCGTAAAAGGGGTTCACCAGCAGTGGAGCGGAACGCCACCGCTGGTAAGTGCGGAACGTGAAGTGCGTAAGCTGGTGTTTAACGCGCAGGGCAGCGCACCTTATATGCTGGTCTGGGGCAATAAGAACGCCGGAACACAGGCGATCAGTCTGGATCAGCTGATACCGCAGGAGACCCATCCATGGTTGAGCCTGCCTGATGCCGGTCAGGAGGGAATACAGACGCTGGGGGGCCGGGAACGTTTAACCGCGACCTCTGAAACAGAAAAAAGCGCACTCTGGCAGAAAGGGCTGCTCTGGGCGCTGTTGATTATCGGTGCGGGTGGGCTGGTGGTGCTGGCACTGAAGGTCTGGCGCGAGGTACAGCGTCAGCCAAAATAGCCGGAACAGGGGGGAAGGGAGCGCAGGTCATGTTTATTAACAATAATTCCTTCAATCCCTTAGCTACATCATCTTATTATCTCAGGTAACTGTGCCGGAACCATCTCATCCTCAGGCCCTCTAAGACTTACCGGGCGTGAATGGAACCGGCTTATTGTTGATTATCGTCGTATTGATGTACGTTGATTTTGCAGCGGATCGCTGCCAGATAGCCTAAATTTTGGAGAAAATATGCGTAAGTTGAAAGTGGTATTCTGTTCAGCGCTCTTCTCGGCTGCGGCGTTATCCTGTGTCCCTGCCGCCTGGGCGGAAGGTGAGCAGAGCGCAGATGCGGCCCCTGAAGTGCAGACGCCTGCCGTTCAGACCCCGGAAAGTCAGAACTCACTGGCGCAGGATCCTCAGGCTGCTGCCCCGCAGGCTAACCCTGCCGATCCTTACGATCTGCAATACTTCTTCGCTGACTTTAAGCGTTTTGCTATTGGTGACGTGGTGCCCGATCTCTACCGCAGCAAAAAATATGAAATTGTGCAGTGGAAGGTGCGCCATCTGCCCGCTCCGGAAGCCGACAGTCACTGGACCTACATGGGCGGTAACTATGTGCTGATCACCAATGCTGACGGCAAAATTCTGCAGGCGAAGCAGGGTGAAATCTACTACAAACGATAATTCAGTGCCCCCGTCCCCTCTCGCGTCAGGCAGAGGGGATTTTCATGGCTATCCTTCCTCACTTTTAGTAAATCCGCTTAACTCCTCACCATCAATGCTTTACCATCTGTTTCTGAAAAATTTAAACGGTTATATGGATATCTGATGCGTTATCTGGCTTTGTTCCTCCCTGTCCTCGCATTACTCACCGCCTGTAGCAGTCAGCCGAAGTCGGCGCCGGCTGAACCGCATGGCAATCCGTTTAAAGGCAACGGCGGGTTCCTGTTGGAACCGTCGCACAGCGGTACGGTACTGGGGGGCGATTTCGCCAATAACCCGGCGGCCAATGCATTTATCGACAAAATGGTGCAAAAGCACGGTTTTGAACGCGACCAGCTGCATAATGTGCTGGCGCAGGCGAAAAATCTCGACTGGATTGTCCGCCTGATGGATCGCCAGGCCCCGTCGACGACGGCTCAGGGCCCGACCGGCCCTAACGGCGCATGGATCCGTTATCGCAGTAAGTTTATTACCCCGGATAACGTACAGAACGGCGTGGCATTCTGGAATCAGTACCAGGATGCGCTGCAGCGTGCGGAAAAAACCTATGGCGTACCGCCGGAAATTATTGTCGGTATTATCGGCGTGGAAACCCGCTGGGGCCGCGTAATGGGCAAAACACGCATTCTTGATGCGCTGGCGACGCTGTCATTTAACTATCCGCGCCGCGCTGAGTACTTCAGCGGTGAGCTGGAAACCTTCCTGTTGATGGCCCGTGAAGAAGATGATGATCCGCTCGATCTGCGCGGCTCATTTGCCGGGGCAATGGGTTACGGCCAGTTTATGCCATCGGCGTTTAAACAGTATGCTGTGGACTTCAACGGTGACGGACATATTAATCTGTGGGATCCGGTGGATGCGATTGGCAGCGTGGCGCACTATTTCCAGGCACACGGCTGGCTGACCAACGGAACCGTAGCGGTAGAGGCCACTGGCCAGGCTCCGGGGCTGGAGAGCGGCTTTAAAACCCGCTACACCGCAGGCCAACTGGCCGCAGCCGGACTGTCACCGGTTATCCCGCTGGATCACAATCAGCAGGTCAGCCTGCTGAAGTTTGATATGGGTAAGAGCTATAAGTACTGGTACGGGCTGCCTAATTTCTACGCTATCACCCGCTATAACCACAGCAATCATTATGCGATGGCCGTGTGGCAGCTGGGGCTGGCCGTGAAGCAGGCGCGTTAAATCGCGTCTGGATTGTTGCAGCCAGAGTGTTATTTATCGCCGGGGCAGCCAGGTTTACAGGAGATCGGGCTGCCACTGCTTATCTGAGCGAGGAATAATGAAAGACTGGAATCCCGATCTTTACCGTCAGTTCGAAGCCGAACGCACACGCCCGGCGCAGGAACTTCTCCAGCGCATCACATGTCCTTCCCCTTCTTACGTTACCGACCTTGGCTGTGGCCCGGGTAACAGTACCGAATTACTTCACCGGCGCTGGCCTGAGGCGCAGATTACCGGGCTGGACAGTTCGCGGGCGATGCTCGAACAGGCTCGTGCGCGTCTGCCGGACTGTGGGTTTCACGAGGCGGATATTCGTCACTGGCTGGCGACTCCCCCTCAGGAGGTGATCTTCGCTAATGCCTCTCTGCAGTGGCTGAACGATCATCCGGTCCTGCTACCCCGCCTGGCATCTCAGCTTGCTACCGGTGGCGTACTGGCCATTCAGATGCCGGATAACCTTGATGAGCCGAGCCATCGTCTGATGCGTAACGTGGCACAGCGTCCTGAGTGGCGTGGTAAAATCGACCCGAAGGCGTCGTCGCGTGCGTCTCTGCTGTCAACAGAACAGTACTATGACCTGCTGACAGCCGCAGGCTGCCGGGTCGATATCTGGCGGACCACCTACTATCATGTCATGCCCTCGCCGCAGGCCATTATTGACTGGCTGCGGGCGACCGGGTTGCGCCCCTATCTCGCCGCGCTGGATGAGGCTGAACAGGCTGTATGGCTGACAGACTATCTGGCAGAGATCGCACTGGCGTATCCGCGACGGCAGGATGGCAACCTGCTGCTGGCCTTCCCGCGTTTATTTATGGTGGCAGAGAAAGTCTGACGGAAAATCGCCATGACAGGCCGCAAAAACGGCTTTTGACGCCGTCTGAACCAGTGAAAAGTGCTACTCTTTTGCTCTGGAACATCGGTAAGGGGAGAGCCATATGACCGATTACGAATTACTGCAGTTGAGCATGCGCGTGGGTGAACGTCTGCGGGCCCATCAGGCCTGCGTAACCACTGCCGAGTCCTGCACCGGGGGCTGGATTGCAAAAGTGCTGACGGATGTTGCCGGCAGTTCGGCCTGGTTTCAGCGCGGCTTTGTGACCTACAGCAATGATGCCAAGCAGCAGATGATCGGGGTGTCGGATGCCTCACTGGCCCACTTCGGGGCGGTGAGTGAAGAGGTGGTGCGTGAGATGGCGCTGGGCGCGCTGCGTGAAGCCGGTGCGCAGTATGCGATCTCGGTCAGCGGCATTGCCGGGCCGGATGGCGGCAGCGAGGGAAAACCCGTCGGCACCGTCTGGTTTGGATTTGCCGCAGAAAGCGGTGAAGCACTGACCCTGGTGCAGCGCTTCAGCGGTGACCGCGAGGCCGTACGCCGTCAGGCCACGGCCTGGGCGCTGCAAACCCTGCTCGATCACTTTCTCAAAAATTAAACTTGATACTGTATGAGCATACAGTATAATCAGCGCATATTTTAGAGACGAAGCAGCATCTATGTGTGCTTTACCCGCATGATTAGGAGTAAAAATGGCTATCGACGAAAACAAGCAAAAAGCACTGGCAGCAGCGCTGGGCCAGATTGAAAAGCAGTTTGGTAAAGGCTCCATCATGCGCCTGGGTGAAGACCGCACCATGGATGTGGAAACCATCTCAACCGGTTCTTTATCACTGGATATCGCGCTGGGTGCCGGTGGTTTACCAATGGGCCGTATCGTTGAAATCTATGGCCCGGAGTCTTCCGGTAAAACCACCCTGACGCTGCAGGTTATCGCTTCTGCACAGCGTAAAGGGAAAACCTGTGCATTTATCGATGCCGAGCATGCTCTGGACCCGGTCTACGCTAAAAAACTGGGCGTGGATATCGATAACTTGCTGTGTTCTCAGCCGGATACCGGTGAGCAGGCGCTGGAAATCTGTGATGCGCTGGCCCGTTCCGGTGCGGTTGACGTCATCATCGTCGACTCCGTAGCGGCGTTGACACCAAAAGCAGAAATCGAAGGTGAAATCGGTGACTCTCATATGGGCCTTGCGGCACGTATGATGAGCCAGGCGATGCGTAAGCTGGCCGGTAACCTGAAGAACTCCGGTACGCTGCTGATCTTTATCAACCAGATCCGTATGAAAATTGGCGTGATGTTCGGTAACCCGGAAACCACTACCGGTGGTAACGCTCTGAAATTCTACGCTTCTGTCCGTCTGGATATTCGCCGCATCGGCGCGATCAAAGAGGGTGATGAAGTGGTGGGTAGCGAAACCCGCGTTAAAGTGGTGAAAAACAAAATCGCAGCACCGTTTAAACAGGCTGAGTTCCAGATCATGTACGGCGAAGGTATCAACGTTTACGGTGAGCTGGTCGACCTGGGCGTGAAGCACAAGCTGATCGAAAAAGCCGGTGCCTGGTACAGCTATAACGGTGACAAGATTGGTCAGGGTAAAGCCAACTCAGGTAACTTCCTGAAAGAGAACCCGGCTATCGCTAACGAAATCGAAGCAAAACTGCGTGAAATGCTGTTGAACAGCCCGGACGATAAGCCTGATTTTGTTCCGGCTCCGCATGAAGCCGATAGTGAAGTTAACGAAGATATCTAATCGTTACTCGCCGGACGGACAGCGTTCTGTTCGCGACATAAAAAGGGAATCGCCAGAGCGATTCCCTTTTTTTATGACATTCCAGAATAGTCTGTATCAGATGACTGAACCCGCCCATTATCCTCTCCTTTCTACGCTTTTTCCTCGCAAGCATCGCCATCAGGCGTTACCCTGACTCTCTGTTACTTAGACTGAACGCGGATGAATCATTATGTCAGAATCCACTGAACGAACCCGGCATGCAAAACTGCTGGAGCGGGCAATGCGTATTCTTGCCATGCGCGATCACAGTGAAGCAGAGTTTCGCCGTAAGCTGCAGATTTCCAGTGAACGCGCCGCCCAGTTCGCGAAACAGCAGGCGGCTAAACCCGACGCGCAGCCGGAACCGCTGGCCCCTGAAGAGATCGATCGCGTTGTTGAGTGGTGCTATCAGCACAACTGGCTGGATGATACGCGCTTTGCAGAGCGCTACGTAGCCGGACGCAGTCGTAAAGGCTATGGGCCACAGCGCATTCGTATGGAACTGGGGCAGAAGGGTATTGATAAAACGCTGATTGATGATGCGCTGTTTGCTGCTGAAATTGACTGGCAAAAGGAAGCATTTGCGCGGGCAGAACGTAAGTTTGGACTGCCACTGCCCACGGAATGGAAGGAAAAAGCCAAAGTGCAGCGATTTCTGATGGCTAAAGGCTTCTTTATGGAAGATATCCGCGCCATTTTCGAGAATTTTGATGATTGATCGTCGATGGGATTTTACTTCCCTCTGAAGAAAATTTATCTTATTCACCACTTTTTGTTCGTGTGTCGCCGCAGGCAGAAGCCGATCCGGCGTAACATGACCCACGAAACGTTCGTTAGCGTGATTCCAGGACAAATATGAGCAAGAGCACTGCGGAGATTCGTCAAGCGTTTCTCGACTTTTTCCAGAGCAAGGGACATCAGGTTGTAGCCAGTAGCTCCCTCGTCCCTAACAATGACCCGACGCTGTTATTTACCAACGCCGGGATGAACCAGTTTAAAGATGTTTTCCTCGGTCAGGATAAACGCAGTTACTCGCGTGCCACGACCTCGCAGCGCTGCGTGCGCGCCGGTGGGAAGCACAACGATCTTGAAAACGTCGGCTACACCGCCCGCCACCATACTTTCTTTGAAATGCTGGGTAACTTCAGCTTTGGTGATTACTTCAAGAAAGAAGCGATCGGCTTTGCCTGGGAACTGCTGACCAGCCCGGCGTGGTTCGGCCTGCCAAAAGAGAAACTGTGGGTCACGGTTTACGAGACCGATGATGAAGCGTACGGCATCTGGGAAAACGAGATCGGCGTACCGCGCGAACGTATTATCCGCATCGGTGACAACAAAGGTGGCGCGTACGCCTCTGACAACTTCTGGCAGATGGGTGATACCGGCCCATGCGGCCCGTGCTCCGAGATCTTCTTCGACCATGGCGACCATATCTGGGGTGGCCCTCCGGGTAGCCCGGAAGAAGATGGCGATCGCTATATCGAGATCTGGAATATCGTCTTTATGCAGTTCAACCGTCAGTCAGACGGTACCATGCTGCCGCTGCCGAAGCCGTCCGTGGATACCGGGATGGGGCTGGAGCGTATCAGTGCCGTTCTGCAGCATGTGAACTCCAACTATGAAATCGACCTGTTTGCGCGGTTGATCACATCGGTCGCTGAGGTGACGGGCGCAACTGACCTGAGCAATAAATCCCTGCGGGTGATTGCCGACCATATCCGTTCCTGTGCTTTCCTGATTGCGGATGGAGTGATCCCGTCGAATGAAAACCGCGGTTATGTGCTGCGCCGCATCATTCGCCGTGCGGTTCGCCATGGCAACATGCTGGGCGCAGAAGGCACATTCTTCTACAAACTGGTCGCTCCGCTGATTGCCGTGATGGGTGCTGCGGGGGAAGATCTGCAGCGTCAGCAGGCGCAGGTTGAGCAGATCTTGAAAAGTGAAGAAGAGCAGTTTGCGAAAACGCTTGAGCGTGGTCTGGCGCTGCTGGATGAAGAGCTGGAGAACCTGCAGGGCGATACCCTGGATGGTGAAACTGTTTTCCGCCTGTACGATACTTTCGGTTTCCCGGCCGACCTGACGGCGGACGTTTGCCGTGAGCGTAATCTGAAAATTGATGAAGCGGGCTTTGAGCAGGCGATGGAGCAGCAGCGTCAGCGTGCGCGAAATGCCAGCGGCTTCGGTACGGATTACAACAATGTGATCCGCATTGACCAGGCCTCAGCCTTCAAAGGCTATGAAGAACTGGCGCTGAATGCCGCTGTGACTGCTATTTTCGTTGATGGCCAGGCAGCGGAGGCGATCAGCGCCGGCCAGGAAGGGGTTATCGTTCTCGATGAGACACCGTTCTACGGTGAGTCCGGTGGTCAGGTGGGCGATACCGGTGAGCTGAAAAGCGAGCAGGGGGCCACTTTCACCGTGAATGACACGCAGAAGTATGCTCAGGCGATCGGTCACATTGGTACCCTGACATCGGGCCAGCTTCGCGTGGGCGACCGCCTTGCGGCGCAGGTTAACGAAGCACGTCGCGCTCGTATTCGCCTCAATCACTCTGCGACGCATCTCCTGCACGCCGCGTTGCGACAGGTGTTGGGCGATCACGTTGCGCAGAAAGGCTCTCTGGTTAACGACAAATACCTGCGTTTTGACTTCTCGCATTTTGAAGCGATGAAGCCACAGGAGATCCGCCAGGTTGAAGAGATCGTTAACGCACAGATCCGTCGCAATCTGCCGGTCGAAACCAATATCATGGAACTGGAAGCCGCGAAGGCACACGGGGCGATGGCACTGTTTGGGGAGAAGTACGATGACCACGTGCGCGTTGTCGGCATGGGGGACTTCTCAACCGAACTGTGTGGTGGCGTTCACGCCTCCCGTACGGGCGATATCGGCCTGTTCCGCATCACCTCTGAGTCGGGTACTGCCGCAGGCGTACGCCGTATTGAAGCGGTGACCGGAGAGGGCGCACTGGCACAGGTATACAGTCAGAATGAGCAGTTACTGGATATTGCTCACCTGGTGAAAGCCAACAACAGTAATCTGAATGAGAAAGTGCGGGCGTTGATTGACCATGCGCGCGGGCTGGAAAAAGAATTGCAGCAGCTGAAAGATCAGCAGGCTGCGCAAGAGAGTGCATCACTGAGTAGTAAAGCCATTGCGCTGAAAGGCACCAGGCTGCTGGTCAGCGAACTGAGCAATGTTGAACCGAAGATGCTGCGTACGATGGTCGATGACCTGAAAAACCAGCTTGGTTCTGCAGTTATCGTGCTGGCGACAGTCGCTGATGGCAAAGTATCCCTGATTGCCGGGGTGACTAAAGACCTGACCGACCGCGTAAAAGCGGGCGAGCTGGTGGGCGAACTGGCCCAGCAGGTCGGTGGTAAGGGTGGCGGTCGACCGGATATGGCTCAGGCTGGCGGTACAGACGCACAGGCGCTGCCTGCTGCACTGGCTGGCGTTGAGGCATGGGTGGCTGCAAAACTGTAACACTATAAAAAGGTATTGCCGGGAAGACGCTCAGGGCTGCATGTCCGGGCGTCTTTTCAAGTGATACACCCCTGTAATCATAAAGTCAGGTTGATGATCTGGTTTTCGGCTAAACTAAGTATCAGCAGAATGTATTGGTATGCAGGTGCACAACGGGTGTATTTGTCATAGGCTACATTTAGCGTTATACGATGGATAATGCCGGGAAGCACTTAACCCGACTCTTTTAATCTTTCAAGGAGCAAAGAATGCTTATTCTAACTCGTCGAGTTGGTGAAACCCTCATGATCGGTGATGAGGTGACTGTAACTGTGCTGGGTGTTAAAGGTAACCAGGTACGTATTGGTGTGAACGCCCCTAAAGAAGTGTCGGTGCATCGC